>Ga0210049_1000433_pt1 | contig 35106 bp, 29 predicted proteins | sample CryGeyCG2014_300_2_FD_183964 | JGI IMG/M metagenome (GOLD analysis project Ga0210049, IMG submission 183964) | Groundwater microbial communities from aquifer - Crystal Geyser CG06_land_8/20/14_3.00 (SPAdes) (version 2) | ecosystem: Environmental > Aquatic > Deep subsurface > Groundwater | place... | reverse complement strand
TCGGAGGTTCGATACATAACTCTTGGAGTTCCCTTTCCGCTCAAAAGAGCTAATTGGGAATACGCTCACTTGTCCCTATTGTAGCACAAAAATTGAAAAAATCAACCCCGTGTATAATGCCACCCAATTCTGTATTTGTGAAAAACTTAGCTTCCTACAAAAAAAGTATCCTCAAAACAACTCGCTAAAGAGTGGTGATGTGACGAGACTGAACAATAAATAGTTTGCCACCCCCAATCGTCCACTCAATATCCTGTGGTTCGCCAAAATGTTCCTCTATTCTTTTTGATATTCTCGCTATTGTTTTTATCTGAACGGTTGAAAGCTTTTGTTTGTCTCTCTTGGCGTCTAAAACGGGAGTTATTTTATTCCCGCTTTTATCCAGAGCAATCATTTTATCTTGCGGGTTTTTGTTTATATCCAAGACCTTAAGAGAATTCTTTTCAACCACATAAGTGTCCGGGGTCTGCTGGCCGGAAACCAATAACTCTCCCAAGCCCCAGCAAGCCTCAATTACCATTTGGTTTTTATCCTTTGTCACCGGATGCACGGTAAAACAGACGCCGGAAACATCGGATTGGATCATTTTTTGGACGACCACCGCCACGCTTACTTTCTTTCTCTTTAGGCCTTTTTTTACCCGATAAAACAAGGCTCTGGGAGCAAAAAGGGAAGCCCAGCATTTTTTAACATTCTTGATCAAGTCCTTTCTTGCCGTATTCAAATAGGTTTCCAGCTCTCCGGCCCAAGAATCAATTTTTGAATCTTCAGCTGTAGCCGAACTTCTGACGGCAACATATTTTGCTCCTAATCTTTCAAACGAATCCATAATTTCTTTTTCAATGCTTTTGGGCATTTCTGCTTCCATAATCAATCTCCTGATAATTTCTGCGCTTTCTTCCACCGATTCTAAATCCTCAATATTGATTCTGTTCAACATTGCCTTTATTTCCACGTTTATATCCGTTTCTTTTAAGAATCTTTCAAAGGCCGAGGCCAAAACTACAAAACCGGGTGGCACGGGCATTTTGATAAACGCTAACTCTCCAAGATTAGCCCCCTTTCCCCCGGCAATCTTAATATCTCGCCTGTTTATTTCTTTGAAAGTTTTTATGAATTTCATTTTGCTTTTTTTAAGATTTTAACGGTTCCAATATCAGCATCTACTTCCACTGTATCTCCATCCTTTAACACTTTGGTTGCGTTTCTCGTAGCGATGAGGCAAGGGATTTTTAACTCTCTTGAGCATATTGCAGCATGACAAGTGATGCCTCCTTCATCGGTTACAATCGCCGTTGCTTTATGTATCGCTATAGTCATGTCCGGCGTAGTCATAGATGCCACCAATATCTCGCCTTTTTGTAATTTTTGGACATCTTTAACAATCTTTATTACTCTGACCCTTCCCTTAACTTTTCCTGGGTAAGCCGTAGTTCCTTTTAAGGCCTCTGTTTCAATCTTCTCTTCTAACTCTCTTTTAATTTCGGCAAGTTCTTTCTCGTCGCTAACCACTTCGATAATCCCGTTTCTCATAACGATAGCATAGTGCTTTTTACGTCTTTCTATTTCTTTTGAATCCGGGAATATATTTTGAAGGAGAAACGCTTTGATCTCATAGGGGGTTAAGAATAACACATCATTGAACTCTAATTTTGCTCTTCTTGATAATTCTTTCAGAAAAGGCGTTATGTGGCAAAAAGCCTGTCTTAATATATCCGTTCGATAAGTTCTTAGATATAAATATTCTTGGGTAAGATTAATAAGTTGTACTAACCTTTTATTATCCTTGAATTCTTCTTTGACCTTATTAAATGTTCTTTCACCCTGTTTTATTTTGTCCAATGTGTTTTCTAACTCTCTTTCGGGATTATGGGTATTCTTCAGATTCTTCGTAAAATATTCTTTGCTCCATATCGGGAGCGATAAAGCATAGTGTGGCAACCAGTAAAACCTTCTTGTGTGTTTTTGAAGCAGGTCGCTAATTTCCTTATCAATTTTTCCCTTCTTTTTGTATTTGATTGCTATTTTTAGTAAATTAATCCTTTCTTCGTCAACCGCATTCAATTTAGTTTTTGTCGTTATTACTTGCCAATATCTCTCAAAAAGATTTTGCTTATCTTTGGATTTTAACTCTTCGTTTAACACATTCTTCGTTTCTTCTTCAAGAAATTTCTCAATTACTAGCGGTGCGTACAAACCAAAGGAAAACTTGCTCCGTCCATATCCATAGTTTTTATAATATTGATAAAGCTGACTATTTGCTATCTTGCTTAAATCCAACCTTGATATAACTTGAAACGCCTTAAGCCACTCACTGCAAATTTTATAGATATTATCTGTTTCTCTTTTCAACCAATTCTTATTGTTTTTTATTTTATTTATAATTCTTTTCGCAAATTCTTCCCATTCTTCTTTGTAGAAAAAATATGTATGCTTATCGCCTTGAGGAAAATATATTTTGTTCTTGATCCCAGCACCTAACTTTTTAAGATAAATGTCCCTTTCCCCCTCTAAGTCATGAATTTCCACAGGCAAACTAGCCTCTCTGGTAATAGTCTCAATCCATTTTATTTTTGCTCTTTTCATAATTTTATTTCTTTGAAAGTTTTTATGAATTTCATTTTGCTTTTTCCAAAATTCTCACGATTCCTTTTTCTGCATTAACTCCTAGCAAATCCCGTTTTTAAATACCCTCGCCACAATTTTTGTCACAATTATACAGGAAATCTTGAATTCTCGGGCAAGAATAGCGGCATAACTCAAATCCTTCCATTCTGAAAATCTGGAACCAATTTCACGTCAGTATGGTCAAACAAAGACGATTTATTCTAAGGATCAATCCGGGGGTCACACATTGTGTAAAACCGTTCTTTTGTCATTTTGATTACAGATCTCTTCGGCTTAAAAGAAGGAAACCCTTTTCGAACCTTTTCCAGTAAACTTTTGGAGGGCTGCCACTTTTTTCCTAAAAGCTTGTAGATTGGTCTCATGCGATAATAGACTCTTTTAACCGACTCTACCACTTGCTCTTTTTCGCTTAAACCCTCTGCCCACAAACTTATCTTCAAAGCCTCTTTTTCAATGACTTCACAGACCTTAAATAGTAATCTTTCTTCATTCAAGAACTCTTTATTTCTTCCCCTATGGGCAAATCCGAAAACTGCCAGTGTATTTTCTACCAAAGACAAGTTGTGGGTATAATCATTCAATACCGGAAAATCAAAACGGACTTTCGTGTTGTAAATCGTATAAGCTGTAACCGCTTTGTAGGGAAACCGGGTTTTAAAAGGAAGGAGCTTAGGCTCTCTTAGATTGTAATATTCGCGTACTATCAACTGAGCAGAAGAACCTTTCCATTTTACAGGATAGGGTCCGTGGGTTTCCCTGGTGGCGCAGACTGCGTTCCAAAACACAGCTTCGTCTAGACTCAAAAGATCCCCATGAAGTCGGGCAAATAGTTTGGCAAAGTTGGGATTAAGTCGCGTATCAATCCAGTCTGCTTTTTTAATCTCTTTCCTAATCCTTTCTTTATTCCAGATAATATTAAGTCCGTCCTCGCAGAAAACGCTTCCTACCATTAAAAACTTCATCATTTTTAAAAATTCTAAATCTATTTTCATTCTTTCTCTTTTCTTAAGCTTGGCTGTTTTCACCGTTGATATGAATCGAGACAAAGCTAACCATACTGCATTAGGATATTGAAATGCCAAGGCAATTTCTCTTAAAGATTTAGATTTCCTTAGTAACAAATAGTCTGCGCAGAACGATCGAGAAGAAACTTCGTCAAACAAGGGGGAATAAAAAAGGAAGTTGATGGGCCACCAAGCATAAGGGTCTAAAACCTTTCCGCTTTGATAAGCAGCCTTATCAAAAGCCTTAAGCATTTTGTCAATAAGAAGATTGTCTTTTTGCATAGATTTTTCCTTGGTTACCATCGACAATAATATACATGCCGTCTTTTAGCAATCGCGTGGCGTTTTGCGTTCCGACAACAGCTGGAATTCCAAACTCTCGGCAGACAATCGCCGGATGCGAGAGCATACCGCCTTTATCGGTTACGATAGCGATTGCCTTTCTCATTACCAAAATCCATGGAGGGCTAGTTATAGGGGCGACAAGAATTCGACCGTTTTTCATCTTTGAAAACTCTTTTATGGTTCTAATAACTACTACTTTTCCTTCAACTAAACCATAACTCGCCCTTATTCCTTTTAAAATAATTTTTTGTCTTGGCATATTATTTTACTTTTTTAATAATCCTAGAAACCCTCATAGGTATTTAATTCAATCATATCACCGTTTTAAAAAAACCTTAGCCGTCTTTCCGGTTCAGTCATATTAACTAATTTGATTGTACAAAACAAATTATCTTCGCCATCCTATTGATTCAACCTTCTTACTAATCCTTTGGTGGCGTCAAGCTCAATCATTTGTCCGTCCTGTATAACGTTCCTGGCAAAGTTCGTGCCCATAATCGAGGGCAACTTTAACGCCTTGCCGTAGAGAGTGGCATGAGAAGTCAACGAATCCTCGTCAACAACAAACCCCTTAACCCGATAAAGAGAAGAAAGGTATTCCGGAGTGGTTTGGGGGGCGATCAATATATCTCCTGTTTTTACCTTGGGAAAATCAGAAGCGTCCAAAACAATTCTCGCCTGGCCCCGAACCCTGCCCTTGTAAATGGTTTTCCCTGGTATAACCTTGATGTTTTTTGGCGCTTCAACTGCTTCCATTATTCTGACTATTCCTTCAATGGCGTCAACTTCTACCAGATCATTATCATTGAGAATCTGAGTAGCGTTCTTGGTCCCGATAATGCAGGGAAGATTCGCTTCTCTAGCAACCAAAGCCGCATGGCAAGTTATCCCTCCCTCATCGGTAACAATCGCGGCTGCCTTGTTAATGGCCACCATATAGTCAGGAGTGGTCATTTTGGTTACCAGGATATCTCCCTTTTCCACTTTAGAAAGTTCGGAAAGCTTTCTTACCACCTTAACCTTTCCTATCGCTTTCCCCCGACAGGCAATGTTCCCTTTAACCGCCCTTTGCATTGCCGAACCCGGAGAAATAATTTGAAAACGCTCCATGGTTTCAATTATTTCCTTTGTTCCAATAATAGTCCTTATTTTTCCTTTCCACATTAAAATTGCCCAGCCTTTTTGTCTTTGTTTTACCAGGTTTTTTACTTTTCCTTTGCTAATATTTACGGATAAACCAGTCAATATCTCCTCATAAGATAATAGTTTTACTTCTTTTGCATTTAAATCCAACCGCCAGCCCGCTTCATATAAAAGAGGTAAATGGTAATAATGTGCCTGGCAAATGGCGTTTTTTCTGTAGATTCTTAAATAAATATATTCCTGGAGGAACTTTACTCTTTCAATAAGAGTATGAGAGGCTTTAATTTTCTTAAGAACGTTTGCCAATTTTTTTCCTGCCTTATTCCCCTCGTTGTTGAGTCGCTTAAGCTCTTTGGCCGGGTTGGCAACTTTTTCCAGCATATTTTTTACTTCATTTTCAAAATAGTCTTTTGTCAAAGGTTCGGCATAAATGCTCCACATAGGAAGCCAGCAGAAATTCTCGCGGTGTTTTTCCAGTAATCGATAAAACTTCTGGTCAAAACCTTGTTCTTTAGCATATACAGCGATTTTTAAGGCACTGTCGCGCTCCTTATCTTCAGCAGAAACTGGTGATAAAAGTATTTTTACATCTTCCTCATTAGAAACTTCTTCCCTTATCTTTTTTTCAAAATAACCCTCTATTCCGTGCGGAACTGTAACGAAAGGAAATACTTTCAGATAGTGCCGGTAAAAAACTTTCAACAAACCCAATATTTCCCGATCACTCTTCTTAGTAAGATCTATTTTAGGAATCTTCATGGCAACATTAACCAAACGGTCGCAGGCCTGACGGCAGAGAATAATATCTTTTTTGACAAAACTAGGATTAGAATCAATTTTTTTCGAGATCGTCTTCCCTAAAAGAATCAAATCTTCTTTAGCATGATAAACTCCAAAAGTGATGTTGTTATACCAAAGGGCGCTCATGGATACTCCATAAACCTTTCTCATCTCAATAACCAATCCTTTCGTCCAGGCTGATGCAAAAGAAAACGAAGTTTGCCTATTAAGAATTTTTACCCACTTTTGCCCGTCTTTAACTTGCGTTCGTTTAGCCACCACCTTTATCCCAACAATCTTTTTGATCTCCGGAATAAATTCAAAAGACCGGTTAAGGCTATATGGCTTTAGCCTGCCTTTGCGAGAAGATTTAAGAATTCCCTGGTTTTCCAAGGTTTTTAACGCCTGAAAAACGGCGTTAGGATAAAGACCGGTTTCGCGGACGAGTTCGTTAATATAAAAACTCCGGTCCGGATTAGAGAAGAATACCCTCAGTATTTTTTGCGAGGTATTAGACAACTGCATTAATTAACTATACAACTACCTTGTATAAAGTCAACCAACTGTATAATGCAACGAAAGTTTGTTTTGAATGATTGATGAATTGAATAGTCGTGGTCTGATGATATCACTTTGCTGGCATTAAGACATTTCAGTTGACTCAGTTATACCGCGCAATAGTTCCTTTGCCTTTTTCAGAACTTCTGCGGGAACATCTCCGGTGAATCCATCAGGGCTTTGAACCTGCACCGTACCATTTTCCAAACAACACACAAACGTGCCAAATTGAGTGAGTATGTCTGCAAATGCTTTATTTTCTTGTATCCGTATACCAAAATTTGTAATCACTGAGCTAAGTTGATGGAGATTTCGTTTGTCCATATCGTATAACCATTTTATTTATAATGGAGCCCCACGTGCGAAGCTCGTGGTACCTACTTTCTCGCACTTTGGGCGACATCCCGAAACGTCATTCATCCACGCCTACGTGTCGAAATACACTTCGGCGTGCAGGCATGCCTGCGTTGTTAAAACGCACTTCGGCGTGCAGGCATGGGCACAGCCCATGGTCTTCTGGCGTGAGGGATGAAAACATAATACCATATACACGCGCTGGAAACAATAATCAATATTTTATTTGCCGCAACTGTTTCCCGTACGACCCGCGCTTGCATTTTACCATCCTACGCTCATGCTTCAGAATGGCTGTCACGAAAAATCAGAAAAGGAATTCGGAGTAGATAATTGGTATTCCGTGGCTTTTCGCGAAGGAGAGTAAACCCTCCGAAGCTTAAGCAAAAGAAGGTAAATTTCACAAGCTCATACTAATAAAAAATCCTCATGTAGGAAAAAGTTCATCCGGACCGCGCGAAAGCCCAATTGCGGGTCGGCTGCTGCTGGAAAGAAACACGGTATACTGATACACTGAATTTTTGACATACCGCGTAGTTCCTAAGCCCCGTTAGAAATCTCGCCCGCGTTCAAGCGCGCCCGTAGGGCTTAAGGGCAGGCTATTTCTAACGGGGTAAGCCTTGTTAGAGACCGTTCTCGGTCCTTATATTTTTCACTATCCACAGCATGATTATTCACTTACATAAATATACTGCATTGTTCGCGCTCGGACTCGGAGCCGTGATTTCAATTGGCATTTTTTCGTTCGGGTTGCGCAACCACAATGCACAACAGCCCATATTCGGATTTCCAAAAGTCATCACATTCGTTGCGCAAAAAGTCGCTCCCCAACCAACTCCGCAACAGCCCAAACGCCTGTCACCTGTCCCGCAAACCGTCAAGGCAGTATATTTGACCGCATGGTCTGCAGGAAATCCAAAAACCATTGACACAATCATCAACCTTGCAGACACCACAGAACTGAACGGCGTGGTAATTGACATCAAGGATTACACCGGCCGTGTCATGTTTGAAACGACAAGCGACGCAATTAAAAAACTCGGAGCAGAACAAATCCAAATCCCGAATTTCAAAGACCTTATTGAAAAACTCCATAGCCACAACATATATGTCATTGCACGCATCGCAGGGTTCCAAGATGTATATCTTGCGGAGCATAGACCGGAACTTGCGGTTCGCAACGCGTATACCGGAGCTATTTGGCGCGATAAAAAAAACCTTGCGTGGGTTGACCCTGCAAATACAGAAGTATGGGACTATTTGATTGATATCTCAAACCAAGCCATAAACCTCGGTGTTGACGAAATCAATTTTGATTACATCAGATTCCCGTCTGACGGCGACATAAGCTTGCTCGCGTATCCGACATACGATGCGACAAAACTAAATAAGGCAAAACAAATTAAAGCGTTTTTCGCATATATATCCGAACATCTTGGGCAAACAGACGCGAAGCTCTCATTAGACCTGTTCGGGTTAAGCACAGTAAGCACAACAGACATGGGTATTGGCCAAGTGCTTGAATACGCGCTTCCGTATTTTGATTATGTCAGTCCTATGGTGTACCCAAGCCATTACGCGAACGGTTCATTCGGATACAAAAACCCCGCAGCGTATCCGTACGAAATCGTGTTCCAATCCATGTCGCAAGCGGAACTTCGACGTGCAAAATTATTGCAATCGCTTGCGAGCACCACAATAGCTATTGCCTCTTCCACGCAGCAGTTTGACGCAAGCGAAAAAAACAATACAATAAAACCAGATACCCCGCTTGGCAAATTCCGACCGTGGCTGCAAGCATTTGATTTGGGCGCAGTGTATACGCCCGATATGGTGCGCAAACAAATACAGGCAACGTATGATGCACATGCAACGTCTGGATGGTATTTGTGGAACCCGACAAACACATACGATCCCACGATATTTTTAAAAAAGTAATATGAAGGAAAATAAAATCGTCGTCGAAATCGACAAGCCTGCAGCAGAAGTTTACGCTTTTTATATCAACCCCCTAAATACACCAAAGTGGATAGATTCCATTAAGGTAGAAAAAACGAGCGAATGGCCAATAAGAATTGGCACAATATACAGGAATCAAGATATTAATGGAGCAGAAATGGAATACCGAGTAACTGACTTGAAAGAAAATGAATTATTCGAACTGACCTCGAAAGACGGAGGTTATCATGTTCGATATACGCATAAAGCACTGGGGGATGGAAAATCAGAGTTGGAATATTATGAATGGGTTGAAAAGGGAGAAATAGAAAAACCGTTCACGAAAGATATATTGCTTAAACTAAAACAAATGGTAGAAAAGTAAGTTAAGTCAGGGTAGCTCAGCTGGTTAGAGCGCAGCACTTTCACCCGCCCACTTCATGCCTATGTAGTTTCCTCCTTCGCGCCTCGATACTTTCGGTGCTTCGGACGGACGAGTAATGATAGGTTATGTATTATTCGCCCATCGAAGCTCCGACGATAATTCGGAGCGAAGTTGGGCCTATGTAGTTCAACGGCTAGAACGAGTGACTCATAAACACTAGAAGGAAGTTCGACTCTTCCCATAGGCACAGATAAAGTGTGGCGGGCAAGTAACGCTGAAGTCGTGGGTCCGAATCCCACCCCTGACACAAAAATAAAAGGAACTCCCCTGCCTGCGTGAACAAGGGATTCTTCCCGCGGGCACCAAGATTTGACAAATCAAAACAAGTGCTTTATAGTATTCCTATAAAAGCAACGACGCTGCAGACACAGCTGAGCTGAAGGAAGAAATTCCGATGTCATGTCGGGAAAGTAGAACCTTTCGGGAAGTTCCCGTTATAGAACAAAGAATGTGTCAATAACAAATTGGAGCATTCGACAAGTACAAGGTAAGGTGGCACCGCGAAGATCGCCCTTACAAATGTATCAATTATTGTTGATATAATTGTAAGGGTGATTTTTTATTAAAAAATCTATGGGACGCATACACATTAAAGATATCCGTGGGCATATTGGACAAGAAGTAACGCTTGCGGGATTTGTTCATACTGTTCGCAATCAAGGGAATATCGTGTTCCTTATGCTTTATGATATTTCTGGAAGTGTCCAGGTTGTTATTACAAAAGACTACCTCTCTATTATTAAAACCGCAAAAAACTTATCTGAAGAATCTGTTGTACAAGTTACGGGGATAGCTAAGACAGAAGCACAATCGCCTGGCGGTATAGAAATTGCATGCAGAACATTAACTATTCTCTCTGCCGCAGATCCCAACACTCCCATTCCAGTAATCGGAAAACAGGAATCGGAGGTGGAACTTGACAAACGGCTTGACTGGCGATGGCTTGACTTACGAAAACCCAAAAATACTTTAATTTTTAAGGTATGGACCATAATGGAACAGGCGTTCAGAGAATACTGGATACAAAATGGTTATATTGAAATTCATTCCCCGAAGTTTATGAGTACACCAAGCGAAACTGGTGCAGAATTATTTGAAGTCAAATACTTCGATCGGAAAGCATATCTTGCGCAATCACCGCAGTTTTATAAACAAATGGCTATGGCCGCAGGATTTGAAAAAGTGTTTGAGGTCGGGCCGGTCTTTCGTGCGAATCCATCTTTTACGTCTCGACACGATACTGAATTCACAGGGTACGATGCCGAAATCTCATTTATTGAGTCTCACCAAGATGTAATGACTGAAGAGCAAAATGTAATTCAATATGTCCTACAAAAAATTAAAGAAAAGTTCGGGAAAGAAATCTCGATGTTTTATGGCAGAGATTTGATTGTACCAAGCATTCCTTTTCCACGTGTCACCATGAAACAAGCGAAGGGAATCCTTGCCAAATTAAATGTACCCGGTGAAAAAGATGGTGACTTGAGTCCAGGAGAAGAACGAAAATTGTGTGAATATATTTATGAAAAACAAGGTCATGAATTTGTCTTCGTAACGGAATATCCAGTTAGCGCACGACCATTCTATCATATGCGAACCGAAAAAGACCCAACGTTGACAAAAAGTTTCGACCTGTTGTGGAACGGATTGGAAATAACAACTGGCGCGCAAAGGGAACACCGATATGACATTCTTACGTTACAAGCAAAAGAAAAAGGGATATCGCTTGAGTCGATTAAATTTTACTTGAATTTCTTCAAATATGGTTGCCCGCCGCACGGCGGTATGGGTATTGGGCCATCTCGTATGCTTATGAAAATATTTAATGTTAGTAATGTCCGAGAAGTAACATACTTATACAGGGGTGTAAAACGACTAGATCCGTAGTTTAAATTGCACATTTCAACGTTTTACGATACAATGCAAAATACTGCAGCCGTAGTGTAGCCTGGTTAACATGTCGCCCTGTCACGGCGAAGATCGTGGGTTCGAATCCCATCGGCTGCGCCTGTCTTCCGCCAAACTACGGAATAGCTCTGCCTCATACTTTGTTACCCGCGCGGCGTAACGCAATATTCCGTGTGTGGGAATTATCAGCATTGTTTACTTTTTCAAAAAAAGGAAAACATTCGGATTTCTTACATAATTACAATAGTATGTATGCATAGCATGTTATAGCATGAGCATGTATGTAAGGTATGAAGAAATTTGATTTGTCTGTATTTGGGACGATCGTTCAAAATAGAGACAAATCAAATATTAAACCATTCTGGTATAACAAAGGTATAACAAAATCAATAAACCATCCGAATATAACAAAATAACAAAAATGCAAAAAGGTGAATAGATGATAAAATATTGGAATAGTTCGCTGGTTCAAAACCGTACCAGTTCGCTGTCAGAAGTGTTTCCGAAACCAATTTTCTTTATTTTAAAGTGTGAACCCCGTAGTAGATTTTCGACATCCACCTTCGGTGGAATATGAACGAGTTGAAAATGCACTACAGGGTAAACAACGTTAGGAATTCTTACATCCGTGATATAACAAGGTTCGCTATATGAAAATCTTATCCTTCAATGTAAACGGAATTCGCGCTGCGTATCAAAAAGGATTTTTGAATTGGCTTACAGCAAGTCGTGCAGATATTGTTTGCACGCAAGAAATCAAGGCGCAAGAGGCGCAGGTACCAACCGTTTTACTGAACCCTGCCCATTATTATTCGTACTTCAACTTTGCTGCCAAAAAGGGATACAGCGGGGTAGGAATATACACAAAACAAAAACCGCTTCGGGTGCATCACACATTAGATTTTAAAAGATTTGACCAAGAAGGAAGAATAATTAAGCTGGATTATCCAGGATTTTGTCTTATCAACATCTATATCCCGCATGGCGGAAGGGGAAAGGAAAACATTGGTTACAAATTAGAAACCTATAAACGTTTATTCTTGTTTCTGAAAGGAATCAAACAAAAACTTGTTCTGATGGGAGACTTCAATGTAGCCCATCATGAGATTGATCTGGCCCGGCCGCAAAATAACAAAAACAATATCATGTTTACCAAACAAGAAAGGAAGCAGATAGATAAATTGCTTGAGCTCGGTTTTATAGACAGTTTCAGACAACAAAACAAAGATAGCGGGCATTATACATGGTGGCCGTATGGTTTTCAAGCGAGACAAAGAAACATAGGTTGGCGAATAGATTATGCGTTTATTTCCAAAAATATGGCACCGAAATTGCGCAAAGCTTTTATTTTGAACAAAGTCAACATATCAGACCACTGTCCAATTGGTATAGAAATAGTATAAGCAAAGCAAAAACAGGCGTATGCCTGTTTTTGCTTTTTTGTTCGCGATTTTTTTATCTGGACACAAACGGCAACAAAGCCATTTGGCGCGCGCGCTTAATCGCATGCGCCAATGCGCGCTGGTGCTTTGCGCACAGCCCCGTGCGTTCGCGCGACTTAATCTTTTTCGAAACCGCGGTAAAACGCTGCAAAATCGCGGCATCTTTCCAATTAATGTCATCGCGTCCGCAAAAATAACATTGGGGTTTCATACAACTTAACTAATAACTAATAACTGATAACTGATAAAACTGATAACTGACCCGCCTTGCTTAAAACGGAGGGGCGTCGTCAATAGGAATCTGGTCTTGCGTAATTTCAGGCAATACTTCTTCTTGCTCCTCAATTGCTGGCGTTTGTTGCGCTTGCGAAGCTGCTGGTTGCGGCATAGTCATAGGCCGTTCTTGCTGCATGGCGCCTTGCGGACGAGGCCCGAATTGGACTCGTTCGCTAATAACTTCCGTGCGATATTTCTTTTCGCCTGTGGGCGCGACCCATGACCGCGTGCGAATCCGACCTTCAATCAATACGGTGCTCCCTTTGGTTAAATATTGATTGCATAGTTCTGCCTGCCTGCCCCACACCACGATATTATGAAAATCCGCTTCTTCTTGTTTTTGTCCTGATTTGTCATTCCATACGCGATTCGTGGCAACCGCAAACGAAGCAACCGAATTTCCATTAGGCGTCACCCGAAGTTCCACATCGCGCGCCAAACGACCAACTAATATTACTTTATTAAGGTCCATATTATGATTGCAAAATTTCTTTTAATTTAGTGTCCAAATCAACCGGAGTTCGTTGGACTTCTTTTTCTTGTTCAGTCATGCGCGCCTTGGTTTCTTGCCACCGCGCTTGCTTTTCCCTATGCTGTTGAAGCTGTTTTTCACGTTTTTGCGAACGCTCGGGAACCATGACAATCAACTTGCGCAGAATTACTTGTTCGTATTTCAGTGTATTTTTCAATCCAGCAAGTTTTGCCGGATCCAAGCGAAATTGAATCTCGGCCCACCACGCGCTTTTTTGCTTTTTAATCATATACGCCAAATCGCGTTTCTCGGGGATACGTTCGGAAACAATTATTCCGCCAGCTTTGGTCACAAAGCCCTTGATAATATCAAAAAACGAGTCGGGAGCGTTCCCGCTTTGGTCATCAGTTATCCAAAAACACAAGTCATATAATCGCGTTTCTTGCTCGTCCATAATTTTCCTAATGTAACATGAAGCTTATAAGAAGTCAAAAAATTAATTTACTGCTTCTTCGCCTGTTGATGAAATCGCCTCGGCCTGTGGAATGGGCTTTTCGCTTGCCTGCTTGATGCCTGCTACGATTTCGTCAAGGGTTTCCGAATGCTCTTTTAAATACTTTTGCGCTGTTTCAAAACCAACGCCCAGTTTGGTTTGGCCAAATGCGTAACTTGCGCCCGAGCGAGACACCACGCCGTATTTGATGCCAGTGTTAATCACATCACCGGTATATGAAATTCCTTCATTGTATAAAATATCGAATTCTGCTGTACGGAACGGAGCGGCAACTTTGTTTTTCACGATTTTTGCTTTCACGCGATTCCCTACCACATCGTCTCCTTTTTTGATTTGCGCGCTGCGGCGTACTTCGATACGAACGGACGCGTAAAATTTCAGCGCCTTGCCCCCGGGAGTCGTTTCGGGGTTGCCATATGTTCCGATTTGCATGCGAATCTGATTAATGAAAATAATCGTGGTTTTCGATTTTGCCGTGATTGCCGTAAGCTTGCGCAATGCCTGCGACATCAGCCGCGCCTGAAGCCCGATGAATTGGGCTCCCATCTCGCCCTCAATTTCCGCGCGCGGGGTCAATGCCGCAACAGAATCAACCACAATCACGTCAATCGAATTTGTCTTGACCAAACTTTCCACGATTTCAAGCGCCTGTTCTCCGGTATCGGGCTGAGAAATCAGCAAGTGCTCAACATCAACGCCAATGCGCTTTGCGTATTCAGGATCCAACGCGTGCTCTGCGTCAATGAATGCAGCCTTGCCGCCGCGCTTTTGCGCTTGGCTCACGATATGAAGCGCAAGAGTTGTTTTCCCGGATGATTCGGGGCCGTAGAGTTCTATGATACGGCCGCACGGAATCCCTCCAACGCCCGATGCAATATCCAAAGAAATAGAGCCAGTCGGAATAGAATCAATATTGACATGGCGCACTTGCCCCAACATCATAATAGACCCCTCGCCGTAACGCGCTTGAATTTCCTTGACCAATTCATCAAGCTTGTCCTGTTTATCTGATTGAATTTGTTTTGTTATTTTTTTTGCTGTTTTGGGCATAAAAATAAAAAGTTAATTTACTACCAACAGTATAACATGTATCAAGTATACAAACTACTGGAGCCGGCTGCCTAGTGTTACCGAGTTTTTTGCAGGAGTCACTAGAATCCACCCGTCGCCGTTTGCGTTTTTAAATCCCAATGTTAAAACTTCGGATTCAAATGCACCGATCCGTTTCACAGGAAAATTCACCACGCACGCAACAAGCATTCCCAAAAGTTCCTGTTTGTTATGCGCCCCAACTGCTTGAACACTTGATGTTTTTATACCAATTTCCGCGCCGAAGTCAATTTTCAGTTTGAACGCCGGCTTTCTCGCTTGCGGAAAATCGGAAACCTCAATAATTTTCCCAAGGCGGATATCTACTTTGTCAAAATCCTCATAATGAATCATACATATATGCCATGGAGTCCTCAGGGCGAAGCCCGTGGTACCTACTCTCTCGCCCTTTGGGCGACATCCCGAAATGCCATTCATCCATCCCGCAACGTACGGGATGGTTTTCTGGCGTGAGGGATAAAACTATTTATTTTATAAGAAAAGACATATGTCAAAACTAATAATTAAATCTCTGGGCTTGGCGTGGGGGCAAACGATGCATTGAGCATCGTGGGTTCGGGTGACGCAATTTGCTCAATAAGTTCTGACTGCACTGTTTGTTCGCGCTGTTTTTCGTATACGATAATTTTCTTTTGAATCGTCTCGCTGCGGAAAAAGTTCACAGCCCGAATTTCAATGGTATTGACTCCGGGGTTCAAGTAAACTGACTGGCGAAATGTATTTTGCTTAATTGATATATATTCGCCGTTCAACCACGCCGCTCTCACATATCCGCGGAACATTCCTTCAAGCACGACAGGGTTATCATGCGAAACGTCGTACTGCTGGCTCAATATGATGCGTACAGGCATTGCCAAGTAACCGATTTGAAACAGCACGTACGCAGCCACGGCAATCGCAAGCCATAACGCAGGATGCATATCAAATTTTTCCCACAAAAAATGCTTGGGCTGCGCAAAACGGTTCTTAGGCAATGTATCGAGTTTCCCAGATGTTTTACAACATCCCGACGCAACACAAACAGTAAATAGCTCTTCATACGATACATCGCATAGAACGCTGTATTTCTTCAATATGCCCAGGATATATGGCTGGCTAGGCAATTCTCCAAAACTGTTTCTTTCAAACGCAATAAGATATGCGTCCCGAACTCCTGATGTTTGCGAGAATTTTTCTATGGAAAAACCTGCGCGCTCCCTGACCGAACGCAACACATCGCCAATTGTATGGTGCTGTATGTCTGTTTCATCTCTTGCCATATGCTACGGATTCATTTTTCCCGACTCGTCCGCGCTTGATTCGCGCTGGTCCAACGCGTCCATTTCTGCCTCGTTTGCCTGCATATACACATCGCGCGGCTTGGCGCCATGGCCAGGACCAATGACGCCGCGCGCCTCAAGCATATCCAAGAGCCGCGCGGCACGCGCATACCCCACACGCAAATACCGCTGCAAAAGCGATGCGGACGCTTTTTGATACTTGACCACCACTGAATACGCCCGATCATACAACTCATCATCATCGCTTCCGTCCAACAAACTTATGCCTGTTTCATCAGGAATATCTTGCGCGAGCATCTGAACTAAATCAGGAGCGGCGTTAATATCGTTAAAGGCAATTTTTTCAGCAGTGTGCTTGATATACGAAACCACGCGCTCCACTTCTTCCTCGCTGATAAACGGCGCCTGAATGCGTTTGGGTTTTGAGGTTTCTGCTGAAATAAACAACGCATCGCCACGACCCAAAAGTTTTTCAGCGCCCGCGCCGTCAAGAATCGTACGCGAATCCACTTGCGACGCAACTTGAAACGCCACACGCGAAGTGATATTCGCCTTAATCAAACCGGTGATGACTTCGACTGATGGGCGCTGCGTGGATACAATTAAATGAATGCCAGTCGCACGCGCCATCTGCGCAAGACGGACAATAATGCCTTCAAGTTCTTTGCCGTGCGCAACCATCAAATCGGCAAGCTCATCAATAACAATCGCGATGGACGGCAGCATGTCTTCGGATTTGCGTCCCGGTTTTGCATTAAACGAATTGGTATCCCGGCACTTTTCCTCAAGCAACAAATCATATCTGCGGTCCATTTCCGTAATAGCCCATTTCATCGCTACAATAGCTTTTCTTCCATCGGTGATGACCGGAGAAAGCAAATACGGAATACCATCATACGCAGTAAGTTCCACGCGCTTAGGGTCAACTAAAATGAATTTCAGCAATTGCGGAGGATTGCGGTACATTAACGATGTCAATGCCGAATGGATAAAAATGGATTTGCCTGTTCCGGTCGCGCCCGCAACCAACAAATGAGGAAGTTTTGCAATATCGGTAAATACGGGTTCGCCTTTGACATTTCGTCCCAAAGGAACCAGCAAAGAAGCAGAGGATTGTTTCCATGCAAGATCTTCCAAAAGCGAACGCAGCCGCACTATGCTGAATGTTTTATTCGGCACTTCAATGCCCACAAGCGACTGACCCGGAATCGGCGCCTCAATGCGTATGGGGTGCGCGGCCAAGGCCAATGCTAAATCGTTTTGAAGCACCACGATGTGTGCGAGCTTCACGCCCTGCGCAGGTTTCAAAGTATATTGCGTCACGGTCGGTCCCACATGCACCGAGCCCATTTCAACCGGGATGCTGAAATCCTCAAGCGTACGTTGAATAATCTGCGCATACACGCGAATATCTCCCGCTGACGGCTTCGCGCCGTCTGCGCTCAAAAGATCCAAGGGTGGAAATTCCCATGGCCCGAATATTTTTTGCATGCGAACTGCTTGCTCTTGCTTTTTTAGTTGCACAACTGGGATTTGCGCGTTTCGCTCTTTGGGTTCCATACGCGATTCTTGTTTTATTTTTTCTTCACGAGGAAGTTCAATGAGCTCGCGCTGCTTATGTGCCTCATACAAAACCAATTTTCGTTTCTCTAAAAACCCTGTAACCAATTCCCAAAAATCCATTAAAAATCCGGTGCAAAACACCGCGCTCAAAGCCACGACACTTGCCCAAAATCCAAACAAGTATTCAAGCGACGCCATAGCGCGACCTACGATGCCTGCGCGGTCTGGAAAAAATAAATCAATGAGCCCTAAAAATGACACAAGCATCAAACAAATGCCAACCACCATGGTGAAATAAAACATCTCGCGGATGTCTTTGCCGTCGCGTCTCGCGAATAAAATAGCCAATACAAACAAGGTTAACGGAATGAGCGCTTTGAAATCACCTACCAAATAGGCGAACCCTATTCTCAACGCATTTCCAACCGGGCCCGCAATACCCCAAAAAGCCAAAACTAAAATAAGCCCGACAGCTACGCATAAGATGCTGATAATCATCCGCCGCGTTTCCGGAGCAAGTGATACTGAAACTGAGGGCAGTGAAAATTTGGGAAATTGTGAACGCTTTTTCCGTGCCATACCAATGCTATTGTACCGTCTTGAAGCACGATTTTCAATGCGCTTTCCACGCATGCATGCGAAAAAACCTGTGAGAAATTATCACTAAAGCAAAACGCAGCAAGTTCTAACAACAAGCCCTGTATGGGCGCGCTATGAACGCGCTGTTAAAAATCTACTACAGGGCGAAACCCCGTTCCTGCGGGAATCATTTTTCCGATAATGACGTTCTCTTTAAGTCCGCGCAGCGTATCTTCACGGCCTTCAATAACCGAATCAATTAACACATGCGATGTATGCTGGAAAGACGCTGCAGACAAAAATCCTTCTGCTGATAAAGCGACCTTGCTAATACCTGTGACTGTTTGCACGCCATGCATGGGTTTTTTCTTTGCGACGCGCAATGCGTCATTTGTTTCAAAAAATCTCGACCGGTCAATAATTTCTCCGGGCAAAAACTTTGACCCGCCCGGGTCAGTGACACGCACACGGGAAAACATTTTACGCGCAAACACTTCAATATGCTTATCGTTTATGTCGGACCCTGCTAAAATATAAATGCGCTTAACCTCGCGAATAATATATTCCTCCGCAGCGCGCTTGCCTAACACTGACAAAATCTCGTGGATATCCAAGTTTCCTTCCGAAAGCCGCTGGCCTTTTTTGATTTCATCGCCTTTTTTAACCAACGCGCCCAACATTCCTGAAATGACATACTCATCAACGCCTTTCTTTTTGGTTCGCGATTTCTTTGTTGCAAGACCTTCCAAAACTTTGATAGTAATCACTTTTTCAGTTCCGTAATCCACAATATCTTCAACAACGCCTTCACGGTGCGCAAGCGCCCCCTTGCCTTTTGGATTATGCAATTCAAAAACTTCTTCCACGCGCGGCAATCCTTGCGTGATATCAACAGCAGTAGCAGACCCGCCGCTATGGAACGTCCGGAGCGTCAGCTGCGTTCCGGGTTCTCCGATCGACTGCGCCGCAATGACGCCAATTGCCTGGCCTGTTTCAACAAGTTTTTCACGGCCCATATCATATCCATAACATTTTCTGCATACGCCAAATCTTGTTTTACACGATGTGATTGCGCGAATGCGAACACGGTCAATGCCCGATGTTTCAATATGCTCGCATGCTTCATGCCCAATAATTAAACCGGCTTTCACGATTATTTTTCGTTTATGTTTAATATCCTGCGCAGCAACGCGTCCTAACAAATGGCTTGTAAACGATTCTCCGGCACGCTTGGATTGCTCGTGAGTAATCAAACGCCCAATCACATCGCCGCAATCATCCTCCTGAACCACAACATCCTGCGCAACATCAACCAAACGACGGGTCAAATATCCCGCATGAGCCGTGCGAAGAGCTGTATCAACCAAACCTTTGCGCGAACCGTGAATGGAATTGAAATATTCAAGCGGCGTTAATCCCTCCTCATAACATGATTCAACCGGCACTTCAATCGTGCTGCCCGTAGAATCGACCACTAATCCCTTGATAGCCATAATTTGGCGCGCATTATCTTCGTTTCCCGCTGCGCCGCATTTAATAAATGTGTATACAGGTCCGAATTGCGGAAGCGACGCAAATAAATCAGCGCGTAATTTTTCTTCCACGCCAACCCATATTTCAATCACGCGCGACCTGCGTTCAGTATCGGACAAATATCCGTTAAGGTATTCTTCGTAAATGGCCGCAACTTGTTCTTTTGCTTTGTTCATAATGGCTTTCTTGTCATGCGGAATAATCAAATCATCCATGCCCCACGACAATCCTGATTTGGTGGCGTGCTGATACCCCAAATCCTTAATGCTGTCCAAATACGGTTGAGCATGTTCAATTCCGACAAATCGAATAAGTTCTGAAACAACTTTGCGCACGTTTTTTTTATGCATGTCCGCGTTCACAAATGCCATGGCAGAAGGCAATATGGCATTGAATAAAAGCCTGCCAGCGCTTGTTTTCAAATACTTATCAATAACCTTTTGATATTTCAAATCTTTTTTATCATACGCAACCAAAATCGGCTCTTGCAATGCCAATATGAAATGTTCATACGCGGATATCGCATCCTCTGGGCTTGCAAACACACGAAGCTTCGCGGGCTCTATGGACAACCGCGTCAGCCAATACAATCCCAAGACTATGTCTTTGGTCGGTTCAATCACCGGTTCGCCGCTCGCGGGCTTAAGTAAATTAAGCGACGACAGCATAATAGTCCGCGCCTCATCTTGCGCTTCTTCGGAAAGCGGCAAGTGCACTGCCATTTGGTCGCCGTCAAAATCAGCATTAAACGCCACACACACCATGGGGTGAATGCGAATGGAAAGCCCTTCAATCAAAACAGGCTGGAACGCTTGCACAGACAACCGATGAAGCGTTGGTGCGCGGTTCAATAACACGAATTTACCCGAAACCACTTGGTCCAAAATATCCCATACAACCGGATGTTGGTCATCAACCATATGCGACGCCAACTTGATATTATACGCGAGTTCACGGTTAATAAGTTCGTGAATCACGAATGGTTTGAAAAGTTCCAAAGCCATTTTCTTCGGAATGCCGCACTGATACAACTTAAGTTCAGGACCAATAACAATCACAGACCTGCCGGAATAGTCCACGCGCTTTCCTAACAGGTTTTGGCGAAATCTGCCTTGCTTGCCTTTCAAAATATCGGCAAGCGACCGCAAAGGCCTGCGCGAAAGCGACATCGCGACTTGCTGCACGCCTTGGGACCTGCGACTGGAATTATCAACCAACGCGTCAACCGCTTCTTGAAGCATGCGCTTTTCGTTTCTGATAATCACCTCCGGAGAATTCAGCTCAATCAAACGCTTTAATCTGTTGTTACGGTTGATAATCCTGCGATATAAATCATTCAAATCCGACGACGCGTACCGTCCGCCGTCCAACTGCACCATGGGACGCAGGTCAGGCGGAAGCACCGGAAGAGCGGTAAAAAACATTGAGCAGGGGCTCACTCCGGAGTTGATAAATGACTTGACCAACTTCATGCGCTGCAAAACTTTCTTGCGCGTTTGCACCTTGCCATCTTGTAATTCCTTAACTAACGCGCGGAACATTTTTTTCAAATCCAATCCTTCAAGCATGGCAACCAACGGTTCGGAGCCGGCATGAGCTTCAAACACATGACCGTACCGCATTGCCAAATGCTGATACTCAAGTTCGGTAATGACTTTCTTCGGAATAATCGAAGTAATTTCCATTTTTGCCTTGTCAAACGATTGTTCCAATGATTCCGATTCCTGTTTCATTTTCTGCTTATCTTGTTTTTTAATCGCCTTGCGTTTTGACGCGACTTCTTGCTCAAGTTCCTTCATAACCTGTTTTTTTGCGTCTTCATCAACGCGCGTCACGATGTAGCCCGTGTAGTACACCACCCTTTCCAATTGTGCAAGAGGAATATCCAATAACAATCCAATGCGAGACGGCACGCCGCGCAAAAACCAAATATGCGCGCATGGCGCGGCAAGCGTAATATGCGCCATGCGCTCCCTGCGTACAATTGATTTAGTTACCTCGACCCCGCACCTATCGCATATCACGCCCTTGTAGCGGATTTTCTTGTATTTGCCGCAGTAGCATTCATAATCCTTCGTGGGCCCGAAAATGCGCTCGGAAAACAGCCCGTCTTTTTCCGGACGCTGCGTACGATAGTTGATAGTTTCCGGTTTGGTCACTTCGCCAAATGACCATTCCATAATTTCGTCGCGCGATGACAAATGGATTTTCATCGCGTCAAAATCATAAATATCAAGCACGCTGACATGCTTGCGCGGATGGGAAACTGTTTTTATTGTTGGTTCTCCTCGCATATGCTGTATATTGTTATTATTCGTGCGCACCTTCTTTTTGCGGCGCGGCTTGTTCATTGTTTTGCTGCTCATACAGGCGTTGTTTTTCAAACACATACTTTGCATTTCTCAAATCCACGGCAAATCCCATGGCCTTCAGCTCGCTCACCAATACCGCAAACGATGCGGGGATATTCGGTTTCTGAATCTTTTCTCCCTTAATCAATGATTCGTATGTTGCGGCGCGCCCGAACATGTCATCAGATTTGATAGTCAAAATTTCCTGCAAGGTATGCGCAGCGCCATACCCTTCCAAAGCCCACACCTCCATTTCCCCAAACCGCTGCCCGCCGAACCGCGCCTTGCCGCCAAGCGGCTGCTGGGTGATAAGCGAATACGGCCCGACTGACCGCATGTGAATTTTGTCTTCAACCATATGGTCTAATTTCATCATGTAAATGTATCCAACGGTAATATGCTCGCCCAACACGTCTCCGCTCTTGCCATCATACACTTTGGTTTGTCCTGATTCCGGAAGCCCTGCTTTTTTCAATTCCTGTTTAATATCTTCCGGGGTCGCGCCGTTAAACACAGGTGTAATCGCGCGGTATCCAAGTTCATGCGCGGCCCATCCTAAATGCGTTTCCAAAATCTGCCCGATATTCATACGCTTGACCACACCCAAGGGATTCAGCACCACATCAACCGACCTGCCATCTGACAAATACGGCATGTCCTCTTCAGGAGCAATGAGGGACACCACGCCTTTGTTCCCGTGTCTGCCAGCAAACTTGTCTCCAACAGTCACTTTCCGAAGTTCGGCAACTTCAACTTGAATGCGTTTCAACACTCCGGCAGGAAGCTTGTCACCGCGCTCGCGCGAAAACACTTTTGTGCCAATCACGCGGCCATGGCGGCCATGTTCCAGCCGCAGAGATGTATCTTTAACTTCTTTTGCTTTTTCTCCGAAAATAGCGCGGAGTAATTTTTCTTCTGCCGTAAGTTCTGCTTCGCCGCGCGGCGTGATTTTCCCAACCAAAATATCATTTGCCTCAACTTCAGCTCCCACGTGCACGATTCCGTCTTCATCCAAATCCTTGAGTTTTTCTTCAGCGACGTTTGGAATATCGGGAGTTGTCATCTCTGCTCCGAGTTTCGTTTCCCTCACATCAAACGAGTGTTCATGGATATGAGTCGATGTAAACCGATCTTGCTTCATCAAACGCTCTGATAAAATTACCGCGTCTTCAAAATTATATCCGCTCCACGGCAAAAACGCGACAAGCAAATTTTGCCCCAACGACAACACACCATGGTCCATTGACTCTCCGTCAATGAGCACATCGCCTTTGTTCACATGCTGATTTTTCAAAACAACCGGGCGCTGGTTTATGCAGGTATATTGATTCGTGCGATAAAATTTATTCACATAGTACGTTTTGGCTCCGGTTGCACCATTTCCCGAATATTTCACTGTAACATGAGACGCATCAACATCAATTACCACCCCATCGCCTTCAGAGCTTACCATCTGGTTGGAGTCGCTTGCCGCGCGCTCCTCAAATCCGGTTCCCACGAGCGGCGCCTCGGGACGCACGCACGGAACTCCTTGACGCTGCATGTTTGACCCCATCAACGCACGATTCACGTCAGTATTTTCCAAAAATGGGATAAGGCCAGCCGCAACAGACACAAGTTGCTGGGGAGACACATCAATGTATTCTACTTCATCAACTGAAACAACCATCACGCCGCCTTGAAAACGCACGGTTACATCCTTTTTCAAAATATTGCCTGCATCGTCGCACGGCGTTGCGCCATGCGCGATTTTCGCTTTTTCTTCAGTATATGCATCCAGCAATACGACTTCCGAAGAAATCTTCCCATTTTTCACTTTCATATACGGAGTTTCAATAAACCCCAAACGATTCACCTTGCTTTGGCACGCGAACCTGACTACTAATCCGATATTTTGCCCTTCCGGCGTTTCAATCGGACATATTCTGCCATAGTGGCTCGTGTGGACATCGCGCACTTCAAACCCCGCGCGCTCGCGCTTGAGCCCTCCGGGGCCCATGCTTGAAATGGAACGTTTATGTTCAAGCTGCGCCAACGGATTCACTTGGTCTGTATATTGCGACAGTTGCGATGTCATGAGAAAATCCCTGATTGAACTCAGCAAGGGTCGGGGAACAATCAACGCAGCTGGACTTGCGGTTGCGACATCAACCATAGACATTTTGTCTTGAATAATGCGGCGCATGCGTCCCATACCGACCAGCATGCGCTCTTTCAAAATCTCGCCTACTGATTTGACGCGACGGTTTCCTAAATGGTCCACATCGTCTGGAATTGCATCGGGGTCATTGTTTAATCTGATAATCTCTCGTATAACCGAGACAATATCTTTTTGCGAAAGCAACCGGTCAGCTTGCGTATACGCGCCGACATCTTTTGTGCCGTACAACCGCTGGTTCATTTTATGGCGCCCAACTTCGCCCAAATCATAGCGTTCACTTTTTTTGAAAATGCTGTCAATATATGCGCGCGCATTGTCGTATGCGGCAAGCTCTCCCGGCCGCATACGCTTGTACATTTCCACATATGCGCGGGCTACATCTTGCGCAGGGTCATGCTTGAGTGTCTTTTCAATGAATTTTGAGGTTTTATCAATATCCTCAAACTCCTTCAAGATTCTCCCGTTTTCCTCTAAATCAAATACGCGCAACAACGATGTGACTGGTACGCGGCGTTTTTTATCAATACGCACGCTGATGATTCCTTGCGTATCCGTATCAAATTCAAGCCAGGACCCGCGCGTAGGAAGCACTTTCGCGCCAAATAATTTTTTGGTTCGGAGCTTGCTTTGCGTAAAATACACACCAGATGACCTGATAAGCTGCGAAATAACCACGCGCTCAACCCCGTTCATAATAAACGTTCCTTTTGGCGTCAGCATGGGAAGTTCGCCCAAATATACCTCCTGCTCTTTTACTTCTCCTGTACGTTTGTTGGTCAGGCGCACGCGAACACGAAACGATGCCTCATAAGTCAATCCGTCGCGGCGCGCTTTCAACTCGCTGATTTTCGGTTCGTCAAACCAATAATCCAAAAAACACAGTTCAAAATCTTTGCCGGTATAATCCTTAATCGGAGCATATTCATCAAGCACCTCCCGAATTCCGGTTTTCAAAAACCATTCGAACGAATCGAATATAACCTTGTTCAACGGCGGAAGGTCCGCAAGTTTTTGTTTTCGTCGCGTAAAGACTTTTGTCTTGGCAAACATATAAACAAAGCGAGACACAGCCACCCGGTCCGCAGGATGCTGTGTTTATATTTCTTTATATTATTTTGTGCGCGAAAAAATAAGAATGAAAAAAATTACTTGAAAAAGACAAACGCGTCATTGATTCCATATGCGCCCCGCGGCATATCCTTTTTCTATTGCCCGCGCAATTTCATTATGCAAAACACGTGTCGCGTCGGCAGTATGAATGGAAAGCGTTTCAAGAGTCGTAGGTGCTATTGTACGCATTTTAAAGAAATTGTCAAGCGCAGCCAAAAGGTCTTGCGATTCATCCACGTCAACATATACTATTCCGCCTGTGGTGAGCGAAGTCGAACCACCTGTGGTGAGCGGAGTCGAACCGCGCGAGGTCTTTGCTGAAACGAAAAACACGTTGCGTATATGTTGTTAAGTGTACCGCGCGCGTTGTTTTTTAGCAATACAAGAAGTACAATACATCATATGTACTTATCACCAATTCGGTTGAAAATATTGCCAAATTGACCAGCAATTACACATCATCTTTATGACTCAAGAAAACAAATATACGCTTCCGCTCTCTTCCCAAACTAAAACGCTGTTGGACGCAATCACGCATGAAGAACGAAAAACGAACGAGAGCCTGCTTTCCCCAAATCTTATCAGCGTGAGCAATCTGACGAGCGGCATTGAGTTTTTATACGAAAAAATCAGAAACGCGCTTGATTACCATGAAGAGCATTTGTGGCTGAAAAACGCCATTTTTCGGATTTTGAAGCGTAATCTGCTCAACCTCCTTGCACATGAAAAAATAGGATTGGACCTTATTGAAGAACTGACCCGCGGCAGGTATATAGAAAACAATTATTATCCGGAAAACAAGGCGTGGGAAATCGACGGGATGCTTGAAAAATACCGCGAAGCGTTTGAGGTTTTGGAAACCAAAACAACCGTGCCGGAAAAAACAATACGTGAGCTTGAGGAGTGGCTGTTGGAGTTCGGAGCAGTAGAACTTGCTGACTCGTTTTTGCAAAACACCCAGAACCGCGCGTATATCAACTATTTTTGGCAAAGCATCAAGGAAAAAATAGAGGTCGCGCCTGATGTGGCAGGTGAGGTGTTTAATGAACAATTGTATCTGGCAGTATACCGCAATTTTTTGCAAGCTGACCCGATTATGGAGCAATATGAGCTTTTTCGCATCAAATACCCCGAATGGTTTTCCGATTCTCAAAATGCCGCGCAAACTATCGGGCAAAACCTTGCGCAAATCAAACTATCCATCCAGCACACGCTTGCGTATCCGCTTCGCAAAGAACTTGACCGCGTGATGAAACGCCGCAGCTTATTGGTATTTTTATTAAAAGATTTAATCGCGCAAGAGCAAGAACATACGCAGCAAGTGCTTGATAACCCTGAAGAGCTTGAAGAAAAACTGAAAATTTTGTACCAGGCGCGGTATATAGCAGGACGCGCAAAACTCCAAACATCCGCAATACGCGCGCTCATTTTCATCATTCTGACGAAAATGTTTTTGCTTTTTGTCGGGGAATGGCCATATCAAAAATTCGTTTCGCACAGCACGAACTACATCGCGTTGATACTCAATGCCATTGTGCCGCCGCTTGTGCTTATTGCTTCAACGCTTGCTGTTAAAATGCCAGGTGAAGAACAAAATTTTTTGCGCATGGTCAGCGACTTTGAAAAACTCATCAGGCCAAGCGATTCCCTGCCTGCGCTTGACCGCATCAGAAAACCAAAGCAAAGAATTACACCTGTCAAAATCGCGTTGGGAATGATATATGGAGCAAATATCGCATTCACGGGATGGATTTTGTATGCTCTGTTTTCGTTCTTTTCATACAACATCGTTGACGCAATCGTGTTTATCCTATTTTTGAGTTTGGTAAGCTTTTTTGCAGTCCGGCTCAGGAAAACCGCAAACGAACTTGCTGCTGTTGAAACCAAAGAACACGTGCTGACGACTATTATTGAATTCTTTCTGTTTCCCATAGTGGAAATCGGAAAATTCCTTTCGCGCGCCATATCATCTATCAACATCGCCGTGTTCGTGTTTGATTTCTTAATTGAAACGCCTTTGAAATCCTTGACCAACATTTTAGAAGAATGGTTTTCGTTCATGCGCGAACGCAAACAAAATTTGTAACCCGGCAATGAATTTTGGCAGCGCGCATACGCAAAGACAAAATCCTGCTAAAATTACTGCCCGGCGTAACCCCAATAACCTTGATTAATTCTTGACTTATGAAACCTTTCCCCAAAAATTTTTTGTGGGGCGCGGCAATCTCAAGCTACCAAACCGAGGGAAATAACTTCGCAAGCGATTGGTGGCAATGGGAACAACAACCGGGCAACATCAAAGACGGTTCTGTGTCCAGCAGTGCGTGCGATTTTTGGAATCAATATGAAACATATTTGGATTATGCCAAACAAGCAGGTATGAACGCGTTGCGCATTTCCATTGAATGGGCGCGCATTCAGCCAGAACAAAATCAATGGTCTCAGCAGGCGCTTGACCATTATAAAAAAATCATTGGCGCTATGAAACAGCGAGGGTTGGAGCCTATTGTAACTCTATGGCACTTTACACTTCCTCTGTGGTTTGCAAAACAAAACGGATGGTTGAATGAAAATGCACAGGAATATTTTTTGCAATACGTAAAGCGTGTATATGAAACTCTAAAAAACGGTGTTCGCTACTGGATCACCCTGAACGAACCAAGTGTATATTTATTCAATGGATTTATTACCGGTTCATGGCCGCCCGGGAAAAAACTTGCATTGCATCAGGCAGTAAGAATCCGGAATAAGCTTATACGCATACATAAAGCCGCATACCATATATTAAAAAATCAAAATACCCTTGTCAGCATTGCTGCAAATCTGTCATGGGACACGGGCGCTTCGCAATATAAAAACATCAATCGCTTACTTGAATGGCTTCCTCCGCGCGGGAACGATTGGGCAATGCTTCACGCAACACAGCGCGAGTGCGATTTTATTGGATTAAATTACTATTTCCATAACACCATCCGCGCCAATGTCTTGCATCCATTCGCATCTGTAACATCTTCCCACAAAGACCCATCCCGTAATTCAGACATAGGATGGGAAATTGCACCGCAGGGCATATATGAAGTTTCAAAAAAACTCTACAAAACATTTCACAAACCAATTATGATTACTGAAAACGGCTTGGCTGACGCAAAAGATGAAAAACGCGCGCAATTTATCCGTGACCATGTTAAGAACATTGCGCAAGCAATTGAGAAAAACATCCCGGTTATTGGATACTTGCATTGGTCGCTTATGGATAATTTTGAATGGGCGCTTGGCAAAACCCCAAGATTCGGACTGATTGAAATGGATTACAACACTATGACTGCGCATCCCCGCCAAAGTTTATGGGAATATGGAACGCTCATTAGACAATATATCAACATCGCAAGTTGATATTACTCTAAATATCGTCTTGCGATGTTAATAGATGAGTCGGCAAAACGAACCTTATCTTCTGTTGAAAACGACATCCCTCCGAAGTCCCGACAAGCGGGACGAAGGTGGATAAAAAAATTATTCAGAAAAACAAATATATCAACATCGCCCCCACACCTAATTAGGTGTGGGGGCATCGCAAGTTGATATTACTCACTGAAGTTTATGGTAAAATATGATTAATGAAATTACCATCTTTTCTAAGAAAATATTTCTGGGACGTAGATTTTAATAGCCCGGATTTAAAAGGAAACTCATTTTTTGTTATTAATCGCTTATTAGAATACGGCGACCTTAAAGCCATTTCTTGGCTTTTTAAACATGCAAAGAGAAAACAAATTGAGCAGGTGATTAAAAAATCGAGAGAATTATCACCAAAAACCCTAAATTTTTGGTGTTTATTTTTTAACTTAAAGAGAAAGAAAATTTTATGTTTGAAAAGGTCTTATCAAGAAACGCAAAAAAGTCATTGGATTTATTAGGAAAGAGTGGTTTTCTCAAATCAGCTTATCTAGCTGGTGGCACTGCTTTAGCCTTGCAATTGAGTCATCGTTATTCTTATGATTTTGACTTTTTTACTTTTAAAAAGTTTGATGAAAACATTTTAGTCCAAAGATTCAAAGAACTGTTTCCAGATTTTATTTTACAAAGAAAAGAGTGGGGAACCATTTTGGGTTATTTAGGAAAAACTCGTTTTAGCCTCTTTTTTTATAAATATCCATTACTTTTTAAAACACATAAATTTTTAGATATTACTATTGCCGATATAAAGGATATCGCCGCGATGAAAATTGCAGCCATTGCTGATCGTGGCACTAAAAGAGACTTTATTGATTTATATTTTATTCTTAAGGAGGCGAAAATTATGACCCTTGAAAAGTCTTTAAAATTATACGATAAAAAATTTAAAGTTTTACCCCAGAATAAAGTTCATATTTTAAAAAGTTTACTTTATTTTGAGAATGCTGATAAAGACCAATCCCCTAAAATGATAAAACCAATTAAATGGCCGAAGGTGAAAGAATTTTTTATTGATGAACAAAAAAGGTTGACAAAAAAACTCTTAACCAAATTAACCAAATAAAATATGATTAATGAAATTACCATCTTTTCTAAGAAAATATTTCTGGGACGTAGATTTTAATAGCCCGGATTTAAAAGGAAACTCATTTTTTGTTATTAATCGCTTATTAGAATACGGCGACCTTAAAGCCATTTCTTGGCTTTTTAAACATGCAAAGAGAAAACAAATTGAGCAGGTGATTAAAAAATCGAGAGAATTATCACCAAAAACCCTAAATTTTTGGTGTTTATTTTTTAACTTAACAGGATGATTATCAACAATATTCGATTTGTCCCTATTTTGAACGATCGTCCCGAATACAGACAAATCAAATTTCTTCATACATGCTTATGTAAGAAATCCGAGTGTTTTCATTTTTTGAAAAAGTAAACCCCGTATGAAATTCAACAAAATAATGCACGAGTAAAAATAAAAGATTTTCTAAAACATATTATCCTCTTCAGCTTCTCTGTACTTATGAATTTCTGACGGGGTAAACAACGCTGATAATTCCTACAAATGATGGTATATTAAACAAACAGTACTTTTTGACACCTCAATAAAACACAAGTAAAACAACGAATTCGAAGAATTGCCAAAAATTCACTACAGGGTATACTTATATATATGTTAGACATTGTCCCGCAATCAATTGTAAAAACACTGGACGCAATGAACATCGCGCAAGGAATGGTTGTTGCGGATTTCGGCACAGGGTCGGGATTTGTCAGTTTGGAATTGGCAAAACGAGTAGGAGATACGGGCACGGTGTATGCCATTGATATTTTGCAAGAGCCGTTGGAAGTGCTGGAATCAAAAGCGCGTCAAGCAAACTACACAAACATCAAAATCATTACAAGCGACTTGGAAAAACAAAACGGCTCAACGCTTGAAAACGATTCGTGCGATTGGGTGGTTATTTCAAACATCTTGTTTCAGGCATCAAATCAGCAAGCGATTGCTGCAGAAGCAATGCGGATTTTGAAACCAAAAGCAAAAATTGCCGTGATTGAATGGCATCCGGAGAAAATGATTGCGCGATACGCGCACCGGCCGTTATCCCAAGACCAAACGAAAAAATTATTTGAACAAGCGCACCTCAAATTAGTTTCACAATTCGAACCGGATGCAATGCACTACGGCATGATATTTCAAAAATAATCCAATCGTAATTCATAAGGATTCAAGATTCAAGCTTCATGGTTCAAGTTTCAAGATTCAATAGGGTATGCCCCGTAGTAGATTTTCGACAGTCGCAAAGCGACAAAAGAAAATATATAGTGTCGCAGAAAAGAATAGTCATATATACTAAAGGTTAACAATGCAACAAGGATAAACATTTATTAAGTCGAAAACTCACTACGGGGTATGCCTTTTACCAAACGCCAGATTATCATCGTGGGAATCGTTATCGCAGCTATTATTATTGCCGTGCTTTTGTTTTCCGGCGGTTCGCAAAATAAAGGTCACAAAACAACGCTTACGGTATGGGGCGTATACGATGACAAATCAGTATGGGGGACGATAACAAAACAATACCAGCAAGAAACAGGCAATACGATTACCTACATTGAAAAAAACCCAGAAACTTATGAACAAGAATTGATTGACGCGCTTGCAAGCGGAAACGGCCCTGATATTTTTTATTTCAAAAACACATGGCTGTTTAAGCATTTCAAAAAAATCGCGCCCGCGCCCGCAGCGCTGTTTACCGCGCAATCAGTTGACCAAAACTACCCGCGCGTCGTAGCCCGTGACTTCACGTCAAATAATAACGTGTACGCGATACCGCTGTCTGTTGATACGCTTGCGTTATTTTACAACCCAGCATTGTTGGACCAAGCCGCGATTGCCTTTCCCCCAAAAACATGGGAAGAACTGATTGCCATGGTGCCCAAGCTTAAAAAGGTTGATACAACCGGCGCGGTTCAAGCAGCTGCAGTAAGTATGGGAACCGGCAGCAATGTTAATCATGCTAGCGATTTGCTGTCGCTTTTGATGATGCAATCAGGGTCATCAATTGTAAATGAGTCATACCAAACAACATTTGTTTCCATGGGTGGAGAATCAGCAATGACCTTTATGACCCAATTCGCGAGATTGAACTCGCCGACCTATACCTGGAACCAAACCATGGACCCATCGCTTGAAGCATTTGCAAAAGGACAAGTTGCGCTCGCATTCGGGTACGCATCTGATATCGGATACATCAGGTCTGTGTCGCCATATTTTGATTTCAAAATCGCGCCTATGCCGCAACCGGCAAGCGCAACCGCGCGCAAAGATTACGCGTCGTATTGGGGACTTGCGGTAAGTAAACAATCAAACAAATACCAAACTGCATGGGATTTTATTTCTCAAATGACGCAAATAGAACCAAACCAACTGTATGCGCAAAAAACAAATATGCCTGCGGCAAAACGCATTATACTACAAACTATGCAAAATGACCCGGTGCTCGGCGTATTTGCAAAACAGGCGTATACCGCATTGTCATGGCCGCAACCAGACCCCGAATTAGTTAATAAAATTTTCGTTGACGCGATTGACGCCGCGGCAAACAACCGCATAACCAGCCAACAAGCAATATCATCTATGGCAACGCAAATTGACCAATTATTTAATAAAGCTCCCTAGACCTTATAATAAATTTGAAATTTGAAATTAAATTTGTATATGATGTCAAAATTCATTCCGTTAATACTTGTATGCGCAGTCGCCTTTGCCCCCATAGCAACGCATGCAGCAGGATTGGTGAAATGCGACCCAAGCGTTATAGGGTCGTGCGACATTTGCGCATTACTCCGAACAATTGATGGATTGGTTAAAACCGTGCTCGGCCTTGCGTTTGTGGGACTTACTGCGCTCACTGCTTTTGCAGCATACAAAATGGCAATGTCAAAAGGCGACCCCAAGGCGTTTAAGGATGCGTGGGACGGCATACTCAAAGGAATAGTCGGTATTGTTATTATGTTTTCCGCATGGCTCATTATTGCAACTGTTATCAGATTCTTTGCCCGCGCTGATTCGCCAATCCAATTTTGGAACGAAATCCAATGCATTCCTATGGAACAAGGGACTCCGCCATCTACATATACATGTACCAATATCACCGGACAGCAGTGCGGTCCAACTACGCAGGGATGTCACTACGGATATGGCAGCGGTACCTGTCCAGCAGGGGAAGTGTGTTGCAAATCCACACAGCCGCCACCTCCGCCCGGTTGTATAGCAGATGGACTATGCAAGACATCGTCAGAGAGTTGTTGCAATGTTACAAATCACATAGATAGCAACTGCGCTACTCAAATCATGTGCGGTCCACCAACATCTAATTGTATAGCAGATGGACAGTGTAAAACATCGTTAAAGAGTTGTTGCAGTGCTGTAACTCACACAGATAGCAGTTGTCCTGGTCCTCGCATCAAATGTGGTCCCGTGCCTCCGCCGCCTCCTGTCTGTGACCCCGAGGGCACTATCAAACTCTGCTCTGTTATAAATTGTTGTCCGGGGTTGACCAAGGCTCCCGGGACTTACGGCAACTGTCGATGTGTGGCGTCGCCTTAATCTAAAAAGCGCGACCCGCCTTAGACTCTATGACCGTAGCCCAATGACAGATATTAAGTTAAAACCTCTTTACGTGGTATACCCTGTAGTGAAAATGCGACTGCCTTAGCAAGAGAATTCATAAATAAACATGCATAAATCACAGAGAGTTGATTATATTGTTAATAAAATAAAATCAGAAATACAGCATCAAATTCTGTCGCATTTCTACTACGGGGTATACCCTGTAGTAGATTTTCAACATCCCGCAAAGCGGGAAAAAGAAAATATGGTATTATATAAAGAAGTATTCACACATACTGAAAACCAATAATGTAACGAGAATAAACCTTTATTAAGTCGAAAATTCACTACGTGGTATACTCATACATATGAACAAACGCATTGTATACATTGGCATTATGCTTGCGCTTATAGCGCTTGCGCCAACAGCGCGCGCTGACACCATTTTATTTAACAATCCGCTTCAAGTTGATAACCTGATGGATTTGGTGAATAAAGTCCTTGACTTCCTGTTTACTTTGAGCATTCCGTTTTTAACAGCCATTGTGCTGTACGGCGCGTTTACCATGATAAACTCAAAAGGGAATGCAGAAGAATTTAAAAAAGGGTGGTATATTATTTTGTATGCGGCAATCGGATTTTTAGTGCTCCTTCTTAGTAAAGGATTGGGCTCGCTCGTTGCTGATATTCTGAATAATGCGCCTTAACCACGTGAGAAGTCTGGTGAATACTAAGTTAAGCAATAATTAACCGAGTCCCAGCCAAAATGGAAATTGAACTCATTATTTAGGATTTAGAGTTTTCCGCCATAGGCGGATCAGCCTCTGGCTGAAGAAATTAGGATTTAGAATTTAGAAAATGGAGTTTGTTTAGAATTTAGAAATTAGGATTTAGAGTTTATATATAGTATGCATATGAGCAACACTTTCTCGCAAAACAATTACGCGGAACCGCAAATCAAATCGCTGAACCAACAAGCCCCGCATAATCCCGTTACAACTGGATATACAAAACAAGAGACGCCGTACAATCTCGCTGCGGCGGGACCTACGGGGCAAGCGCCGCGCGGGTTATTGCCAGAACGCAAAAAAAGCTGGTATAGATTTACCATTGCGTTGTTTGTGATTTTCATTATCGCGATGATTGGCATTGCTGTATTTGAAAAATACTTCAGCCCTGAAGCAAAACAAAATGAACAAGAACGATTGATGGAACAACAAACCCTGCAGCGCGTGCAAGAACTAGAAACTGCGTTGCGAAACGATACAGTTGGCGGCAAAACACCCGAGGAAACCCTTGCCTTGTTTTTGAGTGCCTTGAAAAACAACGATATTGAGCTCGCAGGACAATATTTCGCGCTCAACACCAATGAACAAAGCCCGTATTATCTCACGCAGCAAGAATGGATAGACGGACTGAATCAAACGCAAAAAGAAGGAAAGATACCGTTTGTAATCGACTTCATACAATCAGCACAACTAAATGAAACTTCTGACATCCTCAAAACAGCCTCATTTGTCACGCGCGATCAAAAAGGGAATATA
>Ga0210049_1000429_pt1 | contig 35192 bp, 30 predicted proteins | sample CryGeyCG2014_300_2_FD_183964 | JGI IMG/M metagenome (GOLD analysis project Ga0210049, IMG submission 183964) | Groundwater microbial communities from aquifer - Crystal Geyser CG06_land_8/20/14_3.00 (SPAdes) (version 2) | ecosystem: Environmental > Aquatic > Deep subsurface > Groundwater | place... | reverse complement strand
TCTCGACACCCATGTTTATTTAGGAAGAATGTTTCACTTGAAATGTGAGAATTTGCTTTGGATAAAGACGATACGGTTGGCTTGTCGTTTGTTCAATCTAGCGATATAAAAAATAGTGAGCACTTACTTATGACAAGAGCCTTTTTACTATTGCTATCGCTTTGTTCTGGTCGAAAAAATATGGTGAGGTGGCGATGGTGATAAGACAAGAATCCTGCATGAGTCTCTGGATAATTTCAGTGTCTGCTTCTATTTCTTTGTCGGTCTTCCCTTCTCGGAAATCTACATCAATGTCGAGGATATAATTGTAGTCTGCAAAGTCCAACTTTGGTAGCGAGTGGAGCGCTATTTCGGTTCTGATTTGAATGCATTCATCAATCAGTTTGGAACTGAGTGCATGCGTTATGAAATTGCCGACATTGTATTCTCCGTGCGTTACTTCTTTGATGTCACTGTGTTGGTCGATATGGATGACTTTAAATGGTTTCGCTCATTCGTTGGTTGGAAATTGATGGATATGCTGATGCCAGAAAAACATGGCATGATCGTGATTGTCGACGATGTAGGTAAGTATTCATTTGTAGTCGGTGCAGATGAGATTTTTTAGACCTTTGCAAGAAATTAATTTGCCGTCCCTTACTTCTTCAAAAGCGATTTCCGTTCCGATTTCTAAATCATTTACCGTTCCTTTGATAAGTGGTGGGATATAAATTTTCCCTTCTGATCAAAGTACGATTCTTTCTGCGTGAGAAAATTCGTTATTTCAGATTGGTTCGGTTATGAAGAATCAGATGCTATACATAATTCTAAATTCTAAATTCTAAATTAGAACATAGCTTTCGTGCTCAGCTTTTCAAGGTAAAAAGATTCTCTTGTTTTCTAATTATTAATTAGTAGTATGTCTGCGTGTATACCGCAGTAGCGGTATAACTTCGACATCACAAAAACCCTCAATACTTTGGGCTTTTGTTGTGTCTCTGCTATATATCCAGAGTGAACGATAGAGACTAGGCTCGTATCGACTGCTTTAGAACCCTCCAATTTCCGCATTTCATTTGAAATTGAAGCATCTAAAGTCGCCGATATAACTTCGACCGCATAAAAACTATCAATATTTCGAGTTTTTTATTGGGTCTTAGCTATCAAGCGTTCCAGCAACCATTCCATTGGGAAAAGGTGCTAATTCCTACCCATCAGGGAAAGATGTTATGAAAAGACCAAAAATCTGATTGTAATATTTTCTTTCCCACGTGGAAAGATTTTTTTAATTTATTATTCTATCGCTATGAAACACTTCATTACGTGTGAATCAGTCACTGAAGGGCATCCTGATAAGATGTGTGATCAGATTTCTGATGCTATTTTGGATGCTTGCTTGGAGCAGGATCCATATTCTAGAGTTGCATGTGAGACGATGGCTACGACTGGAATCATCATCATGAGCTGAGAAATCACCACCAAAGCGAACATTGATTATCAGTGAATCGCCAGAAAAGTAGCTATCGATATCGGCTATGATAATGATATCAAACATTTTGATGGCAACAACTGTGCAGTGATTTCACTACTTCACAAACAATCTCCAGATATCGCACAATGAGTGGATATAGGAGGTGCATGAGATCAAGGAATCATGTATGGTTACGCAACGAATGAAACAGAAAATTATATGCCGATGGCAATTTATTTAGCGCACAAACTTGCAAAAAGATTGGCTCAGGTGAGGAAAGAAGGTATTTTGCCATGGGTCTACCCTGATGGAAAGACTCAAGTGACTGTGCAATATGAAGACAGCAAGCCAGTGAGGGTCGATACTGTCGTAATTTCTACCCAGCATGCATTGGAAATCACTCATAACGAAATCAATGCATGAATCATAGAACATGTCATCAATCCTATTGCAGGTAAGATGATCGACAAAGAAACGAAATTCTACATCAATCCTACCGGAATGTTTAATATTGGTGGTCCTAAGGGTGATACGGGATTGACGGGGAGGAAAATTATTGTTGATTCTTATGGCGGAATCTGAAGACATGGCGGCGGATGTTGCAGTGGAAAAGATCCAACTAAAGTAGATAGAAGCTGAGTTTATATAATGAGATATCTTGCTAAAAATATCGTAGCGAGCGGTATCTGCGATAGATGTGAAATCCAGGTAGGATATGCGATAGGCGTTGTCCAGCCCGTGAGTGTGTTTGTTGATTGTTTTGGCACAGAAAAAGTTGAATTGCAGAAAATAGTCGATGCAGTAAAAGATAATTTTGATCTCAGTTCCAAAGGAATCATCGAAAAATTGGACTTAAGGAAACCAATTTTCAAAAGTACTGCGGCTTATGGGCATTTCGGAAGAGAGGAATTTACATGGGAGAAACTGGATTCAGTGGATGTGTTCAAGAAATTACTCAAGTAATAATAATTTCAGAATTAGAAAATGCCTGCATTATGCGTGGGCATTTTTTATCAATACATAGGAATTTGAAAATTCCTATGTAGCTGAGCTGGATAGAAATGACGTTAAAGTTCTTTGGGAACTTTCGGCGTCTTATTCTATAATTTACAGTTGAGATATGCTTTTAATTGCATATAGTACATACTGGTAATTTTAATGATTAAATATCCAATTTATGATACTCGAGTGAAGACAATTGGCGTTGGATTTGCAGGCAGAGCTGAAACAGAAGGTTGCTAGAACTTTTTCTAGTAAGAAATATGTCGCAATCATTTTTTTGTGAGATGATTATTCATCAGCTACCTATGTCAGACATAAGAAACAGTATGGGGAAAACATCGGTTTACCTGTCATCGTTTTCGGGCAGAATCAAAATGTGGAATTTGATAGGAATCAGACCGGGAAATTCGACGATGTGGGGATTTATATCAATCAAAAATATGATAGCATCGGAAAAGTCATCGAATTGATTAAGTATCTCAATTATGATGACAGTTGCGTCGGAATCATCGTTCAACTTCCGTTGCCGGAACAATTTAAACAATACAAAACTCAGATACTATGTGCCATCACTCCGACGAAGGATGTCGATGGATTGGGTGGCGTATTGACTGGTCTATCTTCGATAGGTTTGATTGATTTTGTCCCTGCTACGCCAAAAGCCGTGTTGTATCTCTTGGATAAATATGGATTGGGTGACATGAAAGGTAAAACGGTAGCCATCATCGGACAGAGTATTATCGTAGGAAGACCTTTGATCATTGACTGTGTAAAAAGATGAGCGACGGTTGCGTCATTTAATCAGTCTAACTCCATCGAAGAAATCAAAAAGATGTGTAAAAGTTCTGATTATATCATTTCTTGTACGGGGAAAGTACATTTTGTGGATGAGAGTTTTGTACGTGATGATAAAACGCAGATTATCGTGGATGTGTGATATGGGCATAAGGATGGTAATCCCGTAGGTGATGTAATTCTCGAAAATATTATTGATAAGGTTGCTGCATATACGCCAGTTCCAGGCGGTATCTGACCGCTTACAGTCGCGTGTTTGTTCACCAATGTGTTTGTCTTGCAAGGGTATAAAGAAATTTTGAAACCATATAAATTATAATTAGAGTTATAGATTTATAGAGTCATAGAGTTATAGGATGATGTATGACGTTATTATTATAGGCTGATGAGCATCGGGGTTATTCGCTTCGATTTTTCTGCCACAGAGGAATTTTCTAAATTCCTCTTCAGCTGCGCTGGACAAAGGCGACGTTAAACTTCCTTCAGAAGTTTTAGCGTCTTCTTTGCCGAAGGAAATGAAAAAATTGATCCTGGAAAAAAATGACAAATGCGGAGCGAAATTATTATTATCTGGAGGTGAAAGATGCAATGTAAGTAATAATGATATCAATCCTGATCGTGATTATGTCGGTCAGAATATCAAGTCCTTGCATAGTGTTTTCCATGCATTCAGCAATCAGGACATGATAGATTTTTTGACTCAACATGGAATCGAAACTGTCGTGGAAGATAATGGAAGGGTGATTCTCAAAAGTTGAAAAGCAAAACAACTTTTGGATTTGTTGATGAAGTTGGCGATTGAAAATGGCGTTGAAATAAAAAATTCTGTTGAAATAAAAGAGATTGCTTCACTTTGTTCGCAATGACCGGACGAGTGAAATGAAACATTCAAAATAACGACAAATTCTTGAGAATTTTTCTGCAAAAAATTAATCATTGCGACGTGAGGGAAAAGTTTCCCGCAGGTAGGGGCAACTTGATTTGCTTATGAGCTTGCGAAGCAATTCGGCATCGATTGCATACAGCCTTATCAGTGTTTATGTGGCATCGAAACGGTCCAAGACATGTCCGGCGTGACGTGAAATTCTGCACTGGTGCAGATGCAAATTCGAAACGATAAGAAGAAATGTCTGTATGATCAAAAAGGAAGTGTGTTGTTCACTCATCGGTGAATCTCCGGGCCGGTTGTTTTCAATTCCACTCTTAGACTTTGAAACGATTCGTGAATCGTCTCTACGAATAACAAAATCAAAATTATCTTTGATATGGAGAATTTGAATAAAAAATTGATAAATTTCTTCCATTTAGATGCTAAAAATTCTGTCGTCGAATTGGACATGAAGTGATTGAGGCCGTGGGAAGAGGCGAAAGTGAGCGGAGGAGGCGTGATACTGAGTGAACTAAAGTCTAATTTCGAAAGCAAAAAAATTCCTGGATTATATTTTATCGGCGAGGCATGTGATGTAGTCGGTAAGACTTGATGATATAATTTGCAATGGGCACGAAGTTCCGCAAACGTTTGTTCGCGCCGTTTCGAGTAACGAGTGTCGAGTAACGAGTAGTATAAAAATGGACCAAAAAGACGAACAAGACGAAATATTTTTAAAAAAACACGCTACCCGGGAACGGGATAGAAACGTTTTGCCGAAACGTCTCTACAGCGTGTTTTTATATATATTACTGAATTACGATGTTGTTCACGAAATCTACCCGCGCTGGATCGACTGCTTCGATAAGGAAGACTCTTCCGTCTTCTAATGTTTTCTGTGCGTATATGCTTGGTATGTTTACTGTGTTTTTTACTCTACATTCATAGATTTTTACTGCTGGGGTGATATCAAGATTTGCTTTGTCAGAATATTTTATGACGTTGAATTGCGTGGAACAATTTATTCCTGCAGTATCCAAATCAGTCTGTGTATTGGATGAATCGTAAGAGATATTGGATGATGGGAATATGATTGAATATCCTCATCTACTAGAGGTGAAGGTCAATGCCTTTTCTAGATTAATAGGGAATTGTTTTACGCCAGATGGAGTCGTAAGGCTTGTTCATCCGTTTGTAGTAGTTGTTGGTGTTGTAGTGGTGACAGATCATGCTTCAGGATAATAGAATGCTACCTTCTCTCCTAGATTTGGTAATGATGGATTGATAGCAACTTTACATTCTGCTCCACCGCTGTTTACCTTGCCGGTGAATTTTGCCACTATCCTATTATTTTCCAATGCCAAGCTGCTCTTATCTGCTTGAGCTAATACGATGTTTCCATCTATGCAGATGCTTGATACTTTGGGCATGACATTCTCTTTTACATAATCCGTATTTGGAAGTATGAGATATTGGCTTAATGCCTCTACATCTTGCGCAGGTATATTATTGATAAAGTATCCATAGAGATTGTTTGTAAAGAACCATGAATCTGTTCCTTCGAGCTTAAAGAATGTATCATTGTTGCTGGTAGTCAGTGTTTTTTCGTTACTGCTAGAGAAGTTTTTTGATAATGTCGTGCAATTTTCATTTTGATTGCTTGTTTTGCACGTGAAGTATTGGATATTTATCGTCTGGGTTCCTCCGATTTTCTGTACTTTGACTACATTGCTTTCGCCACTATTGAGCAATGCATAGTTTGCAAAGAAATCCTCTGGCAGGTAGAGTCAGGCTTTTTCTATATACATTCAGTTTGGTACTATTTCTCCTACCATATCTCCGCTTAATGCTATGTTTCCGATGATGTTGATGACATCGATGATGTACATTTCTGAATTTCCCGACTGCGTTGGGCCGAGGTCTTTTTCCACAGTTCCTTCGATAGATACGGTGCCACTATACTGGTTCAGATCGATGGTTTTGCTTTTTAGACCGAAAATTCCATCACTTGTGGTCTCCAATTGATGAGTATAGTTGATGTAATCACCATTTGCCGTAAGCGTCCCTTCTATAGCTACCTGTTGTCCTATCTGGAGGCCGCTCGTAGTCCCTGTATTGACTGCTCATCATCCTAGAAGTTGCGTTATATTATCCATATTTTTGTATGCGACAAAAACGAGAAAAACAATGGTAATGACCGTAAGGAAAGTCGTGAATTTTGACCCTCATTTTTGTTGAGGTTGAAATGTTGGTGTCTGTGGATCCATCTGTGAACATTAAGGTATTAAAAATATTGCGTCCTATCCAGCTTTGCTGGATAAAAGCGACGTTAAACTTCTTTGGAAGTTTTGGCGTCTTTTTTACATATAGCCGGATGCTATCATTTTGCAACTAAATAACACATACTATATCACATTTTATTCGTTTTGGTCCCTGTTGTATGGAAAGTCGCTTCTGTTTTTTTGCTTTTAAGTTGGCTTGGAATATAATTATTTCAGCCATTAGTCTTTAGTAAAGTAGTGGAATTTTAATCTATTATATATCGTTATGAATACGCAAACAGCTGTAAATGTATCAACACAGGCGGCGCCATCTGGTCTACAATCATTGATGGATAATGTTATCGTTTCTTATGGACTCAAAATTTTGGGCGCGATGGCAGTCATTGTCGTATTGTTCTTGATTTCCAAGATTGTCGCCAATATTGTAAGGAGAAATATCATCAAAAACGCTCCTGAAGGTAGCAAACACATAGATAAAGTCTGAAAACTCATTCATGACATCGTTTTCTATATCTTGGTCATCTTTTCATTCTTTGTAGGATTTGAAATTGTCGGATTCAACGTCGGACTCATTCTATGAGGTATCTCATTCGGAGTCTGATTGGCTTTCAAAGAAATCCTCGGAAATATGATTGCAGGAATCATGATGCTGTATACTAAAGAATTCAAACTCTGAGATATTGTTGAGATCAATGCCGACCAGGTGTATTTTGGAAGGATAGAAGAAATCACTATCAGATATACGATTATCAGAACACTTGACCTGAGACAGGTCGTCTTGCCAAATATGACTTTGATTTCTGTACCCATCAAGACCTTTAGTAGCGAATCGTTGATCAGACTGATAGTTCCTTTTTGGACCCATTATGATACGGATGTCGCTTTGGCGATTAAGATTATTGCTGATGTGGTCAACAGTTTTGGATTTGTAAAAGAAAAAAAGAATACCAAAGTATTTTTGTCGAACTTTTTAGATAGTTCTTTAGAATTTAAATCCATGTTCTTTTTTGATCCTAATTGCGGTCTTCTTGTCGAGCAGGTAAATGGTTTCTTGTATGAAAAAGCCAATGATGAATTCAATAAGCATTGAATAGTCGTTCCATACAATATGGTCACTTTGACTTTTGAAAATAATCAGCAGAAAGATTTGATTGTGCAGCAATTGGACATGCAAAATCCAGATATGCTTCCAACTTCTTGAGCAAATTCAGCTTAATTTATTCTTTTATGCAAACATGAATCAGGAAACAGTTATTTCATACATTATAAACTATCTTAGAGACAATGGACCTAGTCTATTGCGGAAGCTTTTTCTCGGTGTTCTAGTTTTCGTAGCCTTTTATATTATCAGCAAGAAAATCGTAGGTAGAGTAAAACATAGGATAGAAGCGAATTCTTTACAATCTGATATTTATGCAAAAAAAATCTCTCAACTGGTAGGTAGTATGATTTTCATCCTGCTCATGATTTTCACCGTTCTCGCTGTGTTTCAGGTTATCTGATTTGAAGTGGCATTAATTATGTGATGAATTTCATTGGGACTCTGATTTGCCATGGAAACCATCATCAGTAATATGATAGCTTGAGTATTTCTGATGACTAATCAAAAAATTAAACTGTGAGATTTCGTGAAATTTATGTGATCAATGAAGATGATGTGAACTATTGAAGAAATTAATATCAGATATACCGTTATCAGCACCTTCGACAAAAGAAGAGTGATTGTTCCCAATAGTATTGTCGCCAAGACGCCTATTCAAACATACAAATCTGAACCATTGGTGAGGGGCGAGATTGCATTTAGGCTACCTCGTCACTCTCATGTCCAGCAAGTCAGAGATATCATGACTACTATCATCAATGCACATAAGGCCGTGACTCATAAGGACTATACAAATATCTTAATCACTTGATTTGATAAATTTGGCACGAGTATAAAATCATATTTCTTCGTTGATCAGACCATTAAGGGTGCTAGTGCTTTCATAGTATGAAGAGATTTGAAAGGATTGATATTTGATGAATTTAAAAAATATGGGATATCCGTTCCGTATGAACATATAACTCTCACTACTGAATAAAAAAAATTGCAAAGCATGTCGTTTTGACTATACTTCGGATAGTTTTATCCATTTACTTTACTCTCATGCTTAAAACAGCTATGAAAAAGCTTTGAACATTAAGCGTATTCGATCGGGCGATTTTCAAGATTTGTCTTATCGCCTTGTCCTTGATGCTCGCTACGTTAATTCCTGCTTTGGTGCAAGTAAAACGACGGGTATACGCAATCATTGGTTTCGTAACGTATATGTATGTTTTGTGGAGATTGTTCATCAAAAAATAGTAATTTTTACGCTTTCGCATCCAAAAAAACAATGAGTAAATACAGCATATAAGTTATCACCATAATGAGCCCCTGATATCTATGTAGGGTGAATTTTCTTTTTGTCAGAGGGAATACTAGCAAGATTGCTGTCGCAAATATAGCAAATCGTATGTCTTTATTGATTCAGCTTGGTACTGTTAGAGGATGAATGGTTGCGGTGACTCCCAATACCCGCAGAATATTGAAGATATTTGATCAAACTATATTTCAGATTGCGAGATTCGGTTTTTTTCTCCGGATAGCAACTACTGATGTTGCTAGTTCAGGCAGCGAGGTCCCGATTGCTATTATGGTCAATCCTATCGTCAGTTCCGATAATCATAATTGTTTTGCTATTTCTATCGCACCATTTACTATTCGTTCTCATCATAAAATAAGTCACGTTAATCATATCACGATGAAAAGAATCGATTTTTTTATTGGGAATGTCTCGATGTGTTCTATCGTTCTTTCTTTTTCACGTTTCGTCAGCCAGAATATGTATATCATGAACATCCCGAATAGCAACAATAATGCTATTCATTCAAATCTGCTCAATATTTCTACCCCTCCTTGTTGAGCGATGAAATTATTTATAAACACGCTTAAGATGATTATGGCACCCAGACTGAAAGGTATTTCTCTGTATACAACTGATTTTTTGATTACCATGGGATATACGCAGATTGTAACTCCTAACACCAAAAGAATGTTGGCAATATTACTTCAAAGTATATTCCCTAGTGCAAGCGCTGGGCTTCCATGGAAAGCTGAAAACATGTTTACTACTAGTTCTGGTGCTGAAGTCCCTATGGCTACTATTGTCAATCAGATAACTAATTCTGAAATGTTAAATTTTTTTGCTAATGACGATGCTCATTGTACAAGAAAATCTGCTCATTTTATGAGAACAACAAATCATATAATGAAAAGTATATAGGTAAGCATAAGTTTTCTGAATTTTTAAACATATGTCTTATGTTTACTATAATCTTAGGTGATTTCAAGAAAAATCTCTTATTAAGAAAAGGACGACAAAAATGTCGTCCGTGTTCTTGTATTCTATATGTTATTTTTATATTGTTGGTGCAACTTCTGCTGGCGAAGGAATCGGTAGTGGTGCATCAACAGGTGCAATTGGCACTGGTGTTGCCATAACCGCAGGTGCGGCTTCTCATGGAGACGCCCCTTGGGTCGTCTCTACCAGCGGCACTGGTGTTGCCGGTTGTTCTGGCAGCTTTTCTTCTTCCACTCCTTGCCCAAGTCTTGCTGACATTTCTGCATCTACAAATTCTCTTTTTCTTCCATATTTTTTTGCTGAGTATTCTTTGAGTATCGGTACGATTTTTTTGTTCTGATAATCTTTGGTATAAATGGCATTCATACTGAACACACGTGAAGTAGAGTTGTCGATATTGAGTTTGATGTAGACTTTATAATTTGCTATTCCTACGATATCTTGTCAGGAAAGTACCGGCGCATATTCCTTTTCCAGAAATTCTGCATCCGGTGCACCTACCTTGAATGATTGCATCGTTCAAACGTTACCAAATACTGCTGACTTCACATCATTTTTTCCTCATCAGACATCTCATAATCATTTTGGAGGCTCCAATTGTGCGATATACTGGTGAGCCATGATAAGCGATAATCTATACTTTCTGGCTTCTGATAAGATGTCGGCGAAAGTACCTGACACGAAGTTTTGGAATTCATCCACGTACAGATAGAAATCTTTTCTATCCTTTTCTTCCATCCTCGCTCTCGCCATAGCAGCGGTATAAATCTTTGATACCAAAATCATACCGAGTAATTGTGCGTTACTTTCTCCAGTTCTTCCCTTGGAAAGATTGATGATGAGGATTTTTCTATTGTCCATCACATCCTCCAATTTGAAAGCGGATTTTGTCTGTCAGATGATATTCCTGATGAGTCTATTGGTATTGAATGATACAAATTTCGCTGAGAAATATGGTATGATTTCCTGTTTTTCTCTATCTCCCATCGCATTAAATGTTTTCTCTCGCCGATTTTTTACTGTAGGATTTTTCACTTTTTTCGTTTTGTATTCTCTATATGTTTCGTCCGTGAAGAGTCTTACGATATCAAGCAGCGTAGGTCTGTCTTCGAAGTCTTCAAGCAGCGTCAGGCTTCAGTATTTGAAGTATTCTTGCAACCTCGGTCCAAAGATTTCCGGTCCGAACATTTTGATGAAGATTTCTGTTGCGTCGTTGACCACTCTATCTGCTTCATCTATGGCATTTATTTCGTACATATTTAGTCCCATCGGTCTTTCCTCGTTTCCTGCATCAAAATAGATGACATCCTTCGCTCTTTCTTTCGGCACATAAGCTAGCATATCTTCTGCCAAATCTCCATGCGGATCTATGAGGCATATACCGTCGCCGTTTCGGATATCTTGTCTGGCAAGTGTCTGAAGGAATACTGATTTACCTGTACCTGATTTCCCTACGCAATAATGGTGCCTCGTCCTATCTTCTCTCTTCATATATACAGGAGAATATGCATTTCTATAGATATTCGTTCACAACAGAATTCCATCTTTAAATGTTTTATATCCGTAGAGTGTTTTTTTGACGATTGTTTTGATGAATTTCTGTCAGTCTTTCTCTATGATTTCTTTGCCTTCTAGATCCTTGGATGTAAAATTTAATACTGATTCCAGTTTTTCTTCTTCTACTATCCTGCTAGCCACCGCTCGATGTTCTTTATAATCCGTTTCCAAAATATTGCTGAGTTCTCATTTTTTGTAACTTTCCGCCAAATGTCCGCTGATAATGAATCTGTTCGGGTCTTTTAATATCGGTAGATTATCAGGACATGGAAGCACTTTATACGCCATCCACAAGATGATCGGCGAACGGTTGTAAATCCCATCTGGGAAATGAAATAATGAAGCAAGCGCAGCTACTCCAAATATATTTCTTTTGAAGAAGAAATAAGGGAGATTGAAATACGCTGCGAATTTCCATAATGGTTTATAGATGAATCCAAACATATCGTGCTTGTTTTCCGGTCCATTGAGTTCGTTCCCATATTCATCTCCATAGATATTATATGCACTTACCATGATATCTATATTGTCTTCTATGTGCTGTTTTTCATCTGAAGAAGTAGCGATAAGCACGCCCGCTTCAAAAAACGGTAAACCTGCTTCTTCTCACATCCCATTGAGTGCGTCTTCTTTGGCCTTGAGCATACGAACCATGGTCACGTTCTCTTCTTTTTTTGCTCATGATATCAGATACTCGGATGGTCAATTGAAGAGAAAGCTCACCAATTTCCGCGGCATGAAAATATATTTCCATCGTGCTGTCGGCGCGATGTCCAGATTTTTATATAGCCTGTCCACTATTTTTTTTGCCTTGTTGTTGAATCGTTTCCCAACCGGTTTGATAGGTATAATGATGCTTACCGTGTCGTATCTCGATATTTTTCCCATCGCATCGATGATGTTGTTCAATGGATCATCGGGCTGCATCTTAAATGTCTTGATGTTGTAGACCGTGTCTTTGAGCGGTTCCAGAGGCATGATGTTTCGATATTTTCTCGGGAAAACCTTCGGTTTGGTAGTCACTTCGATGGAGCAGTTTGGATATTGTGCAGAGATTGATGATTCTACGATTTTTTGATATTCAGGATAGATTCACACGAGAAAACTTAACTGACCGTCTTCATAATGGAAAATCATAGTCACTTTCGGCTTGTGAAAAACAGCTTTCATAATCGCGTCCATGGTACCCAGTTCTCAGAGTTTATGGAGGTTGTGGAAGACCTGGGACATACGTCAGATTTTTTCTTTCATATCCTTTGCAAGTTCTTTTTCTTGTTCGCGATCTATCTTTCCTTCGCCCCTAGGAAGAATAACCTTGAAATATATCATTCTGCTGACGTGGAATAGGTCGTAGAAAATAATCAATATTCTTTTGATTATGATAAATGAAATAAACGCCAAAAGCAGTATTGCTGCTCACTGCAATATGTATCATCCATAAGTTTTTGTGTAGAAGGAAACATTGCCTCGTATGCTTGGATTGGCACTGGTTGCTGTGTACTGTGTCTGAGTCGTTACTGCTGACGTTTCTGGCTTATAGATATTTTTATTTGTCAAAAAATTCTTTATTTCAGTGATCCCTCACATTTTGCCTATACAGTTTGCCTTGTCTGTTCATCGGGCATTGCTCGTGAGTTTAGAAATATTGCTTATCTGATTTGTGTTTTTGTCATATTGTGTTTGCAATGCTTGCTCGCATTGAATAAGCTCCATGCTTTTTTTGTTTGATTAAAAAAATTATGTACAAATTCGCAACTCTTATATATGGTTTTTTCCTCTTGAAAAAACAGTCTTTTCTTCCTTTTGAACTTGTGTTTTGTGAAAAAATTAGCGAATAAGGTATTTATTGTTTTGTTATTTTATCTCTCATTGACTTTATTGCTTTTGTGGATACTATTGCTTCGTTTTAACCTTGAATTTTGTGGGTGAATACGTAAACGAAAGGACGAAACATTTAGACATTTATTTAGTATAATGTGAGCGAAGTACAATCATCAAGAATCTGAAGCGAAATGGCAGAAGTTTTGGGAAGATAATCAGATTTATGCCTTTTCCAAGGATCTAGACAAGTCTATTTATAGTATAGATACACCGCCTCCGACCGTGTCTGGCAAGATCCATATCGGTCATATTTTTTCGTATACCCAAGCAGAGGTCATAGCAAGATATAAGAGGATGATGTGATATAATGTCTTTTATCCTATGGGATATGACAACAATGGGATCCCCACTGAGCAATTGGTAGAGAAGGATTTGGGCATAAATATCAAGGATGTAGAGCGTAAAGATTTTGTCCAAAAGTGTCTTGAAGTAGTAGAAAAATATAAAGTCTTGTATGAAAATCTTCGAAGATCCATGTGATTTTCTATCGATCGAAGCAAGACCTACACTACGATCTCTCCCAATGTGCAGCAAATTGCTCAACAGACATTTGTAAAATTATTCAAAGAGTGACATATCGTATATAAGGATTTTCCCGCTTTGCGATGCACCAAAATGCAAACGACTGTCGCGCAAGCAGAAACTGAAGAGAAAGAATTCAATGGATTCTTCAATTATTTGAATTTCACGCTTGAAGATAGTGAGAAATTAGTCATCGCCACCACCAGACCTGAATTACTACCTGCCTGTTTAGCAGTATTCGTCCATCCTGATGATGAAAGATTCACCAAGTATGTATGAAAAAAAATCATTACGCCACTTGGAATTATCGTTCCCGTATTGGCTGATGATAAGGTAAAAATGGATAAGTGAACCGGAGCAGTGATGTGTTGTAGTTATGGTGACGAAGTGGATGTATTCTGGGTGAAAAAACATAATCTGGGAGAAAAAATCGTCATCGATAGATATGGAAGAATGAAAAATTGCGGTGTACCGGAAATCGAAGGCATGAAAATAGAGGAAGCGAGAGAAACAATCATGAAATTATTTGAATCCAAAGGATTAGTCGTCAAAAGAGATCCGATAACTCAATCAAAACAGATTTCTGAAAGAGGAAAGGTGCCTGTTGAAATCCTGCCTGTGAAGCAGCGATTCGTCAATCTTCTGGACAAAAAAGATATTCTTCTCAAAAAAAATGATGAAATGAATCGATATCCTGCTTTTATGAAAAAAAGATCCAATGATTGGATAGAAAATCTTCAACGGGATCGAAATATCTCTCGTTCAAGGAAATTTTGAATCCCTATTCCGGTCTGGTATAATGTTGCTACTGGTAAAACCATCCTTCCGAGCGAAACGCAATTGGCCAAGGGCCCCATTGATCCGACTGTTGATGTACCAGAATGATTTTCTGCTGATCATGTGCATCCAGAGACATTAGTCCTTGATACTCGGTTCACGTCATGATTGACGCCACTCATCAATCAGATGAATCTCAAAAAAGATGGTTATACTCAAAATATTTTGCCTATGAATTTGAGACCACAAGCGCATGATATCATCCGTACATGGCTTTTGTATACGACATTGCAGACATATCTGAGAGACGGACAGAAACCGTTTGATGATGTGATGATGTCAGGATTCTGTATGGCGGTGAAATGAGAAAAATTCAGCAAATCCAAATGAAATGCAAAATTTGATCCTGAACATATCATCACACAATGGTGAGCTGATGCTGTGAGATTCCGAGCATGCGGAGGGCAATTGGGGAAAGATATTCTTTTCGATGAAGGTGAATTCAAAAATGGACAAAAATTAGTGACGAAATTATGGAATGCATTCCAATTCGTGAAGATGCAACTTGCTGATGCAGATATCAGAAACTTAATCAAGGATGGAGTCAGAAAGATATATCCTACAGATCAACGAATTCTTGTCAGGCTTAATGAGACTATCGCTGAGATGAAAAAATCGCTGGATAAATACGAATATGGCGCTGCTAAAATCAAATTCGATGAATTCTTCTGGAAAGATTTCTGCGATATGTATTTGGAGATGATAAAAGTGAGACTCTACCAGCCAGAAAGATTTGAACATGGAGAAGAGAAAAAAGCGTCAGGACAGCGGGCATTGTATATCGTATTCGATGCTATCGTGAAATTGATCGCTCCGTATCTTCCGCATATCACCGAGGAAATCTATCAGGACTATTTCAGGAGATTCGGAGATTCACATGGCGATTCGGAGATTCGTTCTGAATGAGCCATATCTCTACATATTACTTCATATCCTGAAGCTATTGAAAATTCAGAAATCACGAAGCAGGATCCGGAAAAGTTGAAAAAGGATTTTATCAAAGTCGTCGATATCGTCGAACAGGCGAGAAAATTCAAGACGGAAAAACAGATTTCTATGGGTGCAGAATTGCAAAAATTAATACTATCTGGTCCGAAAGAATATTTAGACATGATAGCAACCTATATGGATGATGTGATCGGTGTGACTAAGGCGTTGAATATAGCATTTCTGGAGAAAGATGGTATCGCTACGCTTATAGAATGATAAAAGCTCACTTTGTTCGCGATAAACGCTGCGCTGATAAAAGCTAAAGCGATAAATAAGTTTATCATTTTATCGTCCGTTAGGACATTTATCATTTTATCATTTGCATGTACAACTTTTATCAGTCTGCTATTCGAAGAGACATCCAAAAAGAGGTATATAAAAATCCTCACTTTGTCATGCATCTTTTCGGAACTGAATATTTTGGCGTGATAAAAGAAAAGAAAATCTGACCATGGAAACTCAAACGGCATCAGATATTGTGAGTCCAACTGCCTGATGACGAAGAGCTTGTGAAGAAGGAACTGGAACATGCAAAAAAGAAATTACAAGCAGAGTCGGGGGATATATTCCTTCAATTATGAATCGTGAATGAAATCGTGAGGTTTGAGAATGCACATAATATCGCTCCCGAATTTGCTCATGATATGAGAGCAGTCAGATTGGAATTGCGCAAAAATATGGAGCAGAAATACCAATTGAAAAGTTCGTTCAGAGAAAATATGCCACAGGCAGGAATCATCTATAACGTGACGAAATCTGATGAAGATCTGTTCAAGGATATGAATGAAAGTTGTAGGAAACGCATCAAAAAAGCTATTGTGCAATGATTGGAATTCCGCGAGTTGGGTCAACATCAGCATGAAACATTTTTCGCTAAGTGGCAGGAGACTGCAGGTAAGAAGTGATTTAACACTATCACCAAAACGCAATATCAGGATTTATTGAAATATCTCGCTGAAGATAAGTGAATGCTGATCGGTGCATTTCTCGATGGCGAAATGATCGCCTGAACCATCTGTCTTTTTGACGGCGAATTCATCATCTGTCCCTATGGATTTTATGATAGGAAATTTGGGAATATATGAGCGCAACATTTCTTGAAGTTCAAACTTTTCTCATGGGCGAGGGAGCATGGGTTTGTGTATGTCGATACGGGTGGAGGAGCACCGACTGGCTTTCCGGAGCATGAATTGGTGTGAGTGACGAAATTCAAAGAATCGCTCGGTGGTGAAAAAATTGAATATTATGGGAATTATGATGTGGTGATAAATAAATTTCTATATTGGGTGTTTAAGTTGTGGTATACTTTGAGGAAATAATTTCTCATTCTTTGCACTTATGGAGCGGCATTATCTCATACCATCTTTCAATATGTATAAAATTACTTATTTGTCAAGTCAAATCGGTCGATATGAGGCTGATTTTTGGTTTTTTGGAGTGATTTTGCGTATAATTGAATATAGAACGTAGAGCTTAGTCCTTAGACCTTAGATATTGAATCTTAGTCTTTCGACTTTATGACCTTCGACTTTATGACCTTCGACTTCATTTATGGACGATAAGAATCAATCAAACATACCAGCAACTCCAGTTACTCATGAAGCTCCTGCTGCAGGCGGTATTAATTTTGATCAACTTTTGATTACCAATCAAACACCTGTGGCTGTTTCTGCCAAATTAAGCGATCATGATACTACTGAAGTAGAAGTACCAGCTACTGGTCAGACTTCTGATTTGTTGAGTCAGGCGAATGCCGAGATGAAAGAAAATTCTGAATGACAGGCTATTGATATATCAAATATCGCTATCGAAGAAGTCACTCGTGAGGAATCCAAGAATAGCGCGCAAACGCTTGGTGAAAGTGGCATAGGTATCGCTATGCTCTGAAAGGTCAGATGATTCAATTACCGGAAAATAGTCTCTATTTCTGTTTTTGTCCTTGTCTTCATGTCTCTGATCTCCGGATTCGCATTTTTACGGAAATCGTATCTGGATATCGCAAGCCAGCCGAAAATAGATCCTTCATATCAGGGATATATCGATTACGCTAAAGATTATCAAAAACTTTGGAGCGAATATACGAATCTGAATGATTATTCGCTTATGGCATCCACTTCATTTCTCGGAGCGACTGCTACCAACAATGTAGGTTCCGTATTGAATTCTTCCAGATTGAGTTATCTGCAGAAAAAAGATATCTTCCAGAACGGACTGAATGGCGTAGCCAACGATATGATAGCTAATTACAATGCTCTGGATACTTTGAAAAAAGATATCACCCAATATGGTTTCTTCCCTAAGGATCTGCTCAGTATTTTTCCTGCGGATCAAGAAGACGTCTCTATCAAAAGTTCGTTGATGTCGCTTGAGGTCGTGAAATTCAGCGCTGCAATCAAAGTGTTTTCGTATCTTGATACTTTCATCAAATGATTAGCTAATCTACTCTCTATCAGTTCTGAAGATGCGCAGAAAAAAATACAGGCTTTGGATGCCAGGGGAGAGAAGGATATCAAGACATATCTCAATACCTGTTATCTCAATCCATTCGAGATAGACGAGAACTGTAATCTGGTCGGTGATTTCGATAAATATTATACGTATTACGAAAAATCTTCAAAGTTTGATATCAGCTTCTTCAAGAAATTGATGTACTATATCGATCTTAAGCTAGAGCAATCCGATTTGCCGAATTTCAGCATCACTTTCCAGAAATTCGATCCGAAACAGAAAGAAATATCATTCAATGTGGAAGTGGATACATTCAAACAAGATGAAGCTTCGCTTATCAGGCAATGAATCCTCAATCCTCACGTTTTCATCGTGACTCAGCTATTAGATTTATTGAAGCAAAGTTTATTCGTGATAGGAGAAAATATCGACTCCAAGCAGCTTAAGATACAACAAAAAGTCATTCAAGTGGGATCTACTGTCTTTCCGGTGAATAGTTCATCTATGAATTTTGTACTTCCGATCCAGAAGAATCCGCAAAGAGAGATAGCTGATTTCGTCTTGAATAAGGATTATCACTTTGAATGAACGAATGTACAGGCAATCACTACTTGAGCTGCGCAGGCTATCAGCGGCGGAATAACATGAATCGCGAATACTATATCGACCCCGACTGGTTCGGGGCAGGCCGGCGATGCATGAGCCATCGGATTACCTTCTGTGTGAATAGTACAATAGTTTTATTTGGTATCGTAGAGTATGGAAGAAAAGAAAATACAAGAGACTCCCAAGATAAAGATATCTGTTCCTATCAATATGGACAAGATTAAAGCTTTTTTTGAGCCTGTTTTGCGTTTTTTCCATGACAAGAATAATTCCGGTAAAGTCGTTTTGTTGCTTGCGGTTTTGTCTGTCGTGTGAGCGGTGTATCTGATATCCAGTGTATATTCGACTCTCCAAACCTTGAATGCAAAGACGCCTGAACTGATCAATCTGACTACGTATGATACTACTACTCTCAGTACTAATCGTATCACCAAAGAGGCTTTGAGTTTCTCAACAAGTATCTATGATCTTATAAAGAAAGATGATGAGGTGAAGCAGGATATAGAAAAATATACAAAATATATGCGTGATCTCCAGCTTCCTTACGAAAATTTCTTGGAATATGTTTATCTTCCTAGTCTTAATGTCTGGAAGGATGTATATACAAATCAAATCAATACGGATATGATCGGTACCAATTTCTTGAAAAAAAATCCTTACAATGATGTCGTACTTCTGCAGAAATGGAGCGACTTTTTCAAGGATGTCGGCGACAACAACGAATTCAATGATGTGTCTGATGTATCTATAGGCGACATAACCGAGACTCCTGATGGGTATTTTTCTATCCCCATTACAGTCGCTTTTACGGCCAACTCCAAGCGTTCCTTTCTTATGCTCGTAGATAAACTTTCTGTGACATCCAATAGGAATACATTATCGCTCATAGATGAATTCTTCTACTATCTTCGGCAGGAAATCAAAAAACAGAAACAACCTGAAATCGCTTCGTTGGTCGCTGACTATTCCAGCGTACTTGGATTATGATTGGCAGAGGATACGTATATATGATATGCTTTGTATAATCGGATATTCGGCAGCGGAGAGAACACATTGATCGACGATTCAGTGATTGAACAATCCATCAAAGGTCTGATGTTCTGCGATAATGTAGATATGAACCAATGTTATTATCAATTCAGGGAAAAATATAGAGATATCGCGGTATTCGCGTATTCTATCTCGAAAGATCTGAACAATGACGTAGTCGCTAATTTCAAGAACTTCTTCGCGACTTTACCGCCTATCACCACTATCCAAAATTTTACGTTTGATAAGGTCAAATCTTCTGATCTGAATAATTTCAACACTCTGAAATATCAATGAAAAGTGACCATAAATATCTATGGTAAATGAATTTCGCAGGAAGAAATCGATCAAATCGCTTTAGTCCTTGGCAAGCAATGTTTCGGAGAGGAAAAGACAATCTCTGTGGATGAGGCACTCTCACTGGTCAATAATGCTATTGTAAGACAATCTGATGCTGCTTGAGCAGACAGATCAAAGACGCAGGACCTTCTTGAATTGAAGACTATTCTAGATAACGTCGTCACTGAATATCCGACCATTTCTAATTACAAAAAAATAATCAGACTATTCGAGATGTGGAGAATGCTCGATGATAACTGACTTTGCCAATAAGGTCAGTTAACAACTGAAAGTGAACAACTAACAGTCCGGCTCAAGTTTTTTTTCACGAAAAATAGAAACTGTTAGTTATTAGTTGTTCGTTGTTAGTTATGCGAGGTTGTGTCGTACCTTATCTACATCTTCATCATTTTCTAAAGCATCGATAAGATTGAGAAATTTTTCCTTATCTTCTGCAGAAATGTTGATCATATTTTCGGGTACAAATTGGATGTCCGCCTCTATGACGTGATAGTGTAATGCTTCCAATTTTTTCTGTGTTTCGATGAAGTTAAGTTTGTCGGTATAGATGACAGCCGTGCCTCCCAGCTCTGCTGGGCCGTGGTCTTCCACTTCGAAATCCATGATGGGAAGCTCCATGACTATGTTCTCAAAATCTGCTCATAGCAGCGTGATTTTCTCTATTTCTTTGCCTTTATCGTTTATTTTCTCCGAAGTTCCATCGGTCACGATGACTCCTGTTTCCTTGAATTGCCGCGCTACAGAATTCTGTAATCCTAGTGATCATCAATGTTTCCCCATTATCGTTTTGATGCTGGATGCAGTTCTGTTGGTGTTGGATGTTAATGTTTTCACCAGAATCGCCACTCCACCCGGACCATATCCTTCATAAAAGATTTCTTCCATATTTCCCGATTGCGCTGGGCCGTGGTCCCCTTCGAGCTGGCCTGAGCCTTTGAGAATTGCTCTGTCGATGATATCTCTCGGTACGCTCATATATCTCGCTTTCTGGAGTGCAAGTTCGAGCGATGGATTCATCTTCGGGTTAGCGCCTTTTTTCGCTGCGATTTGGATGATCTTGGAGAGCATGCTATATGCTTTCCCTTTTGCCTGATCGCCTGCAGCTTTTTTGGCTGCGATGGAATGTCGTCTTCACATGTAATTACAGTTAACAACTAAAAACTAACAGTTAACAGTTTGATAGTATTTTACAAAGATTTTAATAAAGTTTCAAAAAAGTTTATTCTAAAGTTATATTCTTTTTCGTTATTTTGTTCCATTTTGTGTAGGGATAATGTATCTAGTAGATCGAAGAATACTAAGTCGAAAAAGATATCTGGATGTTCGTTTTTTACTGCTTTTGCCTTGTCTCGAATCTTATCGTCTGTCTCTCTTTTTATTAAAATATTGTGTAATAGTCAATGATATCTAATAATGTTTTCGATGATTCCTTTTTCTTGTTGTGTGAGTGAAAATTTATCAAGCAATGGTGTTATTTTTTCAAAAGATTTTTCTTCATGTCATGGGAATTTTGTTTTCCCATCATCTGTCATAATTAATGTTTCTGCTTTGCCTATATCATGGAATAGTATGATGAGTTTTATAAGATCTCTCATGGAGTTTTCGTCAACTTTTTTATCCAGATATGCTCTTTGCTCTTGAATTAATGAAGTATTGTTATCCTCGAAAATATCCAAGACATGTAGAGTATGCTCAAAAGTGCTTTCTTCGTGTGCATCATTATGCTCAGGAACATTTTGTAATGCGTAAAATTCTGGCAAATCTTTTTGTAGTCATCAGTTACGTATGTTTTTGGCGGTAATGTTAGAGATATTCATGTGTGGTTTGTTAGTTGTAAATGAGACGCATGCGATGCGTCTTTACGCTTATGATTGCTTGATGACTGTTTTGATATCGTCCAATTTGTATCACTTCCTCAAGAGTTTTTGTATGATGTTGAATCCCTCTTCTCCTTTGCGTTTATAGTTCCCGATTTCTTTCTTGATCCTTTCGTGGATTCACTCTCCGATATCTTCTTGATTCTCTTTTGTTACTTGAGCGATGATGTCTTTTGGGATGCCCCTAAATTCCAATTTTTTTGTTATGGCGATGAGCGGTTTCCCTTTTTTGATGACTTCACTGTTGATATACATCTGTGCAAACATCTTGTCGTCGATGAATTTCTGTTGTTTCAATATATCCATGACATGATGCACTTCTTCACTGGAATATCATTTTTGGAAAAGTTTTATTCTGAGATCCTGTTCAGTTTTTGGATGGTTATAGAGGAATTTTAATGCATAATCGTAGCACTTCATAAGTGAATATTAAATATTAAATTTGGAATGCGTAATAAATCCTCCGTCTCGTTTCACTCACCACCTCCTTTCTCAAGGAGGCCAGAATTTTACTGTTGTAGTGCGAAAGTAATGTAGGAGTCGCCATTCAGAAATTCTGCTCTGATGTCTCATTGAGGGTCAGCGTTCTTTTCTATGGATTTGATGAGTGCTTCGTGCTTAAAAAAGTCCTTGAATTCAATCAAAATATCTTCCAATTCCTTGCTTTGTGTTTCGTAGAATAGCGTAACTTTGGTATCTACTTTGTAATCTGCATCTTTTCTCATCTGATTGAGAAATCTGGATATTTCACGTGCAAGTCATTCTTTTTGGAGTTGTGGAGTGATTTCGAGATCGAGCTTGGCGATTATGTTTTGGTCAACGGCGACATTGTCTCCTTCGAGTCCCTCATAGGCGATTTCATAATCTTCTTTTTCAAGTTTCCATTCATTCCTCCCCGAAGCGTCGGGGTCAAAAATGATGACAGAACCGTTATCACCTTCTTTGATATTCCCTTGTTTCCCGAATTGGATAATCTTTCCTGTGTCTTTCGCATATTTGCTGGAAAGCTTACTTCCGAGCGGTTTGAAGATTTTGGTAATTTTGATGGAAGCATCCAATGCTACTATGTCTTTGACATTGATCTCTTCTTTGATGATGTCTCCGTATTTGGTAAGGAGACTTTTGCTATCTGCCATGATAAATTTTAAAAATTAAAGTAAAGTTTCTTTTCTATGCCTGCGGCGCTTTCTTCATACTTTCTGGCATTGCTTTTTTTTGCGCCTTGCACGCGCCCGGCCCTACTTTTGCCTTCCGGCTGCAAAAGTAGGCAAAACCGCCTCGTCGATTGCGGGCTGTGACTAAGCGTGTGCCTCCTATCTTCTTGTTGACTGGTGCGTGTGCGCTATTGCAATCGACCAATAAAGCGGAATTCTTTATTGTCTGTTTTCTTGCACGTATATAATTTTCTATGATTTAATTGCAATTCTAATGGTTAAAGGGTGAAGACGTATTACTTGACATTTCTTCACAAATCATTATATATAGAACATAAATAAAAGTGCTAATCCCTGAACGTAAGGGAAAATATAAAAATATTATAATTATGAAAACACAAAACATTTTTTTAGGCTTTATCACCCTGATTCTTGTAGCCATATTTGTTGTGCTTGTTGTTATAGAGAGCAATAGCAAACTCCCTAAAGGGGTTGGAGAAAAAATCGTAGTTCAGTCCGATGATAAAAATGTTGTTGAAATGGCTGTAATTACAATTGATTCTTTGAAAGGAGAATATGAAAAAAAGGAAGCGGAGATTAACTCATGGCCGGTGAAAACTTCTTCTCAAAAGATAGAAAGAGATTATCTTTTGCGTCTGTGCACACGGAATATTAAACTTTGTGAAGCAGAAAAAGAAGAGCTTTCAAGCCCAATGCTGACTGTTGAGAGAGTCAAATGGATTGTAGAATTTGAAAAATGTGGTTCGGATACTTTAGATTCACAAATTAAGAAATCACAAGCTATCTACAATAACTTATAACTATTCTATTTATGAATAAGGGGAGTCAACTGTTTACGATTCTCTCCTTTTTTTATTCTTCTTCTAACAAATCATGGACCTTCTGGAGGTGCCTATCGTCGACGTGAGTATAAATCTGTGTGGTCGTGATAGAGGCATGGCCGAGAAGTGTCTGTACCGCTCTGATGTCGGCTCATTTTTTGATCAAACTTGTAGCGAAGCTATGTCTGAGCGTATGTGGAGAAACTTTTTTATTTATTCCTACGAGTTTTGCATATTTTCTGACAAGATCTTCGATAGCATTTCTGCTGAGATGGTCACCGAGGCCGTTCGCTGATAGACTGATAAATAAGTATGGAGAATTATCTGTTCTTGTTTTGAGATATTCGTTGAGTTTTTCTCTGGCATTTTTGGTCGTGAAGATTGCTCTGATTTTGGACCCTTTACCCACTACGGAAAATTGTTTGCTGTCGATGTGGATATCTTTCCTTTGTAGGTTGATAAGCTCCGAAACTCTCAGTCCGGTGCTGTACAAGAATTGTATTATTGCTTCGTCTCTGATCAGCTTGAATCTGTTTTTGGTGAATTGGGCTGGAGCTAAGAGAATTTTTTCTACTTCTTCGTCGTCGAGATAATTCACTTCTCTCGGTGGGATTTTGGCGAGTTCGAGCTTGTTTGGTGAGATACAGTCGATGTCGTTTTTGAGTAAAAATTTGAGGAATGCCCTGATGGCAACGATGTGATAGTTGATGGTTTTGACGCTGAGATTGTTTTCGTGAAGCGCCATTCTGTATTCAAGAAGTTGCATACGATTGAGCTTCAAAACGTTCACATCTCCTACATATTCAATGAGTCTATTGAGTCGTAATGTATAATTTTCTATGGTTTTGGGACTAACATTTTTTTCATATTTCAGATAAAAAATAAACTTATCTACGAGCGCAGATAAGTTATTACTGAATTTTTTTCATTGGAAAAAATTAGACCCCTGGGATGATTGAGTTTTGAGAATCTTGTGACGTTGTTGAGCCTGAGTTGTCTCGGTTGATGTCTTGGATCATGCCTGATGTTGTATCGTTTTCTCAACTTGTTGACGCGTCTGTTTCTTCAGGTATCATTGTTGGTTCTGTTGTTGTATCAATGCCATTATATGAAAGCGTAGTGAGTTGATGTAAATATACAGAAAATTGTGCAAGGTATCAATCTATTTTAGCATTATCTATTTGCTCCTTGTTTTCAATACCTAGAATGAATCAATCCGCTTTTTTGGATATATAGGTTCAATATTTGATCATGATCTTGTCATTGATCTTTTTTCCGAGTTCGATGAATGTTTTCGCTTCATCAGAGAATTTCTTGAGTTGCGCGAGTTGTTGGTTTGTCAGTGCAGGATTGCCATTACTCCCTGTCAGTACATCTTGCAAATCTGCGAATCCGTCGAAGCCTGGCGTGGAAAGGTCTCCCGTAAGAAGTCATCAGGTCTGTAAAGTCGAAAGTCATCAGGTCGAAAGTCATCAAGTCTGTCAGATTTCTTCTATTTGTCCCGTTGCTTCAAGCATATTCTCCAATCAGGTAGTTTCTGTGATTGCTACATCTCCTCAGAATAAGGATGTAACGTTTGCTTTCATATTTTGATATTCTAGTGGATACATGGTTGCAAGCACATACGCTGCGACTCATCCCAGAGCTAGAAGAATCAGGAATGTTTTCATACTTTTTTTATGTTTTGGCGGTAGTGGATTATCTGCTGTCACGGTAGGCATTGTGTTTGCTATCTGAATCGTTGGCGTGATAATAGGGTTTGCTATCGGTGGCAGCACTGTCTGAAATGTTGACCCAGGCACTGATTGTGGAATTATTTCTGCAGATACTTGTGGGGCTATTTCAACTACTGGCTGTTGATGTATTGGATTGATGACTGCAGGCGCGATTACTTCGTTCACTACTGGCGTACTTGGAGTTCATAGTAATGAATCCAAATCCATACTTACAGGCGCTGGAGCTTCTTCAACCACTGGTTTTACTTCTTCAACCACTGGTGCGTTTACTGTTTCTCCTGTACTATTTGTATTTGCTGTACTTGTTAATTCATCAATGATTTTTTGATCTTCCTTGAGAGAAGTCGTTGGTAGATTCGTTTCCATTACTGCAGGCGTGTTTTCTACTCTTACTACAATTTCTTGTTTTGTCGTAGCTTCTGGTGCATTTACTGTTTCGACCTTTTCCAACTGAGCTGTACCATTATCTTCGATTTTGGCTTCTACGATTTTATCTTCTTTTGCAAGTCGATCATCTTTTGCGGGTGCAGCTTCAACCACTGTTGAAGCAGGGCTTCCTTCGGTCGCTACTGGAGCTGGTTCTTGTATAATTGTTATTGCTCTGGTAGATACTGCATTAACTTCAGGATTTTGAACATTTGTCTCTGGTTTCTGAACATCAGAAAAATCTATATTGAGATCTGTCGTAGTAGCTGGTGCTTCAGGGATCTTGATATCGTCAAAATTGAGATTCAGATTTGTATCTGTTCCTGTGGTTTGTGCTTTTGGTTGAGATGCAAGATCTTGCGTCTGTACAGTGTCTGCCATCTTTGTTGGCTGAAGTGTTAAAACGATAAAGCGCTTAAACGTTTAGTCCCCGCAGCAAGTTACGGGGCAAGCTGTTTAGTCGTTTAATTTTCTTAATTATAATCCAAATCGTTGATTTTGTCAAAAAAAGTGCCCTTCGGCACAGCATTTCCTTGCCTTTTTGCGAAATTGTGATGTTGTAGGCCTATTTATTGTTTCTTGCCAGCACCGCTCATCGAATTTTTACTTTTGGAAACTGGGATTTGATGGTTTTGGCGAGTTCGTTGATGGTGGATCAGGTCGTGGTTACGTCATCCACGATTAGAATGGTGTCAGATTCTCATATTTTTTGCGCATCTATTTGAAAGGCGTTTTCGAGATTTGAGAGTCTTTGACTTCTATTCAGGCCTGCTTGTGTATGTGTTGAGCGTGTTTTTTTGGCGGTATATATCCACGGAAGTCAGATTTTTTCTGAAAGTCTCTGAGCAAGGACTTTGGACTGATTGTAACCCTTAATGCAATAATGACGGAATCGGTGGCTTGGCACGTAGGAAATTTTGAATTTTTCCGACAATGCCTTATTTGTAGAAATCGCTAGTGCCAACCTGTCGGTTAGAAAGTTGGCGACGTCGGATTTGTGGTAATATTTGAGTTGAAGGATGAGTTTTTTGATAAGGTTTTGATAAGAAAAAACGACAATCAGTCATTCTAGGTAGTGGGATCTGTCGGTTTTACAATTGAGGCATGTTTTATAATCAGCAGAAAATTTATGGCAGTAGGGGCAGATTTCGGGGTGCGGTGTTAGGAGTTTTTTGCAAGATTTGCATAAATAATCGCCTGGTAGGTGGCAATTGATGCAAGTTCTGGGGAAGAAGAAATTGATTACGAGCATGGATTCTTGTATAAGAATAAATTTTCTTTTCTATCGCGATGCCTGCGGCGCGCTTCGCAGACTGACTTTCCCTCATTGCCGGGAAAGTCAGCAAAGGGGCTAGTTCTTTGCCAGACTCGCTGGTACGTTCAGATTGCTTTTCTTGAATGTAATCCAGCTCAAACAATTGGCAAGAACCAAAGGCGTTGACTGCATTTTCGGTCGTTTCCTTTTTAATTTTTTTTAAAAAAATGAGCTACATGCTCACGATTTATATTTTTGTGAATTGAAAAAAATGGAAAAAGTAGGAAAAAAGTAGGACAAAAAAACGACCAGATTGCCACGCTTTGCTCGTAATGACGAATGGTCGTTTTCTGTGAAAATATTTGTGTCTGATTTATTTCTTTATGATGGCTTCGATGGCTGCAAATCCGCCTTCTTCTTTGTCGTTTACCAAGATGTACAATTCGTCACCTGGCTTACCTTTGAAGAAGGTTACGGCTGCCTGATTGAGGAAATAATTTTTTCCTTCATCAGTGACCGCAATGAATTTATTATCATCAGTTCTAGAAAGTGTAGCTCTGATATGTTTCCTTTCCACTGGTTGAATCAATTTGTAGATGAATTTTCCATCTTCCATAATTTTCAACTTGAGGATATCGCCTGGTACCAACTTGGTTTTACTAGAGTAGTTCAATGGCACTGGGTATTTCTTCTGATCTGCACCGACCATGAAGTATCCATCGAATTTTCCTTCAATTACTTCCATATTCTCTTCATTGTAGGACTTCAAATCGCCGGTTCCCATCACTTCTTTGATCTCTGATTCGAGTGCATTCAAGAAGTCAGGATTTTCTGGATCGAATTTCGCTAATTGCGCTAAGATCAGCTTCATCCTTTTGAGTTCGCTTTCAATCGTACCTACGACATTTTGGATAAATCATACCATCTGCGCATGTTTTTGCATGATTTCCTCTTTTGGAATTTTTTTTGCTGCTGGCTTTGTAGCTGTTTTCTTTTCCAACTGTGCTGGGCCGTGGTCAACAGGCTTAGCTGCTGCTTTTGTTTCTGCCATTTTTGTTTTTGTAAGGATTAAAAGTTTTTTTTGTTTGTATTTGCTTAGTTCAATTATCCTAAAGGATAATTTCGACATCGTAAAAGCTTTCGACAATTCTCAAACTTTTACTGTGTTTCAATTATAAGGGTTTTTAAAAAATATGCAAAAGTTTCTTTAGAAAAACAAAAAATCTGATTTTAGCCAGACTTTTATGTTTATTTCTTGACCCGACCCGGAGTCGAACCGGGGTTCCAACCTTCGCAGGGTTGTGTCCTATCCACTAAACGACCGGATCAAAGTGGTTGGAGAATATGTATTTGTCAGTGTATTTCAATGGTGATTACTTCGTATAGAGTATTTTCCGATTCCCTTTGCTGTCTTCTGTAAGCGCTGAGCAGGTTTCAGTCCGATTGCCAGAATTGAGGTAGTAGATGCCCTTTATCATCTTGTTTGTTGGGTCGTGAATATGGCCGCAGATGATTCCATCCACTTTCTTTTTTTTGGCGTAAGCGACTGCATTATGGATGAAGCGTGTTTTCTGATTCGTGAAAAATGCATATGTATCTTTCAGAATATGAGAAATTGCATACTTAGTACCCAGGCTCCTATCAACTCGTCCGAAAAAGGTGTCTATGAAGAATAGGCTTATCGTAAATGCGTTTGGCTTACGTAATTCTTTTTCAAAGTTGTCTCCATGGCAGATGAGATATTTCTTTTTATGTGAAGTAATAATAATCTCTTGCTGAATATTCTCCCATGACGCATGGTTGCCTATGGTTTCATGATTCCCTCTGAGATATACGATCTGTGCTTTGTTCTTGTCACAAATGGCCCTTATATTTTTGAACACTGTTTCATATTCCGTTTGTCGTTTTCAGAAATATTTGATATATCGATTGTCGATGATGTCTCAGTTAAGTATTAATGTATCGCATGGATTTTTTCCCAAGAATTTCAAAAGTTTCTGAGGTTGGGCATCAGGTGTTCAGACGTGAAGATCTGAGATGATGATGGTTTTTCGTTTCATGCTTGTATTCATATTTTAAATCATGCCTAAAATGTATATTTTTCTAATCTGGTTGCAATGGTGATTGATTTTGATACATTGGGTTTCACTAGATTTACATCATGCATAAAAAATTATGGAAGATTTAATCAAGAAAATTGCGGTCAAAACTGCTATGAGTCCCGCAATCATCAAAAGCATTATCGCCTTACTTGACGAGGGAAATACTGTCCCGTTCATCGCCAGATATCGTAAAGAAATGACTCATGGAGCGACAGATGAGCAGTTGAGAGACTTCAATGATATCTATATGTACACCAAACATCTCGAACTCAGAAAGCTTGATGTCATACGTTTGATCGACGAGAAAGGATTGATGACTGATGAACTCAGAAAGCAAATCATGGACGCTGATACTTTGGCGAGAGTGGAAGACTTGTACAGACCATTCAAGGAAAAGAAAAATACCAAAGCGACTATCGCGAAAGCGAAGTGATTGGAGCTGCTCGGAAAAATCCTTGCGAGGGCTGAATTGACCAAAGAAGAATTCGAAGCTGAGGCTCAGAAATTCGTAAAAGACACCTGAGATGAGAAGACGTCTGTGAAAGATGTGAAAGAAGCTATCCAATGAGCGAAGGATATCGTCGCTGAAGATGTGTCTGATCATGCGGATTTGAGAGAAGAAATCAAAGATTATGAACAGACCAACGCGGTGCTCGCAACGAAAGCGACCAAAAAGTTTGAAGAAAATGGTGTCTACAAAATCTACAAAGAATATAGCAAAAAAATCTCTGAAATGCCTTCTTATGCCTATCTGGCGGTGAGTAGAGCAGAAAATGAAAAACAGTTGAGCGTTAAATTAAATCTGTCTGAAGCAAGAATTACGAAATCTGCTGAGAAATTTTTTGTGCCTGCGCAAGCAAAATCTTGCGTGGAATATCTCAAAGAAGCTATCCAAGATGGACTAGATAGATTATTATTGCCATCACTTGAAAGAGAAATAAGATCTGATAAAAAACATCGATCTGATGAAGCAGCCATCAAAGTATTTGGTGATAATATGAAACATCTGCTTCTTACCGGTCCTGTAAAAGGACTCACCGTGCTGGGTTTCGATCCGGCGTTCAGAACTGGATGTAAGCTCGCTATCGTCGATAAGACATGAAAATTTCTCTACAATACGGTAATTTATCCTACCGAACCTCAGAAAAAAACAGAAGAATCTGAAAAAACTTTGAAAGAATTGATAGAAAAGTACAAGGTTGATCTTATCGTGATAGGAAATGGTACTGCGTCGAGAGAATCAGAAAGATTTGTGTCTGATTTCATCAAAAAGTTTAAGCTGAACCTCGCAGCGAATGGCGGGGCAGGTGTCCAGTATATGATTACTTCTGAATCATGAGCATCGGTTTATTCGGCGTCTGAACTTGCGCAAGGAGAATATCCAAATCTGGACGTAACTGTGAGGGGAGCAATCAGTATCGCGCATAGAGTTCAAGATCCCTTGGCAGAATTGACGAAGATTGATCCAAAAGCTATCGGTGTCGGGCAATATCAACACGACGTAGATCAAAAATTCCTTCAAGAAAAGCTTGATGAGAAGGTGCAAGATACGGTAAACTCTGTCGGTGTCGACGTGAATACTGCGAGTTATCCCTTATTGAGATATATTGCATGATTGACTCCTGCATTAGCAAAAAATGTAGTCATCTATAGAGATGAAAATGGCGAATTCGAATCCAAAGCACAAATCAAAAAAGTGAAAGGAGTCGGTCCAAAAGCCTATGAACAGGTCATTGGATTCTTGAGAATCAAATGAGGAAAGGAACCGCTTGATGCAACAGGTATCCATCCAGAAATTCACAAACAGGTCTATGAAATGATCAAAAATGAATTTGGTGTAGATAAGAAAAAATTAGTTCTTCCTATGAAGATTTGAGAAATAGATAATAAAAAAATTAATGATCGATCAGAAAAATATGAAATTGGTAGAGAAACTTTGAAAGATGTACTCGCTGAACTTGAAAGACCAGGCCTAGATCCTCGTGATGATATCCAGCCGCCAAGTTTCAAGTCTGATGTGTTGGATTTCAAAGATTTGCAGATGGGAATGGAGCTTGATGGAGTGGTAAGAAATGTGACTGACTTCTGAGCATTCGTAGATATCGGATTGCACAATGATTGATTGGTCCATAAATCCCAGATGGCGAATTACTACGTCAATAATCCTATTGATGTCGTTTCTGTAGGTATGAAGGTTAAAGTAAGAGTGATCGGTATCGAGCCTGAACGTGAAAAAGTTTCATTATCCATGAAATCTGATGATGGTGGAGCTCAAAAACCTCAGAATGCTTCTCCGAGAAAAGAATTCAGAAAAGTGGAATCAGGAGATGAAGATACTGGCGAATATTCTACTGGAAGCATCAAATCAAATATCACATTTTCGTAGAAAAGACTTCACGTTTTCGTAGGAAGTTCAAAATATAATGGGGGAAGTTAGAATACTAAGTTGTTTTTTCTAGTTCTTTGAACTTTGGGCCGAGTTGGTAGATAAGACATCATGGTTTGGATTCTACGTCTAGAAATATATAGCCATCGAAGATTTTATTGAATTCTTGTATGACTGGTGATTTCGTTACACTAGTCTCGATTCGAGATTACATATATTGTTTGTAAGTGTTTTCTCCTGCATATACATAATTTCGCAAAAGCTTATATATTGCCACACTCAGACCATTGATTCCGCCGTAATGAATATGGTCTCCTAGCCAATAAAAATTGTTTGCATGGTCATCGATCTGTTTATAAAAATAGTATGCTAACTGATCTGGCAATCTATCTGATTCTTCATACGTCTCCAGATTTTGCATCTCTCCCAATCCCATGGTATTCAAGGGAATTAACTCTATTTTTTTTTGAAATCTTGGTTCTTTGGGAATATTATTTAGAGCAAATGAATGTTTTGTCTCAAGTGTTAATTCCCCTAGCTTATCATTTATTATTGGATCTCCTTCTTCGTTTTTTCTTCATGTGAGTAATGGTTTTCCCTCTTTTTGTTTTACATCAAATATGTTAGATCATTGCATATTTTCTATATCTTCTTGTATTTCAAGATCTACGTTTGTGCTATATCATGCACGAAACATCTTATCAAGATACAATGGTATCGATATTGTTTTATCCAAATTAGTGAAATATCATTCGAGAGTCGCGTGGCCGTCTACTTTGTTTTGACTAGATGCTTCCAATGTTTGCAGAATAAGATGTTGCATTCTTGGCTTATAAGATTTAATCTCAGATATCACATTTATCAGTGCTTTCTGGTATTCACTTTTATAATTCTCTACTGTTTTACTTCACTGGAAAATGATATATTCATTCTTCACTGTTTGTATGTTTTGATAGAGTGTTTCTAAATCAGCCATTCTTGTCTTTACGTCTAAATATTACTCACTGATGTGCATAACACACTAATCATTTAATAATGTTTGTCAAGTATATTACTGTTTTAAAAAAATTGTGGCTAGTTCATCAAGAGATTTCAATAGGGACATAAACAATCTTGCATGAAATCTCGTTTCACGTTCCATGATTCCTTACTTCAATAATTTTGCATACTTATTTATATTTTCCCAGATGGTTTCTGGAGTGAGTTTTTGAATTTTAGAAATTAGCTTAGGGTCAGTGAGTTCGTCTTCAGTGACAGGAACGCAGATTCCATCAATGGTTTTTGCATCTTTGATATGGAGAGAAAAAGGGCATCTGGCCAGCTTTCCGGGAGGCGTGTTGCTTGTATCGAGAATCAAGGAATTCTTTATTCTTGCGTGCGCTCACAAGACAATCAGATTTGCCCCGCCATTCGCGGGGTGAATTTTTTTACTTATTTCGCTCGCTCGTTTGTTTATGAAACTTTTCTCTTTTTTCTTGCCATAACTGAGATAGGTATCGTAGAATGCATGATCAATCGGTTTGTTGAGCATGAGGTAGACGTGAAAACTAGATCAGGTTCGTAAAATTATTGTTTTGTATTTGAGTGAGAATGATGTGTCAGCTTTGATTGTTTTGACGAGTTCTAAGGCTACTTTTCTCGCATCATCCGCTGGATTATTCTGCCTGTCTATATCGATGAATATCCTTTCGATGTCTTTACCGTATTCATTGTTGCAGGCATAAAAGAAATTAACGAGCTTGCGAGGGAAAAAATATTGTCGTACGAGAATCTGCTTCTCATTGAGCTGTTTTTTTACGTCTTGGAGGTGATGTTTCGCTCTGAGCTGAAGATATGCTTCATCAATAATCTTGAGATCTTCCAGATGAATGAAGGGGAGTACTGTTCCTCTTTTGAGGAGTGTAAAATTCGGACCGATGATCTTGGTCGCGATATCTTTTCCTTTGAGAAAAGGATCCAGAAATGATGCGATTTTGCCATATCGGCCGAGGACATCTAAATCTCAATAAGGATGAAGTAAATCTTTCATGGTCAGTTTTATATGCTAAATTTATTGTAATTGCTCGGAGAGGGACTCGAACCCTCACACCTTTCGGCATACGCGTCTGAGACGTATGTGTCTACCAGTTTCACCATCCGAGCATTTTTACACGTACGCGTCCCAGTGCAAGACCGGGGTAAATCTGAGACGTACATGTATACCAATATACCAATTCCATCACGACAGCTTCTGACTATCTCTTTTTTCTCCAGCTTAGTCGGAATAATATTCCCGTAAGTAGAGCGGGTCATGAGATCGTGAGTGATCGTCAAAGTATCATTTGTCGTGGAACTCAATTTATTGCACACATGACGATGTATGCTAATCCTGCAAGCATGAATGCAATAGCTCAAACGAGTTCATGCTTTCGGCTAATAATGAGTATAGCTATCAAGATGAATGATGGAATGGAATGTATGAGAAAACCACCTATTTGGACCCAAATACTTTCTTCTCCTCCGAACATGTCAAATCAGAACATAGTGAGGAAAAGAATGAAAAGCATTGCGAGGATTCTAGGCACCCGTGTGAGAAATCTGGAACGGTGGATTGTGTTAGGAGATTTTGCCATGGGGAATGTAAAAAAAATAAAAATTATAATTTTATCCGATATCTTTCTTTCGTGGATCATTCAAATTCATAATCTGAATCTCGTGCTCATCAATTTTTTTGAATCACTTTTTTTGATCAAATATTGTCCTTCTTGCATACAATTAGTGCGTTTTCTATTCCCAGCTCCTTGCATTTTTCGAGAGCTAATTTTAATGTTATAGATGCATATCATTTTTTTCTTTCGCTTGGTCTGACTCAATATCCTATATGGCCTCCATTCAATTTTAGTCGTTCATTGAGCTCGTGGCGGATTGCAACCGCTCCTACGACTTTACCAGTTTCATCTATCATGAAAAAGAGTGTCGCGGGTACATGTTCTGGATTCATGTTTATTCCTTGTCTGTAATTTTCGCATCTGATTAGAAAATCATCAAATGTCTCTTCTGACTTCATAATCATAGCTTGCGGGATGATCTGTTCGCCATGTTCGAAAAATTCTTTGATCATAGCTTCATAATCTTTTTGATGAGATTTATTTGGAAGTTGGAGAGTGATTTTCATTGGAGATATCGAAATGAATTTGACCATGTCATAATAGTGTTCGAGCTGTCTGTTTCAAGATTTTCTATTTAGCATGTCACAGCAAAATAGAAAGTTCCGCATCCTTACAAAAATAGAAAGTTTCGGGTCACTTATAAGTTATCAATTAGTCTTTGGGCTTTATAATGAATTTGTTTTTCTTTTGATAATTGATGCTTTGTAACTTTTCTATCGATTACTGCTTGTTTCAAGCGCTCTTTCTCGATTTTGT
>Ga0210049_1000427_pt1 | contig 35226 bp, 37 predicted proteins | sample CryGeyCG2014_300_2_FD_183964 | JGI IMG/M metagenome (GOLD analysis project Ga0210049, IMG submission 183964) | Groundwater microbial communities from aquifer - Crystal Geyser CG06_land_8/20/14_3.00 (SPAdes) (version 2) | ecosystem: Environmental > Aquatic > Deep subsurface > Groundwater | place... | reverse complement strand
AAGAGGTGGTTCCACGCCGCTCCAGTTACCGAGGACACTCATGTTTTCAAATCAACGTGCCAGTTTGACGACTCTGTTCGGTATGGTCCGCCTCGGCTCAACTCGCGCCGAGTCGAGACGGGAAAGAGGTGGTTCCACACCGCTCCAAAGACCGAAAGGCTCAAACACAAAAACAATTTTAAATTTTCAATTTTAAATTTTTAATCAAAATACACAAATTCTAAATGTTTCAAATTGAATTCAAATTGCCTGCCCGCAACGCCTTGCAGGCTTGCATGGCGGGCGGGTAAATTTCGAATTTCGAATTAATTTGTTCCCTGAGTAGTGAAGAGAATCCATGATGCATTTGTTTAGACTACGATCGACCGATTAGTACGGCTAGGCTAAATGCCTTACGGCACTTACACCGGCCGCCTATCAACCTGGTAGTCTTCCAGGGGTCTATCCCGATTAAATCGGGATGATTTCTTATCTTGGAGGGGGCTTCCCACTTGAGATGCTTTCAGCGGTTATCCTTTAGGAACGTAGCTACCCAGCGTTGCCCTTGATAGGAACAGCTGGCACACTAGAGGTTCCCTCCCCTAGGTCCTCTCGTACTGTAGGGGAATCTCCTCAAAAATCAAACGGATGTTCTGGATAGAGTCCGACATTGTTGTTACTTAAAAAGGCAAAAGATTTCTTGTTTTCTTTTGCTCCCTGCATCGCTGCAGGGGTCCGACCATATCTTACTCGCCTCTTCGGCGGCTCTGGCGTATGGCCTGTGGGGATTCTTCAATAATTTTTAATTTTTAATTTTTAATTTGAAATCAAATAATTAATGTTTAAATTTTAAAAATTGAATCATTAAAAATTGATTAAAAATTTCGAATTTCAAATTGAAAATTTACCGAAGTCTTTCCTGCTGATTGTCTTGCGTCCGATGTTACATCGGAGCGGGTAACCATTTTTACTAGTAAGTAAATTGTATACTAGTAGATTACCATTTGCAAGAGTTTCCAGCATATAGCCAGATTTATATCTTTCCATTCTAGTTTTGGACAAAAAGAATTGTTTTTTTCATTTATCGTCGGGAAAGAAAGACAGCTCGTTAAACTATAGTATGTATCCTATAGTTCTACTGTCTTACGACGTTCTGAACCCAGCTCGCGTACCTTTTTAATGGGCGAACAGTCCAACCCTTGGGGGCTTCTTCACCCCCAGGATAAGGTGAGCCGACATCGCCAAACCTTACATTTTCGTGTAAGCCAGACTATACCTTCATCCTCTTCTTTTTACCGTCCGGGTAAAAAAAGTAGGAGTCAGCGTTTTATCCCGCCAAAGCGGGATCTGTCCCGATAAATATCGGGAACAAGTCGTTACGGGGTTATAACAGAAGGATATTTGTATTTAAATTTCGGTAGTACAAACTTATCAATCAATTGAATAAATTTCATGGCACTTTTTGTCCGAATTCTAATTCTAAAATAAATCTTATCTTTATTTAGAGTAGATTCAATGCCGAAATTTTTCCACAACATTTCAATTAATTGATATTGCTCTTCTTTAGAAAAATGTTGAGTATTTAAATAAATAGAGCTGTTATTCTTACAACCATCATCCATAAACCAAACAGCCAAACTTAAACAATCAAGCTTAAAATTTTTAGGAATAATTTTCCTTTTGTTTAAAAAAAATCGGTCGTAATATTCTGTAAAAACAGATAAACTTTGAGTTGAAAAACGATAAGCCTCTCTCTTTCCGTTTGTTTTTCTCCATTTAGGCTTAGTCAAAACATAATCGCTAAATTTCGAATACAACCAATCAACTAAATCTTTTTGGAAAAAACAATGGTTTATTTCTAAATAAGCATTTTTCTTTTTTCTCATTGTTCCGTCTCCTAAAAGACAGCCAACAAGAATGGACTTTTGCTCTTCTGTTAAACTTCCCACGGTGTTGACCATTAACTCAATGATAATCCGAAAATTACCCGAAAGTCAATTAAGGTGTTCACCGTTATGAGCCGAAATATTAGTTAAACAGACTAATAGAATTACTTCTACCTCACCCCAATGTCATTTAAGGTGCCGAACCGCGCCGGCGCTGTGGACGCTCGGGCGCGACTAGCCTGTTATCCCCGGGGTAGCTTTTATCCTTTAAGCCCTAACCACAACCACTGCGAGTTAGGGGATCACTAAGACCTGCTTTCGCACCTGATCGAGCTGTCGCTCTCACAGTCAAGCACCCTTATGCCTTTACACGAACCACCCGATTTCCATCCGGGTTTAGGGTACCTTAGTGAACTTGTGTTACGTTTTAGCAAGTGACTGCCCCAGTCAAACTGTCTCCCTAGCACTGTCCCTCCCGATGCTTCAATCGGGATGGTTAGATCTGAAACAATAAAAGAGAGGTGTTTCATTGACGGGACGCACCGTATGGTGCATCCCTACCTCCTACTCTAAACAATCATTCTTTCATTTCAATACCAAGTAACAGTAAAGCTCCACGGGGTCTTTTTGTCCTAGAACATCTAGGCCGCATCTTCACAGCCATTTCAATTTCGCCGAGGGAAGGTTCGAGACAGTTGTCAAGTCGTGGATCCTTTCGTGCAGGTCTGAACTCACCAGACGAGGGACTTCGCTCAAATCAATCTTAACTGCATATCGCTATGCAGATGGGACTATATCTTATCCCGCCGAATCGGCGGGACTCTGACATGTAGTCTCTGAGGATTTTAAAAATGACGGGGTCTTTTTAGTATTCATTTTTTCAATAATTCTTCCTACTCTCGTTATTCCTTTTTTAGAAAGATGTTTACCTTCAAACATAATCTCAACTATTTGAGAAAAATAAGTTAAATCTTTTCTCTTCGCTGTTTGAAGTTTATTTTCTTTAAAAAACGGAATTATTTTTGTTCTAAGATCACCTATTGACCTTACACAAAAACGATAAATATTTTCTTTGTGGTTATCGTGTCGGCGATTAACAAAAATTCTTCCGCATTTAAAAAATTTCTGAATTTTTTCCAATGCTTTTAAACTTTTTTCGCCTTGTGTGACCACAAATTCAGGAAGAACTTGACAACCAAGTTTGGTTGTAGGATTTCTGTTGATACTGACAGTAAAACAACCTTCTCCATCGGTTATTCCTACAATCCAACCAATCATTTTTAATCTTTCCTGCTGATTGTCCGCACTTGTCATATTTTCACTTATCTATGGTAATATTTTACCATAAATTTAGTAATGCAAGATACTCGGATATTCCAGCATATAGTCAAATTTTACTATGGCAGCAATTCCACCATAGGACGGTTATAGTTACCGCCGCCGTTCACCCGGGCTTAGATTCAAGGCTAACTTGATAAACAAGATCACCTCAAATTTTAACCTACGGGCACTGGGCAGGATTCAGCTCCTATACTTACCCTTGCGGGTTAGCAGAAACCTGTGTTTTAGTTAAACAGCCCCTTGACAATCTTTTGTTGTAGCCCTCTCTCATCCTCCGGATGAGAAAATCCAAAATACTAAATCCAAAATACTAAACAATATCTAAATTAGAATTACCAAAAATTCAAAACATTTTGTTTGAAACATTTGGATTCTAAAAATTGTAATTTGTTTAGGATTTTGTGCTTAGCGCTTCGAATTTCCTCGTCCGAAGGACAAGGTTGGACAGGACATCTCGTAGAACTTACGTCCAGATTTTTTGCCGAGTTCCTTGAACCTCCTTCTCTCGCTCGCCTTAGTCTACTCGACCAACCCACCTGTGTCGGTTTACGGTACGGGAATAAAACATTCCTGCCGCGACTTGACTCGCGTCAAGGCGGGCTCCCTGCGAACCTTTTCTTGGAAACTGAAAATCACCAAATTTCCTTCGAAAATCTCAGGATCTTCATCGCCTCTCGACTTAAACGTTTCGACGGATTTTCCAATCAAAACTATCTAAAGGCTTAAACCAAGTAAATCATCACCTGGCTTGGTTATTCCGACTTCGTCAGTCCCCAGGTAATAACGAATGTTTCACTGTACAGGAATATCAACCTGTTGTCCATCCAATACTCAGGCAAAGCCTGACTCATGTTAGGCCCCGACTCACCCCACGACGACGACCGTTGCGTGGGAAACCTTGGGTTTTCGGCGTTCCGATTTCTCATCGGAATCTCGTTACTCATTCCGGCATTCTCACTTCTGTCAACTCCAGTCCGGCTTACACCGTAACCTTCACCGTCAACAGAACGCTCCCCTACCACACTCATGCACAACATGAGAAAATCCTAAATTCTAAATCCGAAATCCGAAACAATTTTTAAAATACAAATGATTAAAAATCAAAAATTCCTTAAAAATTTTAATTTAGAACATTTGAATTTATTTCGAATTTCGTGCTTAGTGCTTAGAATTTCCTCGTGCTGCGCACGAGGTCTTGAATTTCGGCTTATAGCTTAATCCTCGATCATCTTCGGCGCCAAATTTCCCTCCGTCTCGTCCCGCCTTACGGCGAGACGGACGAGATCTCATCCAGTGAGCTGTTACGCTTTCTTTAAAGGATGGCTGCTTCTGAGCCAACCTCCTGGGTGTCTGAGAAATCTAACTTCCTTTAACTTAGCTATAAATTAGAGGCCTTAATTGCAAGTCTGGGCTGTTTCCCTCTCGACTGATCAGCTTAGCCCGACCAGTCTGTCTCCTTTGATAGTCTTTCTGGTATTCGGAGTTTATTTGAGAACGGAATCTTACGACCCCATACCCATTCAGTGCTCTAACCCCAGAAAGTAGTTACAAAAGGCTATACCAATATATATTTCGGGGAGAACCAGTTATCTCCGGGTTCGATTGGCATGTTACCCCTAATCTCAGGTCATCTCATGTCATTGCAACGACAACGAGTTCGGGCCTCCCCCCGACTTTCGTCGGGACTCACCCTGCCCAAGATTAGCTCACCCGGTTTCGGGTCTTCCGACGGCTGCTTATTTCGCCCTGTTAAGACTTGGTTTCCCTACGCCTCCTCAGGCCAAGCCTGATTAGACTAGCAGATATCGAAAACTCGCCGGATCATTCTTCAATAGGCACGCGATTAGTCCGGCAAAGCCGGACCTCTCGCTGTTTGTTAGTTAGCGGTTTCAGTTACTCTTTCACTGGGTGTCTCACCCTTCTTTTCACCTTTCCCTCACGGTACTAGTTCACTATCGGACACAACGGGTATTTAGCCTTAGAGAGTGGCCTCCCTAGATTCACCCGATGTACTTTCATCGGGATACTTGGGGAATCACTCGAGGTGTTTTTAGTTTCGCTTACAAGGCTCTCACTTTCTGTGGCAGTTTATTCCAAAACTTTCTGCTACCAAAAACACTCCCTACCGTGCCCCACAACCTCCGGCAAAGCCGGATTTAGGCTGATCCGCTTTCGCTCGCCGCTACTTACGGAATCTCATTTGATTTATTTTCCTCCGGGTACTTAGATGTTTCAGTTCCCCGGGTTGCCCCCTCATGCCTTGCATGAGAAAATCCGAAATTCTAAATCCGAAAACCTTAATTAGGGTGCGGGTGAGATATGAGATGTGTGTCGAGGATGGGAAGTGAGGGTGGGTAATATTTTTTTACTCACTTCTCACTCTCATTTCCCGACTCATTTCTCACTTCTCAACCTCACCCCAAAAGATTTCGACATTAGTGCTTAGAATTTCCTCGTGCTGCGCACGAGGTCTTGAATTTCGGCTTATAGCTTAATCCTCGATCATCTTCGGCGCCAAATTTCCCTCCGTCTCGTCCCGCCTTACGGCGAGACGGACGAGATCTCATCCAGTGAGCTGTTACGCTTTCTTTAAAGGATGGCTGCTTCTGAGCCAACCTCCTGGGTGTCTGAGAAATCTAACTTCCTTTAACTTAGCTATAAATTAGAGGCCTTAATTGCAAGTCTGGGCTGTTTCCCTCTCGACTGATCAGCTTAGCCCGACCAGTCTGTCTCCTTTGATAGTCTTTCTGGTATTCGGAGTTTATTTGAGAACGGAATCTTACGACCCCATACCCATTCAGTGCTCTAACCCCAGAAAGTAGTTACAAAAGGCTATACCAATATATATTTCGGGGAGAACCAGTTATCTCCGGGTTCGATTGGCATGTTACCCCTAATCTCAGGTCATCTCATGTCATTGCAACGACAACGAGTTCGGGCCTCCCCCCGACTTTCGTCGGGACTCACCCTGCCCAAGATTAGCTCACCCGGTTTCGGGTCTTCCGACGGCTGCTTATTTCGCCCTGTTAAGACTTGGTTTCCCTACGCCTCCTCAGGCCAAGCCTGATTAGACTAGCAGATATCGAAAACTCGCCGGATCATTCTTCAATAGGCACGCGATTAGTCCGGCAAAGCCGGACCTCTCGCTGTTTGTTAGTTAGCGGTTTCAGTTACTCTTTCACTGGGTGTCTCACCCTTCTTTTCACCTTTCCCTCACGGTACTAGTTCACTATCGGACACAACGGGTATTTAGCCTTAGAGAGTGGCCTCCCTAGATTCACCCGATGTACTTTCATCGGGATACTTGGGGAATCACTCGAGGTGTTTTTAGTTTCGCTTACAAGGCTCTCACTTTCTGTGGCAGTTTATTCCAAAACTTTCTGCTACCAAAAACACTCCCTACCGTGCCCCACAACCTCCGGCAAAGCCGGATTTAGGCTGATCCGCTTTCGCTCGCCGCTACTTACGGAATCTCATTTGATTTATTTTCCTCCGGGTACTTAGATGTTTCAGTTCCCCGGGTTGCCCCCTCATGCCTTGCATGAGAAAATCCGAAATTCTAAATCCGAAAACCTTAATTAGGGTGCGGGTGAGATATGAGATGTGTGTCGAGGATGGGAAGTGAGGGTGGGTAATATTTTTTTACTCACTTCTCACTCTCATTTCCCGACTCATTTCTCACTTCTCAACCTCACCCCAAAAGATTTCGACATTAGTGCTTCGAATTTCCTCGTGCAAAGCACGAAGTATTCGTGCTTTCGCACGAATGGATTACCCCATTCGGAAACCGTCGGATAATCGGTTTTTGGCACCTCCCCGACGAGTATCGCCGCCATATGCGTCCTTCCTCGGCCCGTTGCACCAAGGCATCCACCACTAACTTTATATGTAGCTATGAAATGCATCAATTTTCTCTTCACTTGTCAAAGAACAAATTTGCTCTTTTAAAGCACTTTCCTTACTTTCGTAAGGGGTGGACCAGGGCGGTACTGACCCGCCTACCTTCTCATTGCAAATGAGACATTCTACCGTTGAACTACTGGCCCAAAAAAAACTGGCCTTAAGCCAGTTTTACTCAGAATCTTGAGAAGCGCCTATCCCCAACCGCGGATACTTGATCTGTAAACTATTTGTATTTTTTGATTGCTTCTCATGAAACGACTTTACTGGCTTTAGAAAACTGATCGAATTATACCTTAACCGGCAAAAGACTGTCAAGACCTAGTCATCCAGAAAAATTTCCTTTTTTGAGATTGTTTCTTCCAAGGCTGAAACCTCCAAAAATTTCGGCGACTGGAAGTTGCGCTCCGAGGTAATCGCTCCCACAATCGTTGTTTTTAAATCTTCCAGTTCATATGAAGACGAAAAGTGTAAATGGCCGGCAAAAATTTGTTCTACTTTATTTTTTACCAGAAGTTTTACCAGTTGGGCTGCCTGAGTTGCCACAGCAAGATTTTCTTCTCCCATTATGTGTGAAGATGTCGGGTGATTTAATGGCTCGTGAAGAAAGACTAAACAATAAGCCTTCAAACATTCTTCAACTTCTCTCCGCAACCATTCTTCTTGTCCTCCAGATGCCTCCAGTCCGTTTTCCCCATCTCCATTATTTACCAATATAAATTTCTTATCTTCAATGTTAAAACTCATAAAACTTTTCTCAAAAACTTCGCCCCAAAGGTTCTGTTTAAACCTCCTCCCCCACCAAATATCATGATTTCCGGGAATAACATAATATTTCAAACCACTCTCGTCCAATATTTTTTTAGCTTCAAGAAATTCTTCTTTCTTGCCTATTGTTGTCAAATCACCCGCAATAATGACAAATTCAGATTCGTCTTTTTTTGCTTTCTCGATGGCAATCTTGAAATTACCCCAATCGCTGTGAACATCCGCCATCACCGCAAATTTAAGCGGTTTTCTTGCCTCGCCGAATTCTGCCGTAGGCGGAAAAAGGCGGGTCTGCTTTTCTCTTATCGTCCATACAACCCCCGAAACCACCCCACCAACTAAAAGTAAAACTAAAACCTTTTTCAGAAGCTTCATGAAGTAATTGTAACAAAAACCAGCTTCAAAAGGGGAGGCCTTACGAAGCTAATTTACTCTTTCGACCAAATTCCCAATCGTTCTTTTTTGGCTGAATTCTCCGCTTTCTGTAAATCACTGCTTTGACAATATTTTTGATTTGGGTAATCGCAGGCAACCCACAAATAGCCCCGCAGTTTGCCGTAATTATCGTTCTGCACTTGAACATATTCTACGGTCACTTTTTTGTTTCCCAGCAAGTTCATCAAAAAAGACCTGGCTTCGTTATAATATGGCTTGCCTTTTTCCGGCGCGTCTATGCCTATCAGTCTGATCGGCATGCCTTTTTCCAAAGAGGATAAGCCGCAACTTTTTGTTCTAACTTCTTCCCAAAAACTTCTCCTTCCAAAACAATCTCTCTTAAATTTTCAAAATATCTTTCTAACTCTTCGTCCGAACGACATCTACTTGTACCAAGCCCGTTAAATACCCCAAAGTACCACCTTGTTGTTTTATTTCCTTGTTCCTCCAGTATTACAACATTTTCCGGATCAACTTCCTCCCGATAAGAAGCATAAACCCAAAAATTGCGATCTTCAATAGAAAAAGGGAAACTATGCTCCCAATAATTAAAACCCGCGGCAAGCATTGTTTCTTCTGTTACCAATTGGAAAAGAAAAGCTCTCTTATCTTTTCTCCCTAGTCCTCTTTCTTTTAATGAACACATAAATTACCTCCCTTCTGGACAGAGATTTATTAGGCTGAACTTGGGTTATAACTCTACACCCTTAGGGTATAACACGTTCACACCTTCGGTAAAACTTTGTGGGCAAGGAAAGAATCCCTGCCCACCACCTGCCCGACTAGCTTTGCGACTCGAAGCGGGTGGGTCGGCTGTCGCCTCAGACGACTGCAAATAGAGAAACATTAACCTCGTCTTTATCAAATGTTTCTAATATTAGAATAAATTAATTTATCTTCAAACACTTTATTAAAATCTGTATCAAAAGTCGCAAAAGAATCAATTTTATTGTAAATCATTGTTAGTAAATGATATGCGTCTCTGGGACATAAATTGTACTTCTCCATATATTCAACCACCTTAATTTGATCCTTCAGGCCCGTCGGAGAATTAACCAATTCAATAAAAGGAACTTCTAGAATCTCCTTTACTGCCTTTTTAAGACTCTGAAAAATTTCGTTCTTCTTTTTGTCTTTATAACGGAATTTCAAAACATACAGAAACTCGTCCAAAACCAAGGGGGAAATACAAAACATAGTCCCACTTCTCATCCACTCTTCCAAACGGCTCAAAACTTCTTTATGAAATAAAGACAGCTCATCTTTATAGTAAACCAGAACATTGCTGTCTAAGAAGATTTTTGGCATAACTTTCGTCAATAATCTTATTTATTTTCGAAGGCGTAAGACCCTTACCTAAACGGAACCCGCCGGCAAGTTTCTTTAGTTTTTTTATGTTTTCTTCAATATCTCCACCGTAAACGTTCTCCCCTATCGTAGAAAGTTTTGCCACCGGCTTCCCGTCTTTAGTCAAAATAAAGGTTCCTGCCTTAGGCAGTTTTGCCATAACCTTACCTGCATTCCTACGAAAATAGGTTAAGGGCAAAAGTCTTTTGGAAAAATCCTCTATCGTCTGTAAGTTATCCATGCTCTTAATGTACAATGTTCTACACGCTTTGTCAAGCATTAAATTACACATAGTATTGCACAATGCAAAACAATAAAACCAAAATTTTCCTGAGAAGTTTCATGAAGTAATTGTAACAAAAATATTACATTGTCAGATCAAGGTAACCAAATCCCATCTCCCTTAATTTAAAAAAACCGGCGCTATTAACTCCTGAAGTTGTTCAAAATACTGAATTTTCAAGTCATCCGAACCTGCTTCAGATTGAAGTTCTTTAAGTTTCCTAATTCCCTCTGGCAAAATACCTAATTCCAAAGTCACCCTGTCAACTGCTTTGTAAAATTTTCTTGGAGTCTGTTCAAGAAATTTTTGACTACAATATTTATGGACTTTAGGACTAATAAAAGCAGAAAAAGGTAACTCCATCGTACCCAGGGCTTCTAATATTCCCCTTTCGTCTGCAACGCTGCCTTTATAAAGAGCAGGGAATCTTGTTGAAAAATTATTAAAATATCCCGGCCATTTTGCCCCAAAAACCGCCTTTACTTGTTCCAAACTGGTCAGTTTGCCTTCGTCTACCTCAATCTTGTTCATACTTAGTGGACGATAATGGAGTCCCTGCCCGCCATCGGCTGTCGCCTCAGGCGACTGCAGACGGGGAACCATTGACCTGTCCGATTTAATCGGACCGCTCTAGCTCCCTGTGGGCGATTCAGGCTTCGAACCTGACACCTCGTCTTTATCAGAGACGCGCTCTAGCCAAATGAGCTAATCGCCCAAACTCTTAAAATGCTCTACTACTGCCTGCCCCGCTGAGCGACACTTTGAGGCAAGGATGTAAACCTTGCGAAAAGCGAGCTCTTGTAGGGAGCCACTTGCCCAAAATCATTCAGGACGCGCTCCCCGCCTGCAACGCTTTGCGCCCGCCCGCATCGATACGCGAAGCGTTTCGGGCAGGTAACAATGCGGGCAGGTAACCAGATGAGCTAATCGTCCGAATTGCCAAAATTTTACCACAAAGCGGGGAATAAAAAAAGTTCATAAAAAACCCCGCGTCTGACGCGGGGCTGGAGACAACCAAAATGCGGTAGGAATTGCTCGCCGAATATGACTTTTTTCCGGCAATAGCTTTTTTGTGTCAGCTTAAGACAGCTTTATTTGTTCCGACTTACGTCGGAACGCGTATTTTTCTCCTTAGAAAGGAGGTGATCCAGCCGCTCCTTCCAGAACGGCTACCTTGTTCATATTTAAATCACTACATAAAGATAAAATTTTGTAGGATTCGTTCCTTATGTTTCCAAAAGGTATGGACTATATCTTCATCCTCAACAAACGGCTTTTTTCTGGATACCAAGAACCGATTATTTTTGAAAAATCACTATAAGATTTTGCTCTTATAAAAAATCTCCAATAATCAGGATCTGCTTTCTTGCTAGGATTATGAATAATTCCGCAAGAAATTCCAAATTCCAAAAGAAAGTTTCTAACTTCCTCTAAATCTAACTTATCTTTTTGGGCAAAATAAATATAAAGTCTTAATTTGGGATTTTTAGTTATTCCACCCTCAGAATCAAAATATCCTTTTATGTAATATTTCTTTTCTTCAGGTGAATTTACTTTGAATCCTTTAAGAAAAGATTTAGAAAATTCAACAATGTAAACTTTCCTTGTCTTCCCTTCTTTGTAAATCCAGGCTTTCTTGCCAATTTTAGCAAGCAGTTCTTTAATAAAAACTGGATAAGACTTATATTTTTGACTTATCCGAAAGGTTAATTTTCTTTCGGTTGCGTCATGAATTGCTCCCAATAAATAAGCTTTTACCATTTGAAGTAGGCGTTGGCGTGTAGTCTCTACGGAGTCCCCAATAATCATCGGGGTTCCCTCGGTATTGCCATCTGACATCTTGGTTTTATTTTGAACGAATAAAGCCAAGAAAGTCAATTAGGTTTCACCGATACAGCCAAATTTTACTTCGACATTACTATCGAGGTCGCAACAATTTTACGACTTAACCCCCATCGCCGAGTTTACCTTGATTCCCTCAAAGAGGGAGCTTCGGGTACCCCCGACTTTGTTGATTTGACGGGCAGTGTTCTGAGATATTAATTTCCATTACTGAAAAATATTCTCCCCCACCGGACGCGCGGTTTTCCCGCATCCTGGCGGACTGGCTATTTTCCAAATGGACGCCTATTATTCATAAACTCTCTTAGTCTATAAAGTTCCCTTATCCCTTCTTTCGTCAAATGTTTTTTTCTTTTAAAAAGTTCCGCTGCTTGACAAAAAAGTAAAAAATCTTTACCTTTTTTACCTTGAAGCGGATATTCCTTGAAAAAAGGAATTACTTTTCGGAAAAGATCTTTCTGGCCTTTTACCACATATTTAACATGCGGTTTCCAACCATAACGCTCATAGTTAAGTTCGACTATGCGTCCGCAACCTAACTTTTGCTGGATCTTTTCCAATATCGGCTTATCATCACCCCGAAGTTCGATTTCAAAACAGAGACTGGCATCAAGGCCAAGTTTCTTTGTTTTGTGTTTGCTTATAATTATGGCGAAACAACCTTCTCCGTCGGTAAATCCGACAATATACCAAGGACTAATAATTTTATAGGCACCCATTTCAAATAACTTCGTGCCTTCCCCATTCGACTCACCAAGCCAAGCTTGGTTCGCTCAGGGTACTACGCACTCTGCAGACTTCTGATATCTAATCGTTGTTAGTTCACACCGACAACTTCCATAAATTGTACCACACAAATATGGTCAATACCAGATCTCCCTATGTAATTAATTTTCGTTTCTTTTTCATCTCGAGACCACATATTCCGCTCATTTTGATAGGTAATTGCTTCCCCATTTATACGATGGGTCGCAAATAAACGGAACCGTTTAAACTTCAAGCTGAAAAATGCTAATTTGACCCTTCGCCCCGATATCTCACGACATCAGGACTGTCATTTTGCTTCCAAGCTTTACCTTAGCTTGAGAGAGATTTTAACTCCCTCGAAAAATTAATTGATAGGCGCAATTCTTTGTACAAGACTCGAGAACGTATTCACCGCGGCCTGCTGATCCGCGATTACTACCAATTCCAACTTCATGAGGGCGAGTTGCAGCCCTCAATCTGAACTGAGGCGAAATTTCAGAGATTTGCTTAACATTACTGTCTCGCTAAACTCGTTGTTATTCGCCATTGTAGGATGTGTGTAGCCCTGGACATAAGCACCGTGCTGACTTGACGTCATCCCCTCCTTCCTCCCCCACACTTTTAAACTCTACGAGTTTAAAAAAATCCGAAATCCTAAATCCGAAATACGAAACAAATTCAAATTTATTAAATTCAAATGTTCAAAACAAGTTGTTTTAAATTTTGTTCATTTGAATTTTGAAAATTGTTTAGGATTTCGATATTCGTGCTTCGAATTTCTTTTGAACCGTGAAGTTCAAAAGAGTGGGAGCAGTCTCTTGTGATTATTTAACACAAGATAGGGGTTGCGCTCTATGAGGCACTTAAGCCTACAGCTCACGCCTAGAGCTGACGACAGCCATGCAGCAGCTGTGCTGCCTTCCTTGCGGATCGTCCTACGTTTCTGCAGAACTAAAACGGCAGCATTTCAAACCCAGGTAAGGTCCATCGCTTTGTATCGAATTAAACCACATGCTCCACTGGTTGTGCGAGTCCCCGTCAATTCCTTTGAGTTTCAACCTTGCGGCCGTACTCCCCAGGCGGCCTGCTTAACGCGTTAGCTTACGCCACCCCCCCCGATAAATCGGGAGGACCAGCTAGCAGGCATCGTTTACGGCTAGGACTACAGGGGTCTCTACATATTGTTACTACCCCACCGAATCGGCGGGACGGTTTGGTTATTTCTACCAAACTCTGTATGTTACCATACAGATCGGACTGTATCATATCCCGATGTTACATCGGGACCTGGCGTACAGTCTCTACGGGGTTATGCTTTTACGAGTTGAATAAGGAACAAGTTTATACTTAAAATCTTCCAGCAAATAACTGCCAATTAATTTTTCCAGCTTTGGCATGCTTGCCTTAGGAAAATAAATAACCCACTTCCCTTTGTTCAACCTTTTATTTGTTTCTATTCCGAAATTCAAAAAAATTGTCTTTATTAGTCTTTTTACTTCACCTTCTGTAAAACTGTGGGTTTGGAGTGAGGTTCCCGCATACTCTGCAGAACCATCATCCATTACCCAAACAGCTAAACTAAGAGGTTTAACTAATAGATAATTTATACTTTCCGGAACAACTTTCTTGGAAGACGGATAAAAGAGATTATAGTATTTTGTAAACTCCGGATGGGTTAATGTTACAAACTCGGCAAAACTGTAGTCGGTTCCACCAATTGTTTGTTTAAATACATTAACTTTCATCGAAGTTATATTTTTAAACACCTCTCTTTTATAATTTACTAAAGAAATTTGGTTGATTGAATGTTTAATATGTAATCTACAATTTTTACCCCTAAACCTCAATCCACCATCTCCCAGTAATGTTCCTATTAATACTTGTTTTTGAATTTCGTTTAGTTTGAATAATGTTTTATCCAAACTTGAGCAAACTTCCCTCGGTATTGTCCTCATTATTTTTAGTTTATCACCGAAGATAACCCAAAATCAACGAGGAGTTTCACCGATATAGCCAATTTTTATCCCGATGTCACCATCGGGAGGGACTAGTATGTTTATCCCTTTCGCTCCCCTAGCTTTCGTTCCTCAGCGTCAGAATAAGCCTAGATGTTCGCCTTCACCCTTGGTGTTCTTCATGATATCAACGCATTTCACTGCTCCACCATGAATTCCAACATCCCCGACTAATCTCCAGGTATCCCATCTCTTGCCCCTGTCTTTGGTTGAGCCAAAGTATTTGAAACAAGATGCGGAAACCCGCCTACGAAACGCTTTACGCCCAATAAATCCGGATAACGCTTACACCCTACGTATTACCGCGACTGCTGGCACGTAGTTAGTAGGTGTTTATTCTTTCCGCGTAATGCGGAACAAAAGAAGTTTACGACCCGAGGGCCTTCATCCTTCACGCGGTGTCGCTCCATCAGACTTTCGTCCATTGTGGAATATTCCTAGTTGCTGCCATCCGTAGATGTGGGGGCCGTGTCTCAGTCCCCCTGTGGCTGACCAACCTCTCAGTCCAGCTACCCGTCACTGCCTTGGTAGGCCGTTACCCTACCAACAAGCTGATAGGACACAGGCTCCTCCCTCAACGCGAAGTTACTCGCTTTACTCAAGGCTTCACTTTAAAAAAATTCTAAATCCTAAACCCGAAATACGAAATAATTTTCAAAATACAAATGACAAAAAATTCAAAAAATGCTTAAGGCATTTAAGGCTTTGAACATTTGAATTTGTTTTGAATTTCGTGCTTAGTGCTTCGAATTTTCTCAAGGTAAAACCTTGAGACTATGGGATATTACCTTCCCTTTCGGGAAGCTATCTCCCTTTGGGGGGTAGATTCCTGTGCATTACTCACCCGTTCGCCGCTGTCCGATTTACATCGGACCGCCCGACTTGCATGCCTAAGGCACACCGCCAGCGTTCATCCTGAACCAGGATCAAATTCTCAAAAAAATTGCGAAGCAATTTTTGCAGCCCGCCAACAAGCGCTCTTCAAGCCGTGTACGAATAGTACGAGAAGGCTTGAAGTAAGCTGTGGAGGGCAAAAAACTACCTCTTCAATTTATAAAATTCCTACCACATTTTGATTGTCAAAGTTCTGCAGAACTTTGACCCGCCGGCAAACGCTCCTCAAGTCGCGCACGAATAGTGCTGAAAAGACTTGAGGCAAGTTGCGGAGGGTCAAGTACCGCTTAATTTTCAAGGCATGTCAAAAAACCCGCCAAGAAGCGGGTTGTGGTTACCAATCTTCCTGGTCAGAGTCTCACATACTAAAGGGATATTAGCATTTCTCAACTATTTTGTAAAGCACTATTCCCAGGCTTACCATTACATTAAGCGATATGTTAACTCCAAACATGGGCAGTTCGACAATGGCATCACACATCTTCAAAACCTCTCTCGATACTCCGTAAGTCTCATTACCCACCACTACCGCCACCGGAAACTCCCATTTCATTTCAGTATATGAAACACTTTTTTTATCCTGTTCTATCGCAATTACTTTGATATTTGATATTTGATTTTTGATTTTGATAATCGCCTCTTTCGCCGTGGACTCGTAGTGCCACTTCACCCACTCAGTAGTATTTATAGAAGCCTTTTTAATGCGGGTATTAGGTGGTACTTCTGCCTGCCCCGTAATAATTACCTCTTCCGCCGCCACCGCATCCGCCAGCCGAAAAATCGACCCGATATTATAAGTATCCAAAATGTTGTCCAATACTATATATATTGGATTTTTCCTCAGTCTTTTAAATTCTTCTGAGTCTTTTTTGGTTGTCCGAAGTTGTTGCGCGTTTAATTTAATCACGGAGTCATTCTAACACAAGCAGTTTCTGTTTTTAAACCTCTTGAAAATCAAAAATAAAACAATCGATCTCTTCAGAAGCGAGCAGTCCTCTGGCTTTATTTCCATCCAAATCCGCAACCGTAACTGCCTGTCCAAAATAAGGTGAAACCAGGGTATACTTCCATTCATCCCTTCCCGCATTCTCTTCTATGGACGGGCTAATTACCAGAATTTTCTTTTTTAACAGAGAAAAATCCCAGTCTGTCGGCAACAACCTTAAGGCAGCATAATTATCACTCTTAACCCAATCATAAGCTTTCAACAGTACTCTTTTTTTGCTGCCACTGCCACCGAGTTCTAAGTAGATTTGAGCCATTTCTCCTCCGTAGTAAATGCCAAAGAAGTCCAACTTCGCTTCCCAGTCCCAATCAATTAAACCTTTTAAAAAATGCAAAATTGAATCCCTCCCCAAACATGGAATCAGACCTCCTTGAATTCTTGCTCGACTGGTTGTCAGACCCAGATCTTCCTTAATTTGGGAAAGTCTTTCACTGTCCATTTGCAAAATTCCCCGTTCAAGTACGCTTCTGCTAAAACCAAATTCTTCCACAATCTCCCAAAAACGGCTGATGTCTTTGCGCCGGAGATTTATCCCGTAAAGCGTTTCTTTCATTTCAAAAATAAAAAAATCGAGCCTCCCCCGGTATACCTGTAAAATTTTTTTGTCTAATTATCTAAGTTTAAAATTTCAAGAGGTGGTTTCAATTTTTTCCGCTTGAACCGGTTCTTCTCTTTGTTCTGGTACTAAACTCTGCAAAATTGTTATGTCCAAAAGATCTTTTCCTGAACATATGTCGTAAGACAAACAAACGTCTGCAACATTATCGGGAGTTTGAGAAAATTCGCTGCCAATGTTCCCCTTTTTTCAACCATATTATTTTATTTCCTCCATTTTATCTTTAACCTGACGGCAAATATTTTCCGGTTTTCCGTCAGTTAATTTACATAAAATAGAAGTTAAAGCTTCTTTTTCTAATTTTTGGCTTTCTTCATCTGTTGCCCCTAATTGTTCTCCTGCCCCCACTCTTGCATATTTGCAACCCAAAACCAGAAACGGCACATAGCCCGGATTTATATCCGAATATTGATTAAAAACTTCGCTGTCAGCACCATTATCAAAATTCTCATGATAAGAAATCTCGTTTTTAAACTCCCCAAACACTTTTTGAACAATCGGTTTTTCCCAAACGCAATGCGGACAGCTTGAAGAGCCGAAAAAATAAACAATCGGTTTGTCATTTTCAAGACAAACTTCTTTATCAGTCACTAAAAAATTACCAATAATTGTTGGAAAATTAGGGGCTGGCTTAATAGTCGGCTGAACTTGATCAGTAGAATCAACCTTGTCTTTCTCCCCCAATATTTTAGACTGCCAATTATTTTTCGTCCAAAAAAATCCCGCCGCTCCCGCCGCGATTACCAAGATTACTAACACAAAGTACTTTTTCATCTACTCGCACCCTTCGCTCGCCGCCGCCGTTTCTTCGCCTAAAACCGTACTGCATTCTTCCGGCGGATTTTCAAACGCCAAGCAAATTGCTTTTTTATAATCCTCAGGCGCGCGACCGCCATTATATACAGTATCGTTAATAAAAACCATGGGTGATCCGGAAGCCTGATATTTTTCCGCTTCCGTTATCTCCTTGTTTACCAAAGTCACCTTTTGCGACTCTGCGCAGGTAGAAATTTGTGTCGTATTTAAACCAGCGCCAGTGGCTTGTTGATTCCAGCAAGTATCCGCGTCTGTACTGTTGCATTTCTCATTGGTCAAAGATACAAATTTCCACCATTTATCCAAATTACCCAAATTAAAAGCGCAAATTTCCCTGATATCTTGGTTCAATTCTACTTGTCCGTGCAAAGACTCATACTCTCCCGCCTTAAGTCCGGCGCATTCTTTTGTTAAACACTCATCGGTAGAAGTATAGGGAAAGTAAGTTTTACAAGTATCCATATCTTTAATCTGTCCTTGTTTTATTGCCTCATCGCAACGGGACTCAGCGTCGCTGTTAAAAATCCGATAGGGACAATTTTGCTCACAGGAAGCTTTTTTATCATTAATAATGTAGCGGGGCGACCAGGTTGCTTTATCTTTCAAAAGCTGGTAAACCAGCTCCAGTCCTGCTTCCGCCTGGTTACCGTAAGGGCAAAAACTCATTACAAAAAACTTAACTTCAGGTATCAAAGATTTTTTGGGATTAAACGGTATGGGTGAAGGGGCGGCGGAAATCGTTGGGGTAGGTATTATTTTAGAACCGCCATACTTTACTTTTGCTCCGGCCGATCCGGCCAAAAAAGCAGCCACCACCAAAAGAACAACAATCAAAACCTGTATTTTTTTATTCACTGTCCTCAATTACTAATTACTTATTACTTAATTACTCCCCTGTAATCGCCTTCACCGGGCAACTCTCAACCGCTTCCTTAATTTTCTCCCCTATCCCATCGCAACACCCGCAGACTGCACAAGGGGAAACTCTTTCCTCTTCGGGAATAGCCTCACTCTTCCCTTGATCGTTCATACGGAAAACTTCTTCGGCAATTGAAACGCAAAGCCCGCAACCAATGCATTTCACCGGATCAACCTTAATTTTTGACATAGAAGCTATGCTAGCATCTCCTTGGTTATTTTGTCAACCGCTTATTTTGCTTCAGGTATTTAAAAACTGAATAACCGGCGATGGCACCCTGGGCACATGCAGTAACCGTCTGCTGTAAAACTAAGCTCTTGTTCGTCACGTCCCCGGCGGCAAAAACCCCTTGAACGTTAGTAACCATTTCTTCATTGACGACAATATAACCGCTTTTGTCCATTTCAACCTCCAAGGAAGACAGAAAGTTACTGGTTGGTATCCCGCCTATTTCCACAAAGACGCCATCGGTTGGTAAACTCATTTCCCTGTTAATTTCTTTGTCTAACTTCACCTGGGTTACTTTTGAACCATCACCGATTATTTCCAGTAGGTTGGTATCATAGATGACTTCTATCTTGGGATTACTTTTAACTTCCTCCACCCAAATCGGCTCTGCTCGCAGCTCAGATTTTCGGTATACTAAATAGACTTTTTGAGCATATTCGGCCAAGTGAATCGCCCCGCTGCAAGCCGAGTTTGCCCCACCGACTAAAATCACCGTTTTGTTTTTAAAGAAAGGGGCATCACAATTGGTACAATAGGAAACTCCCTTCCCTACGTATTCTCCTTCACCAGGAATATTTAATTTTCTCCTCCCGGTTCCGCTGGCAATAATCAGGGTTTTAGACTGATATTCTTTATCATATTCAGAAGCAACGGTAAAAACATCATGATTTTTTCCCAAACTTTTAACGTTTTCGGTAACAATCTCCCCGCCCAAAACTTTTGCTTGGGATAGCATTTTCTCTCCTAACTGCACGCCAGAAATCTCACTTACTCCCGGAAAGTTCTGGACTTTATCGGCATAGGTTATTGTCCCGCCAGGAAGTTTGCCAATTACCAAATTACTTAATTTATACCTTGAAGTATAAATCGAAGCCGTCAGCCCGGCTGGTCCGGAACCAATAATTATTACATCATATAACATTTATAAACTTTACAATTATTATAATTTTTATATCGTTATTTCTTTAACAATGTCCTCTTTCCCTCTAAACCCTTGCAGGGTCTTAACCGGCTCCCCATTTTTAAACAAAATTAAAGTCGGGATACTCATAATCCCGAATTTTTCCGCTGTTTGGGGACTTTCATCAACATTCATTTTGCCGATTTTAACTTTTCCTTCAAGTTCTTTTGCCATTTCTTCTATAACCGGTGCCATCATCTGACACGGTCCGCACCAAACCGCAAAAAAATCAACCAATACCGGTAATTCGCTTTTTAAAACTTCTTCCTCAAAATTTTGATCTGTAAATTTGTATTCCATATAATTTTCTTTCTAATTGTCATTGCGAGCCCAAAGAGCGCGGCAATCTAAAAAATAATCTAATTTATTTTATTTTATTTTCGTCAACTTTTTTAATAACAATTTTGTCGCCTTCCAAGTACATCACAAGCCAGGTGCTTCCGTCAATATTCAAATGTTTTCTAAAACAAATCGGAAGCGTTACTTGCCCTCTTGTTTGTATTTTTACCATTTCGCAAGGAGATTTATCGTTACTCATGAATTCATATTAGTACGAATTTCATACTTTGTCAAGATCTAATTTTTTCAACAAAAGTGAATTTGCGACTACGGAAATACTGGAAAAAGCCATCATTAGCCCAGCATACTCCGGTTTTAAAACTATTCCCAAACCGCTAAATAATCCAGCCGCTACAGGAATACCTAAAAGGTTATAAATAAAAGCCCACAAAAAATTAAATTTAACTTTATTAAAAGTTGCTTGGGCCAGATTAATTGCCCTAAGTACATCCAGGGGATCGCCTTTTATCAAAACAATATCGCCTGTTTCTCTGGCCACATCGGTTCCGCTCCCCATTGCAATTCCCAAATCTGCTGTTGTCAACGCCGGCGCATCGTTAATTCCATCCCCCACAAAGGCTATCTTCCTTTGTCTCGCCGAAGCACGCCGATTCGGCGGGGCAAAGGCGGATCCTTTATTTCTTAATTCTTCTATCGCCCTTGCCTTTCCTTCCGGTAAAACACCGGCAACAACTTCCTGTATCCCTAAATCTTTCGCAATTGACATTGCCGTTGTTCTATCGTCCCCGGTTATCATCACTGTTTTTAAACCCCGTTCCTTCAACTTTTCTATTGCTGATTTTGCATTTTCTTTCAAGATGTCTGCTGCGGCAATAAACCCCAATATTTGATATTCCTTACTTTTCTTATCCTTTAACTTAACTTCGATAACAGTCGCTCCTTTGTCCCTCCAGTTTTCTATAAAATCATTACTTTTGTCTGTTTTCCCAACGCCAATCTCCCCAATTTCCCTAATTTTTCCCGCGACTCCGATTCCTCCAATTGCTTTAAACCCTTCGATTTCACCAAGTGCAAGCCCTTCTCCTTTTGCTTTTTCAACAATCGCTCTCGCCAGTGGATGTTCGCTCTTCTGTTCTACCGATGCCGCCAGCAACAATAAAATTTGACTATTGGATAATTGGGATTTATTTAGAAATTTGAAATTAGAAATTAGAAATTCAGTTGTTGGCATCACGCCAACAACCTCCGGTTCTCCTTTAGTCAAGGTTCCTGTTTTGTCAAAAATAATTGTCTTTATCCCAACTGCTTTTTGCAAAGCTTCTCCGCCTTTAATTAAAATCCCCTTTCCTGCTCCCAGTCCGGTACCAACCATAATTGCCGTGGGTGTCGCCAAACCTAAAGCGCAAGGACAGGAAACTACTAAAACGGCGATTCCAAAAGATAAAGCCTGAAAAAAAGGTGCCCCGATAATAAAAAACCAAATACCGGTAACCAAAAGTGAAAGCATAATTATAATCGGAACAAAAATTGAAGAAATTTTGTCTGCCAGCTTTTGAGTCGGCGCTTTGGCGCTTTGCGCTTTTTGGACAAATTCAATTATTTGAGACAAAAATGTCTCTTTCCCGATTTTTTCGGCCCGGAAAACAAAAGAGCCGAATGTATTTATTGTCCCGCCAATAACCTTTCCGCCGACAGTTTTTTCAACAGGAATTGATTCTCCGGTAACCATACTTTCATCTACAGTTGATTCGCCTCTAATAATTGTTCCGTCCACTGCCACTTTTTCCCCCGGCTTTACCATAATTAAATCTCCTTCTTTCAATTCTTCAACCGGAATTTTAACCTCATCTTGACCTCTTAAAATTAATGCTTCTTTCGCTTCTACTTCCATTAATTTTTTGATCGCTTCGTTGGTTTTCTGCAAAGTTCTTTTTTCTAAATATTTTCCCAACAGCAGAAAAAAAATCAACAAAGCAGATGTTTCGAAAAAAATTTCTCCTGAAAAAATCTTAAGCAAGACACCAACACTGAAAAAATAAGCGGCAGAGGTTCCAATCGCCACCAAACTATCCATATTCGCAAACTTGCTTTTAATTCCAAGCCAGGCGCCTTTATAAAACCTGGCTCCAACAATAAACTGTATCGGAGTCGTTAATAAAAAAACCAGCCACTCCCGGTATAAAACATTTTTAAAAATCATTGAAAAAAGGAAAATAGGAAGCGCTAACAATCCGGTAATAAAAAGCAGTTTTTTTTCGTTTTCAAGATTTTCTTTTTCCCCTACTTTGTAGCCCAATTTTTCAATTTGTTTTTTTATTTCTGCAAATGTTTCTGTTCCTTCTATGGCCGCTTCACCGGTAGAAAAATTAACTGATACTTTTTTAAGCTTCGGAAGCTTGAGAAGGTTTTTTTCAATATTGGAAACGCAGGAGGCACAATGCATTCCCGAAATATTTATTTTAGTCTTCATTCTTTTAAACTGACAGGAAAACTTTTAAATATTTCAGCCTGCAGTATCTTTTCCAAATCCGTTTTTTGGGGATCATAACTTACTTCGAAAATATCGGGAAAAACGAATTTTGATTTTATAACTCCTTTTTCTTTCCCCAGCTCTTCAATAATCAAAGGAGCATGCCCGGAACAGGGAATTTTTACCTGCAAATTTAGGGTCTTTGAATTCTCCCCGCTCCCCAAAACCATTAAATTTCTATCAACCTTGCTGTTTGCAACCGCCGGAAAAATCACCAAAAATAACAGCAAATTCACTATTAATGTTGTTCCGTATAATATCCCTAAATATCCCAAATTCTCCCTAATTCCCCCAATTGAAAGTCCTTTTTTCCGACGAAGATAAATTATGGCCGAAAGAGTGGCAAACACAAAAGACAAACCAATTAACATCTCAAAAAAAAATGGTGTCAGTAAAAATTTTCTGAAAAATCCAACCGCAACAGTTGACCCGATAACTGTAAAAATTATAAAAGCGATACAAAAACTATGAGGAAGAATTCCATAGAATAATCCCTGAAAAATTCCCTTGTTAACCCCGGTGTGTTTATTGGAATTATCGGTTTCACAGCAATCTTTCATTCGTTACTCCTTTTTAAAAATTTCTAACAGTTCCCCTAAAACTCTTTTTCTGTCTTTTTCGTTTTTTCCGGAAATAGCGGTAGTCACACAAGTATTCAAATGATTTTCCAAAATTATTTCTTTAACTTTTTTTAACGCCGCCTCCACTGCTTCAATCTGGTGGATTACATCAATGCAATATTTCCCTTCCTCGACCATTCTTCTTACGGCTCTCAAATGCCCTTCAAGATAACTTAACCTGTTTAAAATTTCTTTATTACTTTTTTCCGTTTTCATTTTTTTCTTACCCCCTACCAGGGGGTATTGAACCAGAATATCATAAAAAAAATGTTTGTCAAGGAGTAATGTAAAAGAGGGTAAGAATGGCGAGCAAGGGTATTTATTTTTGACAGGAAACCAGGTCTTTACAAAAAACAATTCCCCTTTCTATTAATTCTCTTTTCTTTTGTTCAGACAAAGAAGTAAGCGAAGTAACTGGATGTAGACCGCTTTTATCTATCAATTCATTTAACCCCTCTCCTTGGGGATAGTCCCAGGCAGTCACTCTCATACCAACACACAATGCGTAATCTTTGGCATCCTGAGTAATTTTAGTATTGGTAATCAGCCAGGGAATATCGAATTTCCCTTTTTCTTTGATATCCAAAAAGCGGGCATAAGTATACAGGGCGACCTTCACATCAGTTCTGCCTCCAGGAATTGAATGAAATTTGCATTCAACCATATATTTTTTATCATTTTGCGCCACTACATCTATCTCATGAGACACACATCTACCTCGAACAATCTGGTTAGTTTGAGTTTTATGGCCCTGAGAAATCAACAATCCAGCTACAAATTTTTCAAACGGATAACCGGTCGGGCCCAAATCCATAATCGCTTTTTTCAAATTATATCTATCGGCAACCGGTTTCTGCTCTTTTTTTAAAATTCTCATTACCGCAGAATAAATCTCGAAAGTGGGAATGTTCGGATAAAGAGAAGGCTTTATTCTCGTTAGGATTTTTTGGGCTAAGACCCGGTCGGCCCCGGCCCGCATAAGCGAGGAAATTACTTTACTTTCGGAAAAAGGTTCGATTTCTCCGGTTGCCTTTATAACATTAATGAGCTTAGACATAAGTTTAAAATCCAAATATCGAAATACGAAATACGAAACAAATTCTAATTATTAAATTTCCGAAATTCAAAACAGTTTAGAATCTTCGAATTTATCTAAATAAGTAGGCCCGTTAAAATTAAAAACAAGACGTTTGTAATTATCAAATAAATGGCGAGGTGCTTCTCAGCGGAAAAACCTCTAATCTGCCAAAAAAGCCAATCGGCCAGATGAACTTTGTCTTTTTGGAAGTCGAACCATTCGTCTTTCAGCAGGTGCAGGTTAATCGAAACAATAAAAGCGGAACCGAAAATACTCCCCCCTGAGGTGAGTAAATAAAAAGCTAAAACCAGTAAAACCGCCTGTCCAACCGCCGAATGGAAAACCAGCCGCGTGTGAGAAGTATGATTTTCTTTTAATATCCGCAGCCAATCCTTTATTTTCCCCTTTTTTGCTTCAATTGAGTCACTTTTTTCGGGATTGGTAATAAACCAATAAATTAAATGGTCGATATCTAAAAAGAAGGTTCCCAAAAACGCCCCCAGCCAAAGGCCCAAAAGGTCCCAATTAAGCTGCCAGCGTAAAACCGAAACTAAAACAAAGTAAATCAAAGTTACAATTAAATGAGAGAGAATTTCGTTATGAAGTAACATTAAATATCATGATAACCTATTCTTTCTTTCTTTATCAACTCTTAGTTCCTTCACTTTCCACATAAAAAGCCTTCCCCTATTTCTTGCCTTAGCATCTTTGACAAAATATCTTGCTTTTTCCAAAATTACCCGGGGAGTTTCTTTGGCCATTTTAATATAGAGAGATTTATGGGTTAAATCGCCAAGTTCCATTGCCAAATCATAACCGTATTTCTGAAACTCGCGGGAAACATACTTGTCCCTCAAGGGGTCAAACTTTTTAAGAATGTCACCCAGACTTTGAGGCTGTATTTTGTTCATAGAATAAATTATTCTAACATCTAACTACTCTAATTAAATCCCAAGCACCAAATCCTAAAATATTTTGGTAATTTAATCATTAGAAATGATTTAGAATAATTAGATTAATTAGAACAATTAAAATAATTTTTGTTTTCTTCGTTTATTTGCTTATTTTTCTTCCTTTCTCAAATCCTGGTAAACAAAAAACAAAAAAGTACTGCCGAAAGTGCAGATTATCCCGACAATAAAATACAGTGTTTGGAAACCGAACTTACCGGCTAAAAAACCGGACAAAGCTCCGGCTAAAGCGATGGAGTAACCGACCGAAGCATTATAAAGGCCCCATGATTGAGCCTCTGCATTCTTTTCAACGTGTCTGGTAAAAATTGCCAGCCAAGCCGGAGAAACCATGGCCGAGGCAAACCCGGTTACCCCCTGCAGCAAAATAACATGCACCGGCTTAAAGGCGAACATGTACAAAAAAGGCATCAATGACATTAGAAAAGAGCCAATCGCCATAACTAAAAAATCATCAATTTCTCCTTTATGGCTATCGATAAACCGGGAAAAAGGAATCTGAAAAGAAGCTCTCAAAATCCAATAAACACAGACTGCCAGTCCCACCAGCTCAATATTACCGCCTTCAATATGTTTAGTCACAAAAACCGCAAAAATCGGGTTTATCAAACCCCAACCGGAAACAATTAAAACATCGGAAAAGGTCAAAACTTTAATAAGGCTGTTAACTTTCATAAATTAAATTGGCTGGCGGCCCTTTCCACTCCGTTTTTAAGGATAAATTCCATCGCTTCCTGAGCTTTTTTAACCGCTCTTTTAATTTTGCTTTTTTCCCTTTCTTTAAATTCAGAAAGAACAAATTTTTCGGTACTGAGCCTTTTATCACTGCCAATCCCGACCCTAATTCTGACAAAATTATTACTTTTAAGATTTTCAATGATTGAATCAACCCCTTTGTGTCCGGCTGAACCGTGGCCATGGGTAATTTTAATTTTTTCAAGCGGCAAATCAATATCATCATGAATAACATAAAGACCAAAAGTCGTCACTTTAAAAAAACGCATCAGTTTGCCGACCGCTTCCCCGGAAGCATTCATAAAAGACAAAGGCTTAGCCAGCACTAATTCTTTGTCAATTTTAGCCACAAGGCAATTGAATTTTTTATTTTCTTCCCAAATCGACCCTTCAACTGAAGTTAATTTTTTAAGAAGCAGGTCAACCGCCATAAAACCGACATTGTGCCGGGTGTTTTCGTATTTGGTTCCCGGATTCCCAAGCCCAACAATTAAAATCATTTCAAAACCTCCTTTATTTGCTCATCACTAATCGGAGAAAAATTCTCATAAAACTGGCCGACATTGATAAACAATTCCGGAGCTTCCAAATAGACTACCCGATCAAATTTTTCTTTCATTTCTTCCAGTTTCTCTTTGGCAATAACCGGAACCGCCAAAATAACCTCTTTGGGGCTGAAATTTTCGACTATTGCCACCGAGACCTTAACGGTCGCTCCGGTCGCCACTCCATCATCAATAATAATCACCGTTTTCCCTTTTAAATCCGGGAGTGATCTTCCCTCTCTGAAAAAATTCATTTTGTCTTCAAGCTCGGTTAGTTTATCTTTAACAATTTTTTGCTGATATTCAATCGAGACTTTCAGCCTTTCACAAATTTCTTTTTCCCAAACTACCACACCCCCCTCACCAATCGCACCGATTGCCAGCTCGGGATTACCAAGGGAAGGAATTTTTTTGACCACCAAACAATCAATTTTAATTCCCAAAGCTTTACTGATCTGGCTCCCAACCACAATCCCACCCCGCGGGACCGCCAGTAAAAGCACCTCACCTAAATTCTGGGACGAAAACTCCTCTTTTAACCTCTCGGCCAACTTTTGGCCTGCTTCAATACGGTCTTTAAACATTTTTATAAGCTACAAAGACGCAAAGCTTCATAGAAGCAAAGAAAAAGTTTTCTCTGAAACTTTGAAACTCTGCTTCTGTGCTTCTCTTGCTATTTATTAACCTGCTTTTCCGCAATATCCCCCACAACCGGAAGTTTAAAATGTTCCCCTTGGTAAGCCTTAACTAAACAAACCAGCCAACCGACAAAACCCAGTAAGCCCAAAACCGGCATTAAACTCCAACCTACCAGAGGAATCCTTCCCAAAAAGAGAGAGATAATGCTTAAACTACCGAAAAAAATAATCGACTGTACTGCGTGGAAACGGATTTCTTTATCCTCTTTTTCGCTTAAAAAGAAAACCAATCCCGATATCCATCCGGCAACATAAGACAGCGCGCAGGCAAAATTCTTATCAAGCCCGAATGTGTATTTTTTGGTAACCGTATTTTCTTCTGCCATATTTTTTCACCCCCCTTCATTCCCAAACTGCATTCCGTAAAGTTTTTCTACCTCCCCTAAAGTGGTTGCCTGACTTGGGTCTCTATCATCCCGAAACCTTATTAAACGGGGAAATCTTAACGCCACACCGGCGGTATGTATAGAACTTTTAGTAATATTGTCCGCTTGAATTTCTGCCACAATTTCCGGCTCAAGCCAGGTGTCAGGTTCCTGATTTTTATCAACCAAATACATTCTTGGTTTTTCTTTAATTTTTAATTTTTTACTTCTTTTATTTAAATCCTTAAACTGTTCGTCTGAAAGTCCTGTTCCTATATTAGTAATCGTAACATATTTATCATTTTTTCTAATCCCCGCCAGGAAGGAACCAACTCCAAAACCCGCCCTTTTGCCCTTTCCGCGGGTAACACCCATAATGACACAATCAACGGTATCGGCCAGCCCGCCTCCCTTTTTAGTCATTTCTTGTTTTAGTTTAACCCAATGGAAACCCCTTCTCCCCGGCTCATAGACCGATTGCCATTTTTTGGCCACAATTCCTTCCAGCCCATTTTTTATTTGTTCATCATGATACTGCCTTAATTTATTTGGGTCGCTGGTTAATATCTGTGGCGAGAGACAAATTACTTTACCTTTAGCACTAACTGTTTGAGCCAGAATTTTTCTCCTTTTTTCAAACGGTTCTTTAATAAGACTTTCCCCGTTTTCGTATAAAATATCAAAAACAAAATATTTAAGGGGGATTTCCTTTGCGGTTGAGGCAATATTGTGTTTTCTTTTCCTCTTTATCGTTTCTTGAAAAGGGAGATATTTTTTGGTTTTCGGATCAATTCCCAATCCTTCACCGTCAAAAATCGCCTCCTCTACTTTTACTTCTTTTTTTAAAGCCTGAACAATGTCGGGAAACATATGGGTAACATTTTCTAAATTCCTCGTAAAAATGCTAACCCCCTGTTTTCTTAAGTGAACCTGAAGGCGGGTGCCGTCGTATTTGGGTTCCACCGCAATTTTTCCCAGCTTTTCGACAATTTCTTCCGCCGTCCCAATTCTTTGGCATAAGGCCGGAATTATCGGTGTTCCTAATTTTGGTTTTATTTTCCTAAGTCCCTCAATCCCTTTACTGGCTTTAATATTTCGGGCAATTTCACCGACATCAGCCACGACATTATAGGCATCTTCGGTCAATAACCTTAAACTTTTATCTCCCGTTATCATCCAGGAAAGGCCATCTAAAACCGTCATTTCCGAAAAGCCAAGTCTCATTTTACCCAGTAAAATTCTGACAATATACCGGACGCTTAGTCCATCCAGTTTCCCAAGGAGAGAGGCCATTTTGCCAATTTTTCTCTCCACACTACCTTCCCCCGCCTCGTTGGCAACCGCAAGCAGTTCTTCATAAACCCAAAGTGTTTCACCGTCACCAACGGGTTTGTCTTCTCCAAACAGCAACGCTTGTTTTTTCCCTTTAAATTCTTCCTTAAATTCTTCCGCCACCAAGCCTAAATCTCCTTTTTCTTGGTAACGCCGAAGAACCTTTTCCTGATCAATCCCAAAAGCCTTGGCGATGGCTTTTTGCATCATTTTTTCCGCCATCTGAAACTCGAGCCCGCGATAGGAAGGTAATAACCGGCCCAAGGAAAGGTAACAGATTTTATCGATTTCTTCTTCTCCTGCTTGCGCAAAAAGCCGAGCCAAAATTTCCGTAATTTTTAGACGGGAGGAGTTTTGTTCGAGCAGGAAAAAGTATTGCGAAAGCTTTTTAAAAGTCATTTATTTTATCTGATCACATACTTGGCGGCTTTCCTTGATCCTTTTTTACGGACTAATTTTTGCTTTATCAAGATTGATAGTTCTCTCAGAACCGTGTCCTCGGAAATCATGGGAAGAAGTGGCTTCAACTCCTTCATGGTCGCTTCTTTCCTGGCCTCAATATACTCTACAATTTTCATTTGTCTATCATTTAGGGCCAGTTGTTTACCTCCCAAACACTCCTTAACCTTATCATCCAGAGAAATTTTCCTGACTTTTTCTTTAATTTTTGTCAACTCAATTGCCAGTCCGTTGGTAAAAAACTCAATCCAACTGGTCAAGTCTCTTTCATAAAAACTATTTTCATCGGTTTGGTCGGTTTTACGCAGGGCTTCGTAATAATCAAAGGCGTTCTTGTCAAAATATTCTTCCAGAGAAAACAGCTTTTTAATATCATATCCTTCGGTGAACAAAATGAGGGTCGCAAAACCCCTGGCGGTCCGCCCATCACCGTCGGTAAAAGGATGAACGGAAGAAATTACGTAATGGGCGACGGCGCTTCTTAAAACCGGATTAACTTCTCTGCCTTGAGGCGAATTAAGCCAAGCTAAAAATTCTTCAACCAAGAGACTGATCTCTCTTGCCGGCGGCGGCCGGAAAACAACTTCTCCTGTCTGGGCATTTTTTAAAACCACCTGAACTTTTCTGAATTTTCCCCGTTGGTCATCAGCCACCAGTTTGTTAACCGCCAGAGAGTGAATTTTTAAAATCTGTTTTTCTGAATAGTCAAGAGATTTCTCTTTATCCAAATAGTCAAGCACTTCCCGGTAATTTATTACTTCTTGAATATCTCTTTCGCCGGCAACAATCTGTTTTCCTTCCAAGACGTTCTCCGCCTGGGTAAAAGACAACTCATTGCCTTCAATATGGGTACCATGATGAATCGTTGCTATTTCCGCCTCTTTTTGGAATTTTTTTTCATAAGCTGGAATCAAGGGGGAATTATTGATTACCTCCCGACAGGCCTCAATAACCCCGATATTTTGAAGTGTTTTATTGGTAATCGTGAATTTTGGGGAATACATTTACATCTATCATACAATAGAAAGATTAATAAGATCAACCTCGTTTAACGATTTTTTTTCAACCATTCTTAAATCGGCCGTGGTAATGATGGTCTGATGATTGGCGATTAAACCAAAAATCAGCTCGCGGTGCGGTACATCAAGCTCGGAAAAGATATCATCCAATAACAATACCGGCAAATCATTTGTTTTTTCTTTAATAAAAGCCAGTTCTCCCAATTTTAACCACAAAACCGCCAGCCTCTGCTCCCCCCTTGAACCGTAGACCGACAAATCCCGTTCTTGCCCCCCACTGCTTTTAAATTTGAAATTATCGCGGTGCGGCCCGACTAAAGTCATTCCCGCCGCTACCTCTTCAGCCGCATATTTCGCCAATCTTCCCTCCGAAATTGTACTTGAATCGTATTCAATTGAAAATTGCTTGCCCGTCGAAGCCCGCCGATTCGGCGGGGCGAAGGTGGGTTCATTATTCAAATAATTGATAAACTCTCCTCTTTTCTGGGTGATGTAATTTCCGTTTTTAATTAAAAGTTGATCCCAAAAATAAAGTCTTCGCCTGTCAACGATCTTTGTTTCTTTCATTTCTTCAAGCAGCCGGTTTCTCGAGCGCAAACCCTTTTCGTAAGACAGGCTTGCCCGAAAATATTCACTGTCAACCTGAGACAAAACCGCCTCTAAGTACCGCCGGCGCAGTCCCGGAGAATCAGTCACCAACTCCAAATCTTCAGGCCCGAAATAAACAGAGCGCAGATTGCCCAGAAAATCAATAGCCCGCTTACTAACCTGATTAACCAGATATCTTTTCTTAGCGGTTTTTTCGCCCATAATCTCCCCCACAGTTAAAACTATTTCCAGTTTTGTCTTTTGATTACCTTCGTGGATTTCACCCTCAATTCTCCCGATTTCTTCTCCAGACAAAATTGCTTCTCTTTCTACTGATTTCACCCTGAAACTACGGCCGGTGGCGAGAAAATAAATCGCCTCCAAGATATTGGTCTTGCCGGCAGCATTAGGGCCGACAATTAAATTTACATTGTCCGAAAATTTAAATTCTTTTTTAGAGTAATTACGAAAATTCTGAAGAACAAGCTGTTTTAAAATCATTTCTGGCAATTCTCACAGTAAAAGGTTCCTCTTCCCCCCAAGGCAATTCTTTTTATACTCCCGCCGCAGGCGGGACATCTTTGGCCGGATTTACCATAAACCAAGAGATAATTTTGATGGGTGCCTTTTTCACCGGTAATCTGCCGGTAGGCCTCATCATTATCAGAAGATCCCTTATGGATAATTGCATCATTTAAAATTTTAATTATCGAATTTCTTAATTTCCTAATTTCTTCCCCCGATAACGAGCTGCTTGGTCTTGTTGGTAATATCCCGGCATCAAATAGAGATTCATTCGCATATATATTCCCCACTCCCGCTAATTTTTCCTGGTCCAAAATAACCAGTTTTATCGGCTTTTTAGTTTTATTTAAAATGTTTTTAAAATACTCTCTTGAAAAACTTACTTCATCATTCGCTTCGGGACCCAATTTATCCTCTCCAATTTCTCTCACATCTTTAATCACTTTAATCCAGCCAAAAATGCGAAGATCGTTAAAATAGAGTTTTCCCCCATTATCAAAAGAAATAATGACTCTCGTAAATTTGTTCGGCAATTCTCCCACTTCATAAGGGCCTCTTTTTTGATCTTTGGTTTTTAATCTTTGGTTTTTTTCCCGGTAAATGAGTTGTCCTGTTAGTTTAAGGTGTATCGCCAAATAAACTCCTCCTTCCAGTTCGATTATGGTAATCTTCGCTCTCCTTCGAACCCCAACCACCCGAACACCCCTAACCTCCCCAAAATCTCCAATGAACGACTTTTTATTCAATACCTCAACCTCGGTTATCTTCAAACCTTTAATTTTTTGGTCAAGCTGTAATCGTATGGTCTCGACTTCAGGTAATTCCGGCATTTTTTTCAACAAAATTAATAATCTCTTTCTTAAATCTCTCTTTCGAAAATTTCTCTGCCTGTTTACGACAATCCTCCCGCCTTATTTTTTTACCCAAATCCCCCCAATCCCTCAAAACCCCCATTAAGCTTTCCGCCGTCGCTTCCTCTACAAAAACCCCTGTCTTGCCTTCAAGAACCGTTTCTTGATAACCGCCGCCTCGGTAGGCAATCACCGGCGCTCCGGAGGCCATCGCTTCCACCGGCGTGATACCAAAATCCTCATCTTTGGCCATCACAATAAAGGCCTTGCTCTCCGCCATTAAATTAAACTTTTTCTCATCACTCACCCGACCCAAAAACTCAATTGTTGGGCCTGATATTGATTTTAAATAATTTTCCTGTGTCCCACTGCCATATATTTTTAGAGGTAATTTTAACCGGTTACAAGCCTTAATAATTAAATCAAAATTTTTAGCTGCTTCAAGTCTGCCTCCAGTTAAATAATAGTCTTTGATTTTGATATTTGATATTTGATTTTTGACTTTCTCCGGAATATCAACAGGAGGATTTATAACCACGCTTTCCCTCCGGTAAAACTTTTTAATCCGTCCCGCCACTTCCCGGCTGTTAGCAATAAAGTACGTTACTTTCTGTGCCTGATTATAGTCATACATCCGCATAAAATGATTAACAATTAAGGCATAAAAACGGACATACCAGTGTTTTTTCCAATTTCTGGAAGTTTCATAACCATATAAATAGCGTGGTGGTGTATGACAATAACAAATCTCCTTTACTTTATCCTGAGCCTGCCGAAGGGCGAATCCTTTAGTTATTGCCCAACTGGCCGAAGAAATTACCAAATCATATCCGCCAGCTGACGGATTAAAATCAAAACTTTTCCAAATAATCGGCAGTAAAAAACGAAACAGACTGATCAGTTTATCGCAAAAAGGCAATTTTCCAAACCAGCTTTCGATTACCCTTACCTTTTCAAAAGCCTTATCAGCACTTGAACCTTTCTGGCAAAAAATCGTGTAAATCGGCGCCTCAGGCCAGATTTCATGCAAAGCCAGCAAAACCCGTTCTGCTCCACCATACTCCTTAAGATAATCGTGCACTAAGGCTATCCTCATAAATTAATCTAATTTCTAATTGATCTAATTATACTAATCAACTCCCAATTTCTAATGTCCAATTTTAAAAATTAAATTTGGTTATTAGATATTGTTTAGGTAAATTAGGTTAACAAGTATAATCTTATGGAGGCTAAATTACCCCTTGACAGATACCAGTCTCTACGATATCATATCCCCCGCTGTACGCTGATTTTTTGCGTTAACAGTTGGTCCCGCGCCGAAAGGTGCGGGATTTTTTTGTTTCGAAATCCGCAGATTTCGAACCAACCCGCCTAAAAACACTCTTTGAGCCGCAGTTCAAATGAACTAAGGCTAAAAGCAAGTTTGGGCGGGTAACTACCGCTAGAACAAACTCGGTTGGTTTTGCCCCTCCGAATCCCGACGTACGTCGGGAGAAGTGGGATCCAATCTCCCCACCAAACTCCTAAAACCGAGTTCCTTGAAAAATGCCCTCACTTTTTCTCTGTCATAATCCCTGGCAACACAATCCTTTAAATCAAGACTGACGGGCACATCAGTTAAAGTTTTAGCCAGTTTTTTGGATAGAACCGCACTCTCCGCACCCAAAGCCAGTTTATCAAGAACGGTTTTACTTTCAATTTCCCCCAGTCTCTGATAAACACCCTCAACGGTACCAAACTTTTCCAGTAAGGCAGTGGCGGTTTTTGGCCCAATTCCCGGCACGCCCGGATAATTATCCGACTGATCACCAACCAATCCTTTATAATCCGCAATCTGCTCCGGGGATACTCCCATCTTTACCCTCACCTCCTCAACTCCCACCATTTGTCCCTCCGAAAGCCCGCGCGTCGGCATATACAATTTAACTTGATCATTTACCAGCTGCATTAAATCCTTATCCCCGGTAACAATAACCACCTCTATTTTAGGCGCTTGCTTCGCCAGCGTCGCAATCACATCATCCGCCTCATAACCATCAACTTCAACAATGGGAATATTAAAAGCGGCCACCAACTGGTGAACTTTTTCGATCTGGCCGGCCAGCTCGGAGTCCATTCGGGGCCGGTTGGCTTTATAACCGACAAATTCGCTGTGGCGGAAATTCGGCGCCGCGGTATCAAAAGAAACCGCCAGGTATTCCGGATGAAGTTCGGAAAATATTTTAAAAAGCATTAAGGAAAATCCATAAACCGCGTTGACCAATTCCCCATTTCTGGTTGTTAGAGCCGGAAGCGCATGATAAGCACGATGAAGTATGGCATTTCCATCTACCAAAACCAATCTTTTTTTTTCTTCTTCCACCAGCCCATTTTAGCACAAAATCCCGCTCCAAAGTTCGCGCTTTATCCTATCAAATCATCTCCATTTTCCCCTGGGGTAAACAGGTTACCCTTCTTGTCTCTTGAACTGCCGATAAGCTAAAGAATTACCCCATTAATCTCTTAAACTCGTCTTCTTCAAGAGTTTCTTTTTCTATCAAGGCTTTGGCAATTTTATCCAGCTTGCCTTTGTTGCTTTTTAATATTTCCTGCGCTGATTTGTAAGCACTATCCGTAATATCTTTTAT
>Ga0210049_1000426_pt1 | contig 35260 bp, 39 predicted proteins | sample CryGeyCG2014_300_2_FD_183964 | JGI IMG/M metagenome (GOLD analysis project Ga0210049, IMG submission 183964) | Groundwater microbial communities from aquifer - Crystal Geyser CG06_land_8/20/14_3.00 (SPAdes) (version 2) | ecosystem: Environmental > Aquatic > Deep subsurface > Groundwater | place... | reverse complement strand
AGAAAGAGTACCGTCTATTTTAAATGAGTTAAGAAATCGGTAGTGTCCGTTGACAGTTGTCCGTTGTCCGTTGAAAGGAATTGATAAGTCAATAAATTAGGAGTTAGAATTTACAACTGACCACTGATCACTGACCACTGATCACTGATCACTGATCACTGATCACTGACCACTGATCACTGATCACTGACCACTGATCACTGTGAAGGGAAAACGAATCAAAACAACACTAAAAACCCCACAAGCCACCCTTGAATTTGGAGAGCTTTTGGGCAAATATCTGATGGCCGGTGATGTTGTAGCATTGATTGGGGATTTAGGAACAGGAAAAACCCAGTTAGCGAAAGGGCTGGCACGAGGAGTAGGTGTCCCTGAAGAATACTGCATAACCAGTCCAACTTACACGATAGTCAATGAATACCAGGGCAGGACCCCCCTCTATCATCTTGATCTTTACCGGCTGGAAGGCAATTCGGATTTGGAGAACCTTGGATATGAAGAGTACTTTGAAGGAAGGGGGGTTACTGTAATTGAGTGGGCAGAGAAAATAAGCCATCTATTGCCTGAAAACCGTATGGAAGTACATATTAGCTATTTAGGAAATGATGTTAGAGAGTTTGAGATCATTGGGTTTGGAGATCATTATGGCAAGATTGTTGACGATGTGGTAGACTTTTACCGTAGAACTTCTATTTGAAGTCCAAGAGAATAAATGAGTGCAGGAGGAAAGAAAAGATGAAAATTTTAGATGAGGCCATAAAGAAGGGACAGAGCACACTCTCAGAGTATGAGTCGAAAAAGTTTTTAGCTTCTTATGGTATCCCAATAACAAAAGAGAGATTGGTAAAGACGAAGGAAGAAGCAATCCATGCGGCAAAAGAGATAGGGTTTCCTGTAGTATTAAAGGGCTGTGCTCCTGAGATAACACATAAGACAGAGCTCAATGTAGTTGAGCTTGACTTAAGAGACGATACATCTGTTGCTGATGCCTATGACAGGATTGCCAGCCATAAAGGTGTTTCCATGGATGGTGTTTTAGTTCAGGAAATGATCAAAGGCGATAGAGAACTGGTTATCGGTTTAACGCGTGATCCTCAGTTTGGTCCCTGTGTAATGTTTGGTTTGGGGGGGATATTCACAGAGATTTTAAATGATGTTTCCTTTCGTATAGCGCCTTTAGAGAACAGGGATGCTCTGGAGATGGCAAAGGAGATTAGGGGTCATAAGATTCTGGATGCCTTTCGTGGGAAGCCCCCTGTTAATTTGGATATTCTATGCCAGGCATTAATATCCATAGGTAACATCGGATTAGAATTTGAACAGATTAAGGAAATAGATATAAATCCCTTAATAATAAACGGTGACAAACCGGTTGCTGTAGATGCTCTGGTTGTACTGAATGTTTAGGCTGTAGACTGTTAGGCTACAGGCTAATAGTCTACAGCCTATCCACCTGAGCAGTTACGTTGAGCTCTGGGAACTGTATGGGGTCTGACCCGACATTTGGGTTATATTGCTACGGGTCTGACCCCTAATTCCTTTTGACCCCTAATTCCTTTAGACTCGAAAGGACTGATTGGATTATATGAAGAGCAAGATAATGACAATGGATAAAGCAATCAAAGAATTTGTTAGAGATGGTGATGTAGTTTACCTGGGAGGTTTTATTCAACACGAGCCATATGCCGCTATACACGAGATCATAAGACAGAGAAAAAAGGGATTAACAGGATCAAGTTGTGCGGGTATGATAGCGCTGGATCAGCTTATAGGGGCAGGGTGTTTAGATAGGGTAATTACCACTTATACCTGGAACCCACTGCCTAAGCCGGCTCATGCATTTAGAAGATGTTTAGAAAAGGGAATCCCTCACGATGTTAAGATAGAAGAATACTCTATTCTTGCCCTTACCTTGTCTTACTTTGCTGGGGCACTTGATTTGCCGTTTGTTGCAACAAAGACCCTGATGGGTTCTGATCTGGCCAAAAACTCTAGTTTCCTTGGTGATAATAAGCTTAAGACAATAGAGTCTCCATTTAACGGGGAGAAGGTATGCTTGATACCGCCCTTGAAACACGATATAGGTATAATTCAGGTTCAGAGGGCCGACAGTATTGGCAATGCACAGGCCTGGGGAGTAATGGGGGATAGTAAGTATGGTATAAATTCCTGTTCAAGGGTGATTATATGTGCTGAAGAGATTGTGAATACTGAAGTTATCAAAAGAGACCCTGGCCGTACTATAATTCCTGGTTTCAAGGTAAGCGCTGTGGTTGAAGAGCCATGGGGGAGTCACCCGTCTTATGTCACTGGCTGCTATGATATGGATTGGAGGTACTTCTCTTTTTACGACAAAGCCACAGAGACACTAGACGGGTTCGAAAATTATCTTAAAGAATGGGTTTATGACATTAAAGATAGAAGTGAATACATAAAAAAGATCGATAAGAAGAATCTTGACGTTCTGAAACCGAAGCCTTGGAGTGGTAATCCAGTTGACTATGGATACTGTGCTCAATATCAGGAGGATTATTTGTGATTCAGACAGTAAGACTATAGACCTCAGACTATAGACTCCTATATAGAAAAGCCTGGTGTCTGAAGTCTGAAGTCTATAGGCAACGTCACTGGTCAATGGTCACTGGTCAATGGTCAATGGTCACTGGTCAATGGTCAATGGTCAATGGTTAAGTGTGGAAAATTGATCGCTTTTACCAGTGACAAATGACTATTGACAAATGACATTCACTATAGTGTCTGAATTGCAGGGAGGATTATAACTTATGAAGTATTCGATAGACTATTCACCCATTGAGATGATGATAATAGCTGGTGCAAGAGAGATAGAGAATGGCCAGATATTGATTGTAGGTACTCAGTGGCCTATCATTACAACGCTATTTGCCAAGAAGACCCATGCCCCGGATATCACTATCTGTTACGAAGGTGGGGTTGTCCTGGAATCTATTCCAGACAGGATTCCGCTCTTTACGGGTGATCCATGCATAGCATCCAATTCGGTATTGCTGAACGATTCTCTGGATACCCTTGGAATGATACTCCATGCAGGGTATCCTGACATAGCCTTCCTTCCTGGAGCAAATGTAGATAGATATGGTAATATCAATACAACCTGCTTTGGAGATTATTCAAGACCAAAATTTCGCCTGGGGGGTAGTGGTGGTGCGTGTGATTTTGGGAGTCTGGCAAAAAGGGTTATAACGATGCTTGAACACGAGAGGCAGAGATTCCCTGAAAGGGTAGATTTTATAACAACACCAGGGTATCTGGATGGATCAGATTCAAGAGAAAGGGCAGGCTTGAGACCTGGTACAGGCCCTGGTTCGGTTATAACCACACTGGGCATTTTCAGGTTCTGCAAGGATACCAGAGAGATGTATGTAGATACCTATTATCCAGGGGGGAGTATAGAAGAGGTGAAAAAGGGTTTTCAATGGGATATAAAGGTATCCGAGGACGTAAAAGTGGCTGATCCCCCAACAGAAGAAGAGATAAGGATATTGAGGTATGAGATAGACCCCTTTGGGATGTATTTGAAAAATAACAAGGCAAAAACAATTTCCACCCTTTGAGACCATAATACTGTCATAACCACTCTAAACCCTTTAATAAAATGATAACCTATTGATATTGCACAATAATTTAGCTTGATTAAAGATTGTGCAAACAGGTAGAAACCTGCAATCTTTCAGGCTTCCAGGCTATTATTTCACAGGGTTATAAACAGGTTATCCACAAAGGATGTTGAAAGGTGGAAGTGATGGGGGTGGGAATCTCGGCATTCATTTTCTTCAATCGCTAGTCTGTTTAACTGTCTTTTTCACCATAGCCTTCTCTATTCTCGGCTGCTTTCAGATATTCTTCCTTCTCTTTTGCACCCACAGAAGGCTGTTTTTCTCCCTTATCGGTTAATTCATCCTGTCTGCGAATCCTCCGATGTTTATTTAAGATATCAATAATCTCGATAAAGAGGGGAATGTCTTCTTCATTCATATCCTTTAATGTCTTTAAGAATACCTGTTTTTTCTCGCTTTTCGCAATCTCTTTTAAATCCTCAGGTAATAGTTTTAATAACGCTGCTGTTCCTTCTTCTAAAAAGAAATAACTCAATGGAACGGACAGGGCATCACTAATCCTCTTCAGTACCCCGATTGATGGAAACTGTCTGTTCCTTTCGATCTTTCCGATATAGGTATAATCAACCTTGCCGCTTATCTTTAACGCAAGCTCTCTCTGAGTAAGCCCCCTTTCTTTTCTTATCTTTTTTAATCTCTCGCCGATCTCGGTTCTCAATTCAACCTCCTTAAATTGTTAAGAATTCTATCTCAATTTTTGGAGATAGTCAATAGATAATGTCCATCCAGAAATACCCTAAATTCCCTCCCCCTTGATGGGGGAGGGTTAGGGTGGGGGTGATTTAGGGTTGAGCAAAGACATAACTCCGACGGCTAAAACCCTTAGAAAGAGACTGACAGATACAGAACATCTTAAGTCACCCTCCCCTCAATCCCCTCCCATCAAGGGAGGGGAAAGTAGTTGGTGGCACTCCCATCAAGGGAGGGGAAAGTAGTTGGTGGCACTCCCATTAAGGGAGGGGAATCTACCCACTTGAAATGAGAAAGAGCCCTTTTGTTTAATGCCAAACCTGATAAATATGACAAATAATCTCTTTTATGTTGACAAATTAGAATATATGTCATATTTTATATTATCGTAAATGCTCAGGTGGATAGGCTGTAGGCAGTTAGCCTGTAGGAGGAAAATGAGTTGGATGTTCCCGAATGCGACTCGAAAATGGTGGAGACTAAGAAGGTTCTGAGCGCCTTGATTCGGTCAATGCGTGACTAACAGCCTTCAGCCTTCAGCCTAAAATGCTCAGGTGGTACAATAGATGGAAAAGATAGAGATTCTAAAAAAGGTTTGCAGGTTGAAGATATTCAGAGACCTCTCCACCGATGAACTGAAGCTGTATATCCTTCTCTTAATATCTGCCCAGGAATTAAATAAAGAGGAACAGATCGATCTGGAAGTCATCAGAAGGATGTCTGGAGAGATATTGACTATCGAAGGGTTAAAAGAAATGGGGTTTAGCCTGAAAAAGCATAAACTGGCTAGTTTATCATTGTCCTGTCCGGAAGAGGATAAAGGTCGTCACACATTAGATAACAGTGGTCAAAATGTTAAGTTATCCTTTGAGCTATACGACTTACCTTATAAATCTGAATGATTTTGGGGTATGGCTTTAGAATTGGATTAAGAAGAACGGATTACAACAAACAGGGGTAGCTACTTGCCTGGCGGTGGTAAAGATGGAGATCAGAGAAGACAGAGAAGAAGGGCAACAAGAAGAGGGCGGCAGGTCTTTAACCTTAAAGAGAGAAGATGGGCTTTGCTTAGACAAGGGGTATGAGGTCATCTTCAGGTTTTCTGCCACTAAAAGGGGGCGCATTTCTTCTCTACTAGAAGAAGCGCATTTTAATGATGTCAGAATTACAGAGATAGAGGGAGGAGAGTTACTTCTGGCTTATTGTAGATACGTTGGAGATATTAAGGAATTAGATAAAAGACTTCAAGAGTTAAAGAGCAGGGCGTTATTGACTATAGGCGAGGAAAGGGATAACGGTTTCTTTGATTTCTTTATGCATTTTGAGAATACCGCCCCTTTCAGGGCATTGAACCGGCCTGAGCCTGAAAGGAATCAAAGAAGGTATTTTTTTATCTTCCTCTCCGTTTTCTTATTCATCGGCGTCTTGTTTGGATGGAAGACACTGCTTCCCAGACTTGTATCGAAGGTAGAAACAGATGCAAAAGATCATGTCAGATTAGAAAAGCCTCCTGTAACCTATTCCCAATGGAACAGGGTTATCTTCCCTGAATTTCAACCTGCCTGGCTTAAGATTAAAAGAGATTACAGCCTTGAAGATCGGGAGATGACAGAGCTTTTTAAGCTCATTAAGGACATGCCGAGTTATAAAACCAGTAGGGGGCAGCGTTTAAATGACCTTACGATATATCCTGAGATAATCGATCGAGCCTTGGGTTTGATTGTCTTAAAAAATGTTAAAGACACAGAAGAATTAAAGGAACTGTTCCATGATCTGGAATTAAGGTTCGCTTATAGCCAATCTTTCCCGGATGAGGAGGTGGGGAAATATGTAAATATGCTTGATGGAAGGCAGTTCGGAAACATGGTCATCCTCGTCTTCTATGGAGACGCCCTTTTAGCCCATGAGGATTTTACAAATAGGCTCATTATTAAGATACGAGGGGCAATGGGAAACTAAATTCAACTCCCCCTTTCCTTCTTCCTATCCCTTTTCTTTTGCTTCATCCCAGAGTTCATCCATCTCTTCCAGAGTCACATCACCTATTTGTTTGTCCTTTTTTTTCAACGACATTTCGATATCTTTAAAGCGCGTTATAAATTTACTGATAGTCTTTCTCAATGCCTCCTCAGGGTTGATCTCTAAGAATCTACCCAGATTTACTACCGAGAACAGAATGTCTCCAAATTCATCCTCCATCCTCTCTTCGTTCCTGTCTTTTAAGGTCTCTCTAAACTCCTCTATCTCTTCTTTAATCTTGTCAAATACCCCTTCCACGTTATCCCAATCAAAACCAATATGGGCAGCTCTTTTTGTGATCCTGAAAGCCCTCAGAAGGGAAGGGAGGGCAGGAGGGATAGAGTCTAAGATAGAGCAGCCTTCTTCTTTACCTCTCTCATCTTCCTTTATCCTCCACCATATCTTTTTGACTTCTCCGCTGTCTTTTGCATTTTCGTCACGAAACACATGAGGATGACGACGGATCATCTTTTCTCTTGCAGAGTTAATCACATCAAATATATTGAAAACTCCATCTTCTTCTGAAATCTCTGCCAGAAATATGATTTGAAAGAGGATATCCCCCAGCTCTTCCTTTATCTTTTCTGCTGATCCTCTCTCAATTGCGTCCAATGCTTCGTAGCATTCTTCTATCAGATACCATTTCAATTTGTCTCTGGTCTGCTCTCTATCCCAGGGGCATCCCTCCGGCCCCCTCAATCTTTTCACTATCTGGAGCAGGTTTTCAAAATCTCTTGAGTTGGCGTTTTCCAAAATACCTCCTACTTAGTTCACACTGAAAAATTCCCTTTTCCGCTCTCTGGTTCAGGTTTTTTGACCCATCTATGACTCGCTTCAGGCATTTTCAGAAACTCGCCCTTCGGGCTCAAACACCTGAAAATGCTTATCTTCCGCTTCGTGAAGATGGGTGCCCCAAAAATCCTGCTCATGTTCGCTCCAAAGGAAATTTTTCATTTTTCAGGGCGAACTACTTAGTGCCCATCCAGAAATACCCTAAATTCCCTCCCCCTTGATGGGGGAGGGTTAGGGTGGGGGTGAAAAAGATGTGTAATTTCGTTGAGCTGCAAACATATTCCCCCCTCCCCCTAGCCCCCTCCCTCCAGGGGAGGGGGAGTTTATGGATGGGCACTACTTAGTACTACTCCGACACCTCCAATTTCGTCATTCCGGCGAAAGCCGGAATCCAGAGAAGACCTGGATGCCCCCGTATCAAGTACGGGGCAGGATTATCAAGTCTGGCATGACGAGAAGGGGACTTGGACCCGCTTAAATCCCTGCCCCCTGCCCCCTTGTAAGCTGTCCTGGACACAGTTAGTGATTGCTTCAATTTTTGAAATATCTCCCACGCTATCTTTTCCTGGGGCTTAAATACTCCATCTTCGTAAATGGTATCAATCTGTACAACCATTTTTATCACCTCTCTCTTAATGGATTACAAATCGATATTAACTTACAAGAAAGACAAATAAAAATCAATCCAATTGTAACCTGGGGCCAGGAAACTTTTACCTTGACAACTATCGGCATTTCTGGTAAAAAACCAGGGTTTGTCTGTAACGAGTGTTCTGAAAACTGATTTTGAAGAGAGAAGAGACATCTATTTCAGCAATCCTGGACTGTTACATTTAATGGAGTCTTTCTATGAAAAAAAGGTATCTACTAGCACCCGGGCCTACACCAATCCCATCAAAAACACTACTCGATATGGCAGAACCAATAATTCATCACCGGGGACCAGAATTCAGCAGTATACTTGGCGAGATAAGAGAGGGATTGAAATACCTTTTTCAGACCAAGAACGAAGTTTTGATATTCTCGTCCTCTGGAACTGGGGCAATGGAAGGTACAATATCCAATATGCTTTCCAAAGGTGACAGGGCGCTGGTAGTGAATGGCGGCAAGTTTGGAGAACGATGGATTGATATATGTCAGGCTTATGGGGTGGATGTTGAAATCATTGATGTTACATGGGGAGAAGCTGTAAATCCGAGTACAGTAAAGAGTATCCTTGATCAAAACAACTCCATAAAAGCGGTCTTCATCCAGGCGTGCGAAACCTCTACAGGGGTTGTCCATCCTTTAAAAGAGATCGCAGAGACAGTCAAAGATAAAGATAATACCCTTGTCATTGTGGATGCCATTTCAGCGCTTGGTGCCCTCGATATCCCTACTGACAGATGGGGTCTGGATGTAGTAGTTGCAGGCTCTCAAAAGGCATTGATGCTCCCTCCGGGGCTGGCCTTTGCCAGTGTGAGCAACAAGGCATGGGGATTTGTTGAAAATTCGAATCTCCCCAAGTATTATTTTAACTTTAAAAAAGAGTTAATGTCTCTATCTAAAAATCAAAACGCATATACCCCTGCGGTTTCATTGCTTATAGGATTAAGAGAATCCCTAAATCAGATAAAAGAAGAGGGGTTAGAGAATATTTTTGCCAGGCATGAGAAGCTGGCTAGGGCAACAAGGGCAGCCATGACTGCTCTGGGTCTCCAATTATATGCTCCAACAGCTCCCAGCAATGCTGTAACGGCCGTCCTGGCCCCCCATAACATCAATGGTTCGGATGTTGTAAAAGTCATGAGGGAGAAATACGGTATTACCATCGCCGGGGGACAGGGCCATGCAAAGGGAAAGATATTCAGGATTGCCCACCTGGGATATATGGATCAATTCGATGTCATCACAGCGGTATCTGCCCTGGAGATGACCCTTCATGAGTTGGGCTATCATCTGGAATTGGGAAAAGGAGTTAGATCTGCTTTAGAAGTACTCAAAGATTAGGTTTATGGAGGATTGGGTGAAAAAGATACTGGTCAGTGATAACCTTTCAGAGATAGGGATTCAGACACTGAAGGATTCACCAGGTATTCAAGTGGATGTTGATACAAACCTGTCAAAAGAAGAGCTCAGAAAGAAAATTAAGGATTATCATGGTCTGGCTATCAGGAGCGCTACAAAGGTTACAGCAGATATTATAGATGCTGCAAAAAACCTACTGGTGATAGGGAGAGCAGGGATCGGACTGGACAATGTTGATATAGAGGCAGCTACCAAAAGAGGAATTGTCGTTATGAATGCCCCTGAGGGCAACATGATTACGACTGCCGAGCATGCCATATCCATGATGTTGGCCCTCTCAAGAAACATCCCCCAGGCTACCGCCTCCATGAAGGCAAAAAAATGGGAGAAAAAGAAGTTCAGGGGGAGAGAGCTGTTCGACAAAACACTTGGTATCATCGGACTGGGAAGGATTGGAAGTATTGTAGCAGATCGAGCCAAAGGCCTGAAAATGAACATCATAGCCTATGATCCCTTCATCTCGGAAGAGAAGTCTCGTGAAATGGAAGTGGAACTGCTTTCCCTTGATGAGCTTTTTAGAAGGTCTCATTACATTACCCTCCATGTCCCCCTTTCTGAAGGGACTAGAAATCTCATTAACAAAAAGGCCTTCAAAAAAATGAAGGATGGGGTTATGATTATAAACTGTGCAAGAGGCGGAATGGTTAACGAAAAGGACCTCTATGAAGCAATAAAGAGCGGGAAGGTTGCTGGAGCTGCCCTCGATGTTTTCGAGCAAGAGCCTCCCCAGGACAGCCCTTTATTTGATCTGGATGAGGTGATATGCACACCTCATTTGGGGGCATCCACCGATGAAGCTCAGGAGAATGTGGCAGTAGCTATCGCAGAACAGATAGCGAATTATCTACTATACGGAACGATCAAGAATGCTGTTAATGTTCCATCAGTAAGCGGAGATACCCTCTCCAGGATTAAACCCTATATGGATCTTGCAGAGAAACTAGGCAGTTTTCAAGCACAACTGGAACCAGGGGCACTGGAGGAGATAGCAATAGAATACAGTGGGGATATTGCTGAACTGGACGTGACGCCTATTACCACTTCAATATTGACCGGTATCTTCAAACCAATCCTGAGAGACAGTATAAATTTTGTAAATGCCCCTATTATTGCCAAAGAAAGGGGTGTAAAGGTAGTTGAATCAAAGAGTACAAAGAGTGAGGATTTCACAAGTCTGCTTACAATTAAGACCAGAACGACAAAAGGAGAGAACATAGTTGCCGGTACCCTCTTTGGTAAGAAGGAGCCTAGAATTATACGGATTAATAAGTTTCGATTGGAGGCAATACCGCAAGGAAATTTGCTCCTATTTCATACTGTTGACCGCCCTGGGGTTATAGGAAATATAGGGAGTATTCTGGGAAACACAGATACCAATATTGCCAATATGCAATTCAGCAGGGAAGAGATAGGGGGAAGGGCTATAGTCCTCTTGAGTATCGACACCCCTGTCTCTAAAATAATACTGGATGAGCTAACTAAACTGCCAAATGTTGTCTCTATTAAACAGTTAAAATTATAAAGAAAATCCTAGCTTAAAGGGATTAAGGCAGTTAACTCGGGGTTTTTGCAATGGCAAGTGTAATAGTTGTTGGCACACAATGGGGAGACGAAGGAAAGGGTAAAATAGTAGATTTCCTGGCAGAACAGGCCGATACAATAGTCAGGTTTCAGGGAGGGAATAATGCCGGGCATACGGTAGTGGTGAAAGACAAGAAAGTAATACTCCATCTAATACCGTCAGGCATTCTGCATCCAAACAAGAAGTGTATTATAGGTAATGGCGTAGTTATAGACCCCAGAGATTTACTCAATGAAATTGAATCATTGAAATCAAGGGACTGCCTTAAGAATAACAGTCGTCTCTTAATTAGCGAGGGAGCCCATCTGGTAATGCCTTATCATAAAAAGATTGATATAGCCAGAGAGAATCTCAAAGACGGGAAAAAGATTGGTACCACCGGGAGGGGTATAGGGCCAACCTACGAAGATAAGGTAGGAAGAATAGGTATCAAAATGATAGATCTCCTGGATAAGGAGGTATTTAAAGAGAAGCTGGGGTACAACCTTAAGGAAAAGAACTTTTATCTGGTCCACTACCTTAAGGAAAAAGGGGTTGAATTCGAAGAAATATACAATGAATATATTGAATTGGGCATAAAGATCAAGGAGTATGTAGCAAATACCTCGCTAATTATAAATGAAGATATTAAAAATGGCAAAAATATCCTATTCGAAGGTGCACAGGGCAGTCTTTTAGATGTAGATCATGGCACATATCCTTTTGTAACTTCAAGTAACACAGTGGCGGCCGAAGCCTGCATAGGGTCTGGAATTGGCCCTACAAAAATAGATAAAGTAATCGGGATTTCCAAAGCTTACACTACCAGAGTCGGGGAAGGACCCTTCCCTGCTGAATTGAACAATGAACTGGGAAATTCTCTAAGGGAAAGAGGAGAGGAATACGGTGCTACTACAGGTAGACCCAGAAGATGTGGATGGTTTGATGCAACTATGGTAAAACATGCCATCAGGATCAGCGGGATTAGCGGCTTGGTTATCACAAAGCTTGATGTTTTAAGCGGTTTGGATAAAATAAAGATTTGTACAGGATACGATTGTAAAGGAGAAATGTACTCAGAGTTCCCTTCAAGCTTAAAAACATTAGAGGCATGCCGGCCAATCTATGAAGAGATGGATGGATGGTCGGAAGATCTTAACGAGATCAGAGAATATGGAAAGTTACCCGATAATGCCCGCAGATATATTGACAGAATAGAGAAATTGTTAGATACTGAAATCACTATAATCTCCCTGGGCACAAGAAGGGATCAAACAATTATATTAAAGAATCCATTTACAACTGACAACAGAACTGACACTATGTGAGTTTTTAAGGGCCGTTAACTCAGGAGGTAGAGTATCTGCCTTTTAAGCAGAGAGTCGCTGGTTCGAGTCCAGCACGGCCCACCAGCGTCCCCATCGTCTAGCCTGGCCCAGGACACCGGCCTTTCACGCCGGTAACAGGGGTTCAAATCCCCTTGGGGACGCCATTCATTCCCATCACACCCTTAGTCCGCTTGAAGCTCTTCAAGATTGTCATAGTAATCCAAAGATTCTGGATTGATCAGCGAATCCCTGTTCAGAACAGGTCTCCCTTCTATTGTATTCGTGACCGCACTTTCAACCTTCTTCATATTCATGGTGTAGGGTATATCCGGCACTTTTATTATTTTAGCAGGGACATGCCTTGGTGAGGCGTTTTCACGCAAAGTCTTTTTAATTTTGTTTTTCAAATCTTCTGTTAACTGATACCCTTCAGCAAGTTTAACAAAGAGAATGATACGCTGATCCCCCTGCCAGCTCTGACCTATTGCGAGGCTATCAGCAACTTCTTCCAGTTTTTCTACCTGATTATATATCTCAGATGTACCTATTCGAACCCCGGAAGGCTTCAAGACGGAGTCAGAGCGACCAAAGAAGGTAATCCCACCTGTATCACTATGAACCACAATGTAATCACCATGCCGCCATACATTTAATTTGGAATAGAAATTAAAGTAGGCATCTCTGTACCTTTTGCCATCCGGATCGTTCCAGAAATAAAGGGGCATTGAAGGGGATGCTGCTTCACAAACAAGCTCTCCCTGCCGGTCAACTACTGGATTGCCTGTTTCATCGTATGCCTTTACTTTCATCCCTAATCCTGGGCCCTGTAATTCACCGGCATATACCGGCTGTATTGGGCTTCCAACAGCGAAACAACCATTGATATCCGTACCACCCGCAATAGAATTAAAATGCAAATCTTCCTTAATTTCCTGGTAAACATATTCAAATCCTTTGGCTGAAAGAGGTGAGCCGGTCTGGGATATTTGTCTCAGAGAAGACAGGTCATAGTCCTTTCCAGGTTTAACTCCCTGGCTTTTGAGATGATTAATATAACTTGCACTGCAACCAAAAATAGTCATTTTTTCATCCTGAGCTAACTTCCACATGGCGCCTGCATCAGGATAAAGGGCATTGCCATCATATAACACAACAGTAGATCCTACCGCCAGTGAGCTCAACAGCCAATTCCACATCATCCAGCTACAGGTTGTTATATAAAAGATCGTGTCTTCCCGTTTTAAATCAGCATGAAGTATTAGCTCTTTTAAGTGATTGATAAGAACCCCAGTTCCTTGAACCATGCACTTTGGCTTACCGGTCGTTCCGGAAGAAAACATAATAAATACCGGATGATCAAAGGGCAATTGTTCGAACTGAATTTCAAGCCCGCTCTCCACGGACAGAAAATCATCATAATATACAGAGTCAGGAATACAGCTAATGTCAGGTTTCTGTTTGGTATAACAAGTTACTATAACCTTTTCAATTGAAGGTATTCCTTTTGCAATCTCAGCCGCATTGGAAAGAGAACTAAAAGCCTTCCCTTTATAAAAGTATCCATCAGCAGTGAACAAAACCTTTGGCTCTATTTGACCAAAGCGATCTAAAGCCGCTCCTGGACCGATATCAGTGGCACAGGAAGCCCATTCAGCGCCAATACTGGTAGCGGCAAGCATGGCAACAGCAGTCTCTATCATATTGGGCATGTATGCAACTATTCGATCCCCATGAGTAACTCCCATCTCTCGAAGCGATTTTGCCAGACGCGCCACAGAGTCATAAAGCTCAGCGTAACTCATTTTTGCTGATTTTTGAGTCTCTCCCTTAAATACAAAAGCTGTGTGTTCATCCCTATATCTGAGGAGATTTTCAGCAAAATTAAGCCTTGCGCCAGTAAACCACTTTGTCCCGGGCATTTTACCAGGGTCATCAACAACAACGTCATAATCCCTGGAAGCCCTGATCTCACAGAAATCCCAAACACAGCCCCAAAAATCAGATATATTATTTATCGACCAATCATAAAGTTCGTCATAAGAGCGAAAGCCTTTCCCATAACGCTTATTAACAGCATCTATAAACCTTGTTATATTGGCGTTCCTCTTCCTCTCTTCTGATGGCTTCCAGAGTGGATTGCTCATACTGTCCTCCTTTTTAGATTTTACGTCAGTTCAATAATGAAGTGCGACACCTTGGAAAACGGAAAGGAAAATGTTATCCTGAATATTTACGGAAAAATCTCAATAGTGTACTTATTCTACAGGCTCAGCTTCACATTCCTCCCGAGCGGAGCGAGGGGAGAATGCTGTGCATAACAGGCGCGAGTTTATGAGCGTCCTTGTTCATGCTGATGTTGGGCATGAACTTTCTGCCCCCTCTTTTTGGAAGCCGTATGTAGAGATCCACGCTCTAAAGAAATTTGTCTCGCAAGGTAAATCTTTGCCAAGCTCTGGTAAGGCACATCCTTTTTGTTTGCAAGGGTCTTTAGTTCCGCCAGCATATCCTCTGGAAGTCGAATGGAGATCGACTTTACCGACGGCTTTAGTTTGGGGAAAGAAGCCCTCTTGAAATCTTTAATATTAAAATAATCAAGTGGAGAATGAGTTGCCCAGAACTCTCTCTCCTCATCTTCATTCTTAAAGTCTGGAATAATTTTATCCTTTTTCATCGTAAAATTTCCTCTCTCCTTTATTCTTAATACTTGTTCTACAGGCTCAACGTTAGCGCTCTTGGGCCGCGCGGCTCTTGTTGCGTCCGCTGGAGCGCTTTGATAATAGTTATGGCCTTCCAGCCAGTACAATAAGTTGTCAGGACTTACCATTAGAGTTACCGGTTCTTCGAAAGGGCTGGGCAGAAAGCAGTGAAACGGAGAGCTTATTTTTTGCGTATCGCTTTCAGAAAAGACTCTACATCGAGGGTATTCAGAACATCCTCCTTCTCAAGCCATCCCCTCCTGGCAACGCCTACCCCCAATTCCATATAGTCAAACTGATGGAGTACATGGGCATCGGTATTGATAACAACCTTTGCCCCCAGTTCCTTGGCCCGCCTGCACCCAATGTCGCTCATATCTAGTCTCTGGGGATAGGCGTTGATCTCAAGGGCTGTTCCGGTCTCCACGGAAACCTTCAGAATCTCATCCATGTTGACCTCATATCCCTCACGTTCCCTTAAAAGCCTTCCTGTCAGATGACCGATGATGTGCACATGAGGGTTTCTCATGGCACGAATAATCCTCTCAGTCTGTTCCTCCCTGCTCCTCTTGAATCCGGAATGGATAGATGCTATAACCAGATCGAGCCTTGAAAGGACATCTTCCGGATAGTCAAGGGTGCCATCGAGACGGATGTCAACCTCTGTCCCACAAAGGACCCGGATCCTCGAAAGTTCACGATTGACCTTTTTAGTCTCTTCTATCTTGGCTATCAGGGTATCAATACTGACCCCTCCCGCAACCCCTAAGGACTGGGAGTGATCAGTAATGGCCACGTACTCGTAGCCCATCTTCATTGCCCCTTCTGCAATCTCTCTGATGGAATGTGCCCCGTCGCTGTAACGGCTGTGGACATGAAGGTCAGCCTTAATGTCCTTTTTTTGAATAAGGTTTGGAAGAGTACCCTTAAGGGCAGCTTCGATTTCTCCCCGGTCTTCCCGAAGTTCCGGAGGTATTAAAGGAATGCCCAGGAGTCGGTAAATGTCCTCCTCCTTTTCTCCTGCTATCCTGTCGCCGGATTTCTCATCAAAGATGCCGTATTCGTTTATTTTGAATCCTTTCCTGAGAGCCATCTCCCGGATTCGGATATTGTGGGCTTTGGAGCCGGTAAAATAGGCTAAAGCCGCACCATACTGATCCTTCTTCACCACCCTGATGTCCATCTGGCAGCCTTCCTGAGTGAGAACGCTTGACTTAGTCGTTCCCCTTCCCAGTACCTGCCTGACCTCCGGCAGATGGATGAATGTATCCATGACCTCATGTGGTGAACTCGACGATACCAGGATATCAATATCGCCAATAGTCTCCATCCGGCGTCTCAGGCTTCCGGCAGAATCTATCTGTTCCACACCGGGAATCTCTCTGAGTTGATCGGTTACCCTTTTCGATATGACCATAGCATATCCCAGGGTCATCCTTCCAACCCCTTGTTTGTGGAAAGCAATACCCCGCAGTATATTCTCTTCGGTCTTCTCCTTGATTCCAGGGATACCCTGGAGTTGGTGAGACTGTGCCATATCCTGGAGTTCATCAACACTCGTTATCCCAAGGGTATCATGGAAGAGTTTGGCCTTTTTGGGACCAACTCCCTGAATGGCCACAAGATCGAGGAGGCTTTCCGGTATTTCCCTCCTTAGCTCCTCATAATAGCTCATGGAGCCTATTCGGAGGTACTCCTCGATCTTCGGGGAAAGGTCTTTCCCAATACCAGGAATCTCTCTGAGGTCTCCTCTGGCAGAGATGGTAGCCAGGTCTTCCGCAATACTCTCAAGATTTAACGCTGCCCTTCTGTAAGCCCTTATCTTAAAAGAGTTATCTCCCTTGATCTCCAGGAGATCGGCGATGTTGTTGAATATCCTTGCGATCTCAAGATTTTTCATTTGCCCTTTCCTTTACAGTCCTTTGAACGAGCTTCATAAGTTGATGAAGAGGTTATGAGAGACCTTTGAAAAATGCCCAATTTGTCATTGCGAACAAAGTGAAGCAATCTCTGTGCCTTGCCCTGAGATTGCTTCGCCCCGACTTGTCAGGGCTCGCAATGACTGGAAGCTAGCATATAAAATCATTTCAGGATAGCTTTTCCATTATTGTTTATGGAAAGACACTCACTTTTCCATAAACACAAGTCCTCATAGCAGTCGTTAACCCTGCCTGTGGCATAGCACTCAATGTTGTTTTCTGCTCGTTGAATTGCCCGGATTACATCTGCCTTTGTCATTCTGGCTGTCTTTACACCCAGATCCTTAGCCATTCTTCTAACCTCGTTAAAGTTCATTTTGTCCCTCCTAAATATGAAATTTTAGACCTGGTTTCATCCTTCCATCAAAGAGGTTGTCCCTTCAAAACCACATGATGGGTTATATTCAGGCAGATTCAGCATTCCCAGATTTTTGAAGTTGCCTTCCTGCCCCGATGAAATCCCAAGTATCCTTATTGATTGAATCGTTTTTTTTAACTCCCGTACAACACTCGAAAGCAAAAAGGTGCCAAAGGTTGTATATTGGTCAATTTCTTTAAGATCGATGGTCAGATGCTGACAGTGAGGAGAAAGAGAGTCGCTCAGGAAAGAATAGATATCGTAAACCGTTTTGGGACTAAGCTCTCCCTGAATCTGAATATAAGACTCCTTGCCCGAGTGTTTGAACAAAAAAATGACAGGGTTGTCCATGATTTACCCATCTTAAAATACATGGATCGCCTTTCCATATACACTATGGGCAGCTTCCATCACGCTCTCAAACAGGGTAGGGTGGGCATGAATAGTGGCACTCAACTCTTTTGCTGTTATCCCCAGTTTAATGGCCAAAGCAATCTCATGGATCAGTTCTGTTGCAAGGGGACCTATGATCTGACCACCCACAATCTTTTCTGTACCCTTTTCCACCACCAACTGGACTGAACCAACAGCCTGCCCCATGGCCATGGCTTTACCGGATGCCGAAAAGGGAAACCACCCTGTTTTAACCTCTACCCCTGATGCCCGTGCCTCATCTGCTGTCAGACCAACACTGGCTATCTCAGGAGAGGTATAAACGCAACTGGGGATAACGGAATAATCAATTTTAGAGTCTATCCCCAGGGCATTCTCAACTGCTGCAATACCCTCAGCAGATGCCACATGAGCGAGGAGTATCCCCCCGGTAACATCCCCGACGGCGTAGACACCCTTGATATTTGTCTCCATCCTGTCATCCACCAGTATATTCCCTCTTTCATCGAGCTTAACCCCAAGATGCTCTAACCCAATGCCTTTAGAGTTGGGGCTCCTTCCGATGGATACAAGGAGCTTTTCCCCTGCAATCTCATCACCGTTGTCCAAAAGACAGGTAATGCCTTCATCTCTGTAAGAGAGTACGTCCTTCACCCCGGTCTTCACAAGGATTTTAATCCCTCTTTTCCTCAGAATCTGTGTCATCTGTCTCGAAATCCTCTTATCCTCTCTGGGAAGTATCTGATCCATCATCTCAACCAGGGTAACCTTTACGCCTAAGGCATTGAAGAAAGAGGCAAATTCCAATCCAATTGCCCCTCCTCCAATAATAAGGACACTTTTGGGCAGTCTATCCAACGTAAGGGCTTCGGTACTGGTTAAAACCGCGGGCTGCTCAGGATATAGAAAAGGCAGCATGGCTGGTTTTGAGCCGGTTGCTATTACAACCTTTGTGGCATTTATCTCTTCAGCCCCAGAGGGGGATTCTACTCTGATCCTTGTTGGTGAAATTAAGGTTGCAGTACCCTTGATAAACCCAATACCCCTTTTCTTGAATATCCCGTGTATACCATTGCCCAGACCTTCTACAACCCGACTCTTTCGTTCCATAATATTTCCGAGATCGGCTCGAACCTCGCCAACATAAATCCCAAAGTCTTCTGCTTCCTTTATAGAGGTGAAGAGTTCAGCGGATGCGAGAATTGCCTTGGTAGGGATACAGCCATGATTGAGACAGGTACCGCCGATTGCATCCTTTTCTATAACGGTAACTTCAGCACCTAACTGTGAAGCCCTAATGGCTCCTACATAACCACCAGGACCAGAACCAATAATAACGATATTCTCCTTGCTCAAAGATTTCCCCTCCATCCTAAACACTTCAGTCACTTTTTAATTTCATAACAAATTCATATACCTCATGTCAAGATATATAGTTTTCCCTTGACACCTTCTTTTATTCCTAGTAGCTTAAGTTTAACCTCTAACCCAAGGAGATGAAGATGACAAGCCCTCAAGATGACCTTGCGAAATCAAATAAAAAGTCTGTTATAGCCGTTTCAGGGAAAGGTGGTACAGGAAAGACGGTCGTATCCACAATCATCATAAAACACCTCAAGAAGAGGGACATGAAGATTCTGGCTATTGACGCCGATCCTGCAACGAGCCTCCCTCCTGCATTGGGCGTCAGCATTAAGAAGACCATAGGAGACATAAGAGAGACACTCGTTAAAGGACCGGGAAGAGGCCCAACCACCGATCTGCCCGTTGATTTAATGCTGGAATATCAGATACGGGGTATCCTGGCTGAGATACCAAAAATCTCGATCCTGGCCATCGGTCGTCCTGAAGGGCCTGGGTGTTACTGCCTTGTCAATGACATCCTCAGACATGCCATAGAAAAGTTCTCAGGCTATTATGATGTTACAGTAATTGATTGTGAAGCAGGCCTGGAACATCTAAGCAGGAGAACGACAAGAAGTGTCGATACCATGATCATAGTGACTGATGCCACTCAGAGGGGTATTAATACGGCAAAATTGATAAAAGAGCTGGCAGAGAGTCTGGAGATAAACTTCGATAAGATATACGTTATCCTCAATAGGGCATCAGAGGAACAGGCAAGGGTATTCAGCGAGAGTGCATCAAAATACGGAATAGAGCTGGCCGGGATAGTGCCATATGATCAGAACATTACAGAGTACGATCTTGCAGGGAAGCCACTGATTGATCTGCCCGATGACTCCCCTGCTGTTATCGCGGTAGGAGAGATACTTCACAAACTAGAAATCCTCGTCTAGCACCTTTGATCTTACTGCCCCTTTAATCCAATTCTTGGATGCCTGGAGGGACCTCTCAGGGTCTTTAAGATTTTTCCATATCTCTTTATCCCCTGGGGTCCCCATAAATGGGCTCACAGTGCTTTCCAGTGAATTGACTACCCATATCATCATCTTAACATTTTCCTTTACTTTATCCATGTTTTCCCTGATGAAGTTTACAAATGGGGCAGGGCTTTTCTCTGAAGGAACTATCACCACATGTTCAACGGTTACCACCTTTAATGCTTCCAGAATTTCAGACACAAATACGATAGATGGGAATATAAAGAGCTGGAGTTCATTGTTGTCTTTAACTGCCTTAATGGTTTTGCTGACACCTGGTATTTCTGGCTGAACATCCGATACCTCATACCCTGATTTACGCATCAAATCCTTTGCTGCATCTTCTACTATTTGGGAAACCATCGGGAACCGCAAATTGGCAAGACGTTTAAACCCCCTTTCCAGTTCATCGGGCATGTACTTATGGGTGGGTGGGGTGTAAAATACCTCTCCCAGGTAGTTGAGCTGTACATGCATATCCGGAGAGAAGACAGAAAGGCGAATCTTTCCTGTTATTCCTTCAAAGATCATCCGTTTTACATCACCTTCCAGTAGTTTTTCCAACATCTTTTTCTCATCCTCAGTCAGACTGTCCACTTCCTGATCTATCTTCCACATCAATTCCTCAGCGGATACCGCCCTGTACTTCATAAGGTAACCCGATATATTTCCTAAAACCTTTGGTAATAAACTCTCCATTTTAAGAATCCTCCGTCTCTTCAAATTCATCGTTCATATTATAGCATACCTCTGTCAAATTTTCCAAACTAAGACACAAAATCAATGATAATAACTATCTTTCTCCTTAGACAGGTCAAAACCTTCTACTTCTTCCCTTATCATTTTCAGGAGAACACCCCCAAGAGTTGTATCACTTCTTATCTCCGGAGCCTTTCCCAGAAGAAGCCGGAAGCCTTTAACTCCCTGGATATTGTTCTCTATTAAGGCATACGCCTGAATGTTAAAGAAGGCAGTAGCGATGTCGAATTGTGTATTGGGAATCTCCTCAAGGACACTGTTGAGGAAAGCGGAGAGCCTTACATCACTGTTGTCTATAATCTTTTTTGGACTCATAAAGTTCCTTATTTATACCAGATCCTTAAGTTCATCAATCGTGAGCCCTGCTTTTTTTATGATATTACTAAGAGTTCCTTTCTTGATTTCCTTATGAAGTGGAACAACTACCGATATGTTTTTCTCAAGATTGTGCATAAAGATATGGCTTCCTCTCTGATGGTCAACGACGAACCCCTTTCGCCTGAGTACCTTGACAATGTTTTTGCCTGAAAAAGTTTTGCTCAAAGAACCATCTCCACTTCTTTTACAATCATAGTAGTTTTGGATTTAATCTGATTCAACTTTTCAAGCCCTTCAAGATAGGCATGTATAGCTTCTTTGGCATTTTCAATTGCTTCTTCTTCAGTTTCCCCTTGAGTAAAACAGCCATCAAGAGCGGGAACTGTCACATTAAAACCGCCTTCTTCAGCAGGCTCTAATATTATGTTGAATTTCATAAAATAAACCTCCTTTTTTATTCATTATATCACACACTCCTTGCCTTCTCAAGCCTGCTCTTCACCAGTTCACACACTGCCCAATAGACCTCATTCCGCTCGTCTTCTGTCATGCCAAGGATGTCGAAGACTATATCTCGTCGAGGGCTTTGCGGTCAGGCAGGGGGTTTGGCTTTTGCTCACTATAGGATGGGAGAAGTCTATATGGAGTTCATTATGAAAAAAGTTAAGTCGCCACATTTTCCCACTCAAACCGTTTTTTTAAGATCATTGCAATGGCTGTGGTGAAGTTTATTGTCATGCTGGAGTCTACCTACAACTGTTGCCCTGGAAAACCTTTTGCGAAATGCTCTGGAATGGCAATATTATTTGACTCGACTCCTTGAACTGGTTACATACACCCTTCACACAAAACGAACAAATATATCATCGGCTATCTCATTGTCTACCGCAATCTGTGTTTGTCCAGCCTGGAACACATACGAGGGGTATGTCTGTATTACCTCGACAGACACACCGGGCAGTATCCCCATTGCCAAAAGTTTCTGTAGATTTTTGTGGTTCTTGGTCAGGATATAAACTATTTTCCCCCCTTGTCCTTTTCTTAATTTTGAAAGTGACGTTACAATCTTTTCGGCAATTTCCTTTCCTTCTTTGCAACATCTGATGGGCGGTATGGGCTTACCATGTGGACATTCCCTTGGGTGCCCTAATAATGTGCATATACTCTCTTCAACATCCTCAGATATAATATGCTCGAATTTACATGCAGCGCTCTCCATGTTGTTATCTACACCTACATCCAGGACATCGTGAAGCAACCTTTCTGCAAGCCTGTGCCTTCTTATTACTCTTTTAGCTTCCCGATTGCCTTTCGGCGTTAATTTCACCCTGTTATCTGAGATTACGACATGCTCTGACTTTGCCAATGTATTGACAGTGCTCTCCCTGCCGAGTTTCCTTAACTCAACAAACTCGTTTTCTCCCTCAACAGTATCAATCCACAATTTTTCTAATATCTCTTGACCAGCATTAGTTACCATAACTTTTCAACCACCTTTTAAAGAATTTTACCAACTTTGGCTCAGGCAAGGTTTCATATCCACAATTTGGGCATTTTATCATGCCACATTTAGCCATTGGGCATCCTCTGCAAGCCTCAACACCTTCCTTCCCGCTAAATTCATATCCACAAAATACGCATTTCATAATTGGACTCCCAGGGCAACAAGAACCTGATTCAGAACAAGACCAACCCCAAATGCGAAAAAGAAGACAAAGGTAAAGATCAGCACTGCCGTTTTTATACCCCTCTCTTTTATCATCATCATAAATTGGGCAACACATGGCACAAAAAGCGTTAATATTACTGCTGCCACAGTAAGCTGCATCCCTGTAAGGGAATTTTGCATACTGTACAATCCTGCTGCACCATAATCGCGCCTAAAGAATCCAAAGAGAAACACCCTTGCGGTTTCGTCTGGCAAACCAATAAGGTTTACAAGCGGCGCTAAACCATTTGTTATCACATGTAAGATTCCTGTTAACTGAAAAATCCAGATCAGGACACTCACTATAATAAAAAGAGGGAAAACCTCTTTGAAATACCATACCATCCTTGAGTAAGTTTTTATTAAGACATTTGAAATCTTGGGTAATCGAAGGGGGGGCAGCTCCATATAAAAACTGGGGTTTTCGCCTGGCAATATCCTTGCCGCCAAAAAACCAATCAGAATAAAATTAAGTAATATTACGACAAACCATATAAATAATGCTAGTGGATGACCTGCTAAAATGGCAAAAATGACCCCTAACTGTGCTGAACATGGCACAGCCAAAGCCAGAAGCAATGTGGAAATTACCCGCTCACGTTTAGTCTCTTGTGTCCTGGTTACCATTGTCGCCATAGTGCTGCAACCTAACCCCAGCACCATAGGTATAACCGCCCTTCCACTCAGCCCAATCTTCTTGAAAACCCTATCTACCAGCATGGATAACCGGGGAAGGTATCCACTATCCTCAATAACAGAAAACACAAGGAAAAATGTACCAACAATGGGAAGTATTATAGCCACGGCATACGTTATACCTAAGGTGATGATACCGTATTCACCCACTATCAAATCCTGTATCGGCCTATAGGGGACATTGCTCATAACAAACTTGGTTATTACAGGATTGATTTTCTCGCCAAAGATTGTCCCCTCAATCAGATTAACAAGCTTGCCTGCACCCAAGACCCCTACAAACCGATAAAGTCCCAAATACAGTATAGCGATCAAGATGGGTATTCCGGTTATTGGATTTATCATTACCCTGCTGAGTCTCTCTTTGAAACTGCCTGTTTTCAGAGGTACGGCTACTAAAGATGACGAGGTTATCTTCCTGACCTCATTTTGTAATCTAATTTTTATGATATAATTCAAAGGATAACCGTACTTGCGACTCGTTCTCTTCACAATCCCGTCGATCTGGTCATAATCCTTGCTTTCCTTTTGCTTCACCAAACGCTGCATATCCTCGTCTTCTTGCAAAAGCAATAGAGAAACAGACCGTTTTGAAATTGGATAGCTGTTTTTGAGGAAGGATTCAATTTCTTTTATCGAGGATTCTATACCCTTCCGATAACTGGTTTGGAATTTATCTAAAACAGGAACATATTGATCGATCTTTCTAATGAGTTGATCAATACCCTTACCGGCAGTCGCAATTATAGGAACGACGGGTATGCCAAGTTTGCCTTCCAGGTCATTAAAATCTATGCTTATCCCTAATCCTTCTGCTTCATCCATCATATTTATTACGAGTATAACCGGAAGACCTGCCTCAATTAACTGAAGTGTCAGGGGCAGCATTCGCTCCAGGTTCTTGGCATCAATCACATGGAGTATTATCTTCGGTCTTTCTTCCAGAAGCATCAATTTAGCAACACGTTCTTCCTCGGTAATGGGAATCAAAGAATACATGCCAGGCAAGTCGATTACCCCGAAATCTCTGCCATTTATCTTACACCTGCCTTTATCAACTGTTACCGTGGTTCCTGGATAGTTTGATACGGTGACGTATATTCCAGTCAGCCTATTGAACAAAAGGCTTTTACCCACATTCGGATTCCCGACTATTACTATCTTTTGCAAACCCTCTATATCTTCCCCTGCCGGCCCGTGGCGCTGAGGTGCTGTTTTCTTTTTTCCTGTGACTGAAGGGAATTTCACTGATGACCTCCAAATGTTTAATTTCTAGTGGAATGTCCCTTTAATACCTTTACTATAAATATTCCCTCCCCCTTGATGGGGGAGGGGCAGGGTGGGGGTGAAGAATCGCTATGTCGCCCCCTCCCCTTAATCCCCTCCCACCAAGGGAGGGGAGACATTTTTGGTAAAGTTATTTATGAGTCAAAGCACTAGTTTGGATTCACTCTATCTACAATTGAAACTTTGCAATCCTTTCCTTCCTTCTTCAGACACTCCCTACAGTATCCAAAGAGTTCCAGCTTATGCCCGGTCACTTCAAAACCATGACTCCTTGAGAATTTCTTCTCAATATCTAAAACCTCATCCTGCTTGAACTCAATGATCTTTCCGCAGCCAAGGCATCGAAAGTGGCAGTGATGCTCATGTCCTAACACGTGTTCATAGTGCATATGGCCATCTTCAAAGAAGACCTCCTTGATCAAACCGCTTTCGATGAGCAGAGGGATCGTTCTATATATAGATGCCTTTGATATACTACACTTCTTGTTTTTTAAACAAAGATAGAGGGTATCAACATCGAAGTGATCATGGGTCAAGAATATCTCTTCGATGATTACCTCTCTTTCAGGTGTATTCCGAAGCCCACTTTCCTTCACATATTTCCTGAAAACCTCTATTTCGTTCATAGATACCTTAACACAGGTACAATTATTATTGAGAATCTATTGCAATAATAATGCGCCATCCCTTCTTTGTCAAGGAAAAAGTATTTTCAAGGAATATTTTGAAAAAAGATATTGACAAATCAAATAACTTTTACTTATTATGATATTATAAAAAACCGACTGGTTGGTATAATTAATCAAAGGCATACATCTATTATGAAAAGAGAAAAGGGAAAGCTAACGAGAAAAAGTATCGTAAAAAAGTCGCTACGGCTTTTTTCGGAAAAGGGATACTACAATACATCTATGGCAGATATCGTTCAGGCAACAGGTTTGACAAAAGGTGGAATTTACGGCCAATTTAAGAGTAAGGAAGAAATTTGGCATGCAGTTTATGACGAAGCTGTCAACATCTGGAGAAGTAAGGCGTTTAGAGGAACCAGGGAGATCTCGAACCCAGTTGATCGAGTAGGGAAACTCACAGAGAACATCCTGAAGGACTTTCTTGGGGCAAAGGTTTTCAAAAAAGGGGCTTTTTTTGTGCCCATGCTTTTTGAGTTTTCTGGACATTCTGTAAACATGACAGATAAAATCTCTAAAGGATTCGAAGGATTCTCAAACCTGCTGTACCGCTGGTTGAAAGAAGCGGCAGACGCAGGATTGTTGAAGAAAGGATTGAATCTCGAGGAAATTGCAAACTTTATTTTCATCTCCCTTAACGGGGCCACCAGCTTATTTGTGGCGACAAAAGACCCCAGAATCTGGCAGCATACAATCAGGCAGCTAGAATTCTACGTTAATCAGTTAAAAAGAGGATAGTTACTCTTCCGTATGAACTTTTTAAGACAAAGAGAAGTTTAGAGTTTTCGAGAAGTAGATTTCTTAAGAGGAGGTGAAGGAAAAGAGACTTATTAATAAAAAGAACCTGTCACAATACGTACTCATAAGAAAGGAGAACGTCATGAAAAGAAGATATGTTTTTTTAAGAATGATTGCCCTGGTTTCAATCATGATTCTTTTGGGAAGCATACCTTCTTATGCAGAAAAGGCTAGAGGTGTAACAGATGACACCATAAAGATTGGACATTTTGTAGATATGACAGGAGTGGCTGCTGCCGTGGGTATCCCCGTAACCAATGGGATAAAGACGCATTTTCAAAATATCAATGATCAGGGAGGAATCAACAGCAGAAAGGTAAAGTTCATCGCTGAGGACGATCATTATACGATTCCCGGTGCTTTCGCTGCTTTCAAAAAACTGATCTTTAAAGACGAAGTTCTGTCCATTCTCACTGTCGGGGGGACAGGTCAGTCCTTTGCCCTTATGAGACAGATTGAAGAGCATAAGGTTCCCGTAATAACTGCGAGCGCTGCAGAGGGATTAACAACTCCAGTGAAAAGATATGTATTCACACCAATGGCGAGTTATGATGACGGGCTAAGGCTTATCATAGATTATATCATGAAGGATCTAAAGGCAAAAAACCCGAAAATAGCACTCGTCTGTCCAGATAATGAAGTTGGTAAAACCGGTTTGCGGGCCATAGAAAAGTATCTTTCAAAGTATAACTTAAAATTGAGTAATAAGACAATAATTAACTTCGGTGAGATTGATGCAACTTCCCAGGTCTTGCTTTTAATTAAAGAAAATCCAGATTATATAATCCTTCATGAGGCCGTCGGTGGCGTTATTTCGTTTTTTAAAGCTGCAAAGAGATATGGTTTAAGAAGTAAGGTCCTCGGGTCATTTTATGTCAGTGATGAGGATAATATAAAAGTTATTGGAGATGCCATGAAAGATGCCTTGGTGACAAGCTCCATTGGTTATTGGGACGATAATGCTCCTGGAATGGCTGAACTGAGAAAGATCACCAAGAAATACGATCCTGAGACGAAGTGGATGACAAAAAGTTACATAGAGGGTTATCACGCTGCAATGGTCTGTGTAGAAGGGCTAAAAAGGGCAGGTAGAAATCTAAATCATGAAACTCTGGTAGAGGCTTATGAAACCTTTAAAGACTTTAATACCGGTGAAATTTCGGGGCATGTAAGTTACAGCAAGAATAATCATAAAGGCGGAACGACGAACAAATTGTATAAAGTGGACCTAAAGAATCAGACCTTTATGCCGATTACCGAGTTTAGGGAGCCAGCTTTCAAGGATTAATAACCAAAGAAGATTCTGTGTCACCCTTAAAACAAGTGTAAAGGAAGGGAGGAGTAATTAAGACATAAAAGCTCGCTAGAATAATAAAAGCAGGCAAACAGGCGTTAGGTATTTAGAATAATCGAGAAAGGGTATTTCACAGCAGAGAAGACCTTAAAAAATATCTGGCGATATGCAAAAGATACATAATAGGAAACAGAGTAAATACAAGTAAAGGAGGGGATGAAATGTCTTATCAACTCAATGAAGAACAAAAGATGTTTTATCAGAGCACAAGGAGGTTTGCCCAAGAAAAATTGGCTCCCCTGGCTGCTGAGATAGATGAAAAGGGAGAGTTCCCAAAAGAGGCGTTCGAGCAACTTCAAGAGATGGGTATCCTCAGCCTGGTTTTTCCCGAGGAGTACGGAGGGGCAGGGGCAGATCATCTCACCTTCTGTTTGGCTACGGAAGAGGTGTCGAGAATAAGCGGAACTCTCGGCTGCCTTGTGCTGTACCAATCCTTTCCCTTCTCCCTGCTCAAGACAGGGGGTACCGATACACAAAAAGCAAAGTACATACCTAAGCTCGCCAGCGGAGAGCTGATTCATTCATTCAGCATCACCGAACCACATGCGGGTTCTGATGTTTCAGGGATCAAGACGAGGGCGACATTGGACGGAGACCACTATGTGTTGAATGGAAGCAAATGCTTCTGTACCCACGCGCAGGCAGCAGGAATCGTGACGGTCTTTACTACCACCGATCCTGCAAAAGGGAGTAAAGGCCTGAGCGCCTTCATCGTGGAGAAAGATACCCCTGGTTTTTCCATAAGCAAGATCGAACAGATGATGGGCCTCCGAGGGACATCCTCATGCGAATTGGTATTCGAAGAGTGCCGGATTCCCAGGGAGAACCTATTGGGTAAGGAAGGGGATGGTTTTAAACTTGCGATGGTCACCCTCGATGAAGCCCGACCTGGATCGGCAGCCATGGGTGTGGGCATAGCTCAGGGAGCCTTAGATTATGCCTTAAGATATGCGAAAGAAAGGGTTCAATTAGACGGGCGGTGGACGGTAGATGAGCTGGCGGACCTGATGCCCAGGACACTTGCCGCTAATCTAGTGAACCCTATGCCACCGAAGAAGGGTTAGTTGCCGGGACGCTGATTACCCTGCATCCAAAACTATGCCATGTTTCCTGAGTTTTTATACACAGTGTTTCTAACCCATTGAAATAAATGAGGAAAAGAAATTATAGAAGTAGAAGGCAACATTTTATTAAGAAACGGTTGGATACAGTTCTCCTTGAATAATGGGACGTAATTTCGTATCAGGCGGGGTAAAATCGAAAACGGCTTTTAAGAAGGACATTATAATCTTATAGGTAGCCCCCCACAGTATTTCATCTGGCTGGCCGTCTTCACGATGGATAAAACAGTCATGATCGACCCAATCGTTATCGAACATCTTTCTAAACCTTCCTTCTACTTTTAGTTTGTAAGTGGCATAGTCGTTATGGTTAAACAATGATGTCAGGGGGAGTCTGAGAATTTTATCCACTTCCCAGTTTGGTTTGAGTTTTATCTCTTTTTTCATTATCCCTACCATTGGGAAGACCAACCTATGGAACAATTCTAACCTGTAACACCTCAAAGCCCCCAAAAAATCTATCTTAAAGGGGTTGAGTCTTATCTCTTCGAAGCCTTCCCGAAGGGCATTCCCTAGAAAATACATGATGGTTTGGAATGACTCCCTGTTGTTTTTCTTGTTCATCTGGAACCCTATGCCTTTCTTCAATGGAAGGATGTAGGGGATTATCAAGTGGCTCAATATGAGGTCCATCCATTGGTTGGGATGTCCCCCTGGAAAACACAAATCCCCTGGCTGTTGTACATTAACTGATCTTTTATTCAGTAAAAAAAAGTATTTGTCCTCTGAATTACCTTGTATTGGGTATTTCCCGAGAAGGACAAGTACCCCTGCTGTTTCCCATTTGACTCCCCTCTTTTTCTCTTCTCGAATGAATGACATTTGTTCCCTATAATCCAGGGGAAGTTCAGCAAGGGCATGAACGATCCTGTTTTCTAATTCGTCTTTCAATTTGTATTAACCCTTTACATATTCTCTAGCTGTCCTTTAGCGCCCTTTGCACAACCTACCAAGAGCTTTGAAGAAGTACCCTGAGAGCAAACATCGTCAAAAACCGGAAGTCGTAAATCGTGAATGGGTGTTATACCTTTTATTTACGACTCGCGACTTACGATTTACGATCATAGATGGGTCAAAATTTATCCCGTTGAAAAACGGGAAATGTATGCTGAAGCGAAAAGTGGTACTTTTTCAAAGCTCCCTATAAATCTCTAACCTGTTAGTGGAAAATCAGAGTAGGAATTAGCAGAAGAACCGCAGTGTTGAGTGGAGTTAGAAATTTTAAAGGAGAAACACTATAGGATTTACTGTCTTAGTGGCATCACTAAGAGCTCAGGAAGAACTGTCTGTTACAACATGTCATATATGTCATACATAAGTCTTAAGATCAAGGGAAAAATCAGACGGATGCAGGGTCATGCGGAAATTTCAAGAATCCATCCATCTCCCTATTCCGAGATGAGCCGATGGTACGGGTTGAAGGAAACGCAGCTTGTTAGTTTATTTTTTTGTTGACAAGATCACCAAAGATTGTATACAAATATATATAGTATTTTATATAATTTGGTTAGTATTTAATTGAGAGAGGAAATTATAATCTATGGATGACACCCGGGTTTTGCTTAAATCTAACTCAGAGAAACCTTCAAGAGAAGGTATAGTCAAATTGCTCAGGGAGGCTATCTATTCTGGTCAGCTTCCTCCTGGTATAAGACTGATAGAATCAGAATTGGCAGAAAAGATGCAGGTTGGCCGAACCCCCTTAAGGGAAGCCATTCGGCAATTACAGGCAGAAGGATTAATAAAGGTAGTCCCGAACAAAGGGGCTACGGTAGTGACTTATTCTAGCAACGACATCAAAGAGATATACAGAATTTGTGCAGCCCTGGAGGGAATGGCAGCTTCTTTGGCAGTAGAGAATTTAGGCCAATCCGAACTGGATAAGATCAAGACAACAGAGGCTAAAATGGAAACCAAAGAGCTACAGGCAAATAGACGAAAATGGTTTTTGACAAATAGGGAATTACATTCGGTTTATCTGAGATGCTGTTATGCTCCCAGATTAACAAAACTTATTAAGCAACAGATAAACCAGGTCGATCGATACTGGTATATCCTGGTTTCAATTCCTGGCATGATGGAACAAGCTATCTCGCAGCATAAGGAGATTATACAGGCATTTGATAAAAGGGACCCCGATCTTGTACGACAGATGGTGGAATACCACATATTCTCAGTGGGGCTTTTGCTTGTAGGTCATCTTGAGTCTCTTTATCCAGCGGTTTTTTGAGAGAAGATGTCCATGATCTCCAGCAAACCAACTCATTTTCTGAAGGAGGTAGTGTCAAAATAAAAGGGTAGCTAGGGATGCCTCCATAAACAGTATTTAAATCTTTAAAAGGGAGGAACAAGTTCATGAGAACCAAATCTATCTTTTCAGTTATGGTGTTGCTGAGTTCAATTATGGTAATTCTATTGTATTCCCCTATCCATGCTAAAGAGGTAAGAGGGGTTACGGATGATACCATAAAGATCGGTGCAATACTTGATATGACGGGTCCATTTGCTGCAGATACAGGCCCGGAGGGATACACCGGTGGGGTTAGGGTTTACTTTAGACATATAAATGACGAGGGAGGAATTCATGGCAGAAAGATAAAGGTAATAGCAGAGGACAGTCGTTATACGATACCGCTATCTGTGGCGGCCTTCAAAAAACTGGTATACAGGGATAAAGTCCTTGCGATCGTTGGATATACAGGAACCGGTCAGACCAAGGCCCTGTGGTCACAGATTGAGAAGGAGAAGATGCCCAGCTTTACCGTCAGTCTTGGTGAGTCCAATGTTAAAAGCCTGTGCAACGCTACCTTTTCATCCCCGCAGCTACCTATGAGGATGAAATCAGTATCTTGACCAAGTATATAGTGGAAGATTTAAAGGCCAGGGATGCAAGAATAGGCATAGTTACTATGGATGTCGAATATGGGAAGGTTGCTATAGCTGCGCTAAAGGAGAGGGCAAACGCCTATAAACTGCCCCCCCCACATGTGGAGATCATAGACCCGGGGGCAATAGATGCAACCTCCCAGGTACTTGGCTTAGGGAAGGCTAAAGTGGATTATGTAATCCTACATATGGGTATAGGACCCACTGCAGTGGTAGTGAGGAGTGCGCTGAAATTCAAGTTTTCTCCTACATTCTTTGGGACATTCTATTCATGTGATGAGGAGATTATAAAGCTGGGTGGTAAGGCTGCAGAAGGTTATATCGGCATCCATTCCTTTAACCCATGGTACCACAAGAGTCCAGGTATGGATAAATTAAGAGAGATTACCTTGAAATATGACCCTGTAAAATCACGTAACAGACTCTATATTCAGGGGTGGGTTACCAGTATGATCCTGGCGGAGGCCATGAAGAGGGCAGGCAAGACAGCATTGAATAACGAAACTCTGACAGATGCAGTTGAGGGCATCAGAGACTTTGATAGTGGAGACATCTGTGCCCCCATCACTTATAGCCCTACACAACATAAAGCCGGTGAATACTGCAGGCTCTATAAGGCGGATGTGAAGAATATAAGATTTACACCCTTGACAGGATGGATCAAACCATAACCGTTTTCAATGCCCGTGTTAGCGAGAGGCGTCTGTTCCTATTGACCAACCGAAGGAGACATTATCCGAAAGGTGTGGAGTGTGAAAATTTTTATTTAAGAACTTCTTCAGAAGAGGTGAGTCATCAATGAACGATAAAAGAATCTTGGTAGGGGTCAATGAGCTTGCCATCCCCAGGGAACAAGAAGTGCCCATACCAATCAGCCGGGATGCCTGGCTGGATGACTCTGCAGAAAATGACCTGGTTGACATTTTCAGGAAGTTCAAAGAATCCCGCAACATTCAAGAGGTTAAAGAAAGCCTTAAATACGTTCAGGAAGAAGCAAAAAAAGAAAAAACCTGATGCCTTCTACCATCGAAGCCGTAAAAGCCAGGGCAACTATGAGCGAGATCATAGGAATAATCCGGGAAGCCTACGGTCTACCTTACGATCCCTTTAAAATGATTAAGAATCCTTTCTGGGAGGTAAAGCATGATTGAAAAAAAGGTAAAGGTTTTAGTTGCCAAACCAGGGATGGATATCCACGAAAGGGGGGTAATAGTATTATGTGAAGCCCTGAAGAATGCCGGAGCCGAAGTTGTGTATACCGGTTTATGGCAAACGGCTGGGATGATTGCCTCAGCAGCCTTAGAAGAAGATGTGGATGCTATTGCCGTAAGCGTTCTGGACGGTAATCTATTGACTATTTTCAGCGGTATAGTGGAAGAGCTGAAAAATCGAGGGATTAGTGATGTTCCTATCGTTGCCGGGGGCATTATCCAGGATGAAATCAAACCGGCTCTATCTGATCTTGGAGTAACGGGTTTTTATGGTCCAAAAACCCCTCTATATACAATAACAGAACATATATTTGAAAGAGCAACAAGCAAAAACAGAAAGGAGGTAAGAGATGAGTAACAGAGCGTTTTTAAAGAAGAGTACTCGTTTGTTTTTAGTTGGCATAGGGTTTTTAATCCTAACCTTCATTTTCAGCCAGGGGGCTTACTCGGGAAATGTACGAGGGGTAACTGATGACACTATAAAGCTTGGGGTAATAGTTGACCTGACGGGACCTATTGCTGTGAACACCATACCCTATCTTGAAGCGGCAAGAAACTACTTTCGATACATAAATGAGCAGGGTGGAATTAATGGAAGAAAGGGGACCATATAGGCGGAAAACACTGCAGGTTCTTCAAGGCTGATGTGGATAAAGGGTTGCTTGTTCCTCTTACAGGATGGAAGGAGCCTAAAGGGAAAGATTGAGAGACCTCGGTAGTTCTTCAAACCTGATCTGCTAAACAACAGACTCATTGCCATAACAGATTGGAAAAAACCGATTGAGATGAAATGAAACAACGGTTAACAAAATACATTACAACATAGCAAGATTATACTCATATCTTACTTAAGGAGGTTATAGAAAATGGCTTGGACAAAGTGGGAAAACGTAGCTGGATTTGATTTTAAAGATATTATATACGAAAAAAAATACCATACGGAATTAGAAGGCGGAGTAGCACGAGTGACAATCAACCGTCCAGACAAACTCAACTCTTTCACCAATTTGACCCAGGATGAAATGTTCAGGGCAGTGGACGATGCCAGTCATGATTCCCTGATTGGTGCGGTAGTTCTTACAGGTGCAGGCGATAAGGCATTCAGTGCCGGTGGTGATGTCGGCTGGGAGGCCACTGGTCTGAGAGAGCAATTTTACTGGAGATATCCCCCCAATCAAATTGTTAGAATGTGCCGAAAACCGATTATTGCCGCGGTAAAAGGGTGGGCTATTGGAGGAGGCCATCACTTAGCCTATGTATGCGATTTTACTATAGCAGCAGACAATGCCAAATTTGGGCAGAATGGGCCACGGGTTGCCAGCCCGGCAGATGGTTATCTTGTTGCATACCTGACAAGGGTAGTGGGAGCCAAAAAGGCAAGGGAAATCTGGATGCTCTGCAGACGCTACAACGCCCAGCAGGCATTAGAGATGGGACTGGTAAACGCTGTAGTACCCCTGGATAAACTGGATGAAGAGGTGGATAAATGGTGCGAGGAAATCCTGTCCTTGAGCCCAGGTTGTCTGGAAATTCTAAAGGCCAGCTTCGATATGGATATTGACTACATGTCTGGTTCGTATGGTCAGATGTCAAGGGTGATGTATCCTGATTGGTTTGACAGTAAAGAATGCAAAGAGGGGCCCAAGGCTTTTATGGAAAAGAGGAAACCTGATTTCTGGAAGATCAGAAAGGCAGAGATTGAAGCAAAGAAAAAGCGTTAATCTATATACTGACCAAACATTACAGGAGTTTTATTGCTTAACCCCCTTTAATGCCTGTATGTTTTGGTTAACTTTCTTAATCTTAATCAAATTTATTGACTATATTCCCAAAGGGGCATGTAGATGGCATAAAGAACGAAAGGAAATAAGAATTTACCTTTTTGGTTCTGGCTACGCCAGGTTGGGGATAGATAAGGTGTGAGAGATAACAACTAAAGGTTTGAACAGGAGGAGAGAATGGAATTTGGATTTACAGAAGAACAGAAGATACTTAGAGAGAGTGTCAGGGATTTTATGGAAAGGGAATGCCCTCCGGAATATGTGAGAGAGCTTGATGAAAAAGAACAATATCCCTATGACCTTTATGGGAAGATGGCAAAACTGGGTTGGTTTGGCCTGCCATTTCCTGAAGAGTATGATGGGAGCGGATTGGGCGCTGTAGATTTTGTGATTGTGGGAGAGGAGATGTCCCGGTTTTCCTACGAAATCGCTGCTGGGTTCGGTATCAGTATATTCTGTGGATTGAACATTTTGGAAAATGGAAACGAGGAGCAGAAGAACTTCTATATACCTAAGATGATAAAAAACGAGATCAGGCTCTCCATATCTATAACAGAGCCTAATGCAGGGTCTGATGCTGCTTCCCTCATGACATCGGCGGTCCTGGATGGGGATAGCTGGGTTATAAACGGGCAGAAGACCTTCCAGACAGCAGCCGATGCCAAAAACAACATTATGAGTGTCTATGTTAGAACAGACAGGGGCCTTCCCAAACACAAAGGTATAAGTCTG
>Ga0210049_1000425_pt1 | contig 35276 bp, 29 predicted proteins | sample CryGeyCG2014_300_2_FD_183964 | JGI IMG/M metagenome (GOLD analysis project Ga0210049, IMG submission 183964) | Groundwater microbial communities from aquifer - Crystal Geyser CG06_land_8/20/14_3.00 (SPAdes) (version 2) | ecosystem: Environmental > Aquatic > Deep subsurface > Groundwater | place... | reverse complement strand
GAGTAGATGTAAAGGTACAAAGGAGTAACACGAACAGTGCCTGTGCTACTTTCCGGCTGGACCAGGTTGCTCGGTTCAGCACACGATGATAGTTCTGAAAGTGCTCGTCGTTGCCTCACCCCATCACACACAACGCGGACGCGACCGTGCGGCGACCCGGAGCCAATATCGCACCTATCAGTAGAACCTGCGCTTGTTGCCATACCGGTTCCGAAAAGTATGGCGCGAAGGATGCGGTTAAGGCTATAATCTCGCAGGGCAGGTTAAGCATCGTAGACCCCTTTGGACAAAGATAGTCTTGAGCTTAACCTCCCCAGCAGTCATCTCCAAATTGGATAAAGTCCAGTCAAGATAGAATGGAATAACCTGAGATTCTACCACCCACCACTACGCTGGAATTTCGGGCAATCACAGCGCAAGTCGCATCCCGTCACCGAAGGCGCATCAAGTCTCTATGAGTCACATGACTGCTTTGCCCATTTGTTTCATGCTATTCCTTCAGGTCTCACTCCTGGGGGGTTGCGGGAGAGGTGGGCCGGACTTCGACGACCTGACCATTTCCGATTCCTACGAGGAATACAGGAGTTCGGAGATCACCTGGAAGATATACTATGAATCGAACAGCCTCTCACGGTTCAGGGGCAAGGTGCGTTTTGCCGCGCCCATCCGGGAGCGGAACCTGGATATCGTGACGCATGACATATTGGTGACTTCCGGCCAGTATGCTGATCCGGAGATGGTGAGCACCAGCGTCTCTGGTCACATTTACACGTGGCGCTCGGGGAAAACCTCTGAGCCGTCCGGCGCGATCAACCTGCTGCATACCGTCCCTGCCAGCAAAGGTGTCTACGAAAGCCTCTGCAAGATTCGCGACGGGGACAAGGTCACCATCTCCGGTTGGGAGATCGACAAGGTGGAAGCCTTCGACAAGTCAGCCAACGCAATGGGGACGTGGCAGGATATGGGGTGCAACTCGTTGCTCGTGAACAAGGTTCAGAGAGAAAAATAGATCCGACCAGGAAGCGCCCGTCGGTCAACGTCTAATGCGATGATTACACTCGAAGACATCTCCATTCAGTTTGCTGATCGCGTTCTCTTCGCCGATCTTTCTTGCCTTATCGGACATCACGAACGAATGGGGTTTGTCGGCGCTAACGGCGCAGGCAAAACCTCATTGCTGAAGATCATGGCGGGAATGGTATCGCCGGACACGGGATCGGTCTCGAAGGCCAAGTACGTTTCCGTGGGATACCTGCCCCAGGACGGCATTTGCGTCGGTGGGAACACCCTGTACGAGGAAGTGGAATCGGCTTTTGAGGAGGTCATTGCCCTCAGAGAGAAACTTGATGAAGCTCACGCGCGGCTGGGCGCGCTCTCCTCGTCCTCCGCTGAGTGCGTGGAAACTCTCGCGATCTGCGGAGAGCTGCAGCATCGGCTGGAAGATTTGGATGCCCATCAGATGGAATCGAAAGTGGGACGCGTCCTCGCAGGTTTGGGTTTCGCGCAGCATGATTTTCACCGGATCACGGATGAATTCAGCGGGGGTTGGCAGATGCGAATCGCGCTCGCGAAATTGCTGCTCCGCGAACCCTCCGTGTTGCTCCTCGATGAGCCGACCAATCACCTCGACATTGAATCCCAGCAGTGGCTGGAAGAATACCTGCAGAGGTACGATGGAGCGGTGATTCTGGTATCGCATGACCGAGCGTTTCTGGACGCCCTCTGCAGTCGCATACTGGTACTGGCTCATGGACGACCAGAGTTGTACGTCGGGAATTACAGCTTCTACGAAAAAGAACAGGCGGGGCGGAGGCAACTACGTCTCAGCGCCTACGAGAATCAGCAGCGCCAGATTGACCAGGCGCAGAGATTCATCGATCGCTTCCGGGCAAAGGCCACGAAGGCCAGCCAGGTGCAAAGCCGGGTCAAACAACTGGAGAAGATTAAGCGAATCGAAATTGAGGACGCCGAAGCGCCCATTCGTTTTCGTTTCCCGCCACCTCCCGCGAGTGGCCGCGTTGTGATGGAGTTGCAGGGCATTGAGAAGAGCTACGGAGAGAATCGCGTTCTCGAAGGCGTCGACTTGACCATCTACCGGGGGGACCGCATCGCTGTTATCGGAGTCAACGGCGCGGGGAAGTCTACTTTGGCAAGGGTGCTCGCGGGAGTCGAAGCGATCGACGCCGGAAACCGTGCTATCGGTTACAACGTCATGGCAGCCTACTTTGCGCAGCAGCAGGCTGAGGACCTGGAAGCGACGAAGCAGGCTCTGCAGATCGTCGAAGAAGTGGCCGTTGGCGATACCCGAAAGGCGTTGCGCAACATCCTGGGAGCGTTCCTGTTCCATGGCGATGATGTATTCAAGCCGGTCGGTGTTCTCTCAGGCGGGGAGAAGAGTCGTCTCGCCTTGGCGAAAATGTTGGTGCAGCCCTCGAATTTCCTCATCATGGACGAACCGACCAATCACCTCGACATGCGCTCCAAAGACATCCTGCAGGACGCATTGCAGAACTTCAAAGGCACCTACGTGATTGTGTCCCACGACCGGGCGTTTATTGATCCGATCGTGAGCAAGGTGCTGGAGGTCCGTCACGACGGAGTCGACCTCCATCTGGGCAATGTCTCAGACTACCTCCACCGTAAACGGATGGATGAGGGTAACCGCAAAGATAGTTTTTTCTCCGGGGAATCCGGTGCATCGGCGGGAAGGAGCCTCGGGGGCGCGAGCGAGAAGGAGCGGAGACGGAGAGAGGCTGAGCAGCGACAGGAACTCTCCCGAACACTCAAACCATTGAAGGAAAGATTGAGGCATATTGAGGAATCCATCGCGCAAAAAGAATCACGAAGGACGGAGATCGAGACACTCATGGCCGTCCCGGATTTCTATGGAGACGGTGACACTGTCAGGATGACCGCCGAGGAATACTCACTACTCAAGTCACGGTTGGAAGGGGAATACGAAGAGTGGACTGAAGTATCGGAGAAGATCGGGTCCATAGAGCCGTCGTGAGAGGCGCCATCCACAACCCAGCAGCAGTCGCTCCGTCTTGGTCAAATTTTTCACCGCGCGCAATGCAGAAGGACGAAATTCGGCGCTATACTCGGTGAGATCGTGTGGCCGTAAGTCTCGTATGAGTTGAGAAACCACGGAGCGCCGCCAGCATTCCAATGGCGATGGACCGGATTTTGGTTTCCGGACTTTCGGCGCGGGAGAGAATGAGCGGGGGGACGCGGGCGCCGTAAACAAGACCCCCAGATTCACCCTTGACGAAGTAGATGATCGCCCGGTAGAGGATGAGCGCGAAGACCCCGACCACCAGTCCACGAACGACAGTCGGGAACAGTCGAAGCCCTGCCTGCACGATGCGCTTCGGCAAGCTCAGCAGGTTGAAACCGCGCGGTCGCATGTCGGGAGGGGGTCCCAGGAAGACCTCCTCGGCGGTGATCGCGGAGCCATCGCAGATGATGACTGATCGCTCAACCGCCTCCTCCAACTCCTGGACGTTGGCGATCAAATAAGTAGATCGTCATGAATTCTGTCCCCATTTTCTCACCACAGAGATCACGGAGAACACGGAAATGAAGGCAAATCTTTGCAGGCATTGCGGTTTTTGCGGGGACAATATATTTGATGATTTACTTAGTCGTAGGCAACCAGTTTGATGATGGCCTGGTCATCAAGACCTTCGACATCCCTATTAAGCCTGTGGGAGTGCTTGCGGACGAAGTGGATCGCGAGCTCGGGAATGTCGCGTTTCCGCTCGCGCAGGGAGGGAACGGTGATCACATGCTGCAAGAGCACTTCAGCCAGCTCGGGAGAGATTCGCCCTGCGGCAGCCTCGTCGGTCAGGTTGCTGCGACACGTGGCAATCACACGTACATTCCGGCGAACACCGGCAGGCTCTGACTGGTAGTGAAGAAATCGTGCGAGTCGTTCCTGAATGGCCGGTGGAAGCGCGTCGATGTTCTTGAGCAGAATCGCGCCCCCCTCGGCGAGGTCCATGCAGCACATGGCGCGCGGGTGGGGACCCTCTTTGCGATGGTAACCGCCGAACAACTGGTCGCCCCACTGATTCTCTTCTCTCCCTCTTTCATCTCCCATACCGGCAACAGCGGGAACGGTTTGCAGGAGAGGTCGAACAGAAGAGCGCATCTGTCAATTAGTGGCTGGAGCTTATTCCTGTGTATGTGGCGAGCCTCTCCGACAGATCGCGAGCACGACGAGCCCCGCGACAAGACCGAGAACCAGGGCGGTGCGCAGTTGGAACCAAGCCCGGGACTGCAAGAAATCGGGGCCCAGCCACACGAGCTGCGTGGCCTCGGACATCTTCACGTCCATGACACCTTGCGGGGTCTCGAATTTGTAGGTTAACAAGGCCTCCACGATGGCAGGTACCCTCGACGGTGGGACTCTGAAAGTGAACGTCTCTTTGCGGACCTCCCTGGGCGCCAGGCGATTGTCGCTGGCCACTCGTACCGCTTTCATGAAGGAATCGGCCACGGTTGTTACGGGTTTGCCATTCTCGTCTTCCAGTACTTTCTGGTAGACCCTCGACTGAGATTGCATGGTCTTTCCGGAGGGGGACAGCACCGAAACTTGTAGAACCACTCGCCGTGTAGGGGCTCCTGTAGGCACTTTGTGACCCGAACCGACGTTTTCCACTTTCGCCTCCACTTGAATCGCTCGGTCCCGATAATCGGACTGCAAACCAACCGTAGCGGCGTCTTGCAGCCGCACCAATGCATGGCCGCCCTTAACTGCGTGGTCAGGGGCCAATTCACTCGTCATCTCAACCTGCCGGTTGACCAATGGCACTCCTTTGAGACGGCGCATGTGGCAGTCCTGGCAATGGATGCCCTTGCGTGCATAGGGACCGGCCTTCCATTCACTGTAGGTTTCCAGGATGGGCACCCCTCGAGGAGACCGGAAATCATGGCACCCACCGCACAATTCGGACTTGCCGTGAAAAGGCGAGTACTTCGTGAAATGCGCCGGTGAGAACATGTTCTTGTGCACCCCCCGTTTCTTGGGCCCCAAGTCGTAGGCAAAGGGTTCCGGCCCTCCCATATCTACCTCGGAGAGGGTGTGGCAAAAGTCGCAGGTCACCCCTTCGTGAGACAGAGGGTCACGAAGGTTGTAGTCTTTGGTCTTGCGTGTAGTCGGGCTATGACACGACAGGCACAACCGCTTGGTTTTCTCACCTCCCTCCTCGACGGCCTCGTGGTAAGCATCCACAAAGATGGGATCGCTCACCGCGTTGGCGTGCATGGAATGGGACCAGATCTTGTAGATGGCCGTGTGGCAGCGTTTGCATATAGTGCTGCTTGTGTAGCCGGACGTGCGGATGCCGTAGCGGGAGGGGTTGACCTGTTTCTGCGGAGGCGCAGCCGTGACTGTCCAGCTACCCGATCCGGTCAGAAGGAGACATAGGATATCACACAATCGTCGCGCTTGCATCGTTATCACCTCGCCCTCTCATTAGCGATTGTTTCGTCTTCTCGCATTTGCGGTCCGGACTTGAGACCCCTCGATTCCCGGATTCCTCCGTCACCACGTCCTTTCCGCGCGCCACCAGTCCACCGCGTGAAGACAACGTTCACTCCAGTACTTGTCGTACGAGAAGTTGGGGCTCCATTGTTCGGTGTGGCACTTGACACAGGTACTTGGGGAAGGCAAGTTGAGTCCGCCTTTTTCCTTGGCCTCTCGGGCGTCGCCGCCACTTTCAAAGATATTGACGTAGTCGCTTCCAGGACCATGGCAGGCTTCACACCAAATGCCGTGAAAGTCGCGGTTGAGGATCTGGTATTTCTTCCCGGTCTTCGGGTCCTGAAACTCTCGGAGAACGGCGTCGGGAGGTAGCTCAGGATCGTAGCCGCCACGACCGAGACCGGTGGTGTGACAAGCCAAACAACCTGGATCGGTCGCATCCGTCCCTTTCAAACGGCGAAAGGCTTGCCACATGGGAGCGGTAGGGCGCGTCCATGAAGCATACTCTTTCGGGTGACATTCCCTGCATTTCTTTGCGCCCACATAGGAGGGGCGCATGATGCCATGAATGGCTTCCTTTCCCAGGCCTTGATGGGCGGCCTGCTTGGTGGTGGCCGCACCATTGCCGCCGTGACAGAAGACGCATCCAACCTCCTCGAACGTCCGCCCATCATCAGTAAGGGTATGGTAGTCGGCCTGTCCCTCGAGTTCCACGTGACAGGCGATGCAACGGTCGGCTTCTTCATCGCCCGGCAGGATGATCTGCTTGAGCTCCGGCGACTCGCTGGCGATTTTCAGGGCTTGCATCCTCTGGTGGATTTTCTTCTGTTCGTTTTTATCCGTTGTCTCGCGTAACTCTTTAGCCGTTTCGTTGCGCAATTTCTGATAGGCGGTTTGTTGATAATGTTTCCACTCACGATCGTTATCACGCCCGGAAAACAGTACGAAGGCAAACAGAGAAATCCCCGTCAGGATCGAAAAATATTTGGTCATAGTCAGATACTCCAGCACACCAGCAAGGCTTCAACATGTCAGTGCGTTTTTGGCCAATCCTGCCAGGGCCAGTAGAAATGCCAGTTGGGTCCGCGGCAGTAGAGCCCGATCAAGATCACCGTAATCGTTCCAACAGCAAAAACCGTCCACAACGTGTTGGCGACCCAACGCTCCCGCGCAAACCAATGCCCAACACCCACCAGCCTACGGTCAACGAATGGCACGAGTAGAAGCAGGACGACCAGAATGCCGGGAATGAGTATCCCACCCCAGAAGGGAGAAGTCCACGACACCATTTCCTGCAACCCAAGGAAATACCACGGCGCCTTCGCCGGGTTCGGGGTGAGACTGGCATCGGCAATCTCCTCCAGAGGAGCATTGAAGTAAGTCGAGATGACGTGCAGAAGGATGATCACCACCATAGCCCACGCAATTTCCAGCATCACGAGGTGCGGCCACGAAAACACCGTATCTTCCGGCGCCTTCTCCACCATTACCGAAGTTCCGTCCACGACTTCCATCAGCCCGTAACTCTTTTCCGAGTTCGGCTGGAACATCTCTCTGTCCTCAGAGCGTTGCAACATCAGCTTCAACTCCTGTGTGTGAGCATGGATTAGCTAAGGGTTGATATTCAATGGCTACGAGCAGAAGCTTCTTGAACCCTCAACCATGCACCATTCCTAAAGCGGTCCCGAAATCCCTCCATCCTTCCTCACCTTCCAGAAATGAATCGCCATGAGCACACCGATGAGCAGGGGCAACACAACGCAGTGCAGCACGTAGAACCGCAACAGAGCGTTCGGCCCGACGATGTTTCCACCCAATAGGAGGAAGCGCATTTTGGAGCCCACAAGGGGCGCCGCGTTGGCGATATTGGTGCCGACCGTGATCGCCCAGAAAGCCAGTTGGTCCCAGGGCAGAAGGTAGCCGGTGAAACTGAGCATCAAAGTCAGCAGCAGGAGTCCAACGCCAACGACCCAGTTCATCTCCCTCGGTGGTTTGTAGGACCCGGTGTAGAAAACGCGGCACATGTGAAGGAAAACGATCGCAACCATCCCGTGCGCCGACCAGCGATGCAAGTTACGCAGCAGCAGTCCAAAGTTGACGATGTGTTCCAGGTCCTCCATGTCGTAGTAGGCCTTGGGGACGGAGGGATGATAGTAGAACATCAACATAACGCCGGTGAGGGTCAAGATGAGAAAAAGAAGAAACGCGGTGCCGCCCAGACAGAAGGTGTAGTGGAGCTTGAGCGCGTGCCTTCTGATCTTCACCGGGTGCAGGTGGAGGAACACGTTGCCCGTGATCAGGGTCGAGCGCTTCAGGTCTGTGTCCGGGTAACCGGGATAACCCTCGCGAAACAGGGCGCACCAGATATTCCTTGGTATCTGAAGCAATGTGGCGATGGCACGCCTGCTGTTTCTTTCACGAGGTAGCACTGTGAATTCCTCCTTCAACGCTGGAGCGATCCTTAGAACTTGATTTCATAAAAACGCCTATTGACTTAACTCACACGGTAATCATGACACCGCTGTGCTTCAGCCAGCGGTAGCTCACACAATTGGCTACGGGAAGCCTGACGCGTCGTCCATAGACACCGCTGTGCTTCAGCCAGCGGTAGCTCACATAATTGGCTCTTACAGCGGTCCTTAGCCCATTGTGTCAGGAACCCGCGAACTCGCAGAGTTCGAGACTTGAAGCCAAGGTGTGCGACGTCAGCGGCAGGGCGGTTCGTAGTCCGATGTGTCAGGAACCTGATTCTGAAGAATCAGGTGTGCCTCCGATGCTTCCGGTAAGTCCCGTGTGAGCTAAGTCAACAAGCGTTTTTCATAAATACAGTTACGCAAATCAGGAGACCCCTGCGAGTTTATCTCGCAGGGGTGCATTCATATTCGTCACCGAATGCATGGGGAACAGCACTTAGGTCAGTTTCAGGCTGAAATCCTGTCCCACCGTTTTAGTGGTATCGACCACAAGCTCCCCATTTTCAGCCAGCCGCGTCTCGAACCATTGCAGCGGCTTGGGGGCGGGTCCCTTTTTCACCTGACCTTTCGGGTCAAACTTGCTGCCGTGGCACGGACAGTCGAAGCCACCCTCCGCCGAGTTCACGGTGCATCCGAGGTGTGTGCAGGTTGAGGAGATAGCATGGAAGCCACGGTCGTCGTGAACCATAAAGACTTTGTGCTTTGCAAGGAAGGTGACACTGCCCTCGGTATAGCGGTCCGGCGTTCCCACGGAAAAAACGCGAGGGGGTTCAAAGAGAACATTGGGAATCAGGTAGCGAATCGTCTGGACGAAAGTGCCGACGAAAAGTCCGGCGACGCCACAAAGGTTGAACCGGATAAAAAGACGGCGTGAGAAAGGTTCCTTCAGATCCGTTGGTGACGGATTGCCCGGTTTAGCAGGCAGGCTCATATTCGATCTCCTCCTCAATCAAAGCGGACTCCATTGTGATCGCGCCGGTGGGGCAGCGACGGGCGCAGAGTCCGCAGCGAATGCAGTAGTCGGAATCTTTAACGATGGCGCTCTTCTGAGAAAGCAATGCTATATTCTCCGGGTTGTCGCGCCCGAGATGGAGGCCGTAACGTGATTCGAATAGACGACCGACCTTCTCATCGCCCGTGATCCTTTTCACTGACACCATCTTGAGGCAGAACGCGGGACAGACGTCCACGCACCCACCGCAAAGGATGCACTTGCTCCCATCGAAAATCGTTTCGATGTTGCAGTGCAAGCAGCGGCGAGCCTCGGCGGTCGCCTGTTCTTCCGTGTAACCGGTTTCTACTTCCGCGACCCCGATGCGCCGGTCAACCGGCAAGACGGGAACAGACTGCCGACTTGCCGCCTCGTAGTTGACGTGCATGTGGTGATCTTTCAGCACCTTCATACGAAGACGTTTTCGGATTTTCCGTTTGCCTCGAAGGTATTCGTCAATAGCCCGGGCGGCCTTTTGCCCATCGGCGACACCGTCAATGAGGAGGCGCGGCCCAAAGGCGACGTCTCCCCCTGCAAAGACTCCCGGCGCGGTCGTTGCGAGAGTCTGCGGATCAATGGCAATCGTGCCGCGGGGTGTGGTATCGATGCCATCTTCCGATCGAATCCACAAGAGGTCGATCGCCTGACCGATGGCGAGGATCACCGTGTCGGCGGGAAGAGTGGACTCGCTTCCCTCCTCCAGGGCGGGATTGAACTTGCCCTGTTCGTCAAAGACTCGGGAGCAGTAAAGGGTTTCCAGCCCTGACGCTTTCCCGTCCCGGCCAACGATGCGATGCGGACCCCGGGAGCAGTGCAGTTGAATGCCTTCCTCCTCGGCTTCCTCGACTTCGTACTCGTGCGCGGGCATTTCATGGCGCGCCTCGAGACACACCATGTGCACCTCTTTCGCTCCCGCCCGAAAGGCCAACCGCGCCACGTCGATAGCCTCGTGCATCGCGCCGTCAACTGCGATACCGTCCATCTTGCGGAAACCCAATTCGGTGAGATGAGACTCCGATTCAGGCACGCCTGATTCCCGGGATTGTCGGATGGCGGTCCGAGCTACATCGATCGCGACATTGCCTCCACCGACGACGACCACTCTCTCACCCAGCTCCACCCGGTAGCCGAGGTGAACGTTCAGCAGGAACTCGATGCCGTTCAACACCCCGTCCAACTCGACGCCAGGAATGCGCAGGCCGCGTCCCTTGTGTGCGCCGATGGCGATAAAGATTGCCTGGAACCCCTGCGCCTTCAGGTCGGATATTGTAAAGTCTTTTCCGAGAGTGACTTCGGTTTTCAGTGCGACGCCGAGGTTCAGGATCGCGTCGACTTGCTGCCGAATGATCTCTCGAGGCAGGCGATATTCGGGGATTCCGAGATACAGCATACCGCCGGCGACGGGGCGGGACTCGAAGATTGTGACCTGATATCCTCGCAGAGCCAGGTCGTGGGCGGCCCCGAGACCTGCGGGACCGGAACCAACAATCGCAACCTTTTCCAGTTTCCCCGTTGGGGCTGCGATGGGAGGAGGCGAGGGGGCGCCACGGTCGCAGGCGAACCGCTTCAGGGCTCGGATGGAAATGGGTTCATCCACCGCTTTTCCGCGCCGACATTCGTATTCGCACGGATGGCCGCAAACGCGGCTGCAAACCGTCACCAGTGGGTTAGGGGCGCGGGCGATGTTGTAAGCCTGGGCATAGTCCCTCTGGTCTCCAATAGCGCAGACGTATCCCTGTGCGTTGGTATGGACGGGACAGCGGGCGCGACACGGCACGTTGCGCTCGAACCAGTCCACGTCGAGCAGTTTAACCTTGAGGTGAAGGCTTCCGGACGGGCCAGCCGTTTCGGTCTTCATAGGACCCTCCATCAAGAATCAAAACAAGGCATACGCCTGAAAACGTCAGGTACCAACCGTGTTCCGGCAGAATTCCGGAACACGACTCTGCCAGCGGGGTTTGCGCTTCGGCCTCTCATCAAGCCGGGACCTCGGAAGCCCTGTCCATGATAACACGCTGCGTCTCAAACCGCGAACGTTCGGCGAGTTCTCCTTCCCGCATCTCCCATATCGGCAACATGGGAAATACTTTGGAGAAGAGAACAAAGAGCAGAACCATTCCCGCGAAGTCGAACGCGGTCAGGCTCCATTCCACCCAGGAGGGATGATAGGCAGCGACGCCCCATGACAGACGAGGGTTGACCAGGGTTGGAACGACTATGACGAACCGTTCCAGCCACATGCCGATAACCACGAATATCGAGGCCACAAAACTGCTGACGATGGGGTTGTTCCGAAGATACGGCAGCAGGGACCAGACAAACGCGATGGGCATGATTGCCATCATGCTGCGTTCCAGGAAAGGGGGCAGGGGCATACGCAGATCCATAGCCAGCGTCGTCATGGTTCCGGCTCGTTGACTGATAGCGACAAAGGCTGCTACGACTGCAATCGCAAGAATGGGACGCAGGACCCTTGCCGGCGCGCGTAGAGGCGCGGGGGTTCGTAATGGCAGCCAGGGCAAGGTAAGGGTAAAGAAGGTTGTCCACATGCAGAACACCATGCCCCAGAAAAGCAGCCGATAGTCGCCGCTCATTTTCCCGTAGAAGACCTTCATTTCCTCCGGCGACTGGCCGTAAAAGGTCGTAAGAAATTCTGAGAAGGTGAAGTAGAACCAAAGACAGCACATCGTCAGGAGAAGAAAGCCGAGTCGTCGAAAATGCTCAGGCTTCAAGTATTCCTCAAAGTGGTAGACCTTCCTCAGGATAACCATCGCAATCAGCAACGCGGCAATGCCCGAATAGATCGCGCCGACGACGAAATACGGACCGAAGATGGTGCTGTGCCACATGGGCTTGATGGTCATGGCGAACACATAGGATACGACTGTATGCACCGACACGGCGATAGGGATGATGGCGATGGACATGACGACGATTGCCTTTTTCCAGCCGATGCTTTTGCCGATCCGTTGCTTTCCAGCCCAGGGCCAGGATACGGTAGAATCGGCGGTGAGGCATGCGGTCGCGTAGGAGGGCAATGTCCGGAATCATTGGTAGGTAAAGGAATGTAATGCTGCCCACGAAGTAGACGCTGATGCAGCAAACATCCCAGAGCAAGGGCGAGTTGAAGTTGGGATGTTTGAAGATGTTGAGCATCCGGTCCGGACGCCCCATGTCGAAGATCACGTTGATCGGACCGACCATGAGAGCGAATACCGTGATCGCCTCTGCCATGCGCGTGATGGGCCTCCGCCATTCCTGACCCGTAACACGCAAGATGGCGGAGATCAATGTTCCCGCATGACTGATGCCGACAAAGAAAACGAAGTTCGTGATATAAACGCCCCAGAACACAGGGCAGTTGAGCCCGGTCACCTGCAAGCCGTTTCGCCACTGGTGAAAAACTAAAGCGTTGACCCCCCAGAGGGCCGTGGCTACCAGCGCGAAGGCGAGCAGATAGAAGCCTGACGACCGCTGTTGAATCGGTCGCAGTGCGGTGGCTTCTAACGGATCTATCGATGGTGTTGAGCTTCGCATTCTCTTAACCTTCCGTCAAGTAGTACACCTTTGGCTCCGCTCCCAGCTCCTCCTGCAACCGGAAAGCTCGATGGCTTCGGGACAGCTCTGACACAGCAGTGCCTGGGGAGTCGAGGTCGCCAAAGCACATCGCCTCAGCCGGGCACGCTTCCACGCAGGCGGGAACAAAATCGCCTTCCGAGCGCAAAGGACGTTCTTCCGACTTCGCTTGCTCGCGCGCCTTAATCAAACGGTGACTGCAGAAACTGCACTTTTCCGTGACTCCCACGGGTCGCACCGAAACATCCGGGTTGTGCGCGGCGCTCAACGACTTGCCGCCATGCGTACTTTCGGGCCAATCCGGCTGCGACCAGTTGAAGAACTTGCACGTGTAGGGGCAGGCATTCACACAATACCGACAACCGATGCAGCGAGGATAGATCTGTGCGACGATTCCCTCGTCGTTCTTGTAGGTCGCACGGACGGGGCAAACCCGCGTGCAGGGCGGGTTGTCGCAATGCTGGCAGGGCACAGGCATGTAGCGTGTCTTCACGTGGGGATACTCACCCTCCACGACGGGAAGGACGTGAATCCATTCGATGATGCGCCCCCTCTGCGATTCCTCTACGCTACCGGGACGCAGATTGTTCTCCGTTTGGCAGGCGACGGTGCACGCCTGACAGCCCGTGCACTTATCCAAGTCAATGACCATTCCCCAACGCGGCATCGATTAACTCCATTGTGTCAGGTGTCAGGCGTTCAGGTTTCAGGTATTACGTTCTCGAGTGTTGGTCACCGAGTTAACGGGACCTTACCTGACACCTGAACACCTGACACTTCAAACTCGATACACCCTCACGCGCTGGCTTTGCCAATCCGGCTGGCCAGTCACGGGGTCAAGAAGTTTTTCTACAAGTTCCATCGGGTTGGAACCCACGCCTTTCGCCCAGCGACCATGTGCCGCGTGACCTAATCCGCAGGGCATATTAACCAGACCCGGCATCGCGCCCTGATACCAGCGCGCTTTGGCCCGCACGCGCCCTGCCGGTGATTCCACCCACACCTCATCGCCATTTGCAATGCCATGGCTCCTGGCTGTTTCCGGGTTGAAGCCTGCCCATGTTTCCCATCTTTCGTCTAGCTGCGGTCCCGCAATGCTGTTGAGATAGGGAAGGTGCGCCCCGTCAGCATGAGAGAAAGCAAGAGGGGTGAAAAGGCAGAGACGAAGCGGGAAGGAGTCGGCGATGTTAGCTTTTTGATTTGCGATTGGCGATCGGACAAAGTCGGGGCGGAAGTTGAATCGTGTCTGCTGTCGCTGAGGCTCAGCCGGAAGAGTCCAACCGCCGCCGGCTGTCACGACCTCCCAAAAGTCCTCAATACTCAGCGCCTCATCGGAAGGCTCCTCGGCGGGATCGAGCATCAAAGGTTTCGCGTGCCCGGAGGCATGCGCCTGCTGCGCGCACTCCTTCAGCAATGTGTCAAAGTTTGCCCATGGGAACGCAGCACCGACAGAACCGCCCAACAGATGACTGACCTTGAGCAATACGTCAGCGGCCTGGCGCGTTCTGCAGACGGGGATGACGGCCGGTTTAGCCATGCCGACTACCCGTTCACCGCCCAGGGTTACGGACGGGGCATCCTGCCACGATTCAAGGGGCGTATGATCAGGCACAATCAAATCGGCGTATGCCGCTGTCTCGTCCATGAAGGGTGAGAAAGAAACAATAGAAGGCACTTCTGCCAGAGCGTCTTTCCATCGCTTCGGATTGGGACTGGCAAAGAGTGGGTTGCAGTTCGAGACGACCAGCGTGTTTACCGGATACGGTTTCTTCGCCAGCAGGTTCTCGGGGAGTTGCTGCGGCGCGTCGCTTGCAAGGGTAAAGGTTGTGCCCGCTCCGTCAACACGCGGTCTGCCGCCTCCACGACGAGCCACGGGGTCAGGATCGAAGGAAGGCAGCGTCCCTGCCTCTGGCGTATTGGCTGCAAGCACTCCACCTGGGAGACCGATATTCCCAGCCAGCGCGTTCAGCGCATGAACCGCCAGTTGATTGAAAAAACTGACCCGTTCCGACAATGCGAGAGCGGGTCTGTTGGATGCAAATTCGCGGGCAACCCGTATGATCGTTTCCTGGGGCACTCCCGTCGCCTTTTCCACACGATCCGGTGGATACTCCTGCGCCACAATCCGACTCCACTCATCAAACCCGGTTGTCCTTGAGCTGGTGAACCCCCGGTCGAAACGATTCTCTTTCAGGATGACGTGGGCAACGCCGAGCGCCAGTAGGCCTTCGGTTTCTGGGTTCACGGGTATCCATTCATCCGCTTTGCCCCCAGTCAGCGACAGCCGCGATTCGATTTGCACGATACGGCCACGCTGACCCTCTCTTCCCTGGCGAATCAGGCCGTAAGAACGGCTTGCCTCGATCGGAGAGGGGAAGCATTGCAGCCAATCCATCCCAAACGAGAGCACGTAGCGAGCGTTGGTCAGGTCATACGCAAGCTCTTCCGTATCCTGCATGGCGCGGAAGGCGTCAACCGGATATTCGCCCATGGTCCAGTTGAAGTGAACGTAGTTCGGCGTGCCGTAGGCAGCGGCGAAGCGCTCCAACAGTGTTCGAGTCAAGCCTGCCCTGGAGCCGTCGAGGACTGTTACTGTGTGCGGTTTTTCCCGATGTCGAAGGTCTTGAAGCTGGTGAGCAACCTTCTTGATCGCCTCATCCCAAGTGATAAACTTCCACTGACCTTCCCCGCGCTGACCGACGCGGAGCATCGGTTGCGGGATTCGGTCGGGGTGATACAGGGCCTGGAGACTTGCGGGACCTTTGGGACAGACGGCACCCCGGGTGACCGGGTGGGTAGGATGTCCCGAAACGCCCACCGCGTCTCCGTCGATGACCCGCACCTTTAACATGCATCCACCCGTACACTCCTGACAGACCGAGGGGACGAAAGACTCCAGGTTCTTACGATAGGCCAGCGATTCGTTGCGAGCAGGGAAGAACTCCGGTCCCGAATTCGCAATCGTGCTCCGAAGCCAGGCGGGAATAACTACTCCCGCGCCTGCGGCGCCACCGATTGCGAGTAATTGTCGTCGAGTCAGTTCCATAGTTGGCTTGATTTTCCAGGGTGTATGCTCGCCGGTCTGTCCATCCACCGTTATTTGTGGCAGGCCAGACAATCAGTGCTGGCGTGCTTCATTTTGTGACATTCCACACACCGCTTCATACTGATCGGCAGGACTTGCCGATCCACTGGGGTCGTTCGGCTTTTCATATCACCGTGACATTCCTTGCAGTCCAGTTTGGCAAGGGTCACATGTCGCCGATGCGAGAAGTAGATGTAGTCTGGCAGGCGGTGAATTTTCACCCACGGAATCTCCTTGTCGCTGGCCGCAAGGGCGGCTACCTTCCTTGTTGCCGGTTTGTCCACTCCTTCCGACTTGTGACATTCGGCGCACTCCTGCACCGAAGGCACACCGGCAACGCTCTGTGCGTCAGCGCCCGGGTGACAGGCGAGGCAGGTCCAGTCTTTCTTGATGTGCTTCGCGTGATTAAACTCGAAAGGCTGCCTGACCGGTCGCGGCGCGAAAACATGAGCCGATAGTTGTTGGATACCAACAGTCAGCACTGCTCCAATAATGAGGTATTTCGCCGTGGTCCGCACCGGAAGGTGTCCTTTCAGTAAGAGAGACCTGAACTTTGGAGAGGTATAAAAGGGAGGCGTAAGTGAGGGAGCGCCTCAACAGCCGATCCGCGGCTGCAACGCCCGGCGCTCCATCACTTCAGCACTCCAATTCTCCAAGAGTTACTTCTTGTCCTTGCGGTTCTTCTGGTCGTAAACCAGAAAGTCCTTGATCTTCTCCGCTGACTTCTTGTCAATGCCGGAGTTGGGCTTCTTCATCATCTTGTCTACATACTTGTTCCATTCGTCCGGTTTCTTGTTGGTGTTGATGGGGCGAGCCAGTGTGTGGCACTTGCTGCACTTCTTGCTGAAGTCGTTCTTGTAGATGCCCTGCATCTCTTTCGGGTACTTCGAGACATCTATCGTTTTCGGCCCCTTGTCCACTTTTGCGTACTTATTGTCCGCCCCTCCGGCGCGGACGAGCCGGGGCATCGCGACCGCTATCGCGAGAATACCGATCCACCAAATCCTTGATTTCATCTGTCTTCTCCTCCTTTAAGTGTTGTGTTCTTCACTGGAACTTCCGACGGAGTAAAATTCGTAGTGGTTCCTTTTTTGTCTCAGAGGGCAGTTCTCGCGAGTGAGGAACCCGACTCGGGAGAACCACCAGGAAAAGCGTACCACTCATCAGTACGCGAAGAGGACTCGGCCAATGATGGTATTGGCAGCAGCGCCGCTGTCGTTTTGGTACTCCAGGTTCAGGAGAATGTTGTCTGACGCCTGATGGTTCAACCCGACGGTCCAGCCCTTGTCAGTACCGGGAACAGAATCGTCCGGATCGAACCGGTCATAGCGGATAACTCCCACCGTCCTGCCGACGGTGGTGTCTTCCTTAGACTGCTTGAGCACGCCGTTCAATTCCAGGAACCAGCCGTTGCTATCTACATTGGCGACGCCCGCCTCGGTGGTATCGTCAGAGCCTGTAACGTAGCCAGCCAAGAGGTCCACTCCAGATTTTTTATCCACCACGTAGTTCCCAACCAGGCCCGCGCGCTTGATTCTGTTCTGCCCGATGGAAACCACCGAAGCTCCTGCGCCGACGTCATCAAACATTGTCGCTTTGCCACGGTAGTAGAACGCGCCCACAGTATTGCTCTGGTCCCAAACGTGCATAGCCTGCAGGAGAAAGTCTTTCGAGTTGTCCCGGTCTTGTGGATTATTTAATGTCCCGGAGAAGCTCCCCGGTATTGTCGAATCTTCCTGGGAAAGACCGTTGAGAACAGTTCCTGACAGGAAAGTGCTCGTAAGCTGTCCTTCCTGGAGGCGGTTAATGGTGTAACCGAGTTCAACACCTCGTTGGCGTTCCCGCAGGCGGAAGCCACCAAAAGAACCGATGGGCGCCCGTTTGTCGAACATGAAAGGCCGCCGCAAGGTTAGCTTCTGGAGCTCTCCCTTCTGCCACAGGGACGGGCGTATCTGTCCGGCCCGCACGGTAAACATACCCTCCGGTTTACCACGGTTGTACTGGGCTTCAATCGTCTCCAAGAACGAATCGCCTGCCTCGTACAGCACGTATTCGGCGGCGTACGAAAAACCGCCTTGCAACGGTCCGCCGCCCATTGCTTCCACTTCGTCAAGTTTGAAGGAAGTGTCTGCTTCATCCGGAGCATCGGTCTTTTGCGATTCAATCCGCATGTCCGCCAAGAGGGAGAAGTCGTCGAAAACTGCCTTACCCTCCCGCTCTTTGAACGTCAGGTTTCCCTCATCGTCCGCGTCCGGCAACCGGTACCCCATGCGCTTGTAAACCAGCCCTGTGTTATTGAGCCGCGGTGGAACCGGGCTGTGACACGTCGCGCATTTGGTGTCAAGCGCTCGCGCCCAGGCGGGTACCGCCCACGCGCTGCGGCTGGCGACGCCAGCAAGAACTGCGCTCATGACAAGCGCAAAACACATCGGCCATCGAATCCATTTACTCATTGTGTGTCTCCTAATCATCGTGTGATTACTGTTCATCCTCTCCATCAGACGCTTACGCATCAGGTGACTGAAATGCCACGCTGGCGGATGTAAAGAGAAACTTGCTTGTATCGCCAACTTGGGTGTCCTGAATGTTTCCCCAAGAGGTATCGGAAGTCAGTTACCTCTCGATCCAACCGGCGCCGATCGGTCACTTACTCTTTATTGTTTGCACGGCGTCCCTCCTTCCCGACCTCGCCATTCCCGTAAGGGAATCAATCAACCCAAACAGGGCGGTCGGCAGCAACTCCTTCGTGAGCACCGCGCACCGGGGCGAAGAAAGAAATCGTGCATCGCCTACCAACGCCGTGTACGCGCTCATCAGGATAATCGGCAGAGCCGGTCTCAGAGCTTGCATCCGTTGCATCGTCTCCAAACCGTCCATGCCTGGCATCTCTACATCAACCACCGCGACATCGAAATTCTCTCGGTCGGTTAACTGAAGCGCCTCGAAACCATTGCTTGCGGCAAAGGATTCGTGACCGCACTCCCGGAGCGCGCGGCCCAGTAACTGCAACAACTCGTGGTCATCATCAACCACCAGCACTCGAGCCATGAAGCTTCCTCCTTAAAAGGGTCGCCAATTGCGCTCGCATATCATGTTATCAATGAAGTTGCCTGAAGAATTCGGGGGGGTTGAGCGGTTAAGGCGCACATTTTGTGGGGCAAGGTCACATTGTGTGGGGATGACCGGTAGGCAGGAGGCAGAAGTCAGGAGGCGGGATGCACAAAGCGCGTACCGCAGTCTACCCACTGCCTCCTGCTTACTGCCTTCTGGTCACGTGGTCACTCTTGTTTCCATTCTTTCAGCTTGCGGCGGAGGGTTTCGGTGGAAACTCCAAGAATCCGCGCTGCATGAGATCGGTTTCCGTGGGCGCGCTGGAGGACATTGAGGATGTGAGCCTTTTCGACTTCTTCGAGGGATGTGGTTGCCCAATCGGTTTGCGAACCCGATTCCGGGGTAGAGGGAGAGACAGGCGCGGTGGTTATTGTAAGACTAAAGTCGGTCTCTTGGAGGACATCCCGGTCAACGAGCAAAACGGCACGTTCAACAGCATTCTTAAGCTCCCGCACGTTTCCAGGCCATGAGTGCGAGATCAGCGACTTTTCCGCCATGGGTGATACCGCTCGCACGGTCTTTCCAAATTCCTTTGCGAAGCCTTGCGTAAAGTGATGTGCAAGCAGGAGAACATCCCTGCCCCGCTCTCGCAATGGCGGCACGGTGATGGGAATCACGTTGAGCCGGTAGAAGAGGTCCGCTCGGAAATCGCCCGAGTCGATAGCCTTTTCCAGGTTGCGATTCGTGGCGGCCACTATCCGGACGTCAACTTCGATGTCTTCTCGCCCTCCCAGTCGGCGAACCTTACGTTCCTCAATCACATTGAGGAGTTTGGGTTGGATGGCAGCCGGCACATGACCAATCTCATCAAGGAAAAGGGTCCCATGCTGGGCCTGTTCGACCAGTCCGTGCTTCCGTTCCTGCGCGTCGGTATAAGCCCCCTTCTCGGTGCCAAACAATTCCATCTCGACAAGATCAGAGGGAATCGCGGTGCAGTTTACCTGAATGAATGGACCAGAAGCGCGCGGACTTCCCTCATGGATAGCCTTTGCAACGAGGCTCTTTCCTGTGCCAGTTTCACCACGGATCAGGACACTTGAGATAGGGCTGGCAGAGACCTTGATAATCGTCTCAAACAGGGATTGCATGGGCGCGCTTTCGCCGACGAGGTATTCAAACTGTCGGCTTTTCTTTCCTTCCCTGGCAAACCGCCGAAGATGACGCTTGATGCGGGTGACTTCCAAACCCTGACGAACCACGGCGCGCAACTGCTCGCTGCTGACAGGTTTGGTGACGAAGTCCTGCGCGCCGAGGCGAAAGGCTTCGATGGCCGAGTTCATGGTCCCTTTTCCCGTGATGATAACGACCCCCAACTCCGGGTCATCGCTGGTGCGGATGAGACGCAGCACTTCGATCCCGTTCAAGTCGGGCATCTTGTAATCCAGCAGAACCAAATCAATAACTTCGTGGCGTAGTTTGTCCAGGCACTCCCTTCCACTGGTCACGGCGACGATGTCGTAACCCTTGTCCGCAAGCGCCTTGCGGCACACCGCGTGCATGATAGGGTCGTCGTCAACGACCAGAATCCTGGCCTGAGTCTCAGGCATAACGTCCCCCCTTTATCGTGTCCATGGCGCCTCCCGCTGCAGGCAGTCTCAGCGTGAAGGTCGTGCCTTTCCCAACGGAACTGTCAACACTGATGCGGCCACCAAAAGATTCGACTATGCCCTGACTAAGGAACAGTCCCAGCCCCAGCCCTTTGGCAATGCCCTGATCGGCCTTGGTGGAAAAGCCTGGTTCGAAAATCCTGGGCAGATGTTCCGGGGAGATACCCGCACCGGTATCGGCCACACGAACAACAATGGATCCGTTTTCCAGTCCGGTTTCCACGGTTAACGTCCCTCCAGTGGGCATTGCATCCTGGGCATTGACGATCAGGTTTAACATGACCTCGTTGAGTTCGTCAGAATTGGTCAGCAGCGAGGGGAGTCCTGAAGCCAGACGCGACTCCACATTGATTCCTTGGGCGCGCAAACCAGAGTCCACGAATTCCAGGACGCGTTCAATGACACGATTGATGTCAATAAACTCCAATTGAGGAGACTCCTCTTTCGCGAAGGAAAGAATGCGTTCGGTGATGCCCACAACCCGGTTGGCCTGCTCGTGAATCAACTGGAGGTCGCGCTGCATCTCGTCCGGCGCTCCGATACGCCGGGCTTCTTCCTGAACCCCCTCCAAAAACACAGTGACGCCATTCATCGGCGTTCGGATTTCATGGGCGATGCCGGCAGCCAGTTCGCCCAAAGCCCGCAGTCGGGCAGATTGTGCCAGGCGTTCCTCGGCGCTTTTTCTTTCGGTGATGTCGCGGATTACCTCAATACTTGCCACGATTTCTCCGCGCTCGCCGAACAAAGGGGTGGCTATGGTTTCCAACCATCGCTCTCGTTCTGTCCCGTTGTTGCTCGTTTCACCGGAACCTTTCCGAAGGAGTTGCGCAGGCTTGCCGGTCTCAAAAACCTGACGGGAGGGGCAGAGGTCGCAAGGCTCTGTTTTGCAGAAGAAGGTCTCGTAACACGACTGACCGGTTCGATTGCCGTATGCTTCTTCCAACACACGGTTCGTCCGCAGCACTTTGTAATCCGTTCCGATCACGACGATCCCATCTGCCACCGCGTCCAAAAGGGCGTCCGCTTCGGCTCGCTCGGCCTGGACCTCCTTTTGCAGGGGACGCATGACGTAAGGATGAATAACCGTTTTCACAAAAAGGAAGGCTTGCAGCGGAACGGTCAAGATGACCAAAATCAGGATGCAAAGAATGGGATAAGTGACGGTTCTCACCTTGGATTCGACCTCGCGCAGAGACCGGTAATAGTGGATGTTCCATCCTACGCTGGGCACAGACACCAGCGCCAACAGCTCCGGTTCATTTCCGTGGCTAACTACTTGCCCTGCCACCGGATCCGGCCAACGCCATAATTGGGAAAGGGCAACATCGCCTTTGCGCCCCGGCACGCGGATACCGGTTGCCGGCGAAGTTCGTCTGGGAGAACTGTAAAGGGCAGCGGGATCGGAACTTGCAAGCACCTTGCCTGTAAAGTCAACCACCTCCACATATCCCTCACTCTTCCGGGCCATGCTGACGATATGGAGACACATGTGGTCCAACGGGGTGCGCGGCGGTTCCCCGCGATGGGATGCGCCGTGTCCTGTAGAGGATGGAGCCGCTATGTGGACTGCATCCATCATCGCACAGGTCTTCAATCTTTCGACAACAGTGATGCTGTCGCCGTAGACTTGGTCGAGCATCGTTTCCCGAACCTGCCGGTACGCAACGATGCCAACAATCACCGTGACCACGATTACCATCGCAGTCACGGCGCCAATGGTCAACAAAAACGGTTTCCGTCCGGATTGCTGCATGGGGTTCACCGTCTCCACGGTTTCGTTAGTTATCCCTGGGGCCTCATCATCTCACCAAGGTGGCACGGGCGTCATGCCCGTGTCACAGGTATTTCGTTAGTTGTCTTTAGTACCTCATAATATCACCGATGCGCTGGAGTACTCCGCCTCGTGTGATGTCAATCCTGGTAGGATACCGGACTTCCGGTCGTCGGTTTCCTGTACCATGGCGTGAAAGCGCGCGTCTGCCATAGAGAACTTCAGGCGCACTTCCTGCCGAGCAACGAAGCAAAGTCGTTGCGATTCTTCCATCCCCACACGATGTGCGAGCGCGTTCCCTTTCACGGTGTTGCTCTCGTCCTGCGAGAAACCCTCGATGACTTTCCAATCGCGAGTCAGGACCTCGGCTCGGATAGACCCCTCTCCCCATGTTGCAGCGTTGATGAACAGATCTGGGTATTCAACCGTGAAGGGCCTGGTTACCAACCGGCAGACTTGCGGCAGACCCGTTTGCAGGCTGACGAAAAGGTCGCGTGGAAAGGTCGCCAGTCCGGCGGTGGTCACCGAATGCGTGCGTCGGAAGTCGTCGCCACCGTGGTCGTAGTTACAGGCCTCGTAATAGAGAAAGACTTCGTCATTGACGATGATGGGTTCAGCCTGGTAACCCGGGCAAATCTCGTAGTCGAAATACTGCCGGGGTCCGGCAGGAAGAAACGTTTCTCGACGACAGCAGCGGGTGAAGCCCACTCCATCACGGCTGGTAACGAGTTGAATATCAATGTTCTCGGTGTCAAGCGCGCCGTGAAAAACCCACAGATAGCCGACATACACCTGCTCGTAGTTGTAGCAGGTCATCCCGTAGAACTCCACGTCCGCGGCGGCGGGGATCATAATGATGCGGTAGTTGCCCCAATCGCTGAGGTTTTCGCTCTCCGCATAGCCCATGACGCGCATCACGAAGTCCGGCTGCTGCCAGTCCTCGTCGCCGGGCATGGCTACCAATCGTTCGCTCTCCTGTGGGGTCACGCGGCGATACATGACCCATTTGTTCTTGAGCTTGTCATAGATCATGCTCTTGACTGTGTCATCTCCCCACGAGGCGGCATCCACCGGAGTGCGCCAGAAAGGCTTCGGCTCCCTGCGCCAGCGAATGCCGTCGGCGGAGTACCCGAGATAAGCGCCTCGCTCCACCATGTCAAAGGACATGCAGACGTAGGGTGCATCCCGGAATTACGGAGATTGCCGTAGGATAAAGCTCCAGCTTTGTCAAATGCACATTGGAATTGCGGGAAAGAGGTCTGCCACTGACAAAGCTGGAGCTTTATCCTACGGCGACAAAGTCGATGTATCCGCTTTTCCGTAATTCCGGGATGCACCCCAGACGTACTTCTCGCGTTCGTCTCTGGGATGAGGGTGAGGGATTACGGAGATGTGACTCCCATGCCCTGCCGTGACCGGGTCACTCGTGAGTCTTATTGGAGCCCTCGCCCTCGGATATCTTCACGCATCCGCGATGGGAATGTGCTCGAGAATCCATTGACGCGCGAGTGTGAGGGGTGCAACTCCCTGCTCCTTGCCGATACACTCCAATTGTTTGACCGCCGTACGTTCCTGCGGCACTGCCAGCCAAATGCATAGCGGTCGTCGAAATTTGACATCGACCGCCCCTGAACTCCTCCGGAAAGTCTTCGGGACTATGAGTGTCCCAGAAGAGCGCCTCTTCCTCGCAAGCTCTAAATCTCGGGGCTCGACTCGTCTTGGTTGCTTTCATTTTCGTGCTACCCTCCTGATGATCGGCGGTATGCTTTGCGCTCGGCGTTACTCATGTCCCGAGCAGTAGCGGAGTAGTAGACGCCTTTGCTTGTGTGCGCCAGGAAGTAAGATCGTCAACGCGGGTCATGGGGCGTCCATCGCTCAATGTCGCGGATTCGGTAACTATTCACCTTGTCCTTCTCGGAGTTGAAACGCCGATGGAAGGGCGAAGACTGGCTGGAATTATAGCACCCGCTGAAAACAAACGTAACCTCCACTCGGAACGTTTCCCGCTATCACTTGAATGAACCTCAGGTGCGATAGTCGCAGCGCATATTGAGGCGCAGACCCCCGTCAGTTTTGAGCGGACATGCATGCGTCAGGACTGCTTGCCACTTCAGCTCGGCATGCAGATTCCTACGGTGAAGGGAAAGTCAGTACGGCGCAGAGTCACCATCGCATAAAGAAAGTACCGGCTCTTCAGCGTCAGGGCGTAGAAGCCGAGGACGACTCCGGGGGCCCAGACATGCAGGGAGGGTGACGGTGAAACTGGCGCCTTTCCCTGGAGTACTGGTTGCATGGATGCGCCCTCCGTGGGCTTCGACGATCTCTTTGGCGATGGCAAGACCGAGTCCGGTGCCGTGGTGGTCCGGATCACGGGACGACTGAGGCCGGTAGAACCGCTCGAAAATGCGGCTCAGTTCCTTGTGGTCAATGCCGACGCCTGTGTCTGCAATAGTGATGACAACGCAGTCTCCTTCCGCCCTGGACTCGACCACTACCGCGCCGCCCTGCTTGTTGTATTTGATGGCATTATCCAACAGGTTGGCGATCAGCACCTCGATCTGCCGAGGATCCCCCAATACGCAGATATGTTTTTCGACGTCGACAACATGCCGGACGTCCTTTCGGTCTGCAGAGGATTTCACTTCCCCTAAAACGCGCTCAACCACTTCCCGAATGGGAACACATATTCTTGCCTCTTCCTGGTCCGCAGCCTCAATAGAAGACATGTTGAGAAGATCGTTGACTAACGCGCAGAGCTTGTCCGATTGTGTGTCGAGGGCCATCAAGAACTCATCTCGGACGGCGGTATCGTCCATCGCCCCGTCCACGAGCGCATCCACCGAGGTTCGCAGCGCGGTGATAGGTGTCCGCAATTCGTGGCTGATATCCGCCACGAACTTCCGGCGCGCATTCCGCTCATCGACCAGTCTGGTGACCATCTGCTGGATTTTGGAGGACATGCGGTTGAGGCTTTCTGCGAGGCGCCCCACTTCATCGCCGCGGTCGGAATCCAGTCTCTGATTGAAGTCCCCCTCCGCAATTACTTCCGCCATCTTGCTCATTCGAGTAATGGGTTGGGCAACTCCCGCAGCGAGGCGCAAGGTGAGCAGGGCAGAGACGATGATGGCAATCACCGTCGTCCCCAACAACATGCGCCGCACCTTGCTGACAACCCGCTTGACGTTGTAGAGGGACGCAGTTACATGGACACGATGCCCTTCGAGCGGCCCCTTCCCGAAGGCGGCGTCGGTGGAAACAACCTCCGAAACGTCAACCTCCGGATGGCAGAAGCCACAACCTCCCCGCAGAGAGGTCTCTTGGGGAGAATCGCGCCCAAGGGTCGTCAGGTGCGAAGCGATGCTGTCCGCCACACGCTTCCCGTTGGGACCCACGATGCAGACTTCGCCTTCCAGTGTCTCAGACAGTTGGCGACAGAACAAGGTGAGATCAATCCGTCGTCCGCTGGTCATCTCTTCCTGAATCACCTCGACGGCCAGTTGAGCGTGAGCTTTCAGAGCGTGGCGGATTTCCTCCAGAAAGTAATTCTCAACCTGATACGAGACGCGCGCTCCCAGGGTAACCAGCGGGCCCACCACCAATATAAGGCAGATCACCGATATCTTCCATTTGAGCCCGAGGTGACGCACGGTTATCTTTCCTTTCAATGGCAAACGCCGTCAGGCGACTGCCGGCAACGGGATCAGGATTTCGCGCCGGCACGACCCTCTTGGGTGGGTTCTGAGGGAACATATTTGTAGCCGATCCCGCGAATCGTGAGAATCTGTTTCGGGCTACTTGGATCTTCCTCGATCTGTTCCCGCAGCCAGCGGATGTGAACGTCGAGTGTCCGGGAGTCGGAGTTGAAGGCGTCACCCCAAACTTTCTCAAAGATGATCTGACGGTTAAGAACGCGCCCGGGGTGCTCGACCAGCAGGCACAGCAGGTCGTACTCCTTGAGGCGGAGCTCGATAGCCTCACCTCGGACGGTGACTGAGCGCATCTGCCGGTCCACGATAATGTCCCCCGATTCCGTGCGAGCCGTTGCCGCGCTATCCTCCAGAGGTGAGGCGCGTCGCAGGACAGCCCGCGCCCGGGCCAGCAGCTCCCGAGTGCTGAACGGTTTGACGACATAATCGTCGGCTCCCAGCTCCAGCCCGACAATCCGGTCAATCTCCGCGCTGCGCGCGGTGAGCATGATAATGGGGATGGAATAGTCCCTGCGAATCTGCCGGCACACCTCGAACCCGTCCATCTTCGGCAGAATGAGATCCAGGATGATCAGGTTGGGGCGCCACTGGCGCGTTTCCTCGAGGCCGGCCTGTCCGTCTCCGCAGGTGCGAGCCTCCCAACCATCCTTCTTGAACGCGTAAGCAATGAATCGAGCGATGTCTGCTTCGTCTTCGATGACAAGTACTTTATGCGACATGGTGCATCACCGTTACTGACAGGGGCTCCAGCAAGCCCGATTGTTCCCTGTATGGACGTCCGACATCTGCCTCCGCACGGTGTGTACGGGCGTCAACTCTCCCCCGGGACATACACACAGTAAGGATCTTCGGCCAGGTAATCCCCTGTGATGGCATACGACCGGGCTCGGGACCCTCCGCACACCTCACGGAAGTCGCACACACCACATTTGCCCTTCAGCAGACTTGGAGCACGCAACTGACGAAAGATTTCCGCGTTCCGGTAGATTTCCACTATGGACTTCTCGCGAACATTGCCGCCCGTCACCGGCAGGAACCCGCTGGGACAGACGTCTCCCTTGTGAGAGATGAATACAAAGCCTTTGCCGTCATTGACGCCCTTCATGGGTCGGTCCAGGCCGTCCTCGTACCGGAACCCCGCACCAGCGAAGCGGATGCCCGTTTCCTCCGTCGGGGAAGCGTGTTTAGCTTTCTGCCGCTGTATTGCAACGCGACGGTAATGTGGGCACGCGGTGGCCTTGATGTCAAAGCCGGCCGTCTTGCCCAAGTCATAAAGATAATTCAGCATCCACTCATGCTCTTCCGGCGAGATCATGTCTTCGACCTTCCCGCGACCCGTTGCCACGAGAAAGAAAACGCTCCACTGAACGGAGCGGAACCGCTCCACGATGTCAGGCATCTGCTTGATGACGGGAAGGTTGTAGCGGCAAATCGTTGTATTGATCTGCAGCGGCATATCGATCTCATTCAGTATTTGCAGAATGTCGATCGTCCGGTCGTAGGAGCCCTGGAAACCGCGGAACGCATCGTGCACCTCAGCCGTGGGTCCGTCCAGGCTTACAGCAACCCGCAAGATTCCAGACTCCTTTGCTTTGAGGAGGCGCGATCTGCTGGCCAGGGCCGTTGCGCTGGGAGTCAAGGAGGTCCGTAATTTCTTCTCATGCGAGGCGTAAGCGATCAAGTCGAACAGATCTCTCCGCATCAGGGGGTCGCCGCCGGTAAAGATGAGAATCGGGTTCCCGAAAGACTTGATGTCATCGATGAGCTGTATCGACTCGGCGAACGTCAACTCCGTGGGGTCACGTTTGGGGTGAGCAACCGCGCGGCAGTGCATACAAATCAAGGCACAGGCCCGAGTTACCTCCCAGGCAACGGTGAAGGGCGAGAGATCAAAATCAATTTCCTCCATTCGCGCGTCATGCTGATGGCGTTCCTTCAGGGCATTCGCTCTTATACGTTCAGCGTGTCCGGGTGTGGTCATGTTTGGGGCGCTCCATTCATCGGTCAGAGGAAGGTTTCCGCATCGATGATTGCTCTTGCGATGTCGTCCATCCTCTTGTTCCGGTTCTGACTATCCTTCTGTATCTTCTTGAAGGCCTCCTGCTCCGAAAGCTGCTGACGGCGCATCAGGATTCCCTTGGCTTTCTCCACGAGTTTCCGTGTTTCCAGCGTTTCTTTCAAGTCCTTCAACTCGCGTCGAATCGACTGCATCTCCTGGAAGCGCTGCATGGCGACAGGAATGGCCGCCCTCAGGTCCTTCTCCCCGATGGGTTTAACGAGATACGACATCACTCCCGCGTCGGCCGCGTCGGCAACGAACTCTGGATTCGAGTAGCCGGTGATCATGATGATGGCAACCGGCGCATGCTGCAGTATGTCGCGCGCTGCCACCAGACCCGACATGTCCGGCAGGGAAATGTCGAGGGTGATAAGGTCCACCTTCAGAGTTATCGCCGCTTGCACCACTTCGCATCCGGACTCCACGATCCCTGCGACTTCGTGTCCCATCGATTGGAGTTGTTCCTTCAGATTCAGCGCCGTCAGGCTGTCGTCTTCAGCGATGAGAACTCGAAGAGAATTCATGTAAGTCCCCTTTTGTCAGGCACCAATGAGTCACGTCCTGTTCCCTGTCCCGAGAGAGCGGCCTCCTATATCAGCAATGAAATCTCGGCCCTCGTTCTCTCGCCGTTGCTGTAGGTAAGATGACCTCCCAAATCTCTCTCGACAAGCGTCATCGCAATCGTGAGGCCCAAACGGGCACACCCTCTGGGATCGAACCCATTGGGGAGGCCGACGCCGTCATCTTCGACGCAGATGGTTGCCCTTCCGCTCTCCTCCTCGCAACGGAGACGTACCTCGATGCTCCCGGAAACAGCCTGCCCCAGTCCATGCTGGAGCGCATTAGTTGCCAGCTCATTGACCACCATCCCGATCGTGGTCGCCTTTCGAGGCGGAACTCGCAGATCGTCGCCGAGGACTCGAAAAGTAACCAGCTTGTCGACAGGAACCATCGGGGCCCAAACCTCATCGGCGAGCGCCTGGATCATTACCTTCAGGTTTGGAGCGACGAGCTCTGCCGCATTCGGGGAAATCCGCGCGAGCAGATCATACGCAACGGACATGCCCTTGAGTCGGTTCAGCGTGTTCTCAAGCGAATGACGGGCTTGCGGATCATCCACCCGTCGCATCTCAAGGGAGAGGAGGTTCGCTACGTCCTGCAGGTTGTTCTTTACCCGATGGTGTACCTCCTGCACCATGCTCGATTGCGCCAGAAGCGAGGAATGCTCGATGGCCAACGCGGCGAGGTGCGAGAACGTCTCCAGGTACTTGATTTCGTCATGTGTACACCGAGCCCCCGCATCTCTGAAAAGCAGTAGAACTCCCACGCACCGATCCCTTGCTCTCAGGGGCACCGCCTCGAAACAACGCAGTGGGTGCTCGAGACTGCTCTCGACCTCCGTCCAGTTTGGGTGTTGTCTGATCCCCTCCAGACTAACCAGGCTCCCCTCGTTCACACAGGGTATCAGCAGGTTCTTCAAGGTGTCGCTCTGTATGGCTGCAAGCAGCGGTTCACCGATGCCACGCGAGGCTTTCACATCCAACCGACCGGAGATCTCATTGACCAGCAGCAGGCACACTCGATTGGGATTCAGCACCTCAGCGATGTGGAAGACGATATGATCCAACACTGTATCCAGAGACTCCGCAGATAACAGTGTCCGGCTCACCTCCAGCAAGGCCTCGGCTTGCAGTGTCCGCTGTGCGGAAGAGCCAAAAGGACGGCGGTGCATGGTCAGAACCAGCAGCGATCCTGCCAATGCGATGAGCAATGGAACCGCGAAAAGCAGGAAACCAAGCGAGTGCAGCAACTCTTGCGAAGCGGTCACGTCAAGCCCAAAATGAAGGTAAGCCAGTGGGGGCTGGCCGACCGGCATCGCCACCTGGCTGTAGTACATACTCTCCCGGCGGAGGAAATTCACCTCAACCCAACGGTGGACTCCATCCCATCGCCCGGAAACCGGGGTGCCCGTGGTCGTCACTGGCCGATAGTGTGCCTGAGTAATGCTGAAGTCCTCGGCAGTCCTCTGGCGAAACCCATCGATGTTCAGCGAATAGTCTTTGTTGTGAATTTCACAAACGGGATTCCCCTCCGGCGCAACCAACACCGCATAAAGGAGACCTCGTTCATTAAGCCCAAATCCACGGAAAAGGGGGGGGAACTCATCCCAGTCCTGTCCGGCAAGTAAGCCGGATGCCACCATGTGCGCCATGGCATGTCCCAGAGAGAACGCTCGCCCATACTCCAGTTGGTCCATCACAGAATCCACCCGGCCCAGCGTCCATCGAGCGGTGGGAATGCCGACAATCAGTGGCAGCAGTGTCGTTACAGCCAGCATCAACGCGATGCGGCGTCTCTTCTGGGCGTTCCCGGGCGATGGGTTTCTGGGCTTTGGAGTTAGCATCAGGCCTCACTGGCAACGGAAGCGCGACACCCAGCGCCAGGAAATGACCCCACCGCATCGCCAGACATTGATCCGGGATCGACGTGATTTCCGTTCCGCGTATTCATCGTCGTTTGGCAAATCTCGGTGGACACCGAATGCAGGAGGCGTCTCCAGACATCGAACTCAAGGAGTTCGCGATCGAACTCAAGGAGTTCGCGGCGACCACCATACAAGGGCATCATCGCTGGAGACGCCTCCTACCTACCGGAACCGCAAATTTGCCAAACTTCAGGTATTTATAACACATATCCGACCCGGCGGAAAGGATGGGGGTTGTTGCATGAACTCACTCAGGACCGACAAACCGCGAACTGCGTTACACAATCACTGTCGGGTTTCAGGCTACAGGCGCCTATGATTCCGGCTGGGGTAGATTCTCACAAATCTGACTTACACCCCGAAAGGATGAGTAGACGCGCGGCCGAACGCGCCACGGGACGGGAGCAATCGGCGCCGCCCCCGCGCCGACTGCCATGAATGGCCGCTCTCTGCGAGGAATGTCTGGGCCGAAGCCCACTCAACCAGAGTGAACACGCGAGTGCAAGCAGCGTCTAATCGTTGCATACGCAACAGTTGCGCCCGCAACTAACTTCTGGTATGCTCTGTTTCGTGTCCGATAACCGTTCACATGACAACGGGAACGCCCCCAGTTTCACACTGGGGGATTTTACTCCCATCGTCACCCTGTGAACGGTTACCTCCATGGAACAGGCAGTCGGAAACAGAAAGGAATCCGATCAATGTTTGCGCGCAGGACTCTTGCAGGGGCCTTCGAGGCGCTTGCGGCAATATCTCTGACCCTACCCGTTGGGTCTCAGGAGAACCGCTCCGTTGACCTGTCTCAACCAGCATCGCTGAAGCAGTGTCTCGACATTGCTGCGGTGAACCACCCGCGGCTCAAGGAGACGCAGGCGGACGTTGAATCTGCTCGGTGGAAAGTGGTGGAGAGCAAGTCCAGCCTCTACCCGTCTGTCGGCCTTGTCAGCAACTGGAGTCGGTTCAACTCTTCCCGACAGGGATTCTCGGTGGGAAGCGCGGGGGCGTCGGAAAATCGGGAAACGGCCGTCGGCGTTGCCTACGAATTTCTGGACTCCGGACAGCGCGCCAACGCCATTCGGCTATCCACGACTACCGCGCAGGCAACAGAAGCTGGACTGACCGTCGCCCGGCAAGCCATCGCTCTGGCAGTGGCGCAAGCCTATTTTGAGTTGCTTGCCTCCCAGGACATCGTGGCGCTGCGTGACCAGGTTGTCGCAAGCGCCGATGCGCATGTGGCGTCAGCAAGGGCTGGTTTCGAGGCGGGAACAAAGGCGCGAATCGACATTCTACGCGCAGAGACCGAACTGGCTAACGCCCGGGTCGACGTCATTACAGCGAGAGGAGACGTTCGGCGCGCCCAGGCAGCATTGCGCAACTCCATGGGACTGACGCAGGAGATTGAGTTGCAGGTGCTGCAAGAGGGTCCGCAGGTCTCTCCGGTGTCCTCTCTGGAAGCGGCCCGACAGGCGGCCCAACAGCGCCGCGAGGAACTCCGGCAGCAGGAACTCAACGTAAAGGCGAGCGGGCTGTCCGTGAAGAGCAGTGAGATTGATGCCGGTGTTGCGTACAGCCTCGCTGGATCCTATGACCAGTACCTGGATTCTTCCCGCGACACCACCGACGAATACGTGCTGCGCGCCGCTCTCAGCTATCCCATTTTCGACGGGAAGTCGAGCCGTTCACGTGTGAAGGCAGCCCGGGCCGATCTGAAGGCCGTTCAGCAACAACTGGAGCAGCAGCGCCAGGCCATCCTGCTGGAAGTCGATCAGGCGTGGATTACGGTGGATGACGCAAGGGCAAGGGTCGAAGCGGCGGAGGCAGCAAAGAAGCAATCCGTAGAGAACCTCGCTCTCAACGAATTCAGCTACCGGGAGGGCGTGGCCAGCATGGTGGAGGTTATCGATGCCCGGTCCGCGGCAGCGCAGGCGGATTCCAATGCCATTCGCGCGCGGTATGACTATGATCTGGCGGTTTGCTCATTGCGGTACGCGATGGGTCAGACCGTGATTGAGGAGGACAGACGGTGAAGAAACCCGTTCGATTACTGATTGCGGCGGGACTTGTGATTCTCGCGTTGGTCATTTTCTGGAAGCGACGACAGGCAGCAAAGGTGGAGGATGTCCCGGCTCTGCGCACCGCGAAGGTCGAGAGGAAAGATCTCCGCAGAACCGTTTCGGGTTCCGGTGTGCTGGAGCCGCTCACTACCGTGGAGGTGAAGGCCAATGTCGCGGGAGAGATTACCCAACTCCTGGTTGACACGGGCGACGAAGTAAGAACCGGTCAACTCATCGCAGTCATTGACCCCACCGATACCGAGTCCGCCTTTCGCGAGGCCAGCGCTGATATGCAGTCATCTCGGGCCAAAGTCGACGAAGCGCGAGTCAACCAAACGTTCCGAAGCACGACCGTGCCGCTCCAGATCGGCGTCGCGCAGCAGGAACTCGCCGCGGCGCTCGCCAGAGAGGATCAGGCGAAGAAGAATCTGGACATCCAGAGGAAGACCTCTCAAGCCGACATCCACCAGGCAGAGGAAGCATTGGCCTCAGCGAAGGCCCGCCTCGTGTCGACGCAACGTTCCGCAGAAGCGCAGCCTTCGCTGACCACGAGTTCCATCCAGCAGGCCGAAGCAAACCTGCAGTCGGCTCAGGAGGATCTGCGGGAGCTCAAGGAGGCGACCCACCCGCGGGCACGAACGCAGGCTGAAGCAAGTTACAGCCAAACGAAGTCGAGTCTGGTCAAGGCGAGGCTGGACCTGAAGCGCCAGAAGGAGCTGTACGCCAAAGGCTTTGTCCCGCAGAGCTCCGTGGACAACGCGCAGGTGAGCGTGGATACTGCCCAGTCGTCTGCCGACAGCGCCAAAGCCATGCTGGACGCAATCACCGCATCGCACAACGCGCAGGCACGATCATCCGAGTCCCGCGTCTCGCAACTGAAGTCTGCTCTGCAGTCAGCGAAGACCAACGCGGTGCAGAACGACCTCGCCGATCAGGAGGTCATCTCCGCCAGGGCTTCCGTCAGGCAGGCCGAAGCGTCATTAGCTTCGGCCACGGCCAACGCGGAACAGGTGAGAATTCGGGAGGCCGAGGTGGTTTCAGCCCGTGCTTCCGTCGAGCAGACCCGCAAGAATATCCAACTCGCTCAAGCAAATCGCTTCGAGACGCAGGTGCGCGGCCACCAGGTCAGAGAGGCTCAGGCCCAAACGGTCCGCAGCCAGGCGCAACTGGACCGGGCAGCGAAAAACCTGGCTGACACCAGTATCTACGCTCCGCGCGACGGCGTAATCATTGAGAAGTTCGTCGAACAGGGCACCGTTATTACTTCGGGGAAGTCCTCTGTTACCAGCGGAACCACTCTCGTCACGATGGCCGACATCACCCGGATGTTCGTTCTGGCGGACGTTGACGAAGTGGATATCGGCGGGGTGAAGCCGGGGCAAAAGGTGGACCTGACCGTGGAGTCTTTCCCGGAAGAGAACTTCTCCGGATCGGTAACCAAGGTCTACCCCAAAGGTGTCGACGAGCAGAACGTAACTGTGTTTCAGGTCAAGATCTGGCTTGATAACGTCGACACCAGGTTGCGGCCGGGAATGACGGCGGAGTCTGTGATTGTCATGGAGGAAAAGCCCGAGGTGGTGGTGGTCCCCAACTCCGCCATTCAGGTCCAACGAGGACAGCAGACGGTGATGGTCGTGAAGAACGGACAGCCCGAGCGGCGCCGCGTCGAGACAGGACTTGCCACCCTCGACGAAACGGAAATTTTGTCGGGTCTTCGTGAGGGAGAGGAGATCGTGACCGAACGCCCGGAAGGGCAGCGACCCGGCGGGAAGGGCCCGGGAGGGACATCGGGCAGAGGTCCCAATCAGGACGTCACCCGAATGATGAGAACGATGGGGCGATAGGGCCATGCCGATCATCGAGACTGAATCTCTCACAAAAACCTACCACATGGGCGACGTCGAGTTGCGTGCTCTGAACGATGTCTCATTCCGCGTGGAGCAGGGAGAATTCATGGCAATCATGGGTTCCTCCGGGTCAGGGAAATCCACACTGTTGAACCTCCTCGGATGTCTGGATGCGCCGACATCCGGTGTCTATCGCCTCGACAACGTGGATGTTAGTACGCTGGGCGAGGATGAACTGGCCCGTGTGCGCAACAAGAAGATCGGTTTTGTGTTCCAGTCCTATAACTTGCTCGCCCGGACTTCGGCGCTGGCCAATGTGGAATTGCCGCTGCTCTATTCGGGGCGCGGTCGCAGCCGGGATCGAGCAATCGCCGCCCTTCGACGCGTCGGTCTGCAGGATTGGGGGGATCATCTGCCGTCGCAGCTCTCCGGAGGGCAGCAGCAGCGCGTTGCCATCGCGCGAGCGCTCATCAACGACCCGGAGCTGTTGGTGGCCGACGAACCAACTGGAAATCTTGACAGTCGAACGGGAGAGGACGTCATGGGGATTCTCCAGTCGCTCAACGATGCCGGCATGACGATTGTGATGGTCACCCACGAGGACGATATATCCCAACATGCCAAACGGATCATCCACCTTCGTGATGGAGAATTGCTATCGGACCAACTCGTTGAGAACCGCATCATCTTCGGTAAGGAGGGGTCTGCCCCGTGAGCATCTGGGAAGCCGTCCGAGTAGCGCTATTCGGGATCAGCAGCAACAAGATGCGTTCGGGACTGACGTGTCTGGGGATCATCATCGGCGTGGGCGCGGTGATTGCCATGGTGGCCATGGGGCAGGGGGCATCCGCGGACGTGCAGGAACGCGTGAAGGGATACGGCGCCAATCTGCTGACAGTTTGGCCCGGGCAGGCGGTGACGGGCCGCCTTCACGGCGGCGTGGGGTCGGAGGACTCGCTGAAGCTGGAAGATGCTGAGGCTATTGCCGAACAATGCCCAAGCATCAAGGCAGTAACGCCCA
>Ga0210049_1000424_pt1 | contig 35289 bp, 26 predicted proteins | sample CryGeyCG2014_300_2_FD_183964 | JGI IMG/M metagenome (GOLD analysis project Ga0210049, IMG submission 183964) | Groundwater microbial communities from aquifer - Crystal Geyser CG06_land_8/20/14_3.00 (SPAdes) (version 2) | ecosystem: Environmental > Aquatic > Deep subsurface > Groundwater | place... | reverse complement strand
AACTTTAAACATATTTCATTATCATATCTATTTCCAAACCACCCTGCAACCTTCCCCCTGTGGATAACTCAACTACGCCACAATACGACGATCGTCGTATTGTGGCGTATAATAAAAGAGGAAAGAGAATTATGACTAAATACAAATATTATTTTCGGAAACCCAAATCAGAAATTATAAAAGATACCCTCCACTGGTTATTGGTTGCCGGTGCCGTAACTATTGCTGCTACATCACCTTATTTTGGCCTAAATTTATTAAAAAACTTCACTCGGAAGAAAAAATATAAAAGTAAACAAGTCTACGACGCTTTTTATAAACTAAGAAGGCGAGGTTGTATTAAAATTGAAAAGAAAAATCACCAAATTTATATTTCTCTTACTGAAAAAGGTAAAAAGAAAGCGGGGTGGCTCCAGATCGATGCTTTACGAATCAAAAGGCCGAAAAGATGGGATCGAAAATGGAGGTTTGTGATATTCGACATCTCCCAATTGAAAAGATTTTATCGAGATGCTTTCCGGGGCAAATTAAAAGAATTGGGGTTTTACCCTTTACAAAAAAGCGTTTGGATTCATCCCTTTAATTGTCGCGACGAAATAGAGCTTTTAAGAGATTTTTTCGGGCTGACCGAAAAGGAAATGAGGTTAATTTTAGCCGAAGATATCGGCAAAACCGACGAGCTTAAAAAGATATTTAAATTAAATTAATCAAAACACTATACGCCATAATACGACGATCGTCGTATTATGGCGTATGATAGAAATAGTTTGAGGGACGCGTGAGCGCCCCTCAATTGTAAGAAATGTATCTCAATTGTGAGATAAGTGTGTTGGAATCAAGAGTAATTGATCTTCTATCCAGCGAATGAAGTCTTGGAAGTCTTCTTTCATACGCACCTCCTTTCAGGCTAAAAGCCCGAACTCCTCGGCTAGAGCTTGAGTTGCTTTTGTGTAGCTCTCTTCTTTCACTACAACTGATATAGCTATACCAGAAGAGAAAAGCATCTCAATGTTAACTTTTATCCGGGCAAGAGCTCTAGTTATCCTTGCTAGATAGCCGGACTCATCTTCCATCAAAGTGTCCACTAAGGTCAATCCAGCAACAATAAGAGGATCTGATGGCTTGATCTCGCCCGCTGCTCCAGACTCTTTTACTCCGTGCAACCTTGATAAAATTATAGATGAGTATTCGGGCAGGCAAAGTAGGGAAATCTCAGCTTGATCCTTTGGTGGCGGTTGAACTACATCCCTAATAACAATATCAGATATAGCTTCAAAAATTTGATTAGCCATCCCTGGTTCGTGAGGAATGTTCGAAACTTTAATTAGCCTTAGTTCTCGAACCGCTATGCCAGCTTGGGTCTCCAAGCCCTCCATTTTCTCCAAGGTACTGCCCGAACAAACCAAGGTTCCTCCAGTTGTCTGGCCAAAGCTCGGACTCAACAGAACCTTAATCTCTACTCCTAGCTTTTCAGCTAACTTAACGGAGCGGGCCATCAACTTTCCGCCGCCTGCTCCCGCAAGCGGAACTAGTTGTTCATAAGAGATTTTATCAAACCTCTTGGCCGGGACAATCCGTGGATCAGTAGCATAGATTCCATCTACATCACTATAAACCTCGCAACGTCCTACTCCTAAAGCCGCAGCCAGAGCAACAGTGGTTATTTCCGAACCGCCTCGGCCAAGGGTAGAGACTTCGCCTGTTTCTTCAACGATACCTTGGTAGCCAGTGATAATTACCACTTGCTCCTGATCTAATAGCATCTTTATCTTGCTCACGTCCCGAACTCCTTTTACTCTACCTTTCGGATCACATACTAATCCTATGGCTCGGCTATCGAGTGAAGTGGCCGTCCGTCCTCGACGCATAATTGCCAAGGTCAACAAAGGTGCTGATTGATCTTCTCCAGTAACCAGTAACTTATCTAATTCTCCTTTTGGTGGTTCACCGCCGTAGACTTCTTTAGCCAGCCGCAGCAATCGGTCTGTCTCTTCGCCCATAGCCGAAATTACAACTACTATATTTTTATCTTCGGCTACTTTTGCAATATAGTCGGCCACTCTCCCTATTCTTTCTGGAGTAGCTACCGATGTGCCGCCATATTTTTGGACAACAACTTCCTTATTCGCCATCATCGCCTCCTTTCTCCTCTTCGGATAAAATTCTGATTGGCGGGTAGGCCTTTTTGACCTTGGGATTTTCCTGAAAACGAGCGCTGGCTTTGTAGATGTTTAGTTCCTCAGTCGGCCAAGTGATAAAAGCTACCTCAGCTTCGGGATTGGTGGTTTCTGGCTGATCAAAAGCAGAAATGCTTATTCCGAAATCTTTGAGAATATTGGTCACTTCCGCTAAAGCGCCTGCTTCGTTAGCCAGGGCTAACCTCAAGTAATAACGGTTAACTATCATAGTGACAGGATAAGTCTCCGCTTTTTCCAGAGCATTAATCGGGTAGGAGCTAACTTGGCTGTTTTTGATATCCTGACAAACCTGTAAAAGGTCGGCAATAACGGTGCTAGCTGTCGGTTCGGGACCCGCTCCCAAACCAGGACCCAAGGTTTGTTCGCCAATTGCTTCACCCTCTACGTAGAAACCGTTATTTACCCCGACAATCTGAGCTAAGGGATGTTCCTCGGGTATGAACATGGGGTGGACTCGAAGATCAAGCTTCCCATTTCTATCCTCGGCCCAGGCGATCAATTTGATGACGTAACCCCATCTGTTAGCGTAGGTGAAATCAGCCGGCTCCAAGGCAGTGATGCCTTCTACCGGGTAGACATCCTTAAAGCTCACCCGTCGGCGAAAAGCTAATCGGGCTAGAATGGCAAGTTTATAGGCAGTATCTAAGCCTTCTACATCAAAACTGGGGTCGGGCTCAGCATAACCTTTGCTGATGGCCAAACTGAGTGCTGTATCATAGCTGAGAACCGCTATCGCTGCCAGCATGAAGTTGGTGGTGCCATTGGCAATGGCCATCAATCTTTTGATTTTGTCTGCCCTCAAACCATCTTTGAGCCAGCGGATAACCGGAAGCCCGCCGCCCACGCTGGCACCGAACATCAGGTTAACATTGTTTTCCGCTGCTACCCGAAAAAGTTCATCACCCCCAGTGGCTATCAAAAACTTATCAGCAGTAATGAGGTGTTTTTTAGCTTTGAGAGCGTTTAAATCGTACTCAAAACTTTTTCCGCCACCAATAAGCTCGACAACCACCTGGATTTCCGGGTCTTCAAGAATCTCTGTAGCATCTTCGATTAGCACGCCCGCTGGCACTTGAACCTTTCTTTCCTTTTCTGGGTGAGCCACAGCAATCTTGGTGATATTAATCTGGCAACCCAATTCTTTTTGGTAGAGTCCTTGGTTTTTCTGGAAGAGTTGATAAACTCCAGTTCCAACCGTACCTAGTCCTAACATTCCAACTTTTATTTCCATCAGAGCCCTCCTTTCTCTGTAAGAATTTTAGATATAGATAATGAAAAAGAGCTAATGATTTAGCCCTCCAACTATATTGAACTATACAATTTTTTTATCAAAAAGTCAAGGTTAAAAGCCGGCGAATGTTTTGATTTTGGAAATGGGGATAGCCGTTACCTTGCCCTCAAGGTCAATGGTATTTAGCCCCAGCACTTCCCCTTCGATATTAAACAAAGGACTCCCAGCAGCGTAGTATTTTTCAAACATATTGGTTGCAATATTGTCTGAACTGTAACTTTTGACAATTCCTTCATTAACAAATTTTGAAGGTTTCTTTTTTTCAAAGATTGTAGCCACTAAAAAAACTCTTTCTCCGAGTTTTAATTTGTCTAAATTGGCAAAGCTCACGGTAAACAGGTTGGCTTCTTCAAGCCTTATCAGGGCTAAGTTTTCTTTTAAATCCCTTTTTAAAACTTGATAATGAGTTTGTTTGTCATTAATAAAAAAACTGAGTTCCGAACCTTGGGGCACCAATTCAGCCAAAGTGACCACCAAACCGTCTGAAGTTAAAATTAATCCCGAACCTTCTGTAAATTTCCCCGTTAGCTTTTCAGCTCTTACTCCTACTGCCGCTTTTTCTACTTTTTCAACGGCATTTTTCAGGGCGACATTTTCTTGAATGGTTACTTCTTTTCTCTCGGTAACATAAACCGGGCTTTGCTCCAATCGGTACTGATAAAAAAGCGGCCTTTCTATAAAATAAGGCCAGAGAATTTGGTCGGCGAAGATTCCGCCAGCCACTCCCAAAAGGAAAAAGCAGATAATTTTGAAAATATTCTTGGGCATTATTCAACTAAAACCTTTTCTTCTGTTTTTTTGGAACCAGTTTTAATTAGGTCTTTTGGCGTTCTAAAAACAATCTGGTCTTTCTCAGCGTCAACCACTAAGCTGTCCCCTTCTTTTATTTCTCCAGCGACAATCTTGAGGGAAAGCGGATTTAAAACTATTCTTTGGATTACTCTTTTCAGAGGCCGGGCGCCCAAATTGGGGTCAAATCCTTTTTCAGCCAAAAGCTCTTTGGACTTTTCGGCCACTTTAATCTCAATTTTTTTATTTTGCAAACGATTAATCACCTTGTCCAGCTCCAAATCAACTATCTTTTTAATTTCCGGCTTGCCAAGATAGTTAAAGATGATGATTTCGTCAATTCGATTCAAGAATTCCGGCCGGAATTCCTCTTTGAGCGCTTCCATGACTTTGTCTTTTAGAGATTGCTTCTCAGCAGTTTCACTTTCTAAAAATCCCAAAGAGCTCATTCTGGCAATGTGCTCTGAACCGATATTGGAAGTCATAACTAAAATAGCATTTTTGAAAGAAGCAGTTCTGCCTTTGGCATCAGTTAATCTGCCGTCTTCTAAAATTTGAAGTAAAATATTAAAAACTTCGGAACTAGCTTTCTCAACCTCATCAAGCAAAATAACGGAATAAGGCCTTCTTCTGATTTTTTCTGTTAATTGACCGCCTTCTTCGTAACCGACGTAGCCCGGGGGAGAACCTATCATTTTGGAAACGGTGTGTTTTTCCATGTATTCTGACATATCCAAACGAATCAGGGCATTTTCATCATTAAAAAGAAATCCAGCCAGGGCTCTCGCGGTTTCGGTTTTTCCCACCCCGGTTGGCCCCAAAAAGAGGAAAGAGCCCAGGGGCCGATTTTCTTCTGAAATGCCGGCTCGGCTCCGGCGAATGGCATTGGCAATAGCTGAAATTGCCTCCTCTTGGCCGACTACCCGGCGAGCAATAATCTCTTCCATTTTTTCTAATTTTCTGGCCTCCTCTTCCAGAAGCCGGGTGACCGGAATACCGGTCCAGCGCGAAACCACCTGGGCCACGTCTTCTTCAAAAACTTCTTCTTTCAGAAGGGGCCGATTTTTTTGAAATCGGGCTAATTTTCTTTCGGCCGCTCTTAAGTCTTTCATCAGTTGGGGAACTTTTCCGTATTGGATCTCGGCTACTTTTTCCAAACTGCCGGCTACCTGTTCCTTCTCTATTTCAAAACGGGCAACGTCTATCTCTTTTTTTAGATTTCTAATTTTAAGAATAGTTTCTCTTTCCGACTGCCACTTAGCCTCAATTATCTTTGCTTTTTCTTTTAGATCGGCTAACTGCTTAGAGGCTGCCTTTTGCTTCCTCTGCTTTTTGTTGAGAATTTGCTTTTCTATCGCCGAGCTCCGTTTGGCGGAGCGAGGCGCGAGATGAGACGAAGTCTCAGCGAGCTCCAATTTCTGAATTTCTTTTCTAAGTTGTTCCAGTTTGGTCGGCTCGGACTCAATTTCCAATCTTAAAGAGCTCATGGCTTCGTCCATTAAATCCACGGCTTTGTCCGGCAAAAATCTGTCGGTAATGTATCTGGCGGCCAACTGGGCGCAAGCCACCAAAGCCGAATCTTCGATTTTGACGCCGTGATACAATTCGTATTTTTCTTTCAGCCCCCTTAAGATGGCAATGGTATCTTCAATTGTGGGTTCTTGAACATAAATTGGCTGGAATCTCCTTTCCAAAGCCGGGTCTCTTTCAAGGTATTTTTGGTATTCTTTTAAAGTGGTGGCGCCAATGGCCCTTAATTCGCCCCGAGCTAAAGCCGGCTTCAATAAATTGGAGGCGTCAATCGCTCCTTCGGCCGCTCCGGCTCCCACTAAAGTGTGCAGTTCGTCAATAAACAATAAATAATGGCCTTGAGCCCGATTAATTTCTTTCAAGAGCGCCTTCACTCTGTCTTCAAACTCTCCCCGATATTTGGTGCCAGCCACTAAAGATCCCAAGTCCAAGCCGATAATCTCTTTTTCTTTCAGTGACTCGGGGACTTGGCCAGCAACAATTTTTTGAGCCAAACCTTCAACAATAGCCGTTTTCCCCACTCCGGCTTCGCCAATGAGAACCGGATTATTTTTTGTTCGTCGGGTTAAAACCTGCATGAGCCTCCGGATTTCATTTCCTCTGCCGATAACCGGGTCTAATTTTCCGCTCCTTGCCAGCTGAGTAAGATTTCTGGCATATTTTTCTACCACTTGATACTTTGACTCCGGTTCCGGGTCGGTGATACGGTGGCCTCCACGAATTTTTGCTAAAACTTTTAAGGCAGTATCATAATCCAACTTGCCAAACTCCAAAGCAGCGGCTCCGCCGCCTGACTGCAAAAAGTTGGCTTTTTCTAAAATTTCTTTGGCTTTGGTTTCGGTATCTAAGAGAGCTAAGAACAAATGCTCAACTGAAATAAATTCATCTCCCATTTTCATTGCCTCTTGTCTCGCCCGGTCAAGGACTTTTGCCATATCTTGAGTTAAATAAAACTGGCCGAAAGTTTGGGGGGCGGCGATGACCGGGATCCTCTCTAAACTCGCTTTGGTTTTTCTTTTCAGCCCTTCAATGTCGGCTCCTAATCTTTGAAGCAAATTCAAAACCACGCTCTCCTCTTGAGATAAAAGCGCCAATAAAAGATGCAAGGCATCAATCTGCTGCTGGTTTTTTTCTCTGGCCAGATCTTGAGCAGCTACTATTGTTTCTTGGGCTTTATGAGTAAAATTCGGAGAACCGTTCATCGATTTAATTTTAGATAAAAAAATGAAAAAAATCAAGTCCCGCCAGGGCGGGACTATTATAGGTCTGGTGCGGGGAGAGGGGTTCGAACCCTCGACCTTCTGGATGTTTGCCAGATGCTCTGCCAGCTGAGCTACCCCCGTCACATGCCTTAAGGTGCTATAAACAACAAAAAATCTGGCTGCTTGGCCAGATTCACTGCTGCTTTTGATTATTAATTATTGATTATTTATTGATGAACCCAACCAAGCCGTTGCCTTAAAACGACGAGCAAAAGGACGACTAAAATTAGATTCATTTGTTTTCCCATATACTTAAAGGTCGAAGAGATAAATCTCTTCTTCACCTTTCGCTTCTCTTAGGTTTATGACGAGAAAATACTCATTTTATTACAAAAGCGGCTCGCCAAAGCGAGCCGCTTCTAAAAATAAAATCTAGCATTACATCTCTCGACCAACGGCCTTGGCGATAACTTTCAATTCTGACATCAGCCGGCTGAAATCGGAAAAGGTCAAGGATTGAGGACCATCTTTTAGCGCCTTTTTGGGATTGGGATGGACTTCTATCAAAAGTCCAGCAGCGCCAACGGCCACCCCGGCTTTCGCCAAATCCGGCACCAGTTTCCAATGGCCGGCAGCGTGGCTCGGGTCGACAATAACCGGCAAATGACTCAATCCTTTTATCACCGGCACCGCGCTGATATCAAGAGTGAATCTCGTTGCGTTGGAAAAGGTTCTGATGCCCCTTTCGCAAAGAATCAACTGGGGGCCGTTTTCCCTTAAACGCAGAATATAGTCGGCCGCCTGAAGCCATTCTTCGATGGTTGCGCTCAGTCCCCTTTTCAGAAGAACTGGCAGTTTCGTCTTGCCAACTTCTTCCAACAACGGGAAGTTTTGGGCGTTGCGCGTGCCTATCTGAAGAATATCGGCGTATTGCGCCACTATCCCAACGTCTCTCGGATCCAAAACCTCGGTAATTACGGGCAAACCCGTTTCTTGTTTGGCTTTGGCTAAAATCTTTAAACCTTCCTCTCTTAAACCGCGGAAGCCGAAGGGAGAAGTGCTGGGCTTGTAAGCCCCGCCTCTTAAAATCTTGGCTCCTTGGCTTTTGACTAATTTCGCCGTAGAGATAACCTGCTCTTCCGTTTCCACGGCGCAAGGCCCGGCCATTACCACAACTTCTTTGCCGCCGATTTCAACGCCGTTCACCTTAACAATCGTGTTTTCTTTCTTAAAATCTCGGGAAGGCAGTTTATAGGGCTTCATAATCCTCACCACTTTTTCCACTCCCGGCAGAACTTCGAAGATTTGCGTATCAACCTCTCCGGTGTTGCTTCCTAAGACCGCGATAACCGTCTTTTCCGACCCCTCGTTTAATTGCGCTTCCATATCCAATTCCCTAATTCTTGCCACTACCTGCCTAATTTCCGATTTTTGCGCGCCTTTCCGCATTTCGATGATCATATGACCTCCTTTTATGTTATTCAGCTTTACAAAGGGCAACAAAAAACCTCTTTTGGGAAAGAGGCTGGTTTAAACCTTGAAATAATATTTATTTTTTATTCAAAACCTAAACTAGCCCCTTTCTCAAAAAAGGTATAAAAGAAATAAAACCAAGAATTGGGGTTAGTCCGTTTCATCATAAATGATGACGGGAAAATGGCCATATTATTACTCGCTTCTTTCGCTTAAGGTAACCTGGAAAATCTTTTCTTTGCCATCCCTCAAGACTTTTAGAACCACCTTGTTCCCCGGATTATATTGAGTAATAATTTTAGCTAAACTGTTGTCAGAAGTAATTTTCTTTCCATCAAACTCCAAAATAATATCTCCTTCTTTCAAGCCGACTTTTTCGGCTTCAGAACCAGGGAAAACAGCTGCTTCTCCCTGGCTTCCTTTAACAACCCAGGCTCCGTAATCAACCGGCAAATTATTTTCTTTTTGAATTGTTTCATTGACCACCACATATCTTACTCCCAAAAAAGGGTAGACAATTTTCCCCAATGTTTTTACTTGCTCAATGTCTTTTTTGACCTTATTAACCGGAATGGCAAAGCCGATGTTTTGAGCCTGAAGGACGGTAGCCGTGTTAATCCCGATGACTTCTCCTTTCAAGTTTAAGAGGGGCCCTCCGGAATTTCCCTGGTTGATGGCGGCATCGGTCTGAATAACGTCCTCTATCGTTTCTACCAAGCCGCCTCCGGAAGCGGTAATGGTTCTGCCCAGGCCAGAGATTACTCCGACTGAAATTGTATTTCTAAACTCTCCCAAAGCATTGCCAATGGCAATTACCGTCTGCCCTATTTGCAAGCTGTCGGAATCGCCAAGCTGGACTTGAGGAAATTCTTTTAAGCTTAATTTTCCTTCCTGATTAACGATTTTCTCTTGGGCAATTTTCAAAATGGCCAAATCTTGTATGGGATCTTTGGCTAAAACCTTGGCAGAAAAACTTTTGCCGTCGTTGGTAAAAACAGTATAATCGGCTTCTTCGTCTAAAACCACGTGCTTGTTAGTTAGAACCATTCCCTCTTTGGAAACAATAAAACCGGTTCCGCCACCCACTTCTTTTTTCTCTGTTCCTTTTTGCCGATATTGAGGAACCTGAAGATCGGAAAAAGGCCACTCTCCCTCAAAAGGGCTGATGTAGTATTGTTCAATAATCGGCACATCTTTAGTAATAACAATACTGACTACGGCCGGAGAAGCCTCTTTGACCGCCTGAATAATTTTTTCTTCCTGGGTGGTTTGGGGCTGGTATTCTTTTACGGTTTCTTTTTCAATTATTTTTTCCACCACCTGAGGTTCGGGAAGCTCAATTTTTAACTTAGAAAGGTGATCTTTAACTTCCAAATAAAAATAGCTGCCAGAAAGAGCTCCGGCTAAAAGGCCGCAGACAGAAGAAATAAAGATGGTTGAAATTACTAACCAAAAAAATTTATTTCGCCAGAATTTGAGAAATCTGGGAGATTTCAGCTTGGGAAGTTCAAATTTGGGCAGCTTATACAATTCCATAATGTTTTATTATGCCTCATTTTTAGGGTTTTGCGAATACTGGTTAAAGCGGTAGTGGTAGATGTTTGATGTGATTTTGCCCAAAAACAGCATATGGAGAGCGGCTATCAAATACTTTGAATAAGTTATTAATCTGCCGTCTTTTTCAAAGCGACGGCAAGAAGTTAAAACCGGTTTAGTTTTAATGAAGCCGAACTCTCCGAATTTGGCGGCCTGCCTGGCGTAAAAATGGTCTTCCGCCATGGTAATTTCTTCATCAAACCCGCCAACTTTTTGATGAATCTCTTTTTTAACTAAAACCGAATTTGTAGCGTGGGGCAAAATTTTCTGGGTCAACCAGGTCCAAAAATTATAGAGACCATAAGCAATTTTATCAAACCGGTTTCCTTTTGGGTAGATTGGAAAAGTAGCCACCTTTAAATTTCTTTTTCCAAAATCTTCTAAAAGACTCTTTAAAAAGTCGGGAGGTAAATAAATATTATCGGCGTCTAAAAACAAAAAGGTGTCGCCTTGAGCTATTTTTGCTCCTTCGTTTCTTCCTTTAGCTGGCAGACCGCCTGGGGCAACCCTGCAACCAAAGGTTTTAGCTATTTCCAAGGTTTGGTCTTCTGACCCGGCGTCAGCTATAATTGTTTCTAAATCACCATCAAAATCTTGTTTTCTTATCGCCTCTAATAACAAAGGCAAATATTTTTCCTCATTTAAAGTTGGAATAATAATACTCAACATAAATTTCTAATGTTTTTTATCCCCCAAAACCCACGTTTTATTAAAGCCATGGCAATGGTAAAGCGTGACTTTTATTTTGCTGATTTAACAAAAAGTTTTTGGGCTTCTTGCCAAATTTCTGGTTGATTTTGTTTGGTTTTTAGCCAGTACCACCACTCCTCTCCCCAAAGATAAAACTCATCAAGCCCGGTTTTTTTAGCAAATTCAATGTTAGATTTGAACCGATCTTTGTTCATTGTTTTTTCCTGCTCTTCCAAAGGAGATTCGTCAAGCAATTTTGGGCCCCAGGGTTCGGCTTGCAACTCTCCCACAATAACTTTTTTATCAAAGATTTTTTCAATTAACTGAGCTTTTCGCCAGTAAAAAACAGGGGGCAAAGGATAATAAATATAGGCGCCTAATTGCCTGAACCAAACTTTTTTATACATTGTCGTTCCTATTATATCTCCAAATCGAGCAGCCGCAATCCAGAAAGACCCTTCGCCGCTATCTGATACTACCACTGGCCGCAACTGTAAATCAAGAGTTTTTACTAAGCCGATTTCTTCTTTCAGAAAATTTTTATCTACCCAGGGGCATTCGCCGAAAGGAAAGAAAGGCTCATTTTCCACTTGCCAGGCCCAGATTGTTTCTGAACCCCGGTATCTCAAAATAATGCGCTTAACTAAGTTAAGCACAATTTCTTGTTGCTTTTCCTGACTTAAATTTTTTGCCCAGCTTGGGATATGGCACTCCGGCCAGCGGCCAGTTTTCATGCCGATTACCAAAAGAATCTCTGCCCCGCTTTTTTCAGCTTCTTTTACCTGCCAATCTAGGTCTTCAAAATTATATTGTTCCTTAATCGGCTCCAATAAATCCCAGTGGGTAATTAGTTTTATTTTTTTAACTTTTAAATCTTCTAATAGAGCCAAATAAGTTTCCTGCCAATTCAATCCTAAAAGTTCAATCTGTTTTTGGGAAAAATTGACTCCCCACTCAATATCTTTTGCCTGGGGCGGGCTACCAACAAAAAAACATCCGACAAAAAACAGGAAGAAAATTACAGCTGCTAAGACAATCCTTTTTGTCATTTTATTTAAAAGCCAACAAGGCCAATCCTCCGCCAATTAATAAAATGGCGGCAATTTTTTGAAGAAGAATTTTTTGGGAGATTTCTTCTTTCAAAATTTGAGGGAATTTAAAAGAAAGAAAAAGTGTAAAAATTAATAAAAAAGCATATTGGATTCCTTGAAGGGCATTAATAATGGAGATGTAAGCTAAAGGCGCTAAAGCAATCGCCCAATTTTGTAAAACATTAGCGCCGGCTCCTACCATCTGGTTTGAAATAAAAATCCCGAAGGTTTTCTTTTGAAAACTAATTTTTTTCTTAAAAATTTCTTCTTTAATTTCTGGCATAAAAATAAAAAATAAAAAAGCTGCTAAAAGTCCTCCAATTTTCGTCCAAATAAAACCGTTCCAGAATGGTTGCTCCAGATAAACATATTTGGTTAAGGTGAACGCTAATGACAATAAAAAGGCGGTCAAAACCGAAATTTTGAACCCTTTCAAGTTGATTATTTTTTTCTTTTCGAAAGTAATAAAAATACTCCCAAAAACTAAAAGAATAAAGGCGATCATTTTCACAAAAGGCAAAGTTTCTCTACCTAAGGAAGAAAAATAAACTAATCCGAAGGTAAATAAAGGCACTAATCCACTAATCGCCGGCACCACCCTTGAGGCTTCAAAAAGAGATAAGGCCTTATAAAACCAAAAAAGAGCGTAAATAAAGACAGCTCCAGCCGAAAGACTTAAAATAATTTGAAAAGGATTTGGGATATAAAAATTAACAAAGGGGGCAATAATTAAAGTTAGAATTCCTAAAGTCCCAACATAAAAAGTATAAATCTTTGGATTAGGAATCAAACCAGTTAAAAGATATTTATCAACCAGAAAAACAACTGATAAAATCAAATAAAAAGAAATAGTAACGATTAACCAGGTCATTTTGAGATAATTTTTTGAATATTAAAGGCGCCTAATTTTTCGCCCTCAATAAAACCCTGCATGGCGGCCTCAGCGAGATACCCTCCGTCTAACCAATCAAAAAGCCATTGGTGTGCAAGGTTTGGATTTTCCTGAAAGTTGCCAAACCCTGACTTTAAAAGCCATCTTTTATTGAAATCTTCTTGAGAACCAATAGGAGGAGCAATAATAATGGGCAAACCCAGAGCAGCATAAAAGGAGAGTTCAGAAGGTTTGGTCCATAAAACATCGGTTTTTCTTAAGGCTTGATTGAATTTTTGAAAATAATCATTAATATCCCTTCCAAAAATAATTTCTACTCCATTTAAGTTGCCGATGTTTTTCTTAAAATACTTTTTTACTTTCTCTTTAATGCCGGCTGCCAAAATTATTTTTACTTCCCCATTTTTAATTTTATTTTTTAAACTTTTTATAATTTGGGTTCCAATTTCTTTTTGGGCTCCGGCCCCGCCAACGGCAAACATAATGGTTAAGGGATGATCAGATTTCTGCGGCAAATCTCCGAGATATTTTTTAATCAGGGGCTCATAATAGTGCTGGTATCTTCCTTTAGGATCGAGGTTCAAAATCCGATTTAATAAATCGTTTTTCAAAATTTCTAAATTATCGGAGCCAAGGAGCTCAAGAGGCAAAGGGTAACCAGTTAAATAAATGTTTTCTGGTTTTACTCCGTAAAGTTTTAACCTTTCCGTCACTCTCCGGGTTGGAGCAAAATATTTAATTTTGCTTTGTGAAGGGTTAAAAGAGACCCAGGTACGCGAGATGTCAGCATCGCATATGATGCAGTAGATTTTGCCAGGATAATTTAAATACTCAGCCATAAAAGCCGGGATAAAAAAGGTGCTAATTAGGGGTAGGGATTTTTGTTTGAACCTTTCGATCAAATGCCCTCCCCAACCTTTTTTAATTAAAGAAAAGATCTGTTTCAATTGCAAATTTGGCTCAGACAAATCTCTTTTAGGATAAAAACTAAGGATTTTTTGGAATTTATCGTAAGCTGCGAAAGCTGTTTCGCCGATCAAGGGAAGCCTTTTAAGCCGGGAAATGAATTCGTAAAACATCCTCATCCCCTCCCAGATTTTTCTGTCTCGTTGAGGAATCCCCTGATAAGCATTGGCATTGATAACTTCTCCCTCGGGAGCTAAATCCTTTAAGGGGTAAGCAGTCCTTTGATGGCCATAACCCATACTGACGGAGATAACCCAAACTTTTTGCATCATAAATTCATTGTATCACTAATAGTTTAAAAACTTTAGTTTTTGACCTTTTTGTAATTGCCAGGTTACCAGGCCCAAAATCAAATAAAGCAGGAACAGCCAAAGCCAAGAAATCTCTAAATAATAAGCTGCAAAAGATTGGTTAGAAAACCAATCAACGACTTTGGTTAAATAAACTAAAAGGAATTTGGCAGGCAAGGAAATAATCCAACCCAAAGACTGAAAAACCGTTCCAACTAAAGCGAAGGCAAACCCTAACCCCATTAAGAAAGGCAAAAAAGGAACAATTAAAACATTAGTAATGGGAGCCACTAAAGAAAGGTAGCCAAAATTATAAATTAAAATGGGCAGGGTAAAAATCTGAGCAGAGATGGTCATGGCTAAGATATTACCTAAGTATTTTTGAAAAATAGGAGAAAGATAAATTATGCCCAGCATTGCTAAAAAAGAGAGTTGAAAGCCGACATCTAGCCTTAAAAGCAAAGGGTTTTGAATTAACATTATCGCGGCGGCAAAAACGATTGCTCGGGAAGAAAGATTTTTTCTTCCCAAGTGTTGGGCTGTCAGGAAAAGCCCTCCCATAATTCCGGCCCTGATGGCTGAGGACTGCAAGCCAGTCATAATAATAAAAAGAGCGATAAGAATTATGGCGAAATAAAAAGCCTGCTGCCGAAAGAGACCCAAGCTAATCAATAAAGCCATTAAAAGACTGGTTAAAATAGCTACGTGCATGCCCGAAACGGCCGTTAAGTGCCTTAAACCCGCCCGATTGAGTTTATCTTTCCACTCTTGAGAAATATTCTTTTTATCGCCCAAGATTATCGCCCCCAGGATTAAACTCTCCGGCGGCGAAAGATTTTGGTAGATGCTTTCTCTCAATTTGTTTTTAAAAATCAGTGTCTTAGCATACAAAGGATTGCCCTGATTTTTTCCAATTAATTTAATCTCTGGCCAATACATTACCGAATAAATCCCATCTTTGGCTAAATAATCTTTGTAATTGAAGTCCTCAAACTCCTGAGGAGTTTTGGGATTTCCTACAATTTTTAATTTATCTCCGTATTGATATTCTGGATAACGACTGGCGGTTACTAAAATTTTCCCATCTATTCCTTCCGGTTGAATGGTTAAATTTAAGTTGTTCTCTCTGGCGTCTGGCTCTGCTGAAACCGTGCCTATCAAAGTAATGGAGGATTCTTTGTCGTTATATTTTCTTAGCTCATTATTGGTCATTTTGAATTCGGCATTTTGATGGCAATAAATTCCGCCAGCCAAGAATAAAATGCAAAAACCAGTTATTGCTAATCCTTTGTATTTCCAAAAAACAGAAATTAGTAAAAGTCCTAAAATTAACCCTGCACATAAAATTATACGCAGGGTAAAAAATCCAAATTGAGGAAGTAGAGAAGATAAAAATATGCCTCCGATGAAAGAGAGGCAAAAATAAAGGAAAGTCCTGGAAGCAGACATTTTTATCTTACCTGACAGACGTCAAAAAATGGGACAATGGCTTTTTGGATTTCTATTAGATATTCTTGAGAATAGGGTTTTATTTTCTCAAACTTAGGGTCAATGGTTTTTTCCGGCCTAAATTGTTGCAAATAATAAGCCTTGCCTCCTCGTATCCATCTAGCCATATCAATTATATCCTTTTTATTATGAACTCCAGGGATAATTGTGCTTCTAAACTCATAATCGACTTTGCTTTTTCTTAAAATATCAATGCTCTTTTGTATTTTTTTAACATCAACCTTTGCGCCAACAGCTTTACTATATTTCTCTTTTGGAGCTTTAATATCCATTGCCACATAATCAATTAATTTCTCATCTATTAATTTTTTAAGCATTCCGGGATTAGACCCGTTGGTGTCTATTTTAACCAAGTATCCGAGTTTTTTTATTTTTTTTAAAAAAACGGGCAGGTCTTTGTGGACAGTCGGTTCTCCTCCGCATATCACTACGCCTTCCAACAGCTCTTTTCTTTCTTTTAGAAAATTGAAAAAATCTTTCTCTGAAATTCGGGGTTGTTTTTTAATTTTCTCTGGCAAGACCAATTCTGAACTGTAGCACCAAGGGCAGCGGAAATTGCAGCCGCAAAGAAAAACAGTGGCCGCTATGCGGCCAGGATAATCAATGAGAGTGACTTTTTGGAGCCCGCCTATTTCTACCATCGCAATTAAGTTGCGACTAATTCTGTTTTTCTAATTTTAAACTCTTTTCTTTCTTTAAACTCTTCTTGCTTGCCAGCATTCCATTGGGACACTGGGCGTAAATAGCCTACAATTCGGGAATAAACTTCGCAAGGTTGTTTGATTGTGCATTGAGGGCAAAAGAAATGTTCACCAGCGATGTAGCCATGAGCTGGACAAATAGAGAAAGTGGGAGTTAGGGTGAGGTATGGCAGATGGAAATTCTCAAAAACTTTTTTCACTAAATTTTTAGCCACTTGAGGATCGGAGATACGTTCACCCAAAAAGAGGTGTAGAACCGTGTTATGAATAAAAACTAAACAGTCTTTGCCCGCTAAATAATTGTGATTCCTTTTTGTCATTAAATCGTAAAATTGATTGTCTTTAACATCGACTTTAGAAACTTCTTCTACCCTCACCACTGGAAGATAGCGTTTTTTTCTATTGGAGATATCTTCTCTAATTCTTGAAGAGTTAACTGTAATGGTGAGTTTATCTTTTATCCTGGTTGCTTCATAAACAGGAATTCTTAATCTAAAACCGTCTACTTCATTTTTTCTTTTAGTTGGTTTTCTCTCTTTTGAGAGCATAATTCCTGCTCTAGTACAAATTTCTAAGATATCCTCGGCCAACCCAGCAGAAACCGTAGAATATCCAACATCACCATCTCTTTTACTTATATCGCCGTCGCTATCCAATAAACCAGACAAAAGAGAGTATACATTTCCCTTGGTTAAATTTTCTTTTACTTTCTGAGGAATGCAGGCTTTATAAACCTTTTTTCCGTCCCAAAAACCGTATTCAAAGAAAAACTCTGAAACTTCTCTTTTAGAAGTAGAAACCTCCTTTAATAATTTACTTCTTTTTTCATTGCGAATAACTTTGACACCGCAATGGAAATAATTATTTAAAATGTCGGCCACTTTTTCCAAAGCTTCTTGGTGTTCGCTGAAAAAACGTACTTTATATCTTTCTAAATTATTTCCTCCTCGATTATCAATAAATTTTGAAATGCAGCCATCGCCAACAAAAAACCCAATTAGCCACATTAAATCACCATCCAATTCGGTCTCTTTTTCGGGATAAAGATTAGAAGAATTTTGTAAAATATAATCTCCGATTTTTAATTCGTCGGCTCTTTTTTCAACCACTCGATACTTTGGAAAAACCTGATACTCTTTTTTGCACTGAGGATTCCATCTTATGTGAGTAGCGAAGGCCTTAAGATTTTGGACCTTCTCCTCGCAAATTGGACAAGCAGGATTTGGTTTAAATTTCTCTAATATGAAAAATGGATGCCAGTCAGAAGTTGTGATGTCTAAATTTCTTTCTCCAGTTATTCTAATTTTATTGTGTTTCTTGACGTCAATTTTTACTGCTTCCATAATCTCATCCCATTCGCCTATTTTCTTTTCTTTGTTATAACTTAAAGTTTTTATTGGTTTTAATCTCTCAAAATTTTCTGCAATATCTTCTATTTTTATTAGTCCTTTATCAGTTAAGACCTTATTTCCTTTTTCTACGCAGCCACCGGTATAGCGGCATTGTAATTCATCTTGAAGCTTTAAGGCCTCGAAAATATCGTCGGTATAGTTAACTGGCAATTGGCTGCTATTGGTATAATAAGGAGTTTCTTTTGTCCCGGCAGTAATAATGTCAGGATGCATTTCTTTATCGGTTCTCGCCTGCCGATAACTCGTGCCCTCGCCAGGAGTAGCTTCGAGATTATACAAATTGCCGGTTTTTTCTTGATATTTGATCAATCTTTCTCTCATAAAATCCATTACTTCTAAGGCAAACTTTCTTCCTCTTTTTGAACCAATGTTTTCACCAATAAAATTCAGGAGGGCTTCATTCATCCCCATTAAACCGATGGTGGCAAAATGATTCCCGAAATAAGCGTCCCTTAATTTTTTAACCGAGGATAAATAATATCTTGAATAAGGATAAAGGCCTTTTTCCATAAAGTTTTCCAAGGCCTTTCTTTTAATTTCCAGGCTTTCTCTAGCTAAGTCCATTAAATGCCCCAATCTTTCAAAAAAATCTTTTTTGGTTTTAGAAAGATGGCCGATTCTAGGCATATTAATGGTAACCACGCCGATGGAATTCCCGCACCAAGCAACCCTGCCATTTCTTCTTACAAAAACTGTATGGTTAGGAACTTCGCAGCAATAAACTTTTCCTTCGTAATAAACCTTCTGTGAATTATTTTTTCTTAATCGGTAATGTTTTGTCTCCTGAACACCAATCGTGTAAACAATTCCAGCTTTTATTTTTCTTCCTTTTATTTGAGAAACTTTTTTCTGTTGAGCCGTTAAAGTTCCCAGCCAGCCAAGTTTTAAAATAATTTCTTGTAAGTCGTCAGCTAATTTTCTTGAAGATGTCCAGTAATTTATTTGACCAGTGGTTTTTCTAATGTGACCATCGCCTTTTACCAGCCAATCAAATAGAACTCTCAGTTGTCTTTTGCTTAAATTTTTGACTTCCTGAGGAATAAACTTTTCATATTTATTGCCGAATTGCCGTAAGTAAGTCCATAACTGCTTATTGGTAATTACAAAATTAGGCCCTTCTTCATAGTAATTGAAAGGCAGAAGACCTAAAACTTTTTTAATTTCTTTTCTTTTCTCCTGGTTGACCTGAGTAATTGTTACTCTATAACCATGGTCTAAGGCAATCTCTTCATTATCAGTACATCCCTCAGCTATCCAAAATCCAAAAAACTTTAACCAATTGTCCATTTTGATTTTCAAAGCGGGGGCTTCGTACCTTACTTTTACTCTTTCTCTATTACCATATTCGGCAATAGTACAGATATTGTAAACAGTCACTGGATTACATTTGAAATTTCCAGCTATTTGGTAAATACTCTCCCCTTCTCTCTTCATTTTTCGAATAGTTCCTATCTCTTCTTCGGAAAAATGAGAAGCAGGTCCTGCCCCACCCATTATGATCACCGGAGGAAGTTCAAAATATTCTTCTTCTTTGCCTTCCCAAATACCTTGTTTCGGAATCCAGTGGGTATCGGGCTTAAAATCTTTTGCCTCAACAAATTCTCTTTGATTTTTGCGTCGATTATCTACCACCATTCGATGATTAGGAGTAACAAGCAAATCTAAAGATTTTGTTTTAAATTGATACATTTCGCCCCTGTAGTCGTACTGGAAAAGTCTAGTAGGCCGGTGTAATTCAATCTTGTTATTTTCGGTTAAAGTGAAAATATTTTCATTTTTAGTTAAATCCTTAAAAGGCTTCCAACCGTTTTCGGTTAAAATATCAGTTTTTTCATCGTAGCAACCAGTTAAAGGTGCTGACCCAAATAATCCGCCGCCTCTTTTGTAAAGTTCTTTATTGGACAATCTTAACCTGCAACAATTATGAGTAATTACTCCGTTAGCTAATTGAAAAAGGTGCTCTTTGTTTTTTGTCTCGAAATCATATACTTGGTCGGCATAGGGATTTTTTTCAATTGATTTTATTTTTACTCCATAAAAATTTTTATAATTTTTATATATCCTGCTCTTGCCTGGTTTTCTGTTAAAATATTTACCTAACCATTCGGGAAAATCGTTGGTCAATAATAGTTCATAAGAAGTGAACTTTATTCCAAAATGAGTATTATTCAAATTGACATGTTTGGTATAATTTATTCCTAAACTTCGACAAAGCAAACCGACATCATCTATTAGTCTGGAATTACTAGAATCAATTCGAATATTATGAGTGATATCCTTTTTGGAAATATAACCATCGCCTTCTAAAACTCCAATCAGAACACCCTTTCTAAATTCAAATGACTTCCCAAATAATCTGCTACTGAGTCTTTTATTCAAAGAGTTGTCTCCGCGAACATAACTTTTAACTAAAACTCCTGTCGCCCTGTCATTAATTACAGCTACCAACGATTGATGTTTTTGTTCTATTTTTGCAGTAGTTCTAGCTCCGAATCTCTCTTGGACAAATTTTGTAACAAAATCAAAATAGTTCTTTTCTTTTAACCCAAAAGAAAAGGCAGTAGTTGCTCCACTATGGGCTAAGTATCCTTCTGCTATATACAAACCAACGAAACGTCCCAAATCAAAATCTCCTAATTCTCCCTTGTAAGGATTTTTAGCTATGGGTATTTCATCTCCTACTCTCAGTTTCTCTGATTGAACCTCAACTAGTCTGTTTCCTTTAACAATCATCGACGGATGGTCAGGAGTAACCCTGAAACTTTCTCCGTTCTCCAAAATTATTTTTAGAACATATCCAGCTTTATTAACTAATCTTAGGACATTTTTAATTTCAACAAATTCTCCATTCATTAATACTTTGCCGAAATTTTCCATTTTTATAAAATCTTCTACAATTCTTCTAATGGGCATTTTCCCAACATTTCCTAATGTATTTTGATAAATAATTTGAGTGTCAGGGGTTATACACATTGAACGAAAGTCCTCCGGTTTCATATCTGACTGGACGAAATTCTGAAAATAGTTAACGCCGTACTTAGCGGTTGCTTCCCACATTGGCTCCAAGGCCGGGTTTTCCCAATCAAACTCTTTGGTAATAGACACCGTGGGGATAGGAAAGGTAAAGGGCCTCCCTTTGGCATCGCCCTCCATAAGCCCTTCATAAAAAGCCCGGTTAAATATGTTTATCTCTTCTCGAAATTCTCCGTAAGTTTCTTCTTGAGGCTTGCCGCCGATAATCACCGGCTGCTTTGCTAAAAATCCTGGCGGTTCGATATCTAAAGTAACATTTAAAAATGGCGTATTGTGAAATATCAAAAGTCCATTTCCTCCAGCAAAATTTTCTTGAGGTAAATCAACCGAAATATCATATTCGTATTCTTTGTCGTATTTGACTTTTTCTTTTCCTAAACAAACTCTTGCTTCAAAATCGCCAACTTTATATTGTTTTTTTCCATAATAGGCAGAGTTCTTGAAAACCCGGGTTATTAATTTATCTCTCCAATTTTTATTCTTCTCAGAAATTTTCTCAGTATAAACACTGAATCTGATGTCATTTTGGGCCAAAAGCAGACTTAAACTTAAAGAAAGTTTTTTGGAAGATGTCGAAATATCCCAATGATTTTCATATTCTGTCGCCTCTCCTTTTAATAAATTTTCAATAAATATTTTTTGGAGATTTTTTGAGAGGATAAAGATATACCAGGGAATAACTTTGTTAAAGGCTAATATTCCGCTACTCAAACTTATAATCTCAGCTAATAATCCTTTGGCTGTAATTTTGTAAACTGTTTGAACCTTGTTCCCTTTTTTAGAATAACCTTGATTTTCTTGAACCTCTCCTAAATTATTTAATTTCTTTAAAATTTTTAAGATTTCTTTTTTATTTTTTAAATTTGCCTGAGAAACCAGAATTGGGACAGACATCCCTTTATGGCCCTCGGCAGCATACCAAGCAATGAGTTTAACAAAGGCTTCTAAAATTTCACCTCTCAAAATTCTGGGGTACCAGATATTACTATTTTTTAGTCTAAATCGGACATTATCTGAATCTTCTCCAAACTTTCGCCAAATATCATATCTGATAGATTTTCTTTTTAACCAATCTTGCCAAACCCCTTTGTCTTTTATTCCAAAATCAACATAAAATGGATGAAGTGCTTGATATTGGTTTAAGATATTTCCCTTTATTTGAGACAAAGTATGAGTGGGATTAATTTTGACAAAAACATTTCTTTGGAGTTGAGGAAATTCATCAATTAATTCAACCAAGTCTAATTCTTCTTTATTTTCTCCATTTTCCAATTTACTTAGAGCAAGGAAATGATTTTTAGGATTTAATTGCCGATAATTATAAGCCACTTTAACATCGGAAGCAGAAACTGGTTGAGGGTTGAATTTACCGTTAAATTTTTCAAAAGCAAATAAAGAATGGGCTGGAGAAACTAAAGCTTCTCCTCGGTTAGTTCTAATTTTTAAAAATTGAGTGTTTTTAGGAACCCTATGTCTAACGAAAGCTTTTACTTTCGCCCAAACCGCTTTTCCCTGAGAATCGAAGGAAAGTGTATAACAATCATCATAATTTTCAATTGCAAAACTTTGAGGATGCTGTTCAATAATTCGGTGAGAATTCTTCTCGAACTTTTCATCAATCAATTTTCCAATTTCAACAAACTTTATTTTTCCTTTGTCTCTGGTCACTACTAATTCATTCCAGGCTAAACTTTGAAAACCAACTCTGGTCGGCACCATACAATTAAAAAGAAATTCTTGGATTGCTTGTTTAACTTGAAGATAGTTTAAATTGTCGTATCTGATGAAAGGCGCTATCAAAGTATCAAAATTAGAAACGGCATTGGCGCCGGCCGTTTCGCCCTGGAGAGTAAATAAAAAATTCACTAATTGTCCCAAAGCTGTCCTGAAATGCTTCGGCGGCTTTGACTCAATTTTTCCCGGCACTCCGCCGAAACCGCGCAGCAACAAATCATAAAGATCCCAACCGGCACAGTACGGCGCCAGAACCTCTAAATTATGGATGTGAAAATCTTCTTGGTTGGCCGCCTCTCTGATTTCTTTCGGATAAATTTTGTTGAGCCAATATTTTTTGGAAATCGTTGAGATAGAATATTGATTCAGTCCTTGCAAGGAATAGGTCATATTGGCATTTTCATGGACCTGCCAATCAAGCTCTTGGAGATATTTGTCAACGGCCTCAGTTGATTCGTCAACTATGGCCACCGCCTCCCTGATTCTTCTTCTCTGCTCGCGATAAAGTATGTAGGCCTTGGCGGTTTCTACCAGTCCTTCCAAAATTAAAACCTCTTCAACAATATCTTGAATTTGCTCTACTTGAGGAATTTCGTCTTTTTTAAATCTCCGGGTTAGAAGCTGGATTACTTTGTCAGAAAGTTTTTTTGATCTTTGGCCATCGCCTTGGTCGGTAGCAGTAATAGCTTTAAAGATAGCGTTAGTAATTCTACTCTGATCGAAATCAACAATTGTACCGTCTCTTTTTTTGACTTTGGTAATTTTATTTTCTAACATTTTAATAAATTGAAAATTTATTAAAAGGTGATATAAATCTTTGATTCATAGAACATGGGCAATAAAAAAACAAGGGAATTACTTTATTTTAATCCGTAAAAAGACCTCCGTCAACCGGAGGTCAAGACCTTACCCTGTGGAAAACTCAGGTTTTAAAAGCCGGTGGCGATTAAAGTGACTTTCAGCTCGCCTTTTTTCAATTTTTCGTCCTGAGCGGCCCCAAAAATCACTTTTGCCTCAGGATTGATCTCTTGGGTGAGGATTTTGCCTATCTCGTCGATCTCTGAGAGAGAAATATCCTTACCTCCAGAAACATTAAAGAGGATTCCCTTGGCACCCTTGGGTGAGATATCGGATAGAGGAGAAAAAATAGCGGCTTTGGCAGCTTTTTCTGCCCTTTTTTCGCCCTGAGCTCGCCCCATACCAAAGAGGGCAGTGCCGGAATTTTTTATAATTGCCTTAACATCGGCGAAATCAACATTAACAATCCCGGGCAAGAGAATTAAATCGGAAAGACTTTGGACCGCTTGCCTTAAAACTTCATCGCACACCCAAAAGGCATTAATAATTGTGGTCTTTGAATCTAAAATTTCTAAAAGTTTGTCGTTAGAAATCACGATTAAACTGTCTACTTTGTCTTTGATTCTTCTAATGCCCGACTGAGCAATTTTTTGGCGGAAATCTCCCTCAAAAGAAAAAGGCCGCGTTACTACGGCTACCGTCAGGATGCCTAAGTTTTTAGCAATCTCAGCAACAACTGGACCAGCGCCAGTACCAGTATTATGAACAACAAATCCCTCAGCTACAAAATTATGGCTGCCTTCAACAGTTATATCGTAAACTTCTTCATCCCCTATTTCTTTAATTGATTTAATTCTATTAAAACCGAAGTGTTTGAAAAATACTGGAATCCTCTTATTTCTAAATGGAAATATAAAACTCTGCCGAACCTTAGCTTTGGGATGGGGTAATTCTCCTAATAATTCATAAGTTTTGTAAATTCTAAGGATCCATGATGTGAATAATCTTTTTTCTTTTGAGTTTGGAGGTTTTAAAATTCTACTTCTCGAAGTTACATTGCTTGTTCTTAGACCTATGCTGTCACATAAAACTTTTAATTGCTTAATTAATTTTTCGCTCGACATCTCAAACTTAATTTCTTTTTTAGGAAGGCCCGTACTCCCAATTTGTGTAGAATATGATCCATCCGCATCAGCTAAACCAATAATGAAGGCTTTCTTTTGACATTTAGGTAAATTGAATACCCAGCTGGGAATTTCTTTCTCCTTTGCGCGTTTATAAAGACCTAATTCTTTTAATAATTCAAATGTTTTTTTAGAACCGGCATAATACCAATTTTTGGCTTTTTTCATTTCTAAACCGAAAATTTCTTTCATCAAGCTGAGGTATTTTTGATTATTCTTCTCATTTTTCGAGGGCGAAAAATGAATCTTCCAACTATCTTCCCCTTCTTTACCAATCCAACCGTCTCCAAGCAAGAATCCAAAGAGTTGACAGAATCTCTCATTGGTAAAGGCCCCGTCGGAGAGTTTGAGAGCCCTTCCTTCGTCTAGCAACTCTTTAAGTACAATAACCCAATCCCCGATCTTCAAATTTCGGAGTTCTGCCCATTCTAATGTAAATTTAGAGAATCTACCTTGGCTTAAAACTTTAAGAGGCTTTACCCGTAGAAACGGATGGTCTTCAGAAGCACAAATAGTTCTATTATTTGTTTTAAGTTCTAAAACTTTCTTAATTCCAGTCTTCATTGCCGCTAAAACTTTTCTTTTAACAAGTCTATTATTTAAAAAAGTATAAACTGTGGAGTTAGGAGTAATGGAATCTATTCTTACCGGACCTTCAGGGTTAGTAAATACAAGAGAACTACCCCGAAGACATCCTCCGCCAGCGCCGTAAACCACAAAAACCATATCTGCCCCCTTAAGAGCGTCTTGAATTTCCTCTCTTTGTTCTTCAGCCGCTCGTTTCCCGATTTCGGGATTCATACCGGTACCTAATCCCTGGGTTATCTTTCTGCCAATTCTGATTTTTACATCAGCTTTGGTTTTTTTAAGATCTTGAGCGTCGGTATTTATAGCAATAAGCTCTACTCCTGAAATCTCGCATTTTTTCATCCGAGAAACTGCGTTTGAACCAGAACCTCCAACCCCAACTACTTTTAGTTTTTTATTTGTTTCCATAGTGCTCAAGGGAGGAAAAATCTAAAAATTCTTTTTGCTTTATCGCTAACTCCTTTCTTAAATCCTCCTAACATGGGAGGATTTTCCCCTTGTGAGTCCAGGCCCTGTAAAACTAAACCACAAACGGTAGACAGAGAGGGGTCTTCCTCTAAATCCGAAATCCCGCGCGGTTTGCCGATTTTACAGGGCAATTTTAGTTCTCTCTTAGCTAATTCTGTTATTCTGGGAAGCTTAGCTCCTCCGCCAGTAATAACTATGCCAGCGGGTAGAAGTTTTTCTTTAGAAACGCTTCTTAATTCTTTTTGAACTTCCTCAAAAATTTCACAAGTCCTATCTTCAATAATTTCATTAATAGCCCGACGAGACAATACTAAAGACTCTTCATCGTCTGCCAATTTAATCTTTTCTTTAGCTCGGCTACCGGCTCCTCCTTTAGCTAAATAAGAGCCGAACTCAATCTTTATCCTTTCAGCTACTTCAACGTCAACTTTCAAACCAATAGCAATATCATTGGTAATATTGGCTGAACCCATTGGCAAGACTGTTAGATGAATTAAATCTCCTTCTTCGAAAACGGCCATGCCGGTAGTGCCAGCTCCAATATCTAACACCGCTACTCCCAACTCTTTTTGGCGAGGGGTTAAGACCGCTCTGGCTGCCGCGATTGGCGAAGGAATAATGTCTGAAATTTGCAAGTCAGAATTTAAAACGGCTTGAGAAAGATTTTTTAGATAAGGGGCAAAACCTCCCAAAACCAATACCTCTGCCTCCAATCTTACTCCTTGCAGCCCTACGGCTTCTTTAATTCCCTTCTCCCCATCAATAATAAATTCGCGAGGAATAGCATCAAAAATTTCTTTATTTGAGGCTAACGAGATAGTTTGAGCAGCTTGCAGGACTCGGCTGATGTCTTCTTCGGAAATTTTTTGGTCAGCCCTAGAAACGGCTATGGTGCCACGAGAAGGAAGAGAAAAAATATGAGAACCATCCACATTAACAAAAACTGAATTAATCTTTAGACCGGTCTCTTCTTTAATTTTAGAAAGAGAGTTGTTTAAAAGATTAGTAACCTCTTCAGTCCCAACCACTACTCCCCGTCTAATCCCGGATGAGCTCTCTTTAGTTAGAAAAACAGCTTGAGGAGCTGAACCTGACTCTTTTTGGGCCAATAGTATTTTTATGCTTGAAGTCCCGATGTCGAGACCAGTGACCAGAGATGGCTTCGCCATAATTTCTTATTTAAAAATTTTCTCTAAATAATTTTCTTCTTTTTTATGCATTTCTTTTGCTCCGCTTTCGTTCTTTTCGTGGTCATACCCTAAAAGATGCAAAATGCCGTGAACCAAAACCCTGGCTAACTCTTTTTTATAAGTTGATTTAAATATTTTAGCATTTTTCTTAACTTCCCGCGGACAAATCACAATCTCTCCAGAACTATCATAGAAGAAAGATAATACATCGGTTGCCCGATTTTTTCTCCTATACTTTTTGTTTAGCTCTTTTATTTTACCAGGACCGACTAAAATAATTGACAATTCGGTCTTTTTTTTCTTTTCTCTTTTTAAAACGGTTTTAGTAACTTTCTTTAAGAAATCTTCTTGGGCCAGAGCAGCAGTTAAATTGTGAATTCTAATCATCGATCAGCCCCCCAGCAATTCTTTGACTATTTTAGAAACCTGACTTCCTTCGGCTTTACCTTTAACCTTGGGCATTAGTTCTGCCATGACCTTACCCATATCTTTGAGTTCTTTAGCTCCTGTTTTTTCAATTGCTTCTTTAACTAATTTTTTGATTTCCTCTTCGGCTAATTGCTCTGGTAAATATTTTTGCCAAACTTCAATTGCTTTTTTTTCCTTTTCTACTAAGTCCTCTCTTTTCCCCTTTTCAAACTCTATAATTGCTTCTTTATTCTTTTTAATTTCGGAAGAAACTACCTCTATGATCTCCTCGTCAGTCAATTGGCTTTCTTTGACTAGTTCTTCCTCTTTGAAATCTGGATTCTCCTGGCTTATTTTATATCTTTTTTCCTTCTCTTTATTTAAAATAGCGGCCGCGAGCAATCGCAAAGCTGAAGAGCAAAACTCATCTTTTTCTTTTAAGGCTCTTATCAAATCCTGATGAATTTTTTCTTTTAGCGCCATTCTTTAACTTTGCCTAATTTACTAAGCCTGGCGTATTCTTTCTTTGTCTCTTCTCTTCTTAAGGCAGCTCTTTTTTGCATCTGGCGACTTTTGGACCTGCCCTTGTAACGGATTTTTCTTGCCCTACGTAAAGTTCCGCTCTGTTGAAGGCTTTTTGCAAAGCGGCGAATCAAAGCTTGCGATGTCTCTCTTTCTTGTTTTTTTACTTCTAAGCCCATGGCAATCTCTCTCCTCCTATTAAATGTAAGTGTAAGTGATCGATCGTTTGGCCGGCATCTTTTCCTATATTAAAGACTAGTCGGTAGCCTGTCTCAGCTACGCCCTGCTCCCTAGCCACTTTTTGAGCAACCAAAAATAGCTCCCCTATTAAATTTTTGTCCTCAGCTGTTAGGTGATTAACCGAAGGAATATGCTTTTTGGGAATAAGTAACAAATGGACAGGAGCTACTGGTTTGGTATCTTTAAAAACTAAAATGGCGTCTGTCTCATAAACGATTTCTGATGGAATTTCTTTATTGGCGATTTTGCAAAAGATGCAGTCCATATTACCTTTGCAGTCTTTTTTTAATTTCAGCTATTACCTTGTCTAATTTCAGCGTGTCTTGCCTCCCCGTAACCATATCTCTAATTATAATTGTTCCCTCTAAGGCTTCTTTCTGCCCCAAAATTAAAGCATATTTCGCTCCTAATCTATCTGCCATTTTAAACTGAGCTTTCAGAGAATCTCGGCCGAGAGATTCAGCTACTTGAATTTTAGCTTTTCTGAATTCCTCTATTAATTTTAAGCTTTTTCTTTTAGCCAAGCCACCTAACTGAGCTAAGTAAATCTCGGGTGGAGGTGGCTGAGGAAGCTTTATTGCTTTGGTTTGCATCAGGTTTACTACCCTATCTATCCCGCAGGCAGCGCCGCAACCCGGAGCGTCTTTCCCGCCTAAAATCTTAACTAAATTGTCGTATCTGCCACCACCAGCTAGAGACCCTTGAGTTTTTCCGCCTTCTGACTCTTCGGAAGCCCGAGCGCCAGTGAGGGCGTGAGAAGAGGATTTATCCTCTTCGAATATCTCAAAAACGGTTTTAGTATAATAGTCCAACCCTCTAACTAAATGGGGATTTAAACGATAAGGTAATCCAATCTCATCTAAAAACTCTAAAACTTCTTTAAAGTGAGCATGGCATTCTTCGCAGAGGTGGTCAATCATTTGAGGAGCCTGGCTAATTAGCCTTTGGCATTTTTCTTCTTTGCAATCTAATATCCTTAGAGGGTTTTCTCTGAGCCTCCTTCGGCAATCGGCGCAGAGAGCCGATTCTCGCGACCGAAAATAACTAACTAAGAGTTTTTTGTAATAAGGCCGGCATTGGTTATCTCCGATACTGTTTATCTCTACGATTAAATTCTTGAACTTCAACTCGTTCAGAATATTATAAAAAATCTGGATTATTTGGGCGTCAATCACCGGACTCCCTTCTCCTATGACTTCGAAGCCAAATTGCCAAAATTGGCGATATCTGCCAGCTTGAGGTTTTTCGTATCTAAAAAAGGGACAAAAATACCAAAGCTTTATTGGCTGAGGAAGGTTTATCATGCCATGCTCAATATAAGCCCGCATAACCGGCGCCGTCCCCTCGGGTCTCAGCGTTAAATAATCTCCACCCCTGCTTCTAAAGCTGTACATTTGTTTACCCACAATTTCAGTGGCCAAACCAATTCCTTTTGAAAAGAGCTCGGTGTCTTCAATAACCGGCGTATCTATTTTATCAAATCTGTAAAAGTTAGCGATGCTCTCGCAGGTGTTATAAATTTTCTGGAAATATTTCTGCTCCTCCGGCAAGATATCGTGCATTCCGGAAGGGTTTTGAAATTTTGGCTTCCTCATGAATCAAGTTTTTTATTTTATAAAAAACGCAGATGGAAATGAAAATTTATTTTCATCGACTTAATCAATTTAATAGCTTGGTGCTTCAAACTTAGCCAAAGCGGCAAAGGGCCAGGCCCGGATAACAACCCGACCAATAATATCCTCTCTGGGCAAAACTCCCCAGCTTCTTGAGTCAGAAGAAGCATATCTATTATCGCCCAAAACAAAGTATTCGTCTTTGTCTAAAGCAATCCGGATATCTCCCGGAGTTTGCACATGAAAAGAAAGGTAATTCGATTCATCCAAAATTTGGCTTCCTTTGTCATTGAAAGTAATTACCTGGCCATTTTGAACTTCAACTGTTTCGCCGGGCAGTCCGATAACCCTTTTAATATAGCGTTGAGAAGTATTATTGGGGTATTTAAAAACCACCACCTCTCCCCTTTGAGGACCGCCAAAATGATAAGAAAATTCGTCAATAATCAAATAATCGCCGTTTTCAAAAGTTGGCTCCATCGACTGCCCCTTAACAAAAAAGGGTTGGAATACAAAGCTGCGAATGGGAATGACAATTAATAAGGCGATTATGACGATTTTTGTGACTTCCCAAAGGAAAACAAAGGTGTTTTTCATCATATATAATTATATCAGGATTTTTTTATTTTACAATATGTAATATAATAAATAAATCTTATGATCCTAATCGTTGGTTTGGGCAATCCTGGAAAAAAATATCAAAACACCCGCCACAATATTGGCTCAAGGACGATCGATGAGCTGGAATCTTTAAATTTGAAAGATGTTGTTTTAGCCAAGCCCCGAACCTTTATGAATAATTCCGGCCAAGCTGTTAAATCCCTGATCCAAACTTACTTCACTAACAACACCATGGCGTTGTTAAGTAAGTACTTTTGGATTGCGCATGATGATATTGATTTGCCTTTAGGGAAAATCAAGATTTCTAAAGGCCGGGGTTCGGCTGGCCACAAGGGAATAGAGTCAATTATTAAAGAATTAGGAACGAAAAATTTTGTCAGATTTAGAATTGGAATTTGCCCTAAAACTGGCAAGCCGAAAAATCCAGAAAGATTTGTTCTCCAGAATTTTAACAAAGAGGAAGAAAAAAATGTCAAAGATGCAATAAAAAAAACCGCCGAAGCGATTGAGTTTTGCTTAAAAGAAGGATTAGAAAAAGCGATGACGAAATTTAATAATTAGCTTTTGTCCTCCGGCCTACCTGCGAGCTCCGTCTAAAATTTTGAAAACAAAACCTAAACGGACGAGGGCTCTAAGTTTAAGGAGGGATTACTTAGATTCCATCCCCCAGAAGATAAAAAATTATCTTTTGGGTTTAGCCACTCGCAGATAGACCGCAAGACACCAATCGCAATTGAGATTATTGATATGTACTAAATAATATATTATACTATTTTGGATGGATTTGTCAAGGACCGAGCTTCCTAATGTTTTAATCGTTAGTATCACCCCCTACTTTTTGGAAAAGGGGAATCTTTGGTTTGAGAAAAATCTAAACAAGATTTTAGAGGCAAGTCAAACCCAATCTTTTTTTGAAGACAATATTCTCTATTTAGAGAAAGGCCAAAAAACTAATTTATCTCAAATTTTAAGAAAATTGGACGAGATGGGCTATGAAAAGGTTTTAAAGGTTCGGGAGCCCGGAGAATTTTCTCAAAGAGGCGGAATTATTGATGTTTTTTCCATCAATTCAAACAGCGCTTTTCGTTTTGAATTTTTGGGAAATCAAATCGAAAACATTGAAAAACTTCCCCAAGAAATAACAAACGAAAAAGAGGCAAAAGAAAGAATAAAAAAGAAACTGAAATCCCAAAAACTATTCTCCGACCTTAAAGGGCTGAAGGCTGACGATTACTTAGTACATTTGGATCATGGCGTAGCTCAATTCTCCGGAATTGAACAAAATTATTATATTTTGAATTATGCAGCTGGGGATAAGTTATATGTTCCTTTGGGGCTGGAAAGGAAGCTGTCAAGATATATTGGATTTGCTGAACCGAAAATTTCCAGATTGGGGTCTTCTTTCTGGCAAAAAATAAAAAGAAAGATTAAAACTGATACAGAAAAATTAGCAAAAGAGCTTTTGGAAATTTACGCCAAAAGGGAAACTGCCACCCGTCCTCCATATTCAACAGCGATCACTGAAATAGATTTTAAAATCGCTAACAGCTTTACTTACGAAGAAACACCCGACCAGATTGAAGCCATTGAAGAAGTAAAAAAAGATTTAGAAAAAGAAAGGCCGATGGATAGAATCGTCTGCGGAGATGTTGGTTTTGGAAAAACCGAAGTGGCTTTAAGGGCGGCGGTAAAGGCAATACAATCTGGCTACCAGGCGGCAATGATTTGCCCCACTACCATTTTGTCAAATCAGCATTTTCAGAATTTTAAGAAAAGACTGGAGGATTTGCCGATTAAAATTTCCCTTTTATCTCGTCTGCGAACAAAAAAAGAGCAAAAAGAAACAGTTGAAGCTTTGAAAACTGGCGGCATTGATTTCGTTATCGGCACCCATAGAATTTTGTCTTCCGATATTGAGTTTAAAAATCTGGGGTTGTTAATTGTCGATGATGAACAAAGATTTGGAGTTAGGCAAAAAGAAAAATTAAAAAAAGCGAGGGTTTCTCTTGATGTTTTGGCTCTTTCGGCTACCCCCATTCCCCGCACCCTCTATTTAGCCTTATCTTCTCTTAAAGACGTAAGCATTATTCAAACCCCACCGATTGGCAGAGTAGCGGTTAAAACTCATATTTTACCTTGGTCAGAAAAAGTTATTGCCAAAGCCATTAAAGAAGAATTAAAAAGAAAGGGGCAAGTTTATTATTTGCACAACCGCGTGGAAACTATTGAGACTGTTAAAAGTTTTTTGGAAAAATTAATTCCTAAAGCCGAAATTGGCATAGCTCACGGAAGAATGAAAGAAAAAGCATTGGTAAAAATAATGGAGGATTTCCAAAACAGAGAAATTGATGTTTTAGTGGCTACTACTATTATTGAAAACGGCTTGGATTTCCCTAACGTCAATACATTAATTGTTGATGATGCCACTAAACTTGGTTTAGCTGAGGCATACCAAATAAGAGGAAGGGTCGGTAGAAGTCACATTCAGGCCTTCGCTTACTTTTTGTATGGGTCTCATTTGGCTGAAAGGGCCGAAATGAGATTAAACGCTTTGAAAGAAGCTGAAGAGTTGGGTTCGGGTTATAAAATTGCCTTAAAAGATTTAGAAATCCGTGGCGCCGGAAATATTTTAGGCAAAGAACAATCCGGCAATATAAACCAAGTCGGTTTAAACTTATATTGCCAAATGCTTTCAGAGGCCATTGAGAAAATAAAGTTTAAGTGTTAGATTTAAAAAACGTGCAAGGGATCAAAGAAATAACTACACAGGACGAAAATTATCCCAGGTCTTTAAGAGAAATTAAAGACGCGCCGGAAGTTCTTTATTCAAAGGGGGAACTAAAGGCGGAAGAAAAATGTTTTGCTATCGTCGGAGCAAGACGGTGTTCAGATTACGGCAAGCAAATCGCCCTGGAGATTGCTGGCGATTTAGCTGAAGCCGGACTGACAATTGTTTCGGGATTAGCGCCGGGAATTGACACAATCGCCCATCAAGCTACCCTGGAAAGAAAAGGAAAAACGATTGCTGTTTTGGGAACCGGGATTGATGAAGAAAGTATTTATCCTCAATCAAATTTGAAATTAGCTGAGAAAATTTTAGAATCGGGGGGAGCTTTGGTTTCAGAGTATCCGCCAGGCACCAGAGGCACTCAATTTACTTTTCCTCAAAGAAACAGAATAATTTCTGGATTATCCCTGGGAGTATTGGTGGTGGAGGCAAAACAAAAATCCGGAGCCCTCATAACTGCCGACTGGGCAAGAAAGCAGCGAAGGTTAGTTTTTGCCATACCCGGCTCAATTTACTTTTCAAACTCAAAGGGTTGTAATAATTTGATTAAAAACGGGGCAAAATTGGCAGAATCAGCCGATGACATCTTAAAGGAATTAAATTTGCAGAAATCTGATTTCTGCATTAAAAAGACCAGTGGAGAAACCTCCGAAGAGAATCTAATTCTAAACGCCTTAAAAGAAGGGGCTTTAGATGTTGATGAAATTATTAAGAGAACGGGGCTTTCAGCCCAGAGGGCGGCCTCCTTGCTTACAATTTTAGAAATCAAAGGTAAAATAAGAAATTTAGGAAGAAACACATATGCAATTAGTCATCGTTGAGTCTTAAATTTTTTAACTAAAATGTATAAATATTGGTCTCATAAAGAAATTTCTCTTCTAAAAAAGTTTTATCCTAAATTGATAGTTAGAGAATTGGCAAAGATGTTTCCAAATCGAACTAAGGCCACAATTGTAGTTAAAGCATTAAGTTTAGGTTTACCATCGGCAAAATTATGGCAACCCGAAGAAAATAATGTATTACACAAACATTTTGCTGAAGCATCAGAAGAAAAACTTCTGAAGCTTTTACCAAAAAGATCGTGGTCAGCAATCTTAGCTCAGGGAGAAAGGTTGGCACTAAAACGCAAGACAGATAAACCCAGATTAAAAGTTAATGAAGATTATTTCAAAAAGTGGTCTTTGAATATGGCTTATATTCTCGGCTTTATTTTTGCTGATGGTAATATTACCGAGATAACTCACAACGGGTGTAGTGACAAATTAGCATTCGGCCTTCACAGGAAAGATATAGACATATTGAGAAAAATAAAACGGGAACTTTCAGCAGAGCAAGCTTTGTCAAAAAGTGGAAAATATATCCATTTTTCTGTCTATAGTCAAAAAATTGTTGATGACTTAAAACTGTTAAAGGTCTCGTATAGAAAGAGTCTCCGAAGAAGTTCTCAAGAAAACATTCCAAATATTCCTCAAAAATACATACAGGATTTTATTCGAGGTATTGTAGATGGTGATGGAAGTATTAATTTTGATAAAAGAGGATATCCAAGATTAAGTATATGTGGCAGAAAGAAAATTATGACTTTTATTAGAAACCATTTTCTTTCCAGGTTTAATATTTATTCTAAAATTGCTCAGGCAAAGTATTATGGTAAAAAATATAATCTCTTTTACATCGCCTACAGATCTAATTCAGCTAAAACATTAATAAACTATCTTTATAACAACGCGAATTTATATCTCGAAAGAAAGTTTAAATTAGCAAAACGATGTTTAGAAACAGAAATAAAAGAAAGGAAAAACTATACTAAAGAAGAAAATCAAACTATTCGACAATTTTATCATTCTTTACCAAGAGATAAAATTTTATCAATGTTGTCAAATCGAAGTTGGTCCAGTATTCAACAGGAAGCACGGGGACTTGGTCTATATAAATATAATATAAAAAATAATAAACTATGCGTTTAATTCTAGTAGAAAGCCCTGCGAAATCACGAACTATAAAACAATTCCTCGGTAAAGAATATCAAATTGCCGCAACTATGGGGCATGTTAGAGATTTACCAGAAGATGATTTTGGATTAGAGGTGGAAAATGATTTTAAACCAAAATATGTTATTCCTTTCAAATCAAGAAAGATAATTCAGGTTTTAAAAAAAGAGGTAGAGAAAGCAGATTTAGTAATAGTAAGTACCGATCCAGACAGAGAAGGAGAGGCTATTGCTTGGCACTTGACTCAAATTTTAAATTTAAATGGCGAGAAGCCATATCAAAGAATTGTATTTCATGAAATTACAAAATCAGCAATTAAGGAAGCTCTCAAAAACCCAAGAAAAATTGATTTAAATTTAGTTGATGCCCAACAAGCAAGAAGGGTTTTAGACAGAATTGTTGGGTACAAATTATCGCCTTTTTTATGGAAAAAAGTGGCGCGGGGCCTATCCGCCGGAAGGGTCCAATCGGTGGCAGTAAG
>Ga0210049_1000423_pt1 | contig 35289 bp, 28 predicted proteins | sample CryGeyCG2014_300_2_FD_183964 | JGI IMG/M metagenome (GOLD analysis project Ga0210049, IMG submission 183964) | Groundwater microbial communities from aquifer - Crystal Geyser CG06_land_8/20/14_3.00 (SPAdes) (version 2) | ecosystem: Environmental > Aquatic > Deep subsurface > Groundwater | place... | reverse complement strand
GGAGAGGGTGATTATTACCTGATTTTTAAACCAGCCAGCCTAAATAATTTTCCCCCGGCTATGTGACACTTTGATTGTTCCCAATGTGACCTTTTGATTATTTCCGCACAGGAAAAAACCCACTTGAGAACCCAGAGACGAAGACCCTGGCGTAGCTAGGGGCAAGCTGAGGCGTAGCCTGAGGCGAAGCCGAAGTCCCTCCTGTTTTGTCCCGATTTTATATCGGGACTGGGGGGAGAAAAACCCGCTTGAGGACCCAAAGACGCAGACCCCAGCAGCATGTTCTAATCCCTGCAACCCCTTCGGGGTTCAACGCAGGGACCTACGAGTCAGAATCTTCGATCAATGACTCTGCGGAGAAATTAGCAGGGGTCAAGTAAAAAAGTTGAAGTGAAAAATACAGGCTCAACAGTATTTTTTTAAATTTAATGCATCAACCCGTTATTTAAGGTTTTTTAACTTCAAGCCCTTCTATTTTTTTAAAATCTTTTTCATCATAGGTGTATACAGTAGTGAAGCCCCTTTCTAATCCCCAATAACCCATTACCGCGTCAGCAAATTTTATATTTTTTGTTTCATAGGCTGACAGAGCTTTTCTGAAGACTTCTTCGTTTTCCGTTTTTATTCCCGGCGTGTTTAAAATAGCCCCCACCAGCTCCACTGTGTTTTGCCTGGAGTACTTATAAACTTTTTCCAGCACCCAGACTATTTCAAGAATCGTAACCGGAAGAAGATGAAGCGAGGACTCACGCTCGTTGGCGTTCTTGATAAGTTCAAGGCAGGACTTGATTTTTACCTCGTCATCCTTTATCAAGAGCCGCAGAATGATATTGGTGTCCAAGAATGCTTTACTCATCTTTCATTGCCTCTTGTGTTGCCTTGTTCCTTATTTCTTCAATGCTCATCCCGGTGCCGGGCAGAGTCCCGACATAGTCGTAAATAGTCTTCCCTTTACTGAGGACTATTTTTTCTTTTTCTTCTACAAGCACAACAGCGTCTCCCAGGTGCAGGTTTAATTTTTTACGAATTAGCTTTGGGATAGTTATTTGATATTTTGGTAAAACTTTAACGCTTGTCATTTTAAATTCCTCCTGTTGAAATAGTCTATCCTACCATAAATTATTATACTACAAAATTTCAATTTGTCAAGGAAAAAACCACACTTATGAACCCCGAGACGCAGACCCCAGCAGCTTAATCCCGATTTATCGGGATTAGCAGGGGTCAAGAAAAAAAGCCCACTCATGAACCCAGAGACGAAGACCCCAGCAGCATGCTCCGATCCCCGTAGTTCAGATAGAACCGGAACTTAACACAGGGACCTACGAGTCAGAACAAAGCTAATGACTCTTCGGTCGGAGCAGCAGGGGTCAAGAAAAATCGGCTTCCTGGAAAAATATACTCTTCAGACATAGAGACGCAAACCCCGCAAATGCCAATATTGGCATACTGAACTATTCGCAAGCTTCCACCTAATAAACTTGGCGGACACGGCAAGTTCAGGGCAGGCCAGGGAATTGCATAAAATGCTTGTCAAATACCTATATCCTTATGGATTTAAAAAAATCCCTGACTTCCGATAGGTCCTCCGCGATACGGCATTCGGGCAAAGAGTTTATGAATATCCTGCCGTAATACCTGGTCCGGAGGCGCGGGTCAAGTATCGCCACCATCCCCTTGTCTTCCTTCGTCCTTATAAGCCTGCCGAACCCCTGCCTGAGCAACACCACAGCCCTGGGTATGTGGTAGTAAACAAACGGGTCCTTGCCTTCTGCCTGGAGCATTTCTGTCTTCGCCTCTGTCACAGGATCGTCCGGCACAGCGAACGGCAGCTTTGTTATTATAACGCACTCCAGGGCTTTGCCGGGCACGTCAACCCCCTGCCAGAAGGTCATTGTGCCGAAAAGCGCGAAACCCTTGCCCTCTTTCCTGTGCTTGAGGCCTTTCCGGAACTTTTCAAGCATTTTATACCTGGGCATTATACCCTGACACAATATTTCAACCGATTCCGTTTCCTTCAGCGACTCATAAACCTTTTCCATCATTTTATAGCTGGTGAAAAGGACAAAGGTGCTTCCGCGTGTGATATCCAGTATCTTTTCTATTTCCGAAGTGACCTCAAGGGTATATGCGCCTGTTTCTTTGCCCGGGTCAGGCATGCTCCTGGGAACGTAGAGAAGGGCGTTCTCAATGAAATTGAAAGGCGAACCAAGCATAAGCTCTTCGGCATTTTCAATCCCCAGGCGTTCCCTGATGAACGCGAAGGAATTGCCTGCAGAAAGCGTTGCCGAGGTCAACACGACAGGCTTTGACCCGTCAAACACCTTTTCCCGCATCAGCCCGCTTATGTCAACAGGCGAAGCGTGCACGGAAAAACGCGGGTTCTTTTTCCTCACAGCTTCCGCCCAGAAAACGTATCCTTCCTGCTCCTGGCTTATGACCGCCTGAGCGCCCTTAGCGAAAAACACCGCGCGCATGGAAAGCGCCCCGATCTCTTTCTTATCCTCTGTATCCCTTACGGAATCCGCAAGGCTTTTGAGCGCGGCCGCAAGCTCTGCAAGGGGCTGGGTAAGGTTGTTGGGAACGAAATTCGGGGCCCTTATCCTGAAAATATTCTCGTCTTCCGGAAATTTATCAGCGACGTTTGAAAAAAAAGCGTCGGCCGCCTTTCTCGCGGCGGCTGTAAGCATTATGACATCTTCGGCCTTTTCCCCGCCCGGATGCTCAATCCTGGAAATAAACCCCCTGCCCGGCCTTGTCCCTGCTATCGAATCAAAAAGGAATTTCAGCGCGGGGCTGGATATTTCTGCGCCAAGGTGGTCTGTGGCAACCTCCTCAACGCTGTGCGCTTCGTCGAAAACAACGGCGTCGTATTCGGGCAGGATCCTTTCACCCGCTGAAAGGTTGGCAAAGAACATGTGGTGGTTGGTAACAAGGACGCGGGCCGCGAACTCCCGCTTTTTCGCCCTGCGGTAAAAGCAATCCTCGTTGTGCGCGCATTTGTTTCCCATGCACAGGTCCGACTCCCTGCACACCTTGTACCGCAGAGATTCCGAGATCTCAAAATCCATTTCCTGGAAAAGCCCGGTATCCGTCTTCGACGCACTCCATTCAAAGATGTCGTCCAGCTGCTTCTCTTCGGACCCGGAATCGAAAAACCCTCTCTGCCCCGTCCTTTCGAGCCTGCGCCTGCACAGGTAGTTCTGGCTCCCCACGCATAGCGCGCAGCTGAAATCCAGGCCCAGGGCCTTTTGCAGGAACGGTATGTCCTTCTCTGTGAGCTGCTGCTGCAGGGCTTTCGTATACGTGGATATGACAACGCGGGTGTTCTGCTCAACCGCCCAGTATATCAAAGGGACTAAATAAGCAAGGCTCTTGCCAACGCCTGTGCCGGCTTCGACTATAAGGTTATTCTCTCCGTAGATAGCTTTGCATACCGCGGCTGACATCCGGATCTGCTCCAGACGCGGCTCAAAACGCGGCAGGTGTTCTGCAATGGGGCCGTTTTCACCGAAGATCTTTTCAATTATTTCTAAGGTATTCATCGAAGCGGAATTTCGCGAAGGCAAAATCAAGCATGCGGGGAGAATCCTTCCATATGTCCTTTGAACCGAGTAGTATGCAAATAACCTCGCGGCCGTCCCTTTTGCAGGTGACGGTTATGCATTTGCCCGCCTGCTTGGTGTAACCGGTCTTGACGCCGCTGACGCCGTCATACATGAAAAGCATCCTGTTCACGTTCTTAAGGTGCCTTTTGCGGACATAGTTTCCCGTCCATTTTATGTCCGCCTCTTTCATCTGCACGATCTCCCTGAAAACCGGGTTCTCAAGGGCGTACCGCGTTATTTTGAGTATGTCATAGGCAGTGGAGAAATTAGAGCTGTTTACTTCCAGGCCGTGGCAGTTGGTGAACACGGTGTTGTCCGCCCCTAGTTCCTCCGCCTTCCTGTTCATCATTGTGACGAATTCATCCTCGCTCTTCTTCACGCTTTCAGCCGCGTAAAGAGCTGCGTCGTTCCTTGACTCAAGCATAAACGCCAGCAGGAGGTCCCTTACGGATATCTTCTGGTCCTTCCTAAGGTTCAGGAGCCACGAGTTAAGTGTCCTGTCAGTCCTGCGGATCCTCACAACCTCGTCCAGTCCCTTGTTTTCAAGCAGGACCACTGCTGTCATGATCTTCGCAAGGCTCGCGATCTGGCGTATCACGCCCGCGTCCTTCTCGTATATGATCTTCCCGGTGTTCAGGTCGGCTATGAGCGCGGATTGCGCGGATATTTCCGGGGGATCTCCGACCGCGGCTGCAAGCATACTTAATTCATCGCCTTCCGGAACGCTCATCATCGACGTTGACCTTGAGCCTGCGGCCATTAACCCGGCCAGAATAATAGAAATCAGTATTGCCTTTTTCATCTTTTCCCACCTAACCAACAAACCAACTAATTAACCAACCAACTAGTTTTTGACGTCAGGATTTTACTATCAGAAGGCGCACGAGGTCTGCCGCGTCCTCCGCCCTGTCACTCACCCCTTCTATGCAGTTTATCAATTCCAGGGCCATAATGAGGGTCGGGGTGTCAAAGCTTCCCTTCATTAGCATGCCGCGAAGTTCCTGGGTGCAATCATCTCCCTTTTCTTCGAGTGTTTCAACCTCGGTGCAAAGGCTAAGGACCTTTTTCACGTCTTTCGCCATGTATAAAATCGCCTCGCTTAATTTACTGACAGCCTGGACCCCGATATCGGCGAATTCCACCATTTTCCTGCACATTTCATCGGAAAATTTCTTATCGAACACTTTCAGCAGTCTTGCCCCGGCGTTCGCCCAGTCCGCTATGTTATCCAGGGCCTTGCCAAGGTGGACCAGGTCTTCCCTGTCAGGCGGCATGAACATGCCCTCTGAAAGATGGTCCATTACCTCCCTGCGGATCATGTCAGCCTCGTGCTCAGCGACAGACACTTCCTTTATTTTCTCGTGGCAGGCGGGAATGTTGCCTGTTTCAAAAAGCTCGAACGCCTCTTTCATTTTTGTCACTGTCTCGGAAACTTTTTCGATCTGTTTCTGGGCGTTGCCCATGGCCTCTTTTTCTTTTTCCATGCCGAACCAGCCCAAGATATTCCTTTGTTCTCCGCGCATATAACCTCCCTTAAAAATTCCTTGTTTTTGCTCTGACACGTTGATACGTTGACACGCTGACACGCAGTTATTAAAAAAGGCGCATCAGCACGTAGCTTAATAATCCGGTAAGCACGGGGGTCAGCACCCAGGCGAAAATTATATCCTTTAGCAGCTTCATATTAACGCCCACGATCCCCCTTGCAAGCCCTACTCCGGCAACCGCCCCCACTATCGCGTGGCTTGTGGACACAGGCATTTTCATATACGTGAAGAAGTGGACTGTTATGGCTGTACCGAGGTTCGCGTATATCGCCATTATTTTTGTCATGCGCGTGATATTGAACCCCACGTTTACCGCGACCCTGGCGCCGAAAGTCATCACGCCCAGGTACATGCTTAAACCCCCGAGCGCGCACGCGGCAAGGATCGGCAATATTTTACTGCCGGATAAAAGCGCTATGGAATTCCCCACGTCGTTGGCACCCCAGCTGTACGCCACGTAGCAGCTGCTTATTGTCATCAGGACCGCGGTGGCCATGGAGAATCCTTTTTCCCAGTTGAACTTTGTAAGTATAAACCACAATGCGATAAAGATCAGGAATGAAACAAGGCAGGCGCCAGTGGGAGTGGTAAACCAGCATAAAATTATCTTCCACATCGAGTTCCAGTTCACAGGAGCCTTTATTGCCAGCCCGACCCCGATGATCGAACCTACCACCGCGTGGCTGCTGCTCACCGGAAGCCCGAAATAAGAGGCAAAAAACATCCATATCCCCATGCCTATCATCCCTATCGCCGCGGCTTTGGCGCTCAGATAGCTTGCGGGGATAATGCCGCTTCCAAGGGTCTGGCTGACCTTCCCTCCTTCAAGCAGGGCTCCTGCAAGCGCGCAGGAACCGCACAGGATCATGGCAGTTCCGACCTTGCCGATGCGCGCGCCTATCCACGTTCCGAATGAATTGGCACCGTCGTTCGCCCCTATCGCCCAGCCGTTAAAAACCGAAACAAGAATCGCGATCATTTCCATACTGTATATCCGTGATCCCTTAGAGCGCAAATGAATAAAGTATATGCTATAAAAAAATAAGTAGGATTATAGCACAAATCACAAAAAAGTCAAGTAAGTATCCTGAATTTATTTCTGTATCGTTATTTCCACCCTGCGATTTTTAATTCGTCCTTCCTCACTAGTATTGAGCGCAATTGGTTTTTTCTCTCCATATCCTTTCTTTATCAATTTCTCGTCAGGTATATCTTGTTTTACAAAATATTGCGCTACATTTTCAGCCCTGTCCTTAGAAAGCTCTAAGTTTGAAGGATATTTCGCTTTCAATCGCGGACTAATTGGCACGTTATCCGTGTGCCCCTCAATAAGAATAATTGACCCTGGATAAGCTTTTAACGCGTTTGTAATCAGGTCAAGCGCCTCATAACTCTCGGGGAGTATTTCGGCGCTGCCTGAAGCAAATCTGATCGCGGATTCCTGTGCTACTATAATAATTTTTTCATTATCTTCCGTTAGAATTAATCCTTCCAGTTTTTTCAAATCTTCCAGTGCTTTTTGATGCTCGCGCAGAAGTTTTTCAAGTTCTTCTTTTGCGCGTTTTTCCTTTTCTCTCTCAAGTCTTTCTTTTTCCCATCTATCCGCATCGCCAAAGAGGAAAGAAAGCGAAACCCACGCACCGCCCGTAAAGAACTCTGTTGAAGAATGATATGGAAGCGCAAATGCGCAATCTAATTTCCAGTCTGTCTTTTTAATGTTGTTTGATTTAACGCTTCCTCCAAAAACAAATGAAAAATCTCCATCGCCGCCTATTTTTGTTCCTGCGCGCACTCCCAAAATATTGTCCTGTATAATTTTTTTTAAACCTTCTGTTTGTTTAAACCATGTTTCATAACCCAAGTTTAATTTAAAATCGCCGTTTCCTCTTATCGCTATGTCAGTTGAGCCCACGATGTTATTAAAAACAGAAAAGCCATCAAATTTATAACCTGCTCCTGCTCTAAAACCCCATATTCCTGTTCCTATCTCAGTGCAAGAAATACCCACGCTTAATTTTTCAGTCTTTAGAGGCTTAAAAAAACAAGCCAAATCAGCGCTTAAATCTGCCGGAAATCTCTCGTCAAAGAACCTGCTGTCAGAAATTGCGGAAATTGTTCTTGTATTATCAGGATAATTCTTAGAACACATTTTTAAAGTAACACCCCAGGATATTTTGGGATTTATTATCCCACAATAAGAAAGTCCCAAAATGTTCTCTCTGTAACGAGCGGAAAGATTCACGCCGCGGCTGAGGAGAGATATCCCAACATGCCCTATCTCAGAAATGCGGTTTACATAGCCTATGAATCCATACAGGCTGTTTCCAGAGAGATGAAATAGATAAGAACCGTTTACTAGTAGTTCCGGGCGAGTAATTTGGAATAAACCTGCGGGGTTGTAGAAAAGAGTGGATGCGTCATCAGCAACCGCAATAAAAGCTCCCCCCATTCCAATACTGCGGGCACTAATGCTTAGGTCCTCAAAAGCAGCGTAACCGCCAGAGCAAAACGCAAAATATAAAATGCAGAATGTAAGTAATAAAATTTTGAGCTTCATCATACACCTCCAATAATTTTTTTAATTCTGGCTTTATATCAAAATTACCAGATGCTCCTGCCGATTACCCGAAGTGCTGAATCGGATGGAAAGAATTTCTTGAAAATTCTGTAATATAAAAGCTCTTCCTTGTTCCTGAGCGTTAACGAATTGTCTATAATTCTTTCTTTTTCAAATTCCTTATCAGAAATCTGCGTATTTGCTGCTTTCTCCATCATTTCGTAAGAACCTGAACCCTGGGAAAATTTCTGTTTTTTTCTCCAGACTATCTCTTTGGGCAGAATGCCCTCAAATGATTTTCTCAGGATCCATTTTTCCTGCAGGTTAGCCGCGGTTTTCAAAGCGGGAGAAATCCTCAAAGCGAACCGGACAAAATCAGTGTCAAAAAAAGGTATCTTTGCCTCTATGCCGCACGCTGAAGGTATCCTGTCGCAGCGCTGGAAGCCGGTATTATAAAGCGCAAGCAGCAGATTGGTCATTTTTATCTGCAGCTCCCTGCCTTTCAGGTTTTTCAGGAAATCATAGCCAGCGAATAATTCATCTCCCCCCTCGCCGATAAAAACGGTGTCAATGCCTTTCTCCTTCGCAAGCCGTGCAACAAGGAAATTCGGTATTGAACTGCGCACAAGCAAAGCGTCAAAAGATTCAAGGCTGTATATGACTCCGGGCAGGATTTCTTCCATGTCTTTCCTGCCGTATACGATCGTAAAATGCGGCGTCTTGAGATACTCGGCAAGCATGGATGAAAATTTCAGATCCGGGCTCCCCCTGGTCCCCGCGGACAGAAAAATTACATTCCCGAAATTTTTTTTAACGAGATAAGCGATTATGCTGGAATCTATCCCGCCGCTCAGGAATATACCAACCCGGGACTTGCCTTCCAGCCTTTTGCGCACCGCTTTTTCAAGATTTTCCCTGAGGAGCGGCATTATTTTCTCAGGCTCAGAAAGCAGCGGGGCGGCATAATGGGCGGTCCAGTGCCGGTGCAGGCCGCATTCCGAACCGATGAAATGGCCGGGGGGCAGCGAGCTGATTTCTTTGGCGGCTGCCTGCAATGACTTTATTTCCGAGGCGAAGTATATCTTATCCCCGCACCTGCTGTAGTAAAGCGGCTTAACGCCCAGTCTGTCCCTGACCAGCATGAGGGATCCCGCGTCATAAACCGCTATTGCGTATTCCCCGTTAATGCATTTGACGAAATCATTCTTCCTCTCCCGGAACAGGGACAGCAAATCCTCGGAGCTGATCTTTCCCGCGTTTCTGCCGTAAACTTCCCCGTCGACAAGAATGCAGCCTCTCCTGTCTCTGAAAAAACTTGAATCCGGATGTATCGCAAAGCCAAGCGAGCAGCTGTCGCCGTAAAAAAACATCGCCCTTCCGCTTAGGCCCCTGTGCTCTATTTTACTGAGCATGGTCCCTAGCAGTTTCCTGCCGCCCGATTTATATATGCCCGCGATCCCCGACATGCTGATTTCCTTTTTGGTTCAGCGTTATTTTTGCCGCGCGCGTTTTTTTAACTTTTGCCGCTTCGGTAAAAAACAGGAGGCCCATGTTTTACGCGTTATGCAAAAGCCTCTTTTAGAAGCAAGCCTGCATTTGACGCCGGTGTATCTGCATGTCCGCAATGTTCCTCCTCTGCTCTTTTTATATTCTAACGTCCTTGATATTTGCAATAAAAAAAGCCGCCTGCCTGGATTCCTTTTCCAGGATAGCGGCCCGACTATCGCATTTAACCTCTGGGAATGCTGTTCCCAGACCCTTGCACCTTAGCTCCAGATTCTAATTATATTATACCATATCAATTCCCTCTTGTCAACAAAAATTTCTATTTCTGGTTAAAATTTATTATATTATTTTCCCTAAGCTGCATCGAACCAGGTATAATCAGCCGGAAGCAATATAATGGAATCCCCGGCATACCTATTCCTGCTTTGCTCCTATTTCTCCGGCTTTTTTCAGGGCAAATTTGGTACAAAGGGGGCCGAATAATTCATATATTATGCTGGTAGTCACGATGGTAGTAATAATAATTCCGCCGATTTCCGGGAATGTAGCTTTTGCGATAAGCGCTGTGCCGAGTGCAACGCCTGCCTGAGGAAGAAGCGCAAGCCCCAGATATTTCCTAACCGAATGCCCTGCGTTTGCGATCTTAGCCCCGATTGAAGCGCCCCAAATTTTACCCAGAGAACGAAAAACAATATATACCAATCCGATCATCCCCAATTTCGGCAATACGGCAATCTCAAGGCTCGCTCCCGCGAGCACAAAGAAAATTAAATACAGCGGAGAATCAATCGAATTGAGACTGTTAAAAAACTTCGAACTTTCCCTGTCTATGTTAACGAGGACTCCACCCAGAAACATACTTGCCAGAAGAACCGAAAGGTGCAAATAGATTGCAAGCCCTGCATTTAAAAGAATAAAACCGAGGGTATATGTTAAGAGTTCAGCCTGAGTACGGATATAGCGGGAAAACCGCTTCATTGCCCATGCAATACCGCCCCCGAGGATCAGGGCGCCGAAAATCTCCAGCAGCGATAAAAATACCACCTTAACAAGAAACAACGCTGAAAGCATGTGGAAGTGAACTGCTCGCGCGATTGCAAGGGAAATAGCAAAAATAATCAGGCACCACGCATCGTCAATAGCAACAACGCCCAGCAGCGTATCCGTAAAGATACCTTTCGCCCTGTATTCTCTCACCACCATAAGTGTTGCTGCCGGAGCAGTGGCAGATGCTATTGCCCCAAAAACCAAAGAAAGATAAAATGGCTGTTTGAGTATGAGCCAGAAAGAAAGGGTAGTAAGCAACCACGATCCACACGCCTCAAGAATTGAAGTCCATAAAACAGGCCTGCCTATCCTCTTGAACGATTCCCTTGAAAAGCTCTGCCCCAGGGAAAAAGCAATGAAGCTAAGTACGATATTTGATATGAACCCCGAATTATTTATTAGTGACGGCGAAATAAGGTTAAAAATGGACGGTCCGATAAGGATCCCGATAACCAAATAAGCTGTAACGCTGGGAAATTTCATCCTCCCTATCAGCTTTGCGCTAAGCAAGCCGACGAGAAGGATAAAACTGAAACTCAGTATCGCGTTCATTTAATAAGTCCCTTCTTTTCAAATATTGCCAAAAGGATATCAAATACTCCTATTATGCCCGTAAGCCTGCCTTCTTTATCGGTAACCGGCAGCCTGTCCACGGAATTTATCTTCATTGTCGTGTATGCTTTTTCAAGGGGCATATCCTCATCCAGATGCAGGAATTTTGCGTCCATTATGTCCTGGGCTATAAAAAGCACCCCCGCGTCTTCGTCTATGTCCAGGTTGAATATGTCCACTTCTTCTTTTTCAAGGAAAGGCACTCCCTTTATGAGACTGGTCCCTTTTGTCTGAAATATTTCTATAAGGCCCCTGAAAGAAATAGTACCTATCATAATACCTTCTTTGTTAACAACGGGAACCACGGGAAACGTGTGGAAACCCCTGAATTTCTTAAGCAGTTCCTGGAGGGTTGTTCCGGGGCTTATGAAAATCACCTCTCTGTCCATCACGTCACTGACTAAAATAGGATTATCATTATTCATTTATTTTCCCTCTCAGAGAATCCATTCTTGCTTTTTCTGAAATTATTTTTCCCGTCTTTCCGTTTACCGCGCAGCATTTTCCGTCAATAATCATGGTCGCTATTCCGCCCTTCGCGCAGGGATTTTTTTTCAGGTGGGGCGCGTCTAACAGACCGGTCTCTATCGCGCGCGCTATGACTTCCGGGTCCGACCACGGGTTCCCGGAGCCCTTCCCCAGTTCCTTCAGCGCGCTGAGGAGTATCCCGGCTTCCTTTACCAGTTCCTTTTTCCTGCGCTGCACCCTTGAGTCGTTTGTCATATCCGGAAAATCATCAAGCGAATTATGGGCCATACCTCTGATGATCTTGCAGCTTTCTATAAGTTCCCCCGGGCTCACGATATGATGAGCTTCGCAGTAACCTACCACGTGCAGTATGTGGGGCTTAAGTGCAAGGCTCAGCAATCCGGACGCGGCAAGCTGCCCCTTCGCGATGTCCATGTCAGGCAGGAAACTTGCAAGCCCTGCGCGCACCTGGCGGAAGGAAGTGAAATTATCGTCGTGCAGCCCTTCTATCAGTTCAATCTTGGCAAGCATCTTGCCGAGATCCATCGCAGGGGAGGTACCGGGCGGCGTGTTGAACATATACTGCGAAACGTAGTATCTTGCACCGAGCTTCTTCGCGTTATAAGCCGCCAAAAAAGCCATTGCGACCGCAAGGGAATCATGGGCGTTCCTCAGGCTCCACTGGTGGGATTCATTCACCTCAACCGGTATTCCCCGGCCTGCATACCACCTGATCGCTTCCTGATTTTCTTTTATCGCGTCGCGTATCGGCCTGTCCGAGCGTCCGTCAAGCTCGCTGTACCAGCACAGCGGAACCGCTCCCCAGGCAATGTTTATGGTCTCCTTGAGCATCTCCGCCCATTTTATAAGGTCACGCGTCCCGCTGTAGCATCGCAATAGCGGATAATTACCGCGCCTTGCCGCGTCATATATAGCGCGAAGGTCTTCGGGTTTCCTTAAAGGCACTCCTCCAGCTCCGTCCTGCCCCGGCTTCATCTCGTCCGGCCGGAAAAAACTTTCCTGAGCGTTCTGGTCAGGCCCAAGCGAAAGCACGTCCAGGACACCCGATTGCGCGATCAGGCTTGCCCCCTCAACGGTATCCTTCACGGAGGGTAGACCGAAATGATGGCGCAGGATCGGAAAAGGATAACTCTTGTTGATTCTCGATACAAGGTCCTGCGGAAATGCCTCTTCGCCCTTGTAACTGGTTTCTCCTTTAAGGTATGCCTTTATCTCGTCCAGCGGTTCGGCTCCCTCGAAAACGCGCTCAAATAATCCGCTTTTTCGCGCGGTCTCTGCGACAGCCGGAGTTCCCCCGAAAACAATCCTTGTTCCCGAAATATCATTCTCCCGTATCTTTGCTTTTATCTGTTCAAAAAGCCTGCCCGCGACTTCCGGGTCAAGCCTGTAGCTTATCGCGACCAGGTCAGGGCTCTCTTCTTTTATAAACCGCATTAATCCTTCAGGCGATATTGCGGAACCGAGGAATTTCGCTGTATGGCCCTCTGCTTTGCACAGATCAAGGAAATTCAGCAGTCCGGCGACGTGAATGCAGGTGCCTATGGATGCCCCTATAATCTTCATCCTAAACGTCCTCCCCTATCGCGTATGCCCTCAGCTCTTTCACCGTCATACCCGCTATTCCGAGTTTTTCCACAGTCCTGCCTTCTTTCCAATAATCTTTTTTGTGGATGGCTGACGCGAGATATATTACCGACTTTATAGCCGGCGTTGGCACACCAAGCATTTCCCCCACGGAAGCTATGGGAACAAGGCTGCATGGAACGTCCTCACTGATGTAGCGGCTGTTCAGCGAGCCGGGAGACAGGATCCTCTGATAGGCCGGATTTGAATGTATCATTTCGTAAAGGCTGTTTTTCTTTCCGCCGTACGAGAAGTAAAACCAGTCCTTGGCGGACATCGCCCTCATGCCGAGAGCCGCCGCTACCGCTACCCTTTCCTCATCGAGCTTTTCCAGGACCGCGGCGACCGAGGGGGAGCAGCCGTCCACGTAAAACCGGAAACGAGGGGTTTTCAGTCCAGGCAGGCGGATGCCCAGAAATTTAAGGTCAGAAGAATTCTCCACCCATCCGGTGTTCAGGATCGTTATTGCCGGATGGAATATCGAACCGATATTATTCAGGCTTGTCTTAAATATATCGTCTCCGGGGACAAACTGAGGAAAGGCTTCCCTGAGCGTATCCACCACTTTTGGTATATTATGTGCGCCTATTGAAGCAACCGGGACTTCCTTTTTTATCCCGTAGATCCTAACCTCGCCGAACGCGCTTGCCCGTGAAGCGTAAAGCAGGGTTTCCGCTTCCGCGATGATTACGTCTGCGCTGCAGCCCTTTTCCTTCAATACCTGCCTGAATTCCAGGGCGCCGAACGTCCTGCCTGGGTTGAGCACGATTATCTGGCCGTTCTGCAGGTGCGGCGCGCATGCCTCCGCGATAAACCTGTGCGCCGTGGCAGGAGTCACCACCATCAGCACATCGGTGCCTGTTACGGCTTCCCCTGCGTCTGTGGTGACCATTTTAAGCTTTCCATATCCCTCGACTTTTCCCCTGACCCGTAATCTTTTGATCATTGAAAGGGAGAAGATCCTTTTTTTGCCGCGGTTGTAAAGATTAACGGGGAAACCCATTATAGCAAGGTGCCCTGCCATGGCAAGGCCGCCGTTACCCGCGCCTAATACGCAGAACTTCAATTTCTCCACTTTTCATCCCCCGCAATAAAAAAAACCGCCCGCCTGGTTTTTTCCAGGATGGCGGCCCGACCATCGCTCATTTAACCTCTGGGATATGGTTCCCAGACCCTCTTTCACCGCGTCCACTTTCCAATAATATTATACCACACCTGCCCTGTTTTGTCAATAAAAAATCAGGCTTAGGCACGAAATATGAAGAGCATGCAGAAGATAGAGCTGCCTTTATTTGAATTACCCCATGGCAAGCCGCGGGGAGCTAAATCATACTACTGATTAGAATTTTAAAAAGTGCTCCGAATTCCTTTTATTTTTCAATGCCTTTAAAAATAGTGCCTGTCCCTGCCTTTAAATATATTCAATCGTGCTGGGGGGTTTTGGCGTGACGTCGAAAAGCACCTTTGTCACGTCAGGAACGCTTCCGGTTATCCTCTTCTGCATTTTCTCAAGCGCGCTGAACGGTATCCTGGTCACCCCTGCCGTGATCGCGTCCCTTGAATCAACTGAGCGCACTACCACTATCTGGCCGAAAGTCCTTTTTCCGTTTATGACCCCTGTTGCCCTGTCTTTCAGGAGCACCGCGAAAGCCTGGAACGGCTTTATCCCCGCCTTTTTGATCTCTTCTTCGACTATGACAGTCGCTTTACGCAGGGTTTCGACTCTTTCAGGCGTTACTTCACCTATAACTCTTGTCGCAAGGCCCGGGCCTGGGAACGGCATCCTTTCGCTGTATTCCGGCTGGACACCCAGGGCCCTGGCAACCATCCTTACCTCGAACTTGTAAAGGTCTTTTATCGGCTCAAGGATTGTCAGGCCGTATTTTCTCGGGCTTATGCCTATCTGCTGCAGGATATTGTGCTGTGTTTTTATGCCCGCCTTTGTTTCCATGATGTCAGCCGCGATCGTGCCCTGTATCATGAACGACGCCTTGCTGATCCTTACTGCCCTGCCAAGGGTTTTATAGAACGTGTCCCTGAATGCCTTTCTTTTTATTTCAGGGTCCTCGATCCCCTTAAGCGCCCTGAAGAAATCAGCCCGGACGTTCAAGATCTTAACATTAACCCCCAGCCTTGCAAGGTCCTTCTTCACCTTCCTGCCCTCATCCTGCCTCATCAGCCCGTCATCAATGAAAAGTATGACCGCCCTGCTGCCGATCGCTTTGTGCGCGAGCACCGCGCAGGTAACGCTGTCCACCCCGCCTGAAGTCGCGACAAGCGCCCTTTTGTTTCCGACCCCGGACTTGATCTCCTTTATCCTTTTCCCGATATACGCCTTTACGTTCTTTAGCCCCATTGCTCCCCCTTTCTCTGCTTCTTTGCAGTTTGCAGATATTAAATTTACATTTTACATTTTACCCCCGCAGATTTTTTATGAAATCTAAACACGGGGGTCCTTTCGGGACAATTTGACTTTTGCAATAATATTTTATGAAAGCGTTCTACCTGTGATGCGTCTATACGCTTCAAGGTATTTTTCCGAAGTTTTTTTCACCACGTCGTCCGGAAGCCTGGGAGCCGGGGGCTGTTTGTTCCAGTTTACGCTCTCGAGCCAGTCGCGCACGAACTGCTTGTCGAACGAATCCTGCGATCTTCCGGGAGCGTAACCTTCCTTAGACCAGAACCTGGATGAATCAGGCGTCAGGACTTCGTCTATCAGAAGCACGTCGCCGTTGGTTTTGCCGAATTCGAATTTCGTGTCCGCTATTATTATGCCCCGCTCTTCGGCGTAATCGCACGCGGCCTCGTATATCTTCAGGCTCTTTTCCTTCAGCTCTCTGCCTGCCTTCTCTCCCACTATCTCCATCATCTTTTCCTCGGCGATGTTCTGGTCGTGGCCTGTGTCCGCCTTGGTTGAGGGAGTAAAGATCGGGAACGGTATGCGCTGGGACTGTTTCATGCCTTCAGGCAGCTTTATCCCGCATATGGACCCTTTTTCCCGGTACTCTTTCCAGCCTGAACCCGCAAGGTATCCCCGGACAACGCATTCAACCGGAAGCGGCTTTGTTTTCCTGACAAGCATGGACCTATTCTTGAGCATATCCTCGTATTCTTTCGGGATATCCGCTTTTGTTATTATCTCTGTGCTCTCCGTGGTTATTATGTGATTCGGCACTATTTTTTTCATTAAGTCAAACCAGAAGGACGATATCATATTGAGGACAGAGCCTTTGAACGGAATGCCGTTCGGAAGCACAACGTCAAAAGCGGATATGCGGTCCGTGGCCACGATGAGAAGCATGTTCCCGGCCTCGTATACGTCCCTCACCTTTCCCTTTTTAAATTTCTTCATCGGCAGTTTCGTTTCCAGCACTATACCCATACAATCTCCTTTTTTGACACAGATTTTCACTGTAAAAAAACTGTGTCAATCTGTGTAAATCAGTGTCTAATGCTTCTTTAAAAATATCATCAGAACTGAGATGTCTGACGCCGTAACGCCCTGGATACGGGACGCCTGGCCAAGTGAGGCCGGGCGTATCCTTGTGAGTTTCTGCCTTGCTTCTGTTTTCATCCCGTGTATCTTCATGTAGTCAAAATCTTCCGGGATCCTGTTGTCTTCCAATTTTTTAAATTGTTCCGCTTGTTTCTTCTGTCTTTCCAGGTATCCTTTATACTTCAGCTCGATCTCAGCTTCTCGCAGGATGTCTTCGGATATTCTATCCCCGTGTAACGCAGGCTGTTTATTCTCTTTGCGACGTACGACGTACGACCTACGACCTACGACGTCATCTACGGCCTCCCACTTTCTCTCAAATCTCCCGTATATTTTCTCAGAGATCAGCCCGAACTCGCGCCCGAACGGCATCATTCTGCGATCAGCGTTGTCGCAGCGCAGGAGCAGGCGGTATTCAGCGCGGGAAGTGAACATCCTGTACGGCTCTTCCACCCCTTTTGTAACAAGATCGTCGATCATTATACCGATATACGCCTGGGATCTATCGAGAATGAAAGGCGGTTTCCCTTTCAGTTTAAGCGCCGCATTTATGCCCGCGGTTATTCCCTGCGCTGCCGCTTCCTCATAACCGGTTGTGCCGTTTATCTGGCCGGCGAAATACAGGCCTTCAATAAGCTTTGTTTCAAGCGTGGGCTTCAACTGGGTGGGGTTAAAATAATCATATTCTATCGCGTATCCGGGGCAGTTTATCTTTGCTTCTTCAAGGCCTTTTATCGAATGTATATATTCTTCCTGCACTTTTTCAGGCAGGCTTGTTGAAATGCCGTTAGGGTAGATCTCATTGCTGTCCCTTCCTTCCGGCTCAAGGAATACCTGGTGCCTTTCCCTGCCAGCGAACCTTACGACCTTGTCCTCAATGGAGGGGCAGTACCTTACGCCCGTCGCCCTGATCTTCCCGCCGTACATCGCTGAAAGGTGAAGGTTTTTCTTTATTATCTCATGGGTTTTGGGATTTGTGTAGGTTATGTAACAGGGGATCTGGCCGCAGGATATCTTTTCCGTGAAGAACGAGAAGGGCCTGGGATCTTCGTCTCCGTTCTGGACGATCAGTTTTGAAAAATCGATCGTTCTTCTGTCAAGCCGCGCAGGCGTTCCTGTCTTGAGCCTTCCTGCCCTGAAACCGAGTTTTTCAAGGCTTTCGGTCAATCCTTTTGCCGCAGGCTCCCCGAACCTGCCGCCTTCAAACGATCTGTCCCCGATATGCATCAACCCGTTTAAAAAAGTCCCTGCGGTCAGTATCACCGCTCTTGCTTCGTATTCTTTCCCATCTTCAGTTCCCACAATTTTGCATTTTGCCCCAAAGGGACTCGTTCGAGCATTTTGCATTTTGCATTGGACAGCGATGCCTTCTTTAACCTCCAGCCCCTTCTGGTTCTCCACAACATCCCGCATCGCGGTCCGGTATGCCTGCCTGTCACACTGCGCCCTGGGCGCCTGAACCGCAGGGCCTTTTTTAGTATTGAGCATCCTGAACTGTATGCCTGTCCTGTCAGTGACCTTCGCCATTTCGCCGCCCAGCGCGTCCACTTCCGCGACAAGGTGGCTCTTGCCGATCCCTCCTATTGACGGATTACAGGACATCTGCGCTATTGTGCCGCGGCTTATGGTCAGCAAGAGAGTGCGGCATCCCATTCTCGCGGAAGCGAGCGCCGCCTCGCACCCCGCATGCCCCGCTCCAACTACAATTACGTCGTACGTCGTACGTCGTACGTCATGCATGGTTTTAAAAACAGTCATGTGTCATGAGTCATATGTCATGAGTTGAATTTGTTCTAATCATTATAACATTATAACAAAAAAGATTTTATTGTCAACTTTATACGCCTGCTTTTTCCAAAGGTCAGAACGTTAGAAAAAAATAATTGAATAATGATTTTTCTTGACAAATATGTGAATATCTGATATAATAATATTTGTTTTGTTCGAAGAAGTAAGGATAGGATAAACAGGTGCAAATATGGAAGTTGAATACATTGTAGTAAAAGCTTTGGAAGACGGCGTGTCAATAATGGGAATGACGCGCGGAAAACAGACCTTCATACACCACACGGAAAAACTGAACAAGGGTGAGGTTTGGCTGTGCCAGTTCACGGACGACACGTCCGCGATCAAGATACGGGGAAAAGCAAGGGTATTCACAAAACACGGTGAGATAGAGTCAGGCCAGTCAAAAACCGTGAAAGTAGTAAACAAACAGTAGATAGAGTCCAGATCAGCGTAAGCCGGGACCAGATAAGAACAGGATACAATTCGTGTATTCGTTTTTATCTGTTGACCGGGCTTATTGCCCGGTCTTTTTATTCCATAAAGAATAATAGCCACAGAGGATACAGAGAGTCAGCCACTGAGTTCACTGAATTCTCTGAGTTTTAACCGCGAAACCTTTAAGCCTCGAAACCGCGAAACAAATACAATAAGGAGTAAGCTCAGTATGATACGGGAAGCGATAGCAAAAGTAATACAGAAACAAGACCTGGCAGAGGAAGAAGCGGCTCAGGCGATAAATGAGATAATGGACGGGGCAGCCACGCCTTCCCAGATATCCGCCTTGATCACCGCCCTGCGTATGAAGGGCGAGACCGTTGAGGAGATCACGGGTTTCGCGAAAGTCATGCGCCGGAAAGCTGTCCCTATCGATATCGATAGGGACGGCAAAATACTCGCTGATACCTGCGGCACAGGCGGGGACGGGGCAGGCACGTTCAATATATCCACTGCCGTCGCGTTAGTCGCGGCCGGGGCCGGGCTTGCCGTGGCAAAACACGGCAACCGCTCGGTCTCAAGCTCATGCGGCAGCGCTGACGTGTTCGCCGCGCTTGGGGTTAATATCGAGATCCCGGCGGAAAAAGTGAAGGAATGCGTGGAAAAGATCGGGATAGGTTTTTTGTTCGCTCCCCTCTTCCACTCAGCGATGAAAAACGCCGGTGCGACGCGCAAAGAAATAGGTATCCGCACGATTTTTAATATACTCGGGCCCCTTACTAACCCGGCAAACCCCTCTGTCCAGCTTGTTGGAGTCTATGATCCAATGCTGACTGAGATCGTGATCGAAGTCCTGAAAAACCTCGGCCTTAGATCAGCCATGGTTGTGCACAGCGAAGACGGGCTTGACGAAATAAGCATATCAGCGCCCACCAAGATCACGCATTTCGAAGAAAACGCCGACGTCGAAACATACTCCGTAAAACCTGAGGATTTCGGGCTGAGCAGAGCCGCGCTGAAAGAAGTGGCAGGCGGCAGCGCGAAGAAAAACGCGGAAATAGTAACAGATATTCTCGCGGGAGAGAAAGGCCCGAAAAGGGATATAGTAATCCTGAACGCGGCAGGCCTTTTTGTCACTGCGGGTATTGCGAAGGATTTCTTTGAAGGAATAAAAAAGGCTGAGCATTCCATAGATTCAAGCCTCGCACTTAAAAAACTCAATGACCTCATTGAATTCACACAGGGGTTATAACAATGATGCCTGACAAAAAAGGATATTACGGGATCTTCGGCGGAATGTTTGTGCCCGAGACACTTGTTCCCGCTCTCAAAGAGCTGGAAAAAGTATATAATAAGGAAAAGAGAAGCCGGAGATTCAGGGATGAGCTGGGCTTTTACCTGAAATATTACGCGGGAAGGCCCACGCCGCTTTATTTCGCGGACAGGCTGAGCGCGCGCCTTAAGGGCATTGAGGTCTATCTTAAAAGGGAGGACCTCCTGCACACGGGCGCGCACAAGATAAACAACGCGCTGGGCCAGATACTGCTCGCAAAAAGGATGGGTAAGAAACGCGTTATAGCTGAGACAGGCGCGGGCCAGCACGGGGTCGCAGTCGCGACAGTCGCGGCGAAATTCGGGTTTGAATGCTGCGTGTATATGGGAACGGAAGACATGGAAAGACAGGCGCCGAACGTGCTCCGCATGAAACTTCTGGGCACGAAAGTCATACCGGTAAACTCGGGAAGCAGGACACTTAAAGACGCGATCAACGAAGCTTTGCGCGACTGGGTCTCAAATGTCGGGACAACCTATTACCTTTTCGGCTCTGTAGCCGGCCCACACCCCTACCCTCTTATCGTGCGCGATTTCCAGTCCGTAATAGGAAAGGAAACAAGAAAACAGATACTGGACATAAAAGGAAGGCTGCCTGATTACATTTTTGCGTGCGTTGGAGGCGGAAGCAACTCGATCGGGATATTCCACGCTTTTTTGAAAGACCGCCGGGTAAAACTTATCGGGGTGGAAGCGGCAGGCCTGGGGCTTGGCTCAGGAAAACACGCGGCAACCCTTTGCAAGGGTTCACCCGGTGTCCTGCACGGAGCTAAAAGCTACGTCCTTCAGGATAAAGACGGCCAGATACTGGCAACCCATTCTGTCGCCGCAGGCCTTGATTACCCCGGAGTAGGTCCTGAGCACAGCTTCCTGAAAGAAACAGGGCGCGCTCAATACGCGTCCGTCACGGATAAAGAAGCTCTTGAAGCGTTCAATCTTCTGAGCAGGCTTGAAGGAATAATACCCGCGTTTGAATCATCGCACGCGCTTGCCTATCTGGTAAAGATCTCAAAAAAACTAAAAAAAGGAACCGTCGCAGTCGTAAACCTGTCGGGCAGAGGGGATAAGGACCTGGGAAATCTGGTTGAAAGTTAAAAGTTGAAGGTTAAAAGTTCAAGGATTTCAAATATACAATTTCAAATCTTCTTCTGCCGCGAGGTGCTTTCCCGTAGCGGGCTTTAAAGATTTTTTCACAGGACCCTACGGAAAAAATTTTAGAGCGAGCAGTCAGATGCGAGCGACCCGCCGAGGGAAACACCGAGAAAAGACAGAAGAAACATAAATTCAAACTAATATGAATAGGATAGAGGAAAAGTTCAGACAATTGAAAAGAAACGGAAAGAAAGCCTTCATACCGTATATCACATGCGGCTTTCCCGACCTGCGGACCACTGAAAAGCTCATCCCGGCAATGGAAAAAGCCGGAGCTGACATCATTGAGCTGGGCGTGCCGTTCTCTGACCCCATAGCCGACGGGCCCGTGATCCAGTTCTCCTCGCAGGAAGCGCTGAAGAAAAAAGTAAATCTTCGAAAGATCCTGAAAATGGTGTCCGGCCTGCGCCGCCGCAGGACCCAGGTCCCGGTGGTGCTTATGGGATATTACAACAGCATCTGCGCTTACGGGGAGAAAAAATTTCTCAGAGACGCGGCAAAAGCAGGGATAGACGGGCTTATTATCGCGGACCTTCCAGCGGATGAGGGAAAGGCATTCAGCAGGCAGGCCGCGGAACGCGGTATTGACGTCATTTTTCTCGCTGCTCCCACAAGCGGGGCGCAAAGGCTTAAAAAGATAGCGCGCCTCAGCAGGGGTTACGTATATTACGTTTCCCTGACAGGCGTTACAGGAGCCAGAAAAGAACTGCCTCCCGGGCTAAGGGAAAAGATCAGGTCTGTGTGCCGCCTGACCTCAACGCCGGTATGCGTGGGGTTCGGCATTTCAAAACCCGGGCATATAAGGTCCCTCGAAGATGCCGGTGACGGCATTATCGTGGGAAGCGCCATAATAAACATAATGAAAAAGAACGCGGGCCGCCGTCGTAGGGACCTGGTCCGGAAAACCGCGGAATTTGTTGGGAAGCTTGCCGGGGCACTTACCGGGGCATGCGGAGAAAGATAAAAATGTACCTTGACAGGATAATCGAAAATAAGAAAATTGAGATCAAGAAGAACAGGAAGGCGTACGAAAAACTCGCAGGCAGATCCGGTAAAAAAAAGAACACCAGAGATTTTTTAAAGGCGCTTTCAAAGCCCGGGCTGAACGTGATCGGCGAGGTTAAAAGGTTTTCGCCCACAAATCCCCTGCCCCTTCGGAAGTTCGACCCCGGCGCAATAGCCAGGAAATACGAACAAGGCGGGGTTTCAGCCGTGTCCGTGATAACGGACAGGAAATTTTTCGGCGGAAGCTTTGAGATCCTTAAAGAAGTAAGTGAAAACATCGGCATCCCGGTGCTTTGCAAGGAATTCGTGATAGACGAGATCCAGATAAGGATGGCGCGCGCAAGCGGGGCGGATGCCGTCCTGCTCATAGCCAGGATCCTGGACGAAGAAAAGCTCAGGTCTTTCCTGTTAAGCGCACGCTCCCTGGATATGCGCGCGCTGGTCGAGATACACGACGAAGATGACCTGATAAAAGCGGTCGGATGCGGGGCGAAGATCATCGGCATCAACAACCGCGACCTTGACACCCTGAAAACAGACCTTGGCGTCACCGTAAGGCTTGCCGGGTTGGTCCCTGATGACAAGATCATTGTGAGCGAAAGCGGGATTAAAACATATAAAGATATCCTGAGAGTGCGCGGGGCCGAAGTTGACGCGGTCCTTATAGGGGCCGGGCTTCTGACGAGATCTGAGATCGCGGACAGGATCCATGAATTCAGGGGGATATAATGCTCTGCCCGGACCTGAAAAGTTTCTGCAGGCTTGCGAAAAAAGCGAATATCGTCCCGGTATACAAGGAAGTCCTCGCGGACCTTGAAACGCCCGTATCCGCTTTCCTGAAGATCTCAGGGAATTCAAGCCACGCGTTCCTGCTTGAAAGCGTTGAAGGGCAGGAAAAAATAGGCCGGTATTCGTTCATCGGCGCGGACTTTTTCCTTACCTTCAAAAGCAAGGGGAACAAGGTCCGGATCTGCGAACGCGGCAGGGAAAAAGAATGCGCTGTCGGAAAGGGGGACCCGCTTGAGAACCTGAAAGAGATAATGCGGGAATACAGGCCGCCAAGCACAAGCGCCCTTCCGATATTCGCCGGAGGAGCGGTCGGGTACCTTTCCTACGACCTTGTAAGGTTCTTTGAAAAACTGCCTGACAAAAATCCGGACGCGCTGGGGCTTCCGGACGCTTACTTCCTGCTCACGGACACGTTCCTGATATTTGACCACATAGAGCACTCCATAAAGATCGTGTGCAACGCCCGGGTCGCGGACGGCAATCCCGCTTCTGCTTACGCATCCGCCCGCAGGAAGATCGAGGGCATAGAGCGCAGGTTGAAAACAGGCAGGGTTTCGCACATCGATTATTCCCCTAACAACAAGGAAATCCTTTTTAACTCAAATTTCACTAAAGCGGAATTCACGGAAGCGGTCAGAAAAATAAAGGCTTACGTGCGCGGCGGGGATATCATACAGGCAGTGCTTTCCCAGCGGTTCAGCGCAAAGATAGACATAGAGCCCTTTAACCTGTACCGCGCCCTGCGCGTGGTCAACCCCTCGCCATATATGTTCTACTTCAAACTGCCGGAATGCAGCATCATAGGTTCTTCCCCGGAGATATTCCTGCGCATAGAGAACGGCAGGGCGATACTGCGGCCGATAGCGGGCACAAGGCCGCGGGGAAAAACCCCGGACGAGGACAGGAAACTGGAAAAAGAACTTTTAAAGGATAAAAAGGAAAAAGCCGAGCACCTGATGCTGGTTGACCTGGGCAGGAACGACCTGGGAAGGATATGCGAATACGGCAGCGTTCGCCCCAGTGATTTCATGAACGTGGAAAGGTACTCACACGTGATGCACATAGTTTCCGAGGTTACGGGCAAAATGAAGCGCGGCAAAGACTGTTTTGACGCCGTGCGCGCCTGCTTTCCCGCGGGCACGGTGAGCGGGGCGCCGAAGATCAGGGCGATGGAGATCATAGAAGAGACCGAAAAAGAAAAACGCGGGATCTACGCGGGCGCGATCGGGTATTTCTCCTACAACGGCAACATGGACACCGCGATAACCATCCGCACGATACTTATGCTCGACAGCCGCTGCTGCATACAGTCAGGCGCCGGCATAGTCGCTGATTCGGTGCCTGAAAAGGAATATTCGGAAACGCTCAACAAGGCAAAAGCCATGCTGAAGGCGATCTCGGTGACAAGCGGTCTTCGAAAAAAGAAATAAAAGGAAAAAACATGATCCTTATGATCGATAACTATGACTCTTTCACCTACAACCTTGTCCAGTACCTGGGGGAACTCGGGCAGGACGTAAAGGTCTGCAGGAATAACAGGATATCCCTGAAAAAAATATCTTCGCTCAAACCGCAAGGCATAATAATATCTCCGGGCCCCGGTACGCCTGACGATGCGGGCATCTCCAGGGAAACGATCAGGGCGTTTGCGGGCAGGATACCGATACTGGGCGTGTGCCTGGGGCACCAGTGCATAGGAGACGTTTTCGGAGGCAGGATAGTGCAGGCAGGAAGGCTTATGCACGGCAAAACATCCCTTGTCTACCATGACGGCAGGACCATATTCAGGGGCCTTTCCAATCCCTTTGAGGCAACCAGGTACCACTCGCTCATCATTGAAAGAAGATCGATCCCGGACGCGCTTGAAATTTCCGCCTGGACCAAGGAAGGCGAAATAATGGGAGTGCGCCTTAAGAAAAAAGCGTGTCCCGCCCAGCAAGCGTTGGCGGGCAAGCGCCGTATCAACGTGTCAGCGTGTCAGAGTTCAAAACGCACGACCTGGGACGTACAACGCACGACGCACAGCTTGCCCGCCAATCTTGCTGGGCGGGACGCACGACGCACGACCCGCAACGTACGACGTACGACGTTCGACGTTCGACGTATGACGTGTATTGTAGAGGGTGTTCAGTTCCACCCGGAATCCATCCTTACGGCAGAAGGCAAAAAATTGCTTAAAAATTTCCTTAATATAAGTCGTGCTACTCACCCTCACCTTTATCCTCTCCCCTCGAGGGAGAGGGATGGAGTGAGGGGCAAGGAGAAAAAATGGTAAAAGTAAAGATCTGCGGTATCGTGAAGGACAAGGACGCGCATTTCGCCGAGGGTTTCGGCGCGGATATACTGGGCTTCAATTTCTTCAAAGGTTCGCCGAGGCGCATAAGCTGCAAGGCTGCAAAGGAGATCGTAAAGGGCCTGCGGTATTCCACGAAATCCGTGGGCGTCTTCGTTGACGAGAAATTGGAAAAGATCGCCGAGATCATAGATTTCTGCGGCATCAAGCTCATCCAGCTGCACGGCGGCGAAACCCCGGAGTTCTGCGCCGAGCTGAAAATGAAGTACCCGTGGATCCAGGTGATAAAGGCTTTCAGGATAAAGAAAGCGGTCGACTTCAAGCAGATATACACGTTCTTAGCCCCCCAGAGGGTCATTGATTTCATACTGCTGGACACCCATAAGAAAGGGATCCCGGGCGGAACCGGCAAAAAGTTCAACTGGGGTCTCGCGCTGAAAGTTAAAAGGTACGCTCCCGTAATTCTTGCAGGGGGCCTTAATCCGGAAAATGTCAGGGAAGCAGTGTCAAAAATACATCCCTACGCCGTTGACGTTGCAAGCGGCGTAGAGAAAGGGGGAAGTAAAAGAGGAGAGAAGGATTACGACAAGATGAGCCTGTTCATAAGGAACGCCAAATCAGTTTAGAAAAATTGATTACACCGATTTTTTTAAGACGATTACACCGATTACCACGCGGTCATTGCGAGCGTCAGCGAAGCAATCCCATGTATTTAGATTGCTTTGTCGCTTTGCTCCTCGCAATGACAGCTTCAAATCTTGTAATCTGAGTAATCATTGTTTAAGAAATCTGTGTAATCATCTTCAAGAAAAAGGAGGAGAGCATGGATCAGAACAAGATCATTTTAAGCGAGAAGGATATGCCGCAGGCCTGGTATAATATCCTTCCGGACCTGCCTGCGCCGTTCCCGCCGCACCTGCACCCGGGGACCATGAAACCGCTGGGGCCGGCGGACCTGGCGCCGCTGTTCCCGATGGAGCTGATAAAGCAGGAAGTCAGCATGGAACGGTTCATACCGATCCCGGATGACATCCAGAGGATCTACAAACTCTGGAGGCCGTCACCCCTGCACAGGGCGTACAGGCTTGAAAAGGCGCTTGGGACACCCGCAAGGATCTATTACAAGAACGAAAGCGTAAGCCCCGCGGGCAGCCACAAGCCGAACACGGCGGTCGCGCAGGCGTATTACAACAAGAAGGAAGGCGTCACGCGGCTTGCCACGGAAACCGGAGCCGGCCAGTGGGGAAGCGCGCTTGCTTTCGCGTGCAACCTGTTCGGGCTTAAGTGCACGGTTTATATGGTAAAAGTGAGCTACGAGCAGAAGCCGTACAGAAAGATAATGATGCAAACATGGGGAGCAGAGGTTCACCCGTCCCCCACAACGCTGACTAACTCCGGCAAGGCAGCGCTTCAGAAAGACCCGAACTGCCCCGGAAGCCTGGGGCTTGCGATCTCAGAGGCTGTTGAAGACGCGGCAACCCATGATGACACAAAATATTCGCTGGGAAGCGTGCTCAACCACGTGCTCATGCACCAGACGATCGTCGGGCTTGAAGTTGAAAAGCAGCTGAAGATAGCGAAGGAAAAACCGGATATAATGATCGGCTGTGTCGGCGGCGGAAGTAATTTCGGCGGGTTCATGATGCCGTTCGTCAGGGAAAAAATGAAGGGAAGGAACATCAGGTTCATCGCGGTAGAGCCGACATCCTGCCCCTCACTCACAAAAGGGCCGTACATCTACGATTACGGCGACGTCGCTAAACTGGCACCCATCGCGAAAATGTACACGCTGGGGCATGGTTTTATCCCGCCTGCGATACACGCGGGAGGACTGCGCTACCACGGGGACGCCCCTATTCTCTGCCTGCTTGTGAACAAAAAGCTCATAGAAGCGGTCGCGTATGACCAGAAGCCGGTATTTGAAGCAGCCCTGATGTTCGCGCGCACAGAGGGCATCATTCCCGCTCCTGAAACCGCGCACGCGATAAAAGCGGTGATAGACGAAGCCCTGAAATGCAAGGCATCTAACGAAGCCAAGTGTATCGTGTTCAACTTCAGCGGTCACGGGCACTTTGACCTGGCAGCGTATGATGCCTATTTATCGGGAAAGCTTGAGGACTTTCCTCTGCCCGAGGAAAAGATCAAGGAAGCCCTTAAGGACGTCCCTAAAGTGGACTAGCCTACCCTGATTTTTACGACTGTCATTGCGAGTCCCGATTCGGGACGAAGCAATCTCTTGGGAAAGAACAAACAAAAAGCCGCGGTTTTTCTGCCGCGGCTTTTTTGTTCTTCTGCCTTTTAACTTGCCTTTATTCAACCAACTGCTCTTTCTTCATTCTCTGAAGCGATTAAGGTCTGACTTAATTGCTTTATAAAGCTCGGTTGTCCAGATCGGGTCATATCTCAGTTTTAATTTTTCGTTTAAACGGAATTTTCTGAAATCAACGGGGCTAATGGTAATACTGGTATTTTCTATGCCTGCCTTCGCGGCAATAACAAACAATTCCTCGATCGCCTGATCGCCAACCGCCAGACATCCTGCTGAAACCTCGCCGCCGTGTACGAAAATATCTTTTCCTAAATTAAGGCGTTTATCCTTAATTCCCATCTTCCTGTCAAATTCGTTTGGGTACCCGATTTTCATGGACAAATGAAATGCGCTGTTGGGATTCAACCCGGTTATCCTATACATACCTTCGGGAACCTGGAAGTCCCCTTCTGCCAGCTTCGGGCCCAATCCGCCGCTTAGGCAGAGAATCGGGTAAACTCTGACCTTAACCCATTCGCCGTCTTTTTGCGGAACCCAGACCTCAATAATCTTCTCCTGTTTGAATGCGAGGAATTTCATCTTTTCAGGCGGATAAACAGCCTGTTTTTTGTCAAAATCTTTCAGGAGCCTTTTGCAAACCGTTTCTCCTATTTGAGATGTAACATCGTTTACCGTTTTTTTGCCTTTCAATCTGAGTATAACAGGACTAGAGCCAAAAATATCCTGCCTATAACGAAATGCGATCTTGTAAGCTAAAACAAGCGTGCAGGATATCAGCAAAATAGTTAAAATCTCTTTTTTGGTCATTTTTTTTAGGTTTTGCTAATGAACAAGTATTGCCTGCTTTTCCTAGCCCGCATTTAGGCTTTCCAAATATTCCCGGAAAAACAAAATCTTCTTTACATCTTCCCGGACAAACAAAAAGGGTTCTGCGTCCTTAGCCAGCCGGCGGAAATCAAGGCCCTTGCACTTTAAAAGTAGTTTTTCTTTCAGATCAGGCATATCTTTAATCTTCAGTTTTGAATCAAGGTATTCAAAATTCGCCTTTGTTCTTCCGAACAGATAAACCGCATCATAGAAATCCCTGCCCATCGGCCGCCTGCGGTTGAAAATGGAGAATATTTTCTGAGCCAGCAGAATATCGGCGGGCACGGTGTTGATCTGCAGAAAGACGTCAAACTTATTTAAAATGACCCTTTGCGGGTTATATTCAAATTGCTGGGGCTCGGTATCGATCTGTATCAAAAGTTTTTCTTCCTTGTGTTTTGATATGCCGTATTCAAAAAGAACGTCTGCTATCCTCAAATAACACCTGTATGCGTTTTTAAAAACATTTTTAATGTCCGTCCTGTATCCCTCTAGACTCAGCTTCCGGTCTATAATGCCGATCAATTGCTGAAAATCCTTTTTTTGCAGGCCCATGTTGTCAAAATCCAGGTCTTCCGAGAAACGCGCGTTCTGGTGTATTATGTGTATGGCGGTGCCACCCATAAAACATAGCTTTTGGCCGAGAGGCGCATCGAATATCGCTTCCAGGATTTTATACTGCAGATATTCGGTCAGGAGATTCTTCTTAAAAACGCGCAGGTTTTGCGGATAAAAGGATTGTATTGTTTCAATATCGATCATTTTTCAGGAACTCCATGAATGAATTTACCCTCTTTTTAAGCCTTTTCTGGCCCAGCTTGTTAAGAAGACCGAACAGTTTTTTCATATCAACCTTATTTAAAAATACCTCCCTGTTGATCCTTAAGCTCGCAAAATCATCTTTGTTCTTTAAAGAAGGATTTATATAAAGATAATCCAGTATCGCTTTTTCTATACAGGCTATTTTAAAACTTTTTGTCCCGTCTGTGATTATTGAATACCCAAAAAACGCGCCGGGCTTTATCGTTCTATATATAAACCGGGCTGTTTTTGTTTCGAAGGCGTAGGTCCGCCGGGTTGCGGCGGAAGTTATCGCGTAGACCTTCTCGGGTATTAATCCGTGGTGGGACAGAGCCGATTCAAAAGAAACATAGGACGGGCTGTATATCCTGTTGGCTATGCAAAATAACATGCTCTCGCCAAGGTTCAGATCCGAAAAAATATAATAGCCCCTTATGACCTTCCTTATGTAATCCTTATCCTGCCATTCGTTCAGCCTTCTCCTGTCAAAACCGCTGTCTATCTTTCTTATATCCAGAAGAGAAAAGACTGTAAAATTTCTTAAGGACTGCCTTAACTCTATATACTGCATAGTATTTCTCCAAAATGTTATTTTTAACACTTTCACGAAATATTATATCACATTTATCGGAGAAAGTCAAGGAAAAAGCACAAAAAGCCGCGGTTTTTCTGCCGCGGCTTTTTTGTTTTCTTCCTTCACTGACATCTGACCACTGAACACTGACCACTGTTTCTAAACAGGCACCGGCTCTCCCATTTTCACTGACACTATCTTCGACACCCCCACCTCTTCCATCGTGATGCCGTACAGGATGTTTGCCGCTTCCATAGTGCGCTTGTTATGTGTTATCACGATGAACTGCGAAAGGCGCGAGAATTCCTTCAGCAGCTTCGTGAATTTCAGTATGTTCGTTTCGTCCAGGGGAGCGTCAATTTCGTCCATAAAGCAGAACGGGCTGGGCTTCGCGAGGAATATCGCGAACAGGAGGGATATGGCCGTGAGGCATCTTTCTCCGTCAGAAAGCTGCATTATGTTCCTCAGGGTCTTTCCCGGAGGCTGCGCCTCTATCTCGATGCCGGTCTCAAGCGGGTTGTCGGGGTTTGTCAGGAATATCCTTGCCGAACCTCCCTCAAAAAGCTTCTGGTAGATGCTCTCGAAATTTTCCTTGATCTTTTCAAATGCCTGGGTAAAGCGCGACTTGCACTCTTTCTCTATTTCCTCCACTATCCTGTTCAGGTTTGTCTCCGCTCCCGAAAGGTCTTCTGTCTGATCTTTGAGGAACAGGTACCTTTCCTTCAGCCTCTGGTACTCGTCAACAGCGACAAGGTTGACCTCTCCTATCCTCTCGATCCTCTCGCGCAGCAGCATTGCCTGCTCTTCGGCGGCTTCCGGCACGAAATCCTGCGGCACAGCTCCGGCTTCCTGGCCTTCGCTCTGCACAACGGCAGCCGGGTCAAAATTGTAGTCCTGCCTCAGCTTCTGCATTATGTTCTCTGTCTCAAGCCTGAACTCTATCTCTTTAACTTCCAGCTGGCGCAGGCCCTCCTCGTTCCCTTTTGTCCTGCGCATTTCCCTCAGTTTTTCCTCTTCCTTCATAAGTGCGTCCCTTGTTCCGGTGTACGCCTCCTCGTATTTCTGGATCTCCTGCTTGCCTGAGTCCGCCTCTTTCAAAAGCCTTTCTATCTGCGCCTTTACCTCTTTGAGCTCAGAGTCCAGGCCTGACGAGGTTTCCGGGATGCTGTCGCTTTCCTTTTTCCATTCATCCCCTGCGTGTGCAAACTCTTTCTTTTCCTCGTTAAGCCTTGCTTCCTCGTTCTTCTTCGCCTCAAGCCTTTCCTTAAGGGAACCCATCAGGACCTTATTCTCGTTTATGCTGCTGAGGAGCTCATCCCTTTTCTTTGAAAGTTTTCCGGCATCGTCCAGGATGGCGCTTGGGGAGATCCCTTCTTTGTTCTTGCCGGTCTCGCTGAACCTTTTTCCCTGGATGAAACAGCCTTCGCCGTCCCTTTCGCCCTTCCAGGTGCAGACCGTGCAGCACATGCACAGCGAATCTTTTTCCCGTTTCTGGGCTTCTTTCAGGCCTGCCTCAACCGAATTGAGCTGCGCCTCGTCTATACTGATGTCCGTTTTGCATTTCTCCGTCTCTGTCTCTATGCTTTTTATCTCGGTTATTATTCTGTGTAGATCCGTGTCAATGATCTTTATTTTATTTTCTATCCTTTCCAGCTCCTCTATTATCTCCCCCTCCCTTTCGGAAAGGTTTTTCTTGCGCTCTTCCAGGACGATCACGCGGGAACCCGCCTTTTCCCTGGAAGAAATGGATTCGTAATGCATTTCCCTGTGAAGCCTCAGGTCCTCTTCTCTTTTCGCGAGTTCTGAGCGCAGTTTTTCAAGGCCTGCCTCAGCGACCGAGAATTCTTTCTGGAATTCCTGTTCTTTTTCCCTTGCCGCGTCAAGGTCGCCCTTGATGGACGCCCGGTTGTCATTTATGCCGCGCAGCTTGTGGAGCAGTAGCTTTATTTCCAGGTCCTTCAGCTCCGCCTTGTGCTTTTTGTAGCGCTCTGCCTTGCTGACCTGGCGCCTTATCGCGTTTATTGACCGCTTCACTTCTGAAATGATGTCGGTGACGCGGAAAACGTTCTTCTGGGTCTCCTCCAGCCTTCTCATCGCCTCTATTTTGCGGATGCGGTACTTCATTATGCCCGCGGCCTCCTCGAACAGGAACCTGCGGTCCTCAGGCTTGCTGGTAAGCACCATGTTCACCTTGTTCTTTTCTATCAGGGAATAGGCGTTTGAGCCAAGGCCTGTGTCCATAAATACATCCGAGATATCTTTCAGGCGCACCGACTGCTTGTTTATGTAATATTCGCTTTCTCCCGACCTGTAGTAGCGCCTTGACACCGTGATCTCGGGAAGAGTTTTCCAGTCAATGGAGGCGTCGGTCACAACCACTTTTTTCCCCTCACTATTTTCCATCTCCATGGAGGTGGGGACAGCAAAGCCGTTCCCGACCCTTTTTTCCTCACCTGGCGCCTGTGGCTGCCGCAGGTCTTTCGCTTTTATTTCCTCATATTCGGGATTATCGACCGTAAGAGAAACCTCGGTGTAACCTTTGGGTTTGCGCGACTTGCTGCCGTTGAATATAAAATCCTCAAGCCCGCGCACCCTCAGAGTTTTTGTGCTCTGCTCCCCGAGTACCCATTGTATCGCGTCCGCAACGTTCGACTTGCCGCAGCCGTTGGGACCTACTATCGCGGTAACGCCGGTTTCAAACTTAAGCGTGGTGTTGTCCGCGAACGACTTGAACCCATTCATCTGTAACTTTTTTAAATACATCCTTCCTCCTCTCCCTTAAAATATGATTACAGTGATTATCAACTAATGATTACGGTGATTATATTCAGTATCAAGAGTCAAGTGTCAAGAGTCAAGTAGAAAATTAATCTTGTGGAAATCGTGTGTAATCGTGTGGTTTATTCCGTGCCTCTGTGGTTTATATTTAACTTTTGCAATTTGAAATTTGAAATTTAACTTGTATTTTAGTATTTCAAAGCCTTAACGCCTATATCCCTGCGAAACTGCATCCCGTCGAAACTGATGTCCTTAACGGTCTCATATGCCTTTGACCGCGCGTCTGTTATGTCCCTGCCAATCGCCGTGACACCCAGGACCCTGCCCCCGGCGGTCACTACTTTTCCGTCCTTAAGAGCAGTGCCTGCGTGGAAAATAACAACATCCTTCCTTTTCGCGGCTGCGTCAAGCCCTTTTATCTCTTTTTCCTTCTCGTACGCGTTCGGGTACCCGCCTGACGCTGCAACAACGCAGACACAGGTTCCTTTTTTCCATTTAAGCTTTATTTCGCTCAATTTGTTGTTCGCGCAAGCCGTGAGAATCTGTGTTAAATCTGTGTCTAATAATGGCAGTATCGCCTGCGTCTCAGGGTCCCCGAACCTGACGTTGAACTCAAGCACGTAAGGAACGCCCCCTGACACCATTATCCCCGCGTAAAGTATCCCGTTAAAACTTATTCCTTCTTTTTTGAACCCCCGCATCATCCTTCCGAAAACTTCCTCGCGTATTTTCCTGTCCAGGTCCAGCTCTTCTGTCAGGAGCGGAACCGGGGAATAAGCTCCCATGCCTCCTGTGTTTGGCCCCTTGTCATCGTCAAAAATACGTTTGTGGTCCTGGCTTGAGATGAGCGGTACGCACGTGTCCCTGTCCACAAGCGCGAGCATCGAAATTTCTTCTCCGGGAAGGCACTCCTCTATTACGACCCTGGCCCCCGCGTCCCCGAATATCTTTTCATCCAGGATCCTGCGCACGGAATCTATGGCTTCGTCCTCGGTTTTGCACACGATAGCGCCTTTTCCGGCTGCAAGCCCGTCCGCCTTAACCACTATAGGCGCTCCCTTCTTCTTTATGTAGTCCGAAGCCGGCTTTGATTCCTTAAAAATTTCGAAGGGGGCTGTAGGAACCCCGTATTCCTCCATCATTATCTTGGCAAACACCTTGCTTCCTTCAAGCCTGCTGGGTTCCTTGCCCGGCCCGAATATCGCAAGGCCTTCTTTCCTGAAAAAATCCGCCATCCCTTTTACAAGCGGCGCTTCGGGCCCGACAACAGTCAGGCCTATTTTTTCCTTTCTTACAAAATCCGCGATCGCCTTGAAATCGTCAAGCGGCAGGCCGAAGGGGCGATCCGCGATCCGCGATATGCCCGCGTTGCCGGGGATGCAATAGACCTTTTCAACGCTTTTGCCCTGGGCTATCTTCCAGACAAGCGCGTGCTCCCTTCCCCCGCTTCCGATCACTAATACTTTCATTCAAACTCCCAAGATTTCCACGAAGACACGAAATCCCACGAAAAATTCTTTTATCTCAGATTTATAAAGAGAAAACCAACGAATTTAAGTGTAAAAATCTATCTTCTTTCGTGCCTTCGTGATACTTTCGTGCTTTCGTGGAAATTATTTTTCTATTTTTGCCTTTTTGCCTTTGATTTTCAGCTTCCCGGACGCGAAAAGCTTCAGCGCCTGGGGATATGCGATGTGTTCGTATTTAAGCACGCGCTTCGCAAGCGTATCCGGTGTGTCGCCCTTGCGCACCCGCACTTTCTTCTGCAGTATTATCGGGCCTGTGTCACAGCCTTCGTCAACGAAATGGACCGTGCACCCCGATTCTTTTACCCCGCTCTTCAGCACCGCCTCGTGCACGTGATGGCCGTACATTCCTTCTCCGCCGAACCTGGGCAGGAGCGCGGGATGGATGTTCAGCACGCGGTTTTTGAAGTTCCTTACGAAGTACGGGTGGAGTATCAGCATAAATCCTGCCAGGCACACCGCGTCTATATTCCTTTTTTTGAGTTCTTTAACCAATGCTTTCGCATATTCAAGCCTGTTCTTGTATTTTTTATCAGTGAGGATCAGTGTCTCAATCCCGGCTTTTCCCGCCCTTTCCAGCGCGTACGCCTCCGGGTTATTGCTTATTACTAAAGATATTTTATAATTTTGCAATTTGCCCCAAAGGGACTCGTTCGAGCATTTTGCAATTTGCAATTTGACTTTGGGTCTCTGGTTGTCTATCAGCGCCTGTAAATTCGACCCACCTCCCGAAACCAAGACTGCAACCCTGGTCACCTTCATTTCTTTCCTTTTATTTTTGTTTACACGTTACACGGTTAGTTATATGGTACTCTGCCTTTCCCCTTACACGTGACACGTTACACGTTACACGGTTAGTTATATGGTACTCTGCCTTTCCCCTTACACGTGACACGTTACACGTTACACGGTTAGTTATATGGTACTCTGCCTTTCCCCTTACACGTGACACGTTACACGTTACACGGTTAGTTATATGGTACTCTGCCTTTCCCCTTACACGTGACACGTTACACGTTACACGGTTAGTTATATGGTACTCTGCCTTTCCCCTTACACGTGACACGTTACACGTTACACGGTTAGTTATATGGTACTCTGCCTTTCCCCTTACACGTGACACGTTACACGTTACACGGTTAGTTATATGGTACTCTGCCTTTCCCCTTACACGTGACACGTTACACGTTACACG
>Ga0210049_1000419_pt1 | contig 35447 bp, 29 predicted proteins | sample CryGeyCG2014_300_2_FD_183964 | JGI IMG/M metagenome (GOLD analysis project Ga0210049, IMG submission 183964) | Groundwater microbial communities from aquifer - Crystal Geyser CG06_land_8/20/14_3.00 (SPAdes) (version 2) | ecosystem: Environmental > Aquatic > Deep subsurface > Groundwater | place... | reverse complement strand
GATTATTTTTATAGTTTGGTCATTGGGACGGATTCCAAGTCAGGCAAGCCTAACAGCCGGGAAGAAATTGGTTTTGTCACGGCGGTAGTCATTCACCGCAAAGGTAAAGGCGGTCGCTATTTTTGGCAAAAAAACAAGATAAAAAAGATTGGCAGCTTGAGGGATAAAATCTATACGGAGACAGTTTTATCAATTAAACTGGCAGAAAAACTGGTGCCAGAGTTCACTAAAAGACTAAATGGCGAGCGTTATAAATTAGAAATCCATATTGATGTTGGTGATGTGGGTCCCACCAGAGAAATGATTAAAGAGGTTGTCGGCATGGTCAACGGTAATGGTTTTACCGCCAAAACAAAGCCAGAATCTTACGGGGCTTTTGTCGTTGCCGATAAACATACTTAAAAATTGACAAAAAAACAACTACTTGATATCTGCCCCATTAGGGGCATTTTTAATTAAGGGGAAAAGTGACAAAAGAAGAAGAACAAGGAAAAGAACACTTAAAAAACAATCCAATAATTTTAATTACCGGAGCCAATGGCTTGGTTGGTTCTCGTTTTTGCGAATTAGCTGTTCCCGACTATAAATCTCTTTTTTCCACTGATATTGAAGATTTTAATATTAATAATAAAGAAGCAATTAAACGTTGGGTTAAAAAAGAAAAACCAGAAGTTCTGATTAATTTTGCCGCCCTGACAGACGTCAATGAGATTGAAAAAGAAAGACCAGAAGGAGAAAAAAGTAAGGCTTTTGTCGTAAATGCTGTTGGCCCAAGGAATTTAGCCGAAGTTTGTCGGGAAAATAAGATTTTTTTGATTCACATTTCTACTGATTTTGTTTTCCCTGGCATTGTATCTAATATTGGACCCTATTCCGAAGATGCCCAAACAGCCCAGGGTTCAGAAGAAATAAGCTGGTATGGTTGGACAAAATTGATGGGGGAAAAGGCGATTCAGGAAATTGGTGGAGATTTCGCCATTGTCAGAATTTCATATCCTTTTCGCGCTTCATTTGAAAAACTTGATTTTGCCCGTAGCATTCTTCATCGGTATGACAAGGGCGAATTTTATCCAATGTTTACTGATCAATCGATTACCCCAACCTTTATTGATGAACTTGCCGAGGTTCTTAAAAAGATTTCGGAAGATAGGATTTCTGGTATCCATCATGTTGCCAGTAAAGAATTAACTACGCCCTTTGCTTTTGCCTCACATTTGATTTATAAATTTAGAAATGAAAGAGAAGTTGTTAAGACAGGATTGATGAGTGAATATTGTAAAAATCATCCAGGGGTGGCTCCAAGACCTCAATATGGTGGTCTTGAGACCCTGAAGACTCAAGAACGACTGAAGATGAGGTTTATGTCTTGGGCTGAAGCGATTGATGAACTTTATCTCCAAAATTCAGGCTTGAGAATTAGTTTTTAATAAGTCAGGTCTTCGTTTTTTGGTGATTTCTAAAGACTTTTTTTGGCGCCATTTATCTATCTTTTTATGATTCCCTGAAAGTAAAACTTCAGGTATTTTCCAACCTTTAAAGTTTGCCGGGCGGGTGTATTGGGGATATTCCAATAAGTTTTCTGAAAAAGATTCCTTGCTTGAGGCTTCTGGTTTTATCAGAACGCCAGGAATCTGGCGAATAAGGGTGTCAATAATAATCATCGCCGGTAACTCCCCGCCGGTTAAAACATAATCGCCGATGGAGATTTCTTCATCAACAAGGTGTTTCTTAACCCTTTCGTCAACGCCCTCGTAATGGCCACAGATAAAAATCAAATGCTTTTCTTTGGCTAAATTTCCGGCTATTTTTTGGTTAAAAGTCCGACCGCGAGGATCCATTAAAATGACTTTCGAATTTTTGTTTTTTAAATCTCGTAAAGCTTTATAAATCGGTTCAACCATTAAAATCATTCCTGTTCCGCCACCAAAAGGACGATCATCAACGGTTTTTCTTTTATCTTTAGTCCATTTTCTTAAGTCGTGGGTCTGAATTTCGATTAAACCCTTTTTTTGCGCTCTTTTAATAATTGATTCATCAAAAGGGCCTTTAAACATCTTGGGAAATAAAGTCAGGATATCAATTTTCATCATACCTTAAATTTTATCACATTTTCTGATATGATATAATGCTATAAACATATGAAGATTTTAGTTGCCGGTGGAGCTGGTTTTATTGGTTCCCATCTTTGTGAAAAACTTCTCAAAAAAGGTTATGAGGTTTTTTGTGTTGATAATTTACTGACAGGTAATAAAAAAAATATTGAAAAATTTTTAAAAAATAAGAAATTCCATTTTATTAACTGGGATGTGACGGAAAGACCGCCGCAAGAAATCGCTGGCGAAAGGTTTAATGTCATTTTCCATTTAGCCAGTCCAGCCAGTCCCAATCCAGAAAGCCCCCTAAGCTATCTAAATTATCCGGCCGAAACTCTTTTTGTCAATTCTTTAGGAACTTATAATCTCTTAGAGTTAGCTAATCAGGATAAGGCCAAGTTTCTCTTTGCTTCAACTTCAGAGATTTATGGTGACCCGCAGATTTCACCTCAACCAGAAACTTATTGGGGGAATGTTAACCCCAGTGGAATAAGGTCTTGTTATGATGAAGCGAAACGTTTTGGTGAGGCAATGACGATGGTTTTTGTGAGAAAATTTAAAGTTGACGCTCGAATTGTGAGAATTTTTAATACTTATGGTCCAAAAATGGATAAAAATGACGGTCGGGTAATTGTTAATTTTATTAACCAGGTAATTAAAAATAAATCAATCACTGTTTATGGTAAAGGCCAACAAACAAGAAGTTTTTGCTATATTGATGATACCATTGAAGGTCTTTTGATGGCGATGTTTAAACCAAAAACAGGAGGGGAGATTTTTAATATTGGCAATGATGAGGAATACACGATTTTACAGTTGGCCCAGATAGTCATTAAACTCACCAAAAGCAAATCAAAAGTTGTCTTTAAGCCTTTACCGGTTGATGATCCCAGCAATCGTTGTCCCGATTTAAGTAAAGCTAAAAAGGCTTTAAATTTCAAAATTAAGACTTCCTTGAGGGAAGGATTGCTTAAAACAATAGAATATTTTAAACACGACGGGTATTAACTTATGAGCAAGATTGTTATCATTATCCCCACTTACAATGAAAAGGAAAACGCTGGGCGGATGATTGATGTTTTGGAAGAAGAAATTTTCCCCAAGATCAAAAACAATCAGATGGAGATTTTGGTGGTTGATGATAAATCTCCTGACGGGACAGCTGATGTTGTTCGTCAAAAAATGAAAGAATTCGAGAATATTACTCTTTCCTTAGGCGATAAAGAGGGTTTGGGGGCCGCTTATAAAAGAGGAATGCAATATGCGATGGAGAAAATGGAGGCTGGGGCGGTGATTGAGTTTGACGCTGATTTTCAACATGACCCAAAATATATTATTGATTTAATAGATAAATTTAATGAAGGTTATGATTATGTTATTGGTTCTCGTTTTATCAAAGGTGGTTCTTATCCCCAAGAGTGGAGCTTTTATCGTAAATTTTTGACTAAATACGGCGGGTTGTTTTCAAGAATTGTTTTGTTTTTCCCTAATATTAATAAAGTCAAAGATGTGTCTACAGGTTTAAAATTGACCCGTGTTAAAAATATTTTGGAGAAGGTTGATTTTTCCAAGATTGCCAATGATTTTGTTTATAAAACCCAAATACTTTACCAAATCGTTAATATGGGAGCCAAAGTCATTGAAATTCCCCTGCAATTTAAGCTTAGAGAAAGAGGGGAAACAAAGATGGGTTTTGAGACGGTTATTGGGACTTTCAGGGCCATCATTCTTCTTCGTTTAACTGACCCTAAAATTTTACATTTTATTAAATTTGGAACTGTTGGTTTTACTGGTTATTTGGTTAACGCTTTTTTCCTTTATCTTTTTGCCAAAATTGGTTTTTGGGAATGGGCAGCCTGGGCCACATCAACGGAGCTAGCCATTATCGCCAATTTTACCTTAAATAATTTGTGGACTTTTAGAGCCGAGAAGATAGGTGGCGCAAAGAGACTCTCTTATAAGTTTCTTCAGTTTAATTTAACTTCTAGCGGCGCTTTGCTTATTCAAACTAGCTTGGGGACTCTCGGTGTCGCTCTTTTTGGGCCTCAATATCGACAATTACTTTTGCCTTTCATTGTTCTTTTCTTAGTGATGCCTTACAACTATTTCATGGCGAATGTGGTTATTTGGAAGAGATGGAAGCTGCCCTTTTTAAAGAAACGATGACCAGTCAGCAATGGAGAGAGTATTGCCAGCGATAAAATTAATGCTATAAAGGAAAATCGGTAAAAGAATTATCGCCAAGGCAATTTTGAATTCTTTTTTAACCAGTAAAGGCTCAAAGGCAATTAACAAAAAAGGAACTAATGGCAGGCTATAGCGGGAAATATCACGGTGAGCGACAAAGAAAGTGGCGGCAAAGAAAATCGCGGTAAAAACAGCTAAATCATAACGCTTTTGTTTGAAAAGATAAATAACTCCGAGAACTCCTAAGAGGAAGATGTAAATAATTTCTTCCAACCAAAAAGTTCCTACCCAACGGGCACTGGCGTTGAAAACCTGAAAAGGCGGCCAAAAAATAGGATGAACATTAATGCCGGCATGGAAGTAAGCCCAAAAATCACCGTAGGCAAAACGATAGTAGGCAAAAAGGCCAAGCAGGGCTAAAGGAATTAAAAGCAAAGGATAAGCTTTCTTAAAAAGATTAACGAGAGTAATCATCGTCCTTTTTTTTAATTCCGGCCAATTTTTCACCAAAAGGAAGGCTATGTAGCCCAAGAAAAGTAAAATTCCTGGTGGTTTGGTTAGTTGGGTTAGGGCGCCGAAAATACCGGCCAGCCAATAATTTCCATGCCTACCGGCAGGCAGGTTTTTCTTAAAAAAGTAAAAAGAAACTAAAATAAGCAGAATAAACAAGGGTTCAGGCGAACCAATTGAGCGAACGACCAACCAACGGGCGGGAAAGAGAAGAAAAACAAAAGTCAGCCAGAGGGCTGATTTGGAATATTTAAATTCTTTCACAAACAGATAAAAAACAACCGCGGCTAAAACAGAAGAAATGAGGGCAACCGAAAGCATTGACCAAAGATAGCCAAAAACCGGGGAGAAAAGCCTAATCAACAACGGGTAAAGAGGGAAATGAGCTGCGTAGTAAATGGCTGGTAAAGGGAAAGAAAAGAGTTGCTCAATTATCTCCGGGCGATAAAAAGATTTGGCGATGACGGCATAATAGAGTCCGTCAAAGTTTTTCATAATGGTCGCCATGCCTTCACTCGGCAAAGGTATCCGCCAAAAACTGGTTAATCTTAGAAAAAAAGGAAGCCAAATAAGAAAGGTGGAAACCAGAGAGACAAAAGTGATTAAAAGGCAATCTCGTCCGGATTTTTTCATTAATATCTATCATAGCATAAATCAATTCTAAAAAATAATTCTTTATGCTATACTTTTGTAGATGAAGATAGTTGATAAGCTTTCTGTTTTTTTGCCGGCTTATAATGAAGAAAAAATGCTGGCTCAAACCACGCAAAAAGTGGATGAAGTTTTAAAGAAAATCGCCAACGATTACGAGATTATTATCATCGATGACGGTTCTAAGGACAAAACTGGCGAAATTGCTGACAAACTAGCTTCTCAAAACAAAAAAATTAAAGTCATCCACCATTCGCCTAATCGTGGTTATGGGGCAGCTTTAAAATCAGGTATGTATGCGGCTCGTTTCCCCTGGGTTGTTTTAATTGATGCTGACGGTCAATTTGATTTTGCCGAGATTACGAAATTTTTTAAAAAACAGAAAGAAACCAACGCCGATGTTGTGGCTGGATACTACTTAAAGAGAGGCGTTCCTCTTTATCGAATTTTGGGTTCAAGATTAGCTTGGGAATTGCCTATTTTTGTTATTTTTAGATTGAAGATGCGAGATATTGATTGTGGATTTAAGCTGATAAAAAAAGCGGTGGTTGGCAAGATTCCTCGTTTGGAATCGGAACGAGGTCCATTTATTACGACGGAGTTTTTGCTTAAGGCTAAAAAAGCCGGCTTTAAGATTATGGAGGTTGGCGTTCATCATTATCCTGATAAAACAGTGGGCGGTTCGACCGGCGCCAGTTTAAAAGTAATTTTAAGTGCTTATAGGGAGCTTTTCCGCTTTTGGAAAAAGCTAAAAGAGTGAAAAAATTTTTACAAAAGAACAATTATTTAATCATACTGATTTTAATTCTTCTTCTGGCCGCTTTTTTGCGCTTTTGGCGCTTGCCGGAATACATGACTTTTTTAGGCGATGAAGGGCGGGATGCCCTGGCGGTGAAGCGGATGATTGTTGACCATAAATTTCGTTTAATTGGGCCGGTGACTTCCGTCGGTAATATGTATTTAGGTCCCCTCTATTATTATTTGATGTTGCCGGCGATGATGATTTCCCGCTTGTCTCCAGTTGGACCGGCAGTAATGGTTGCCTTATTAAGTGTTTTAACCACGGCCCTAATTTATTTTTACGGCCGGGAATGGGTCGGCGGTAAGGCGGCATTAATGGCGGCTTTTTTATATGCGATTTCCCCGGTGGTCATTAATTATTCCCGTTCCTCCTGGAATCCGAATATCATGCCTTTTTTTGCTTTGGTTTCAGTTTATGGTATCTGGCGGGTCTGGCAGAAAAAACAATTTTGGTGGCTGACAATTTTAGGGGTAAGTCTTTCTTTTGTTGTTCAGTCTCATTGGCTGGGCTTGCTGCTTTTGCCAACCATTGGTCTTTTCTGGCTGATGACTTTCATAGAAGTTTTAAGAACTAGAGAGAACAGGAAGAAATTTTGGCTTCAGAACTTGTTCGGCTTCGGCTTTTTCCTTTTACTGACGGTGGCTCCTTTAGTCTGGTTTGATTTGAGACATGGTTTTCTTAACACCCAGGCTTTTAGTAAATTCTTTACCGGTCAGGAGGGAGTTGTTAATTTGGAAATTGCCAGCGTTATTTCCAACTTATGGATTTTAACCAAAAATGTCTTTACCCGTTTGGTGGCTGGGAAAGATATTTTCTGGGGCAATTGGCTGGCTTTAATGGTGGTTATTTTAGTAGCTTTAAAAATTATCAGAGAAAGCTTGTTGGCTAGTTGGCATCGTTTCATTACCCGCAACCCCGGTTTGTTTTTAATCCTCATCTGGTTTTTAGTTGGTTTTTTATTTCTGGGCACTTATCAACAGCCGCTTTACGATCATTACTTTGGTTTTCTTTCCCCGGTGCCCTTTCTGCTGGTTGGTTGGATACTGGCCATGATTTGGCATGGGAGACTTTTTGGCAGAATCTTAACCTTATTCCTGTTAGCTGGCCTGCTTTTATTGGCTGTCAAAGAATTACCCTTGCGTTATCCGCCCTCTTATCAGTTGCCAAAAACCCAAGCGATTGCTAACTTTATTCTCGATAAAGCCGAGAACAAACCTTTTAATTTAGCTTTAGTCGCCGAAAGGAATTATGATGATGCTTATGCCTTTTTTATGGAAAAGCAGGGAAAGCCACCCATAAGAATAGAACCAGAAAAGGCTGGAGAGACAATTGCCGACCAACTTTTTGTTATTTGCGAACAGTTACCCTGTCAGCCGGTTTATCATCCTAAAGCGGAAATTGCCATGTTTGGTTGGTCAAAGGTAGATGAGAAGTGGGAAATTGAAGGAGTAGAGGTTTACAAGTTATCTCACAATTATCCGTAAGAAGATGATTAAAGAAATTAAAGAGAACAAAATTATTTATCTGTTTTTACTGGTCATCCTTTTGGCTTCCGCTTTTTTCCGTCTTTATCGGGTTGAAGCTCTTTTGGGTTTTCATTATGATCAGGGACGGGATGCTCTTAAAGTTCAAGAAATTTTGGCTTTGAAGGATTTCCCGGCTATTGGCCCGACCACCGGCATTGCCGGTTTGTTCTTAGGGCCTTTTTGGTTTTATCTTTTGGTTCCTTTTTATTGGCTAGGGAGAGGTAGTCCGGTGGTCGCCGCCAGTTTTATTTCCCTTTTTGATGTTGGGGCGGTTTTTCTGATGTATTGGCTAGGTAAAGAATTCTACACTCGGAAAATTGGATTGCTGGCCGCCCTTTTCTGGGGTTTTTCTTATTATCTGATTCTTTCGGCTCGCTGGCTTTCCAATCCTTCGCCAATACCTTTTTTTACTCTTCTTTTAATCTTTGGCTTAGGTAAATTTTTCCTTCAGCAAAAAGAGAAATATTTATTTTTGATTTTCACCTCTTTGGCCATTTGTTTACAGTTGGAAATGGCCAGCGCTGTTTTCTTTATTCCAGTTATTATTTTGCTTTGGTTAATCTTCAAACCAAAAATTATCCACAAGAAATATCTTTGGGGTTCAGTTGCTGTTTTCCTCGCCTTTTTAATACCCCAATTTTTGTTTGAAATAAAAAATAAATTTTTAATGACCCGCAATTTTTTTAGTTTTAGTCAAGGAGAAATCAATACCGAAACTTCCAAAACCTGGGCTTTACCAACTTTTGAATTTTTAAAACAGAGAATCGTTGCCTATTTTAATATTCTTTTTTCTAAGTTGGAAACCAATCCTGCTTATACTGCCAAAATTTTGGTTTTTTTATGGTTAATTTTTATCATCGCCAAAATTCCTGCGGCTTTTAAAAGAAAGTCCGAGGAAAACGGTATGAATTTAATTTGGCTGATTTTTCTTTTTGTGCCCTTGTTCTGTTTACTCTTTTTTGTTGGTAATTTCGGCCGTTTATATGATTACTATTTAACCGGTTTTTTCCCAGCCTTTATCTTTCTTTTTACTCTTTTTGTTGCCTTCTTTTTAAAAAAGAAGCTTTATTCTGGAAGAACAAGCTATGCTTATTGGCCGATTTTTGCCCTGATTTTATTTTGGTTTTTATATTTCAATTTGCCTTTTTTGAAAAATTATCTTTGCTCAGGAGTTGACGGCCCAACCAACATTACTTTAGGTAATCAATTACAGTCAATTGATTGGATTTATCAAGATGCTGATCAGGAGAAGTTTAATGTTGATGTTTATGTGCCGCCGGTTATCCCTTATTCCTACAATTATTTGTTTCCATGGCGGGGAGAAAGGGTTTATCATCAGCAGCCAGTGGCAGAAAAAGTCTCCCTCCTTTATACTTTATATGAGGTTGACCAGGAGCACCCTTTTTTCTTGGATGATTGGTTAGCTAAAGAAGACAAAATGGCTGAAACAATCAAAATCCAGAAATTTGGCGGTATTACCGTGGAAAGGAGACTAAGAATCAACGAATGAAACCGTTTCTGTCAGTGATTATTCCTTGCTACAATGAGGAAAAGAATCTTAAAAGAGGAGTTCTTGATGAAGTTGAGGCTTATTTGAAAAAACAGAAGTTTGAGAGCGAGGTGATTATTGTTGATGACGGTTCAAGTGACAATAGCCGCGAATTTATTAAGAATTATTTCGAAAGAAACAAGCTTGCTTATCTTCCTAATCATCCGCGTTTTGGGCTTCTAGAAAACAAACATGCCGGCAAACCTTTGACCATTAGATCTGGTATTAAAAAAGCCAATGGGGAGATTATTCTTTTTACTGACATGGATCAGTCAACTCCCATCAATGAGTTTGATAAATTCCTGCCGTTCTTTAAAAAAGGATTTGGAATAGTTATTGGCTCACGCGGCCAAAAAAGGGAGGGAGCTTCTTTGCTGAGATTGATTGGGGCCAATGTTTTTCGTTTAATAAGGCAAACTCTTCTTTTAAAAAATATCGTTGATACTCAATGTGGTTTTAAAGCCTTCAAGAATAGAATTGCCCAAGATCTTTTTTCCCGCTTGCTGATTTTCAAAGAGGCGAAAGGAACTAAGGGTTGGAAAGTGGGGGCTTTTGATGTCGAGCTGCTTTTTATTGCCCAAAAAAGAGGTTATAAAATGGCCGAGGTGGTCGTAAATTGGGAAGACAAAGATTTAGTTAAAAAGAAAAAATATTTTAAGGAATCAAGAGAAATGTTGACGGAAATTTTAAGGGTTAAACTTAATGATTTAAGGGGAAAATATGATTAAAAAATTTTTATTTTGGGGGGTGGGGATTGTTTTGGTTTTTTTCCTGCTCCGCTTGTTTCATTTGACCATTCTGCCGATTTTTGCCGATGAAGCCATTTACATTCGCTGGTCGCAGGTGATGAGAGCCGAACCAACTTTAAGGTTTTTACCTTTATCTGATGGCAAACAGCCTTTGTTTATGTGGTTGACGATTCCCTTTTTAAAGATTTTCAGTGACTCCTTATTCGCCGGTAGATTTTTATCGGTTTTGGCCGGCTTTGGCTCTTTAATCGGTCTTTTTTTCGTCAGCTGGTCATTGTTTAAAAACAAATGGGTTTCGTTATTATCTTGTTTTTTATATAGCTTGGTTCCCTTTTTTGTTTTCTTTGACCGTTTAGCTTTGGTTGATTCGATGTTGATGATGTTCGGTATCTGGCTAGCTTTTTTGTTCTTATGGCTGGTTCGTTCGGTTAGGCTTGATTTATCTTTAATCAGCGGTTTGGTTTTGGCTGGGGCTTTAATCACCAAATCGCCGGCCGTTTTCTTTGCCTTGCTTTTTCCTTCTGGCTTGTTGTTAGGGAAAAAATTAAAGAAAAAAATCCTGCCTTTGCTGGGCTTTTGGTTTTTGATTTTGGTTTTGGGTTTCGGTATCTATAATTTTCTCTTGCGCTTGGGCCCTGGTTTTCAGATGATTGCCCTCCGTAACCGGGATTATCTTTTTACTTTTAAAGAAATTCTTTCTCACCCCTTAGATCCTTTAAAACCTCACCTCGGTGATTTAGCTTCTTGGTTGCCGAATCTTTTAACCTGGCCGGTTTTGCTTTTGGTTTTAGTTGGTTTAGGGCTGGGTTTAAAAACAAAATTGAGAGCGACTCTCTTCTTGTTGCTTTGGTTTCTTGTTCCTTTGTCAGCCCAGATGGTTTTTGCCAAGGTTTTTACTCCTCGTTACATTCTTTTTACTATCTGGCCTTTAATTCTCTTTGCCGCTTTTGGTTTTCACTGGCTGTTTAACCAATTAAACCAATGGAAGAGATTGAAAAAGAAAGCCGTTTTCTTTTTGGGCGGCCTGCTTTTACTTTTAATTGTTTTGCCTTCTTTAAGATATGATTGGTTGCTTTTGCATAACCCAGAAGCAGCCTCTTTACCACGGAATTTGAGAAACGGTCATTTAGAGGAATGGACAGCCGGGCAAGGCCTAAAAGAAAGCGCTGAATTCTTAAAAGAAAAAGCTAAAAGCGGGTCTGTTTTTGTGGGGACCGAAGGATTTTTCGGCAGTTTGCCTGACGGCTTGCAAATTTATCTTGAAGGAATTCCTAATATCAAAGTTATCGGTGTCGGCTGGCCGGTAGTTGAAGTTTCCCAAAGTTTGATAAATTCTTTGGTGGACAATGATGTTTATTTGCTGGTTAATCAGAGTCGTTTAAAATTAAACCCCAAGGAAAAGGGATTGATTTTAGTTGAGGAATATCCCAAGGCCATCTGGCCAGACGGTTTTCAGGATAAATTATTATTGTTTAGTCTTGACAAGGATTATTTTCAACAATAATGAAGAGCTTTTTTAAGAAGATTGTTAATTTTCGTTTTTCCTGGTTGATTCTTTTGATTTTCATCGCTTTACCGACTTTTTGGCGCCTTTTAGGACCCGGCTATTTTCCCATGCATGATGATTTACAGGTTGGACGATTGTATCAAATGGATTTATGTTTCCGGGATGGGCAAATTCCCTGTCGTTGGGTACCGGATATGGGCTACGGTTACGGTTATCCGCTTTTCAATTATTATCCGCCCTTGCCTTATTACGTCGGTGAGATTTTTCATCTATTGGGTTTCAGCTATTTGAATTCGGTTAAGATTTTGTTTATTCTGGGTTTGTTTTTTTCCGGCTTTTTTGCTTATCTTTTAGGCAAAGAACTTTGGGGGAAATACGGGGGAATGGTGACGGCTGTTTTTTACCTTTACGTTCCTTACCATGCTGTTGACGTTTACGTCAGAGGCGCCTTAAACGAATTTTGGGGTTTGGCTCTTTTCCCGGCTGTCTTTTGGGCTGTTTACAAATTAATCAAGGAAAAGAAGAAAATCTTTATAGCGACTTTGGCTTTTTTCCTAGCTTTGCTTTTGCTCTCTCATAATCTAATGGCTTTTTTCATTTTGCCGTTCTTGATTGCTTTTGCTCTCTTTTTGATTTGTTATTCGAAGAACAAGGTTCTGCCGAAGGCAGGTTCTTATCTTAAACAAAAAAAGAAGATAATTTGGTGGTTGTTTTTGGCTGGTCTTTGGGGTTTGGCTTTGGCGGCCTTTTTTACCTTGCCGGTTCTTTTTGAAAGAAACTTTGTTCATGTGGAAACAATGTTTATCGGTTACTTTAATTATTTGGCTCACTTTGCCACTGTCAGCCAGCTTTTCTTCAGCCGCTTCTGGGGCTATGGCGCTTCAGTCTGGGGAACCGACGATGGTCTATCTTTTGCTATTGGCCAGGTTCATTGGTTGCTGGCCGTGATTGTCCTACTGGTTTTTCTTTGGTTTTCTTTAAGAAAAAAGAAGAAAGAAATTTGGTTGCTTTCTCTTTTCTTTGTCTTTTTCTTGGTGACAGCCTTTCTAGCCCATCAGCGTTCTTCTTTTATTTGGTCGGCTCTGTCGATTTTAGCCAACATGCAGTTCCCTTGGCGTTTTGTTGGTTTATCCGGCTTTTTTGCCAGTTTAATGGTTGGCAGTCTTTTTCTTTTAATCAAAAACAAAAAGAAAGCTCTGCTTTTAGCCGGTTTGCTGATAGTGGTTGTTGTTGGTTTCAACTTTTCTTTTTTCCGCCCAGAGAAGATTTTAAAAATTGCTGATAGCGAAAAGCTTTTTTCTGCCAACGGCTGGTATAAGCTTCAAACCGATGCTATTTTTGACTACCTGCCGATTGACGCTCCATTGCCGCCAGCAACACCGGCACCTGACCAGCCTTACTTTGTCAAAAGCGAAGGAGGGCAAATTAAAAATTTCCAAAAAGGCACCGATTGGCAGAAGTTTGAAGTTGATTTGCCTTTGGAAAGTTTAATCCAGTTTCCCTTATATGATTTTCCTGGTTGGCAAGTTTTGGCTAATGGTCAACCGGTGGAAATTAATCAGCAGAATGAATTAGGGTTAATCACCATCAGATTAAAAGAAGGTTATTATCAGATTGAGGCTAAATTAAGAGACACGCCTGTCAGGAAAGTGGGTAATTACCTTTCCTTAATGGCCTGGTTGGGGATGATGGGATTTGTGATAAAATACAAACATGGTAGAGCTGACAAGCGTACCCGAAATTGATTTGGCGACGGTTAAGGGACGAGCGATTAAAGGAATCGCTGCTTTAACTGGAAGAACTTTTCTTCTTCAGATTATTTCCTTTTTCGGTTTTTTCCTTCTGACTGTTTTTTTGGGAACAGCGGAAGTTGGTTTATTTTTTGCCATTTCGGAGCTGGTTGCCATTTTGGGTTATTTTTCTGATGTCGGTTTGGCGGCAGCCTTAATTCAAAAGAAAGAAAAACCATCAGTAAAAGATATTCGCAGTACTTTTACCATCCAGCAAATTTTGGTTTTAACCCTTTTAATCATTGTTTTTTGTCTTTCGCCCTGGTTGCGACGTTTTTATCATATTGACCAGAGTGGATTTTTTCTTTTAGTTTCTTTACTCATCGGCTTCTTTTTGGCTTCTTTAAAAACAGTTCCTTCGGTTTTATTGGAAAGAAAATTAAAGTTTGATTTATTAGTGGTGGTGGAAATTATCGAATCATTTCTTTTTTACGGTTTGGCGGTTTTTTTGGCTTGGCAGGGTTGGGGAATTGCCAGTTATGCCTGGGCAGTTTTAGCCAGAGGGGTGGTCGGTGTCATTTTAATTTATTATTTTTCTCCTTGGCGAATTGGTTTTGCTCTTGAAAGAGAATCTTTGCGTCATCTTTTAAAATTTGGCGTGCCTTATCAGGCCAACACTTTCTTGGCGGTGATTAAAGATAGGTTGATGAATGTCTTTCTTTGGAAAATTGTTGGCGCTTCCGGGGTGGGGATTTTAGGTTGGGCGCAGAAATGGGCCCAAATGCCTCTCCGTTTTGTCATGGATGCGGTGATGAAGGTGACGTTTCCGGCTTATGCCCGGATGCAAGCCGATAAAGAAGAATTAAAAAAGGCCGTCGAGAAAACGCTGTTTTTTCTGAGCTTAATTATTTTCCCGCTTTTGGTGGGAATTACTGTTTTAGCCCAACCTCTAGTTCATTTAATTCCTAAATACAGCAAGTGGGAAGTGGCCTTGTTGGCTTTGTATTTATTTATTGTCAACAGTTTTTGGGCGGCTGTCACGACGCCTTTAATGAACGCTTTAACCGCGGTCGGCAAAATTAAAATCGTTTTTAAACTAATGGTGATGTGGACAGTTTTAACCTGGATTATTTACCCGATTTTAGCCATTAAATATGGCTTTAACGGCGTGGCTCTGGGAGCTGCTTTGGTTTCTTTTAGCTCGGCGATTGCCATTTGGTTGACCAAAAAATATATTGATTTTAAATTTTTTGCTCCTTTACTAAAACCCACTCTTGGTTGTCTGGCGATGGGTTTTGGCCTTTTATTTTTAAGAAATTTTTTGCCGTTAAATATTTTCAGCTTAATTTTATTGATTTTTATCGGTGGTTTGTTTTATGGCGGTTTGGTTTTTTTAATGGTCGGTAAATCTTTGACGGTTGATGTCAAAAAACTCTTTTATGCTTTCAAGAATCATTAATTCTCTACCTTTTGAAACTTCGCCATTAATTTTTCTTCTAATGGCCTTAATCTTTTTAATTTTTTTGTTTTTTAGTTTCCGTTTAAACAAATGGCTGGCTTTAATCGTGTTTTTTGGCATGATTACCCAGAGTTTAACCACCATCAAAAGCGGGCTGTTATCTTCCTATGGCATGGGTTTCTGGGGCCCGAACGGCCATGACGGTGTTTGGCATCTGGCCTTAATCAACAGCTTGGCCAGACATCTTAAATTTTCCGGAGATTTTTTCTCTCTTCTGCAAAATCCGATTCTGGCCCATTTTAATTTAAAGAACTACCACTTTTTATTCGATTTATCAGTGGCTTTAATCCATAAAATTACTTTTTTGCCGACTCTTAATCTTTATTTTCAAATTATTCCCATTATTCTTTCCGGTTTTTTGGGAATTTTAACTTTTCTTTTAATCAAAAAACTAACGAAGAATAATTTGGCTGCTTGTTTGTCTGTCTTTTTTGCCTATTTTGGCGGTAATTTCGGTTGGTTGGTGACCCTATTACGTCATCAAGGTTTAGGCGGTGAATCAATGTTTTGGGCTAATCAATCGATCTCCTTTCCGCTTAACTTGCAGTTTTTTCTTTCTTTAATTTTAATGCTGGCTGGTTTTTATCTTTATTTGAGTTACTTTGAAAAGCCTTCCGGAAAAAAGCTTTGGCTTTTAAGTTTTATTTTTGGTTTGATTATTGGGATTAAGGCTTATGGAGGGATTATTATTCTTTTTGCTTTAGGGGTAACAACTTTTTGGGAATTAATAACTAAGAAAAAAGTGAGGACTTTAAAAATTTTCCTAGGGAGTTTGATTATTAGTTTGCTGGTTTTTTTGCCTAATAATTGGGCTTCATCCTCTCTTTTTGTTTTTTCTCCTTTATGGCTTCCCCGCGTGATGATAGACGCTCCCGACCGGGTTGGCTGGCTAAGACTGGCTCAAGCTCGGCAGGCCTATTTTGCCACCGGTCTTTGGTTAAAGTGGTGGCTGGCTGAAGGTTTAGGCCTGGCCATTTTTTTTATCGGTAATTTGGGGACAAGAATCATTGGCTTGGGTAAGCTTGGCCACTGGTTTAGAAATTGGCGGAAAATTAGTTCTTTTCAAGTTCTTTTTCTGGGATGTCTTTTAGCTAGTGGCCTTGTTCCTCTTTTGTTTATTCAAAAAGGTAATCCCTGGAATAGCATTCAATTCTTTTATTACTTTTTAGTCTTTTTTGGCCTGCTGGCTGGTTTGACGATAGGAGAATTTTTAACCAAGAAAAAAATCTGGTTGAGGATAGTTTTTATCATCCTGGTGGTTTTAATCACCTTGCCGACAACTTTAGGGGCATTAAAACATTATTTGTCTGAAGCTCCTGCTAAAATTAGTTTTGATGAACTTGAAGGTTTAGCCTTTTTAAAAAATCAGCCTTTAGGTACTGTTTTAACCTATCCACATAATTATCAGATGAGACAAATAGTAAAAACACCACAGCCGCTTTATGTTTATGAAACAACAGCTTATGTTTCCGCCTTTGCCAATCAGCAAACTTTTTTGGAGGATGAGATGACCTTGGAAATCATGCAGTTTGACTGGGAAACCAGAAGAAAAGAAGTTGAAAAATTTTTTAAAACTACAGAACTTCTTTGGGCTAAAGATTTTTTGAACGAAAATCAAATTCGTTATCTTTATTTAGTCGACAATCAGTCTTTTTTTATTAATCCTGATGGTCTAGAACTGGAAGAGATTTTTGCCAATGATTTTGTTAAAATTTATGAATTTCGTGATAAAATCTAGTTATGGCTAAAATCTCGGTTATTATTAACACTTGGAACGAAGAAGAAAACATCAAAAGATGTTTGGAGTCTGTTCGAAGAATAGCTAACGAGATTATCGTTGTTGACATGTATTCTAAAGATAGAACGACCGCGATTGCCAAAAAATTGGGAGCAAAAGTTTTTTTCTATAAATATATGTCTTATGCTGACCCGGCCAAGAATTTTGCCTTTCGACAAGCTCAGGGTGATTGGATTTTAAGTTTGGATGCTGATGAAGAAATTCCACCCCTTCTGGCCAAAATGCTTCAAGATTTAGCTCAAGACTCTAAAGATTTAGCTTATTTTCGAATTCCCCGCAAAAATATTATTTTCGGCAAATGGATAAAACATTCCCGCTGGTGGCCCGATTATGTGATTAGGTTTTTCAAAAAAGGCGCTGTTCGTTGGTCGGAAAAGATTCACAGCGTCCCGTTGACTCGTGGTGAAGGCCGGGATCTTGAAGCCAAAGAGGTCAATGCCATTGTTCATCACCACTACCAATCCATTTCTCAATATCTGGAAAGAATGAATCGTTATACTGGCATTCAAGCAGAGGAATTAATTAAAACTGGTTATAAGTTTAGATGGCAGGATATGTTGAGAAAACCAATGGGTGAGTTTCTCAGCCGCTTTTTTGTTGGTGAAGCTTACAAAGATGGTCTTCATGGTCTAGTTTTAGCCTTGCTTCAGGCTTTTTCCGAGATGATTAAATACATTAAAGTTTGGGAAAAAGAAAAGTTCATTGAACAGGATATTAGTTCTTATCACGAAGTTCTGGAAGAAAATATTAACGATTATCTTCATTGGCAGGTAAAGGTCTCCGGTTTGATTGGCAAAATCCGTTTGAAGATTAAGAAAAAAATTTGAGAATGCCCATGACTAAAGTTGGTTTAGTGATTCTTCATTTTAACAAGCCGGATTTAACTGGGGCCTGTTTAGAGTCTGTTAAACAATTAGAAGTTAAAAATTTTAAACTGGAAGTTGTTATTGTTAATAATAATCCTTTAGAGGAGATTGATTTTTTAAAAAAGAGATTCCCCGAATTCATCTTTCTTGAGGTTAAAGAAAACCTTGGTTTTACCGGCGGTAATAATTTTGGTCTTAATCGGGTTTTAAAAGATAAAGTTGATTTTGTTTTTCTTTTAAATAACGATACCTTATTGGATAAAAATTTGATGGCGGGGCTTTTAAAAGCGGCCAAGTCAAAGCCTCAGGGAGGGATCTTTGCCCCCAAAATTTATTTTGCCCCTCATTATGAATTCCACCGGAAAAGATATTTAGAGAAAGAAAGAGGAAGAGTTATTTGGTATGCTGGTGGTTTGTTTGATTGGCGGAATATTATTGCTTCTCACCGCGGTGTTGATGAAGTTGACCAAGGACAATATCATCGCTTGGAAATCACAGATTTTGCCTCTGGCTGTGCGATGTTTGTCAGAGAAGAGGTTTTTGAGAAAGTTGGCCTTTTTGATGAAAAATATTTTCTCTATTGGGAGGATGTTGACTTCTGCTGGCGGGCCAAACAAGCCGGCTACAAGATTCTTTTTGACCCTTTGGCAAAGGTGTGGCATGCCAATGCCGGCTCCAGCGAAGTTGGCGGGCCGCTTCATGATTATTATCTGAGTAGAAACAGGATGCTTTTTGGTTTTAAGTATGCTTCTTGGAGAACAAAATTTGCCTTAATCAGAGAAAGCCTAAAAATACTTTTTAAAGGTAGCCCTTGGCAGAAATTGGGAATTAGAGACTTTTATTTGAGGCGATTCGGCCAAGCTGGCTTTAAGCTTTAAAAATGATAAAATAGAAAGAGATGGAAAAAGAAAATCTACCATCAGAGTTAAAAAACGGCAGCTGGGGAAAGACTTTTAAAAATGCCTTTGCCGGCTGCTGGTATGCTTTTACCACTCAGAAGAATTTTATCGTTCATTTACTGGTGTCTTTATCAGTTCTGCTTTTGGCTTTGTGGCTACAGGTTTCTTACGAAAGATTTTTGTTTTTGGTTCTGGCCGTTTTTCTGGGTTTTACCGTGGAGATGGTTAATACCACGGTGGAAAAATTAGTTGATTTAATTACCGACAAATATCATCCTACCGCCAAAATTATTAAGGATTTGTCTGCCGGTCTAATGCTGATTGTTTCCGTTGGGACGGCGGTCATTGGCTTTTTGGTGCTTTTCCCTCCTTTATGGCAAAGATTCTTTTAATCAAATGACTGGTTTTAAAAATTGGCTTAAACAGGAAAAAAATGGTTTGAAGAATGATTTTTATGCTTATCCCAAAGAAAAAATTCTCTGGATAATTTTGGGAATTAGTTTTCTTTTTTTAGCTCTTTTCCGCTTGTGGACGGTGATTTCCTTTCAGAGAATGGCTCAGTGGGATATCTGGCTGGTTAATCAGGTAGAGCAGTTGAGAAACAATACTTTAGACGTTTTTTTTCTTTTTCTAAGCAATTTTGCTTCTGGCTATTTTATTATCGTGGCCTTTTTGCTACTGGCCCTTTTCCTCATTAAAAGAAAAATGAAAAAAGCCGCCTTTATCGTTTTTTTAACCCTGGTGGGCAGTGGTTTTTTTATCTGGCTTTTTAAAAATCTGTTTTCCCGGTCGCGGCCTTTCGGTTGTTTGTCTGAACGAGATTGCTTTTCTTTTCCCTCCGGCCATGCGACGATTGCCTTTTATTTCTACGGGATGCTTTTTAACCTCATAACTCGTTTTGTCAAATTAAGAAAAAGATACGTTTTGGTTTTAGCTATGGCTTTCGGTTTCTTGGTTTTTTTGGTGGCTTTAAGTCGGATTTATCTTGGCTATCATTTTCTAACTGATATTGTTGGCGGTTTCTTGTTGGGTGGCGTTTTTCTTTTAATCTCGGCTTTGATGATTGATTTTCTTTATCAATGAAAGGCAAAATTTCAGTTGTTATTATTACCAGAAACGAAGAAGAAATGGTTAAAGACTGTTTAAAATCAGCCGCTTGGGCTGATGAAATAGTTTTGCTGGATACCGGTTCAACTGATAAAACCATTGAAATCGCGGAAAATTATAGAGTTAAAATTGCTTATGCTCAAAGTAAAGAACGAGACTTTGCTGTTTGGCATAATCAAGGTAAAAAAGTAGCCACTAGTGAATGGATTTTTAAGCTTGATGCCGATGAACGCATAACCCCGGAGTTGAAAAAAGAAATCCAGAGGGTGATCAAAGATAAACAATTTAATGCTTATGCTGTTCCCCGACAAAATATTTTGTTAGGTAAAGCGATGAAATTTGGCGGTTGGTATCCCGACTACCAAATCAGGCTTTTTAAAAAAGATAAACTTATTGCGTGGAAAGGCAAACTTCATGAAAATCCGGTTTTTGAAGGAGACTTAGGGTATTTAAAGCAACCGCTAATTCATATCACCCATCGTGATTTATCTTCAATGGTGGAGAAAAGCAAGGAATGGTCAAAAATTGAAGCACAACTTTTATTCAAGGCTCATCATCCGCCGGTAGTTTGGTGGCGAATTTTAAGGGTGATGATTAGTGAATTCCTTGACCGCTTCGTCAAAAAACAGGCCTGGCGGGATGGAGTTGTGGGTTGGATTGAGGGACTATTCCAGGTTTTTAATAAATTTTTAATTTATGGACAATTATGGGAGATACAAAACCAGAGGTGAAGAAAGCAATATTTTTACCGTTTGATGTTTTTGAAAGACACAAAACTGTGGCTAAGGCCATTAGCCCAAGAGAAACAGTTTTGGATGTCGGTGGTGGTGTTGATGCTTTGAATAAATTCATCGACAACAAGGTAATGGTCAGTAATCTTCAAAGCGGCGATATTCTGGCTGACGGCAGAAACCTGCCTTTTAATAATAATTCTTTTGATGTGGTGACGAGTGTTGACGTTCTTGAACATGTGCCCCAAAAAGACAGAAAGAGATTTATCGAAGAACTCTTAAGAGTGGCTAAAAAAAGGGTAATTCTTTCAGTCCCCTTGGGAACAAAGGGTCATATTGAGACAGAAAAAAAACTTTTAAAAATCTTTGAGACGAAAAAAATGAAGTCTGGTTTTTTAAAAGAGCATCTTGAAAGGGGATTACCGACTTTTGATGAACTTAAAAGTTATTTATCATCATCTCCCTATAAAGTTTTTTATTCGGGTGATTACCGCTTAAATTCTTTTTTGGTTAGATTTAATTTGAAGTCTTTTAAAAATTCGAAGTTGGATAAGTTCTTATATTTTCTTAAAAGGAGCCTTAATGTGATTTTAAATTTATTTTATTTTCCTTTTTCCGGTTCAAAAAAGCCGAAAAAGTTTACCAATAGAATTTATCTTTTTATCGAAAAATGAAAGCGGGAATTTACGATCCATATTTAGATACTTTAGGCGGCGGTGAAAGATATATGATGACCGTTGCCGACTGTTTGAATAAAAACGGCTATCAGGTTGATGTTTTTTGGAAGGATGAATCAATAAAAAGGAAAATAAAAGAGAGATTGAATATAAAAGTTGAACGAATAAATTTTACCCCCGAAACCTTCAATAGTAGTGGTTATGACTTAATTTTCTTTCTTTCAGACGGCAGCATTCCCTTTTTAACTGCCAAGCGGAATATCCTTCATTTCCAAGTTCCCTTTCATGGCGTTGACGGGAGGAAATTGCTCAATAGAATCAAATTAAGAAGAATTAATCACGTTGTTTGTAATTCATTTTTTACCAAGAAATTTATTGATCAGGAGTATGGCGTTAATTCAAAAGTTATTTATCCACCAGTAGCGGTTGATTCATTTAAACCACTGAAAAAAGAAAATCTCATTATCTTCGTTGGGAGGTTTACCGATTTGCTTCATAACAAAAGACAGGATATCTTAATTGAAATCTTTAAAAAGATGAAAATCAAGGATTGGAAGCTGATGATTGTCGGTGGGGATGAAGAAGGTAAAAGATATGTCGCTGATTTGAAAAAAAAGGCTCGAGGATTTCCAATTGAAATTATAACGAACCCTCGGTTTAACGATTTAAAGCATTTTTACGGCCAGGCAAAAATTTTCTGGACGGCCGCCGGTTTTGGTGTTGACGAAGAAAAAGAGCCGGAAAAGACTGAACATTTCGGTATCACCACGGTTGAAGCCATGTCAGCCGGTTGTGTGCCGGTGGTTATTAAAAAAGGCGGCCAGCCAGAAATTGTTTCTGAAGGAAGAAATGGGTTATTATGGACTAGTGAAGAAGAATTAAGAGAAAAAACCTTAAGGATTATTAACAATCAATCAGAATGGTTAAAATTATCTAAAGCAGCACAAAAAAAGGCTAATGATTTTTCTGAAAAAAGATTCTGTCAAGAATTGAGAAGATTAACTGAATGAAAAAATTTCTTATCAAATGGATTTTAATCGGTTTGGCTCTAAGGCTAGTTTTGATGCCTTTTACCATTCATCCAGATATCAGGGCTTTGGATTTAGGGGCTTTTTTAATTTCCCAGAAAGGTCAGTTTTTAACTTTTTATGATTATCTTTCCGGTTTAGCCAGAACTCATTCCTTAGTGAGTGTTTATGGAATTGACCTTTTTATTTATCCGCCTTTGGCTTATTTGACCCCCGCTTTCTTTATGGCTATTTTAAGCCCCTTTTATAATTTTTCCGCCAATGCCGTTTTTCTTGGCGATATGACTAAGATTTTCCAAACAGCCGAAATTTTTAAAATTGCTTTTTTACTTAAGTTGCCTTATTTATTATTCGATTTCTTATTAGCTTTTCTTTTACTTGAAATTTTTAAGAAGAAAAGCCAACCTGCCGGCAGGCTGGGACTTCGGGCTTTTAAGATTTGGATGCTTAATCCGGTGACTTTGTATGCCACTTTTGCCATGGGGCAGTTTGACATTATTCCGGTTTTATTAATCGTCGCCGGAATATTTTTTGCTTTTAAAGACAAAAAATGGCTGGCGGTAATAATGTTGGGAATAGGCGGGGCCTACAAGATGTTTCCCTTGTTGTTCCTGCCGATTTTTGTCTTGCTTCTTGATAAAAATTTCTGGATTCGTCTGAAATTGTTAGTAGTTGGTTTGTTACCTTATTTATTGGTTATTACCCCTTATCTTTTGTTTTCGCCGATGTACCGTCAGGCAGCTTTTTTGGCTAATCAGACAGAAAAAATGCTTTTTATGAAACTACCTTTATCCGGAGCAGAATATCTTTCTGTCTTTCTGGTTGGCTTTTTTGTTTTATTAATGATGGCCGCTAAAGCAAAAATTCAAAAAGATAACTTTTGGCGGTTTGGTTTGGTTTTGATGCTTCTGTTTTTTGCCGTCACTCATTATCATCCGCAGTGGTTTTTGTGGTTGACGCCCTTTTTGGTTTGGCTTTGGTTGACTTATGAAGCTAAGTATCGTTCTTTAATAATTTTGTTATTTGGTTGTTGGTTTATTTTAACCTGTTTTTTTGAAAGCTCCTTGCATATAGGTTTATTTTCGCCAGTATGGCCTGACCTGTTAAAATCAGGTGGTTTAACCAAGTTAGTTAGCCGTTTTACCGATCCTTTTTTAATAAAAAGCCTTATCCGAAGCCTTTTTGCCGCCATAGCTTTGTTTTTAAGTTTTCGCTTGCTTTCGGAAAGGAAAATGAGTGATTAAAAAATTTTTTTCCAAAAACTGGCCGATTTTTGTTATTTTTCTCCTCGTTTTTATTTTTTTCTGGAAGTTTTTTCTTAAAGGCCTACTTCCTATTCCGGCTGATATTATTGTGGGTATGTATTTTCCCTGGTTGGATTATAAATGGGGTTACTTAGTCGGAGTGCCGACTAAAAATCCCCTTATCTCTGACATCGTTTCCCAAATGTATATTTGGAAAGGGCTTCTGTTTGAAAGTTTTACTAAGTTGAATTTTCCTCTTTGGGACAGGACGATTTTAGCGGGAACGCCCTTTTTAGCTTCTTATCAGCCGGGAGTTTTTTATCCGTTGAATCTTTTTTATTTTTTCCTTTCTCAAGAGAAGTCTTTTTCTTTTTTGGTTATCAGTCAGCCCTTGCTTTCCCTGCTTTTTACCTTTGCTTATCTTCGAGAAATCAAGTTAAGTAAGTTGGCCAGTCTTTTTGGCGCAATAGCTTTTTCTTTTTCCGCTTTTGCCATTGTTTGGAGCCAATGGGGGACAATTATCCATGCTGGTTTATATCTGCCCTTGGTTTTGCTTTTAATTGAGAAATATCTTTCTAAACCAAAGCCTCTTTTCCTCGGCCTGATTTCTCTTGCCCTGGCTTTTTCTGTTTTTGCCGGGCACCCACAAATCACTTTTTATCTGGTTTTGTTTAGTTTTGTCTACGCTGTTTTCAGAACTTTAACAAACAATAACAAAAAGCCGCTGAAGACCATCTCTTTTCTGTCTCTGGCTTTTGTTTTAGCAGCCTTGATCGCTGCTATTCAGCTGGTGCCAACAGCGGAATTGTCTTTTAACTCTTTTCGGGGCGAGGAAAACTATATTCAACAGGATAATTTTGGTTTGATGGCTGGCAGAAAACTGCTGACTTTTATTGCTCCTGATTTTTTTGGTAATCCAACCACTCTCAACTACTGGGGTGGTTGGAACTATCAGGAAACAGCTTTTTATTTAGGCATTTTACCTTTGTTTTTTCTGATTTTGCTTCTTTTAAGAAAAAAGATAAAACTGAAAAATTTTTATTTGGTTTGGTTTTTTCTTTTCCTTCTTTTAATCTTTGACACTCCCATCGGAAGATTAATTTATGATTTAAAAGTTCCCTTTCTCAGCCAAAATTTTGCTTCCAGAGGAATTTACTTGTTAACTTTCAGTGCTGCTGTTTTAGCGGCTTTCGGCTTTGATTCTTTTCTCAAAGAAAAACTTAAGAAGAAAGAATTAGTTTTTCTGACAATCCCTCTTCTTTTTGTTTTAATTTTTCTTTTTTTAAGAAGCCAACCAGAATTTCTCAACAAAATTTTTATCAACTCTAATCTTCAAAACTCTTTGGTGGCCGTTCGTAATTTAATTTTACCGAGTCTTCTCATTCTGGCCGTCTGGTTGCTGCTTTTGGCAAGCTTCATCTTAAAAGGAAAATTCAAGGTTGCCTTACTCTGGTTGCTGATGTTAATTTTTGTCTTTGACCTTTTTCGTTTTGGTGACAAATATCTGCCTTTTACCAGAAAAGAACTGCTTTTCCCAAAAACGCCTCTGCTTGAATTTCTACAGAAACAGGAAAAGCCTTTTCGGATTGAAAAGGAAAGCAGTGAAATTTTGCCGGCCAACATGTGGGGCTATTACGGTTTAGAATCTGCATCGGGTTACAATCCTTTATATCCCCAGCGCTATTCAGAATTCATCTCCATCTTAAACACCAATGAAGCGAGGTTTGATGTCAGCCGCTACGCTTTGGTGAGAAATTTTGATTCTCAGCTTTTTGATTTACTGAATAACAAATATCTACTGGTTTTGAAAAGAAACAGTGATGGTCAGCCCAGTGAGCAGGGTGAAATCTCCTATCTTTACAAAGATTCCAAGTTTAAATTGATTTATAGTGATAAAAGTCTGGCGGTTTTGGAGAATACCTTGAGTTTTCCCCGGGCTTTTCTGGTTGAAGAGAAGATAATTGAAAAAGATAAAGAAAAAATGGCTCAACTTCTTCTTTCTTCTGACATTGATTTATCAAAAGTTGTTATTTTGGAGGAAGAGATTAATGGCAATGATTTAAAGTCTTCAAATTCTCAAGAGATTTTTACTGATGAGGTTGAATTTATCAGCTATAAACCAAATGAGGAAACATTGAGGATTAGTGTCGATAGTGATAAAATTCTAGTAGTTTCAGAAACTTTTTATCCTGGCTGGAAAGCATTCTTAGATGGGCAGGAAATAAAAATTTATCGAGCCAATTATGCCTTTCGGGCGGTTTTTATTCCCAGGGGAGAGCATCAGTTAAGAATGGTTTACGATCCGATATCGTTTAAGCTAGGAAGTTGGCTTTCTTTATTAGGAATTTTAATATGCGCATCTTTGCTTTTAATAAGAAAAAAATTATAGAGGTCCTTTTTCTTCTGGCGGTTATTCTGTCGGTCATTCCCATCATTATCCCTTTTTTCCACAAAGGTTTTTTCCCAACCCATGATGATGTCCAGGTAGGAAGAATTTTTGAGATGTTCCAGGCTTTAAAATATGGCAGTTTTCCACCCCGTTGGGCCAGCGGGCTTCTTTTTGGTCACGGTTATCCTTTATTTGTTTTCTATTCGCCTTTGACTTACTATCTTGGGGCTTTGCTGGTTTTTGCTGGTGCCAATTTTTTGGTGGCCACCAAGATTGTTTTTTTAATGGCTTTCTTTTTAGGGGCGATAGCCATGTACTTATTGGTCAAAGAAATGTTCGGTCGGCTTCCCGGTTTAGTGGCTTCGGTTCTTTTTTCTTACGCCCCCTACAAAGCGGTTGATGTTTATGTTCGGGGGAATCTGCCGGAATTCTTATCCTTATCCTTATTCCCTCTTGTTTTGTGGTTTAATTGGCGGCTTTTGAAAAGCAAGAATTCAATTTGGCTGCCTTTATTTGCCCTATCTTTGGCCTTATTGTTTTTAACTCACAATATTTCTTTTGTAATTTTTTCTTTCTTTTTGGCGGTTTTTAATCTGGTGATTATCTTAGGCCAGAAAGAGAAAAAGGAGATGTTTATAAAGGCTATTGGCGGTGGTTTGCTGGCCTTGCTGATTTCCTCTTTTTTCTGGGCGCCTTTATTGGCGGAAACAAAACTAGTTAAGCTCTCCAGTCAGCCTTGGCCTTTGTCTTATGATAAGTTTTTCTTAACTTACAAACAGCTTTGGTCTTCGCCTTGGGGATTCAACGGTTTCCATGAACCTCAGCCAATGTCTCTTCAAATCGGCAAAACCTTTATCGTTTTTTCAATTCTGGCTTTTTTAATCGGTCTTTTTAGAAAATATGACCTTCATAAAAAAGCGTGGCTGTTTTTCTCCGGTTTTTTCTTTTTTTCCGTTTTTATGACCACTTTCCCTTCTAATTTTATCTGGAAAGCCTTGCCTTTCCTGGCTTTTTTCCAATTTCCCTGGCGCTTTCATATCTTAATTACTTTTTGTGGCTCGGTTTTAATCGCCACCATCGTTTATTATCTCGGACAGATTATGGTTCAAAAAAAATGGGCGAAAATATTAGTCGGGCTGGTGGCTTTGATGATTATTGGTTTGGTCGTTTTTGAAAATTACCGATTTTTTAAGCCGAAGCTTTATTGGGAACCCTTGGCCGTTTCGGAAACCACCACCTGGGATGATGAATATTTGCCTGTTTGGGTAAAGGTTAAACCAAAAGATTATGAGGGGGAGAAGGTGAAGGTTGTTGAAGGAGAAGGGGAAATAAAAGAGATTAATTGGGGGTACTTGGAAAAAGATTTTATCTTTTTGGCCAAGAAAGAATCTGTGGTTGAATTGGCCCATATTTATTATCCGGGCTGGAAAGCTTTTGTTAATGGGGAGGAAGAGAAAATTGATTACGGCAATGAGCGGGGATTAATGAAACTTAAACTTTCGGAGGGCCAAAATTTGGTCAAATTCAAATTTTTAAGAACGCCTTTAAGATTAACCTCAGAGATAGCTTCTTTGATAGGTTTGTTGACAACTACTTTTCTTTTCGTTAAATTTTTCTTTAAGAAAAAAACCAAGCCCAAGCGGAAAAGATAAAATATTTCAGCGAGATACCGATTGTCCGGTTCGGTAATACACCTTACCGCCTTTTGGAGGGAGAGAAAAGATATTTCCTTCCGGAATACTTGCAATAACTCCTGTAAACTTTTGGAAGCTCTGCCCAAAAGGTACGGCTGCTATTTTAGTAAGTTTTCCATCGATTTCTACTAAGTACTTCCTTGGTTTTTTGGTTTGTATTGCCACTCTGGCATCTTCTCTTCCATCGCCACAAGTATAAGAAGGACATTCGAATTTATTTAGGCTGGTTACGAATTGTCCATCTCTACTATACTTATAGGGGTCTAGATATGGATCACAATCTTTTTTTAGAGGACACTCTCTACAGGCAATTTCAACATTTACCATATTGCATTATTATACCCCAAAGTCAAAAAAGAAAAAAACCACTCCTCATTCGAGTCTTTTGAAACTATTTAAAGAAAAAGAGTTCAGGTAGATGATTCCAGTTGGCGATGATATACTGAATACTTCTCCCGCCCCATTGATAGGTGAAATAGAGGATAACGCCAAAAAAAGCATACCAACTCCAAGAAAAAACTAATCCTTCTTTAAATTGAAAAATTTTAATTAGAAAGCGTAATTTGGAGGGGAATTTCCCTTTGGCTTTTTGCCAGTTGATTTCTTTTAGCTTAAACCACAGAAAAGCTAAAAGAAAAACAGCCAAGGTTAAACGATAAAAACCGACCTGGTTGTCTTCCCGGTAAACTGTCCGGCCCCAAAACATGACGGTAGAAAAAGGCAAAAGGAAAAACAGCAATAAGGAAGCAAGGTTGGGTTTAGTTAGAAGCAGATGTAATTCGTGGCCGCCGGCCAAAACAAGAAAGGGGACAAAAGGCAGGTAATACCAGGGGTAGTTCTGCCCGCCGAAAATCAGGAAGACCAGCAGGTAACTAAGGAAGCCGATTAAGACCGGAGTAATTTTTTCTTTTCTGAAGAAAAAAAGAGGAATTAATATTAAGCCCCAAAGCCAGAAGCCGTCCAAGGGGAACCCTTCAAAAGGGATTTGGGCGACGGCATAAAGAAAATTTAAAGGGCCGAAGAAAATCCGTCCTGTCTGGTTAAAAAAGAGCTCCTTCCATAAATCCGGCGCCAGCCATAGGGCATAGAGATAAAAAGAGGAGCCGATAACCAAGCTTGGCTCCAGATAAGACAACCATTTTTTCCAAGACAGCCGCTCCCTGATTAAAATCAAAATTCCCATTAGGAGAACAAAAAGCCCGCTTTCTTTAACGGAAAGAGCTAAGCCGGTAGTCAGCCCGGCCAGTATTAGCCAAAGCAGCTTTTTTTGATATTTTTGCCAAACGATTAAGAAAATCAGAGTTAACAAAGAAAGGGGAATCAGCAGATTTTCAATCAGGGCGTAGCGTGAAGCCAAAACATAGGTTGGGGCCAGCGACCAGATGAAAAAAGAAAAAAAGGCAACCAACCATTTTTTGGTTAACAGAAAAGCACTAAGGAAGATTAAAAACCCGCTGAGAACGCCCAAGAACAAAGCCCCTTGACGGAAATCACCAACAACAAAATCAGCAAAATGAGTTGGTTGGTTTTTGGTCCATAAGGAATAAAAAACGCCGGAGAAAAAAGAATGGTCCAAAAAGGGTTGGACCAAAAGAATGCTTTCCTGTCCTTTGCCAACATCAGTGTTGGTGACATAAACCAGAGGCGAGAATAATTTTCTGTTTTTCAAACCGGGCTCTTGCCCGTTGAAGGTGAGGTTAATGTTGTTAAAATCGATGACCCCGGTTATCTTTTTTTCGTCAAAGATTTTTTTATAACTATTCAAATTTGACCAGGCAGTGGGAATACCAGTTTTTCTAAAGCTATAGCCGGCGGCGACGTAATTTTTCTCATCAAGGATATTGGTTGTCGGGGGGATCAGTTCATAACCAATCCAGCGGAAATAAAAGAGTTTCTTGGAGAAAAAAGCCAATAAAACCAAAGCTAACAAAGCAAGAACCAATGAGAGCTTGATTTTCATAATTCTTTTCTTAATTTTATCATAAACCTCACTCTAGTTTATTTATGAGGCCTAATCGTTTAAAATAAGGGGAAAGGAATAATGGCGTTTTCAATCATTATCCCTAACTGGAACGGGGAAAAACTTTTAAAAAATAATTTGCCGGCTGTTTTTAAAAGCGGGGTAGATCAAGTAATCGTCGTTGATAATGGTTCAGAGGACGGTTCGGTTGCTCTTCTCAAAAATCTCCAAGTTCAATATCCCCAGCTTAAAACCATTTTTAATCAAAAAAACCTGGGTTTTGCCAGGGCGGTTAACCAAGGAGTTAAAGAAGCCAAGAACGAAATTGTCGTTCTGTTGAATAATGATGTTGTTCCGGAAGAAGATTTTTTAAAGCCCTTGGCCAAAGACTTTGAAGATGAAAAAGTTTTTGCGGTTTCTTTAAACGAACCTCAATGGAGCTGGGCCAAGGGAAAATGGGTTAAAGGTTTTATTGAACATGAAACAGGACCAAAAACAAAAACCCCTCATCTTTCCTTTTGGGCCAATGGTGGCAGCGGTGCTTTTCGCAAGTCAATTTGGCTGGAACTCGGCGGTCTGGATGAAATCTTTGCCCCTTTTTATTGGGAGGACATTGACCTTTCCTACCGCGCTTGGAAAAGAGGCTTTAAAATTTTATGGGAGCCTCAATCAGTTGTTCATCATCAGCATGAGACAACCATCGGCTTGCGCTTTAACCAAAAATATGTGGATTTAATTGCCCAACGCAACCAGCTTTTATTTATCTGGAAAAACACCACTGATTTTAGGATGCTTTTAGTTCATAAAGCCTTTTTATGGAAGAAATTATTGACTCAGCCGGGTTATTTCAAGCCTTTTTTGGCGGCTTGGTTCAGGTTCCCCCTGGTCTTTCCGCGTTGGTTAAAAGAATTCAAAGAGAAAAAAGTTTCCGATGAGCAGATTTTTAAGCAATTTAGGTAATTAAACTTATGGATTTATCAATTATCATTGTCAGTTTCAACACCAAGGATTTACTGAGAAAATGTTTATTAAGTTTGCCGCCAAAAGCAGAGACGATTATTGTTGATAACGGTTCGAATGACAACACGGTTGAAATGTTAAAAGAGATGAAAGCTTCCTGTCCGGCTCTGAAAATCATTTTTAACCCAAAGAATCTGGGTTTTGCCAAAGCGGTTAATCAAGGTATCAGGCAGGTTTACCCCGAGCGAAGTCGAGGGGCCAGCGGAAAAAATATCTTGCTTTTAAATTCTGATGTTGTCGCTAAAAAAGACGCCTTGGCCAAATTATTGGCTTTTGTGGAAAATCATCCTCAAGCCGGTTTAGTTGGCGGTCGGCTGTTGAATCCTGACGGTTCGCCGCAGGGCTCCTGTTTTTTTCTCCCTACTCTTTGGCGGGTAGTTAAAGAATTTTGGTTGGGGGAAAAAGGATTTTCCGTGGTGAAAAAATATGTGCCTGAAGGCAAGGGGCCATCAGAGGTAGAAGCCGTGACCGGCACGGTTTTTTTAATCCCCAAAAAAGTTTTAGCCAAAGTTGGCTTATTGGACGAGCGTTTCTTTATGTATTTTGAAGATTTGGATTATTGCCGGCGGGTGAGAAAAGCCGGTTTTAAGGTTTATTATCTGCCGGAGGCAGAATTTATTCATTTTCATGGACAAAGCGGAAAAAATATTCCTCAACAAACCCATCGCTGGCTGGTTGAAAGCAGTAAAATATATCATGGAAAGTTGAATTATTATTTAATAACTTCCATTATTTGGTTGGGTCAAAAATGGCAAAAACTCTTAAAGAAAAGCTAATTATCTTTTTATTGCTTTTAGTCCCGGTTTTGTTTTTTGTTTTTTCCTATTTCTGGGTTGACTACGGTTTATTTTTACTGGTGGCTGACGGCCATCCTTTTTTTAATCATTTTCAATGGATGATTGGCTTTCGGGATAGTCATCGTCCTTTATTGGCCAATGTTTATCTATTGTTGATAGGTGTTTTGTTTGGTTTGCAGATTTTTTTGCTTTTTGTAAAAAGACTGAAGTTTTTATCGGTTAAAAATTTGTTTTTATTGGCGGGGATGGGGACTTTGTTTTTTTCCTTAGCCTATCCTTTTTTATCAAGAGATTTGTTTACTTATCTTTTTTCCGCCAAGATGGTTTTGTTCTATCGGGTTAATCCTTTTGTGGTTCCGCCGATGAATTTCTTGTCAACTGATTTGTGGGCCGGCCTGGTCCATAACATTGAATTCCCTTATGCTTACGGTCCGGTTTCTTTGTTTTTTTCCTTGGTGCCGATGTTTCTTTTCTCCGGACAAAGGTTTATTTTGAATTTCCTTGGTTACAAACTGATCAACGCCGCCCTTTTCTATCTGACCGGTTTTTTACTTTATAAATTAAATGATAAAGACAAAAGAGTTTTTAGCTTTTGGTTTTTTAACCCCTTTTTGGTGGTAGAGCTGCTGATTAATGCCCATAATGATTTATTGATGATTGGTCTTTTCATTGTTGCCCTATTTTATTTATATAAAGGGAGCAGGCTGAAAGCCTGGTTGGCTTTTGCGGCTTCGGTTTTAATCAAATATGCCAGTGTGATTGCTTTGCCAGTGATGTTTTTAGGCAAAAAGAACAAGCCTTTATATTTTAAGCTTTTAAGTTTTGTTTCCGTTGTCTTACTACTGGCACAAAGATTAAGAAACGTCCAGGGCTGGTATTATACCTGGCTTTATATGTTCTTGCCCTTGGCCAAACTTAAAAACCAATCTTGGGTATTAATAAGCATGATTGGGATGCTATTTTTAATTCATTATTACCCTTTTGTTAAATGGGGTTTTTGGGGAGCGACTCCTCTCATTCCTTATTCAAAATGGCTGTTTTTTTCTTTTTTAGCTCTTATAATATTTATTGAATTAGATTTACCCAATTTGAAAAAAAGAATAAAAATTTTTCGATAAGTAATTTATAAAAATGAAGAGAAAACATTTAGTTTTCATTTTAGGTCTGATTTTATTAATCTCTTTTGTTCTGCGTTTTTACCAGCTAACTGAAAATCCGCCGGCACTTAATTGGGATGAAGTCAGTCATGGCTACAACGCCTACTCAATTTTAAAAACCGGACAGGACGAATGGGGAGTTAGTTGGCCGGGTATTTTTCGCGCCTACGGGGATTACAAACTTCCGGTTTATATTTACGCAACTTCCTTAAGCATCAGTCTTTTCGGTTTAAATGATTTTGCCGTTCGTTTTCCTTCGGCGCTGGCTGGCGTTCTGGCCGTTTTGTTGACTTATCTTTTAGTTAAAGAACTTTTTAAAAACCAAAAAGCAGCCTTGTTGGCGGCTTTCTTTTTGGCCATTTCTCCCTGGCATCTTTTTACCTCTCGGGCCGCTTTTGAAGCCAATTTAGCCGCTTTTTTAACACTGACTGGTTTTTATTTTTTTATTCAAGGTTTTGGGAAAAAATGGCTTTTGCCTTTAGGTATTTTTCTTTTGGGCTTGTCGATTCACGCCTACAATAGCGCCCGGGTTTTTGTGCCCTTAATGCTGGTCGCTTTCTTTTTTCTTTATCGCCAGAATCTTAAAAAATGGGGCAAAGCCAGAAAAAAGGAATTGGTTTTGGTCTTAGTGTTTTGCGTTTTGTTTTTTGCCTCTTTGGCAATTTCTTTTCTTTCCCCAACCGGTTGGGCTCGTTTCCGTTGGGTCAAAATTCTTGACCAGGGGGCAATTAACCGGATTAATATGGCGCGGGGTTCAACTAATTTACCGGCGCCCTTGCCCAGATTGATTCATAACAAAGCGACCTATTTTACCATCGCTTTTACCAAAAACTATTTCTCAAATTTTTCTGCCAAATATCTTTTTCTCAAAGGCGGCGCCAATTATCAATATAATATCCCTGGCCAGGGGATTATTTATCCGATTCAAGCCCCTTTAATCTTGTTGGGTCTTTACTGGTTGTTTAAAAACTGGCGACAGAAAGAGTCGAAATTGATTTTTCTCTGGTGGCTTTTGGCGGTTATCCCGGCCGCGGCCACCCAGGAAAATCCTCATGTTTTGAGAACGATTTTGGTTTTGCCAATGCCTCAAATTTTGGCGGCTTTGGGCTTTTTTCAATTTTGGGATTTTCTGAAGAACAAAAAAACCATAACTTGGCTTTTGACTGGAATTTATGGATTGCTACTGTTGTTTTTCGTTTATAGATTTTTAACCAGCTATTTTGGTTTTTATCGACGACAATATTCTTGGGCTTGGCAGTATGGTTACAAACAAGCAGCGCAATATATTGAAAAGAATTATGATAACTACCAAAAAATTTACCTGACCAAAAAATACGGGGAGGCCCATGAATTTTTACTCTTTTATTTAAAATGGGATCCAGCTGAATACGTTCATGACCCGGTTTTAAAACGATACTTGGGAACCGATTGGTACTGGGTTGATAGTTTTGATAAATTTGTCTTTATTGATGATGAGAAGATCAAAGGAAGGTTATCTGCTAATAATGAATCCGTACCAGAACTTTTAATTACCACGCCCGGTAATTATCCCGAAGAATGGGAAAAACTAGAAACAATCTACTTTTTGGATGGCCAGCCGGCCTTTGAAATTTGCCAAAGAGGCGATACTATTTAAATATGAGACTTAAAAAGTTTTTTAAGAACTATATCCTTCTGATTATTATTTTATTTTTGGCTGCCCTTTTGCGTTTTTACCAGATAACGAATGTTCCGCCTTCAACTCAATGGGACGAAACAGCCATTGGCTATAATGCCTATTCCATTTTGAAAACCGGTCGGGATGAATACGGACAATTCTTGCCTTTGGTTTTTAAGTCTTTTGGCGATTACAAACCCGGCTTATATATTTACTTAACCGTGCCTTCAGTGGCCATTTTTGGTTTAAATGAGTTGGCCGTCAGAATTCCCTCGGCTTTGGCCGGCATTGCTTCAGTCTGGCTGATTTATTTGGTTTCATTGCTTTTGTTTAAAAAGAAACCCTTAGCTTTGTTTATTAGTTTTGCTTTGGCGATGTCTCCCTGGCAGATGCATTTTTCCAGAGGCGGTTGGGAAGCCAACCTGGCTTTATTTTTGGTTTTGTTAGGGCTTTTATCTTTTTTAAAAGCAGAAAAAAAACCGAAATATCTTTATCCTTCAGCGATAGCTTTTGGCTTATCTTTTTTGTCTTACCAAGGCAGTAAGGTTTTTGTCCCTTTACTGCTTTTAGGTTTACTAATCTTTTTCTTTAAAAAGATAAAAACACTGTCAATAAAAAGCATCATTATCAGTTTATTTTTGCTTTTTCTCGTTGCTTCGCCTAGTTTCCTGACGATTTTAACCTGGGGCGGGGGAAGATTAAAGACGATGAGTCTTTTTTCTTATCCGAGATCCGAAAACGAAATTCAGCATATTTTGAACAAGGATAACAATAATCTGTTTTATTTTAATTTGTTCCATAGCGAAGGTTTATCTTTTGTCACCAGATTTGTGGAAAGATATTTTAATCATTTTTCCGGGCGCTTTCTCTTTTTTGAAGGTGATTGGAGTAGTTTGCGTCACGGACCTTCTTATAACGGAGTTTTATATTTGTTTGATTTTTTTCTAATACTATTTGGTCTTTATTTTCTTGTCAGACTTAATACCAGAGAAAGTAAATTTATTTGGTTCTGGCTTTTTATCGCGCCTTTGCCAGCCGCCATTACCAGGGATTCCATTCAGGGGGTTCGCTCTTTGAATATGGTTTTGCCTTTGATGATTTTAGTCGGTTGTGGTTTTTATCAGCTATTTCTTTGGTTGCAGAAACAAAAAAAGCTATTTTCTGTTTGCTTTTCTTTGCTTTTGGTGGTTTTTTATCTTTTTTCCGTGGCTTATTATCTTGAACAATATTTCTATCATTATCCCTTGCAGTCAAGTAAAGACTGGCAATATGGTTATCAACAGATTATTCAAAAAGTTTATCCTTTAAGAAATAATTACCAAAAAATTGTTTTTACTTCTGAATACGGCCAGCCCTATATCTATTGGCTTTTTTATGGGCAATATCCGCCAAGCGATTATCAGGCTAAAGCCAGATTAACGGAGAACCCTTCTGGAGACGTCGGCAAGGTAGAAAAGTTGGATAACGTTGAATTCCGTTCGGTTAACTTTGACGGCGATAAAAATTTAAGTAAGTCTTTATTAATCGGGACAGAAATGGAAATTCCTTTGGAAAAAATTGACTATGATAAACAAAGAATCTTAGAAGAAATAAAATTCTT
>Ga0210049_1000415_pt1 | contig 35649 bp, 38 predicted proteins | sample CryGeyCG2014_300_2_FD_183964 | JGI IMG/M metagenome (GOLD analysis project Ga0210049, IMG submission 183964) | Groundwater microbial communities from aquifer - Crystal Geyser CG06_land_8/20/14_3.00 (SPAdes) (version 2) | ecosystem: Environmental > Aquatic > Deep subsurface > Groundwater | place... | reverse complement strand
ATAGAATCTGAATAATCACCATCTCCCACCGCAAGGGTTGGAACAGGCAAAGAACTGTCAAGATACCACATCTCCGTAAGACACATTGTTGGAACAACTATCACAACAGGAAAATCTGAGACAAGAGAAAGATGGGCAAACGCCCTCGCGGTATTTCCCGCCGATGCAACAATGAGTCCTTCAAGATTATTCTCCCTGGCATTCTGCAAAACAACAGCAGCCTCAAACTCCTTGAATGTGCATGTCTGAAGCATAGCGCCTTTTCCAGGCCAGAACCCATTAAAGGCTATGTAAAGGTTTTCAAGCCCGAGGTTTTTTGAAAGGCGTTCTGATTTATAGACAACAGCGCCAAACTGCTCAAAATCCGCCCGATGCGCCGGAAGCCAGTTAAACCTCCATATCCCCTTTTTATTATTGTCCTCTTTAAACTGCGATTCTTTGTATTCGGTGATTAGAAGAGCGTTCTTGCAGTGCTCGCAAAAAGCGCAATAAACCTCTCTCAGTTCCTTCCCGCAGTTCCTGCACTTGATACTAAAATGGCTCATGTCATTTCCCCTCAATCAACCCTGAAACAAGTTCCATTATATCTACAATCCTAATCTTCTTATCATATCCTTCCATTGCCTCATTAACTTTTGCATAACATGCAGGGCAGCTCAGAATCAATCTGTCGGCTTTCTTGGCAACAGCCTCGTCAATTGTCAATCTTCCTATCGCAACGGCATTTTCATGATAGACCTTTCGCGCAGCGCCTCCTGCCCCGCAGCATCTGGAGTTAGCCCTGTTTCTGTCAAACTCCAGAAGTTTAACGCCTGAAATGCTTTCAAGGACCATCCGGGGCTCTTCTGTTATTCCTACGCCCCTGCTCAGATAACACGGGTCATGATAAATAAGCCTTTCCTTTAACTTCTTTTTAATGACAAGCCTTCCATTATTTATTGCATCTGCAACGAATTGCGTAATATGCCGTATCCTGAAAGGAAGCTCCCTGCCGTAGAAAACCGGCCAGTCCCGTGTCATCATATTCACACAGCACGGACATGAGCACAATAGGGTCTTAACCCCTCTGTCTGAATATGCATCCACAAGCCTTTTAACCAAATCCTCAAGCATATCGTGCTGGCCTGTTATAAAAAGAGGGAAACCGCAGCACACCTCCTCTTCGGGAGGAAGCATGGTGAATTCCACTCCTATCGCATTTAATACAATCACATCGCCCTTTACCATAGGCTGCGCCTCATACGCTCCTGTACATCCCGCATAATAAGCAATCTCTGATTTCTCTGAAACCCTGACATTCTCAGGAAACCAGGGTTTGAATCTCTCTTCTGCCGGTTTCTTATAAGGATTTCCTGTATTCTTCACTGCATCAGGCGTCTCTGCCTGTGCGCCTATGGGACCGAGACCACGCCTAACCATCTCCTTGCGTAAAAAGGGCCAGAGCCTCTGCGTAAATATTCCTACTGTGCAGGCCTGCCCGCATGCCCCGCATGTAGTGCATTCATAAACTGCCTTAACAAAATCCTGCAGGAGCTTGTCATCAATCCGGCTTCCGAAAAGCCTTGCCTTTAGGCCTTCAGCAGCCCTTATGAATTCCCTGAACATGCGTATCTTTTCAGGTGGAGAAATGGCTTTGTTGCCTGTAACCTCCTGCACAGGGCAGTATTTAAGACATTCGCCGCATTGCGTACAGGCGTCAAGTTCCGCAAGCTGCTTGGGTGATAAGCATTCTATAAATGAGTCCCTATCTTTCATACATAAGCCCCTTTAGCTCTTCATCATGTTTATGCGCTTCCAATATGGTATATGGAGCGGAAAATACATGGGTAGGCAGGAATATCAGGAAGATTAAACTCATTATGAGATGGAAGGAAAATAGTATGCTTGACGGCGCTTGATACATCCTGAAAGAAAATACTCCCATCATAAAGGTCTTTACGTTAACTATATCTGCCTGTATAAAATTTTTCATGAGAAAACCCGATACGGCAATCAAAAGAAGAAGGGTTAAAAGGAAAAAATTATAGCTGGACAGGTATTTCTTTTTTTCAATAAAAAGTTTAAACGCCATTATATATACCAGCGCCAAAAGAAAGATATAACCCGCGCCTATACCCGCTTTCTGGAAATCCACTAACCACTGCGGAACAGGCTCTATAAAATACCGGAGATGCCTGACCATAACCATTAAGAAGGTGATATGAAACAGCCACTCTCCAAGCCATAAGCATTCATTGGCCCTGAAGAGCCTTGCAAGAAACATAATATCAAAAATGCCATTTGTAATTATCTTTGCAGAGGCCTTTGCAGGCGGTTTATTCCCTGCATTAGCAAGCTCTGAAGCCTTCAATAAAAATAAAATGCGCCACAGCAGCCTCAGGAATAAAGCTGCATAGGATGTATATACAAGCAGCGCCAGTATCAATCCATAATAATTCAATTAAACACCCTTTCAATGTTCCTTGTCCTTAATAAAAGACATCTTAACATCCTTTGGCAAACATAGGCCCGCCTCCACTTCAAGCGCCTTTAAAATCCCTGAAGGCACAGGACATGCCGCATGCTTCAGATGCCGCTCTGCGGCTTTGTAAACAGGATTGTTTAAAAAACCTGTAAAGACAGCCATCATCTCAAGGCTTGAAATATCTTCAGCCATCTTTTTCACCATCTCGCATTCCGTATCAAGAGATATGTGAATTTCTTTTCCTTCCCTTTTTTCCGCAGTAACTGTAACCGAAAAACCGCATATCCCCGAATTTACAATAACCCTTGTCACCCCTTTATCTCCACTTTGCTGCCTGACTTCTCAAGCATTGTCTTCAGATTCGGGAAAAGGTCTTTCATGTGGGGGATATGCATTGCCTGCATGAACTCTCTCTCAAATGCCGGGTCCGTTGCAATCTCAAGGAACTCAACCCATCTGGCTTTTTCATCTGCCTCTGTCCTCTTTGATTTGTTTATCAGAGCCATGCGGGCTCCATCTCCAGCGGCATTTCCGACAGCGTATACTTTATCAATAGGACAATCAGGAAACATCCCGAGCGTAAGGGACGCCTCCTTATCTATGTGGCTGCCGAAGGCGCCTGCAAGCACAACCCTGTCAAGTTTCGTAATGCCAAGTTTCTTCATCATCAGTTTGGCGCCTGTGTAAAGAGCGCCCTTTGCAAGCTGCAGCGCCCTGACGTCTGCCTGTGTGACAGTTATATCAGTCCCGATTGACGTCTCATCAGCCCAGGCAAGCACATATTCCGGTTTTCCGTCAACGCCTTTTCTCACTCTACGTGTGCCTAAATCCATCACAAACCTTCCCGACTTGTCTATAATCCCCGCCTTAAACAGCTCTGCAACTATACCTATAATGCCTGAACCGCAGAGGCCTTTTGCATTTACCTTCTCCATGTGAGTATGCCAGTCAGCCTTGCCGATTACCTTGTATCTCGGCTCTTTTGTAACAGGGTCTATCAGAACTGTTTCAATAGCGCCCGGAGCCGCCCTCATGCCGAACTTAATCTGAGCGCCCTCAAACGCAGGGCCTGTAGCGCACGAGGTGGAGCATACTTTATTTCTATTGCCCATAAGCAGTTCCCCGTTCGTTCCTATATCAATAATCAAAACCATCTCGTCTTGCTTGTAAGGTTCTTCCGCTATTAAAACACCTACATTATCTGCTCCGACAAAACCGGCCTCTATGGGCAGCACATGAATATATGCGGCCGGATTTATTTTTATGCTCAGGTCCCTCGCCTTTATATCCAATGACTTCTGCACAGCAGGGATGAACGGCGAGCGGCCGATATACTCTGGATTAAGCCCGAGGAATATATGGTGCATTGCTGTATTAAAAACAATCGTCATATCGTCTATCACAAAGCCCCCCTCCCTTGCCCTCCCCCTCGAGGGGGAGGGATGGGTGGGGGGGCCGTCTTTTATAATCTCCGAAACTACACGCTCAATGATGTCATTAAGCCCTGAAATAATGGCTTTCTGCATTATTTCAAGTCCATCCGGATTTGACATTGCATAGGTTATCCTTGACATCACGTCCTCACCGTAAGGCACCTGCGGGTTCATGATGGACTCAGTATTCACAACATTCCCGGTGCCGAGGTCTGTCAGGTAACCAACGCAGGTCGTGGTCCCGATGTCCACAGCAAGGCCATAGCTCATCTCCACAAACCCCGGCTCCACTTTGATTATTTCTTGGTCCATCCATACGGTAACCGTTGCTTTCCACCCTCCCGCACGGAGAATGTTCTGCAGGTCGCGAAGGACTATAAAGTCACACGAGAGGCCGGTCAGGCCGTAATCGTCCTGCAGGAATTGAAGCACCCGCTCATAATCACCAACAGTCATATCATGAAGTGTCGGAGGCGTCAGCTCAACATTGTATTTCTTAACAGCCGGGTCCAGTTTGATGGAGAGTTCCTTGGCGGCCTTGCGAACTACCTGCTTGCCGGCGCGTGACCGTTCAGGCACAAATATTTTTATGTCGCCGTGAATCTCAGCCGTGCAGGCTAATCTAATGCCGGGGCCGTCTTCAGGCTTGATGTGTTTCTTCTCGGCCTCAGTGATGGGCGAAAGATGTTTCATCCCTGATTCAATATTATCCTTCTCAAAATAACCTTCTTCTATCCTCACCTTGCATTTACCGCATACCTTCTTGCTTCCGCAGAGACCCTCAATGTCAACACCCAACGCCTGCGCCGCTTCAAGGAGTGTCTTCCCCTCTTCAATCTCACCCCTTCTGCCTGCAGGTTGAAAAATAACCCTATGCTTCTTCATCCAACTTCCTCCAATATAATCACAAATTTCATATTATATGATTTGTACAACTTGAGCGCCTTTAAAATTTTTTCTCCCATAGGGGCATATGTTTATGCACATGCCGCAGTTTGGCTTGCCCTTTAGTTTTACGCTCTTTTTTTTGTGTGAAGCGCAGTTGTCTTTATTTACAAGTTCAACATACGGCTCATATCTGGACCACTCCCTGCCGGTAATCGCATTAGACGGGCAAAAATCCACGCAGAGGGAACAGCCGCCGCACATGCTGAATTCTATCGGGGCTCCGGCGCTCAAGGGCGCATTTGTAAGCACGGTTACAAGCGAAAGTCTCGGCCCATATTCAGGGCTTATAAGAAGGCCGTTCTTTCCGACCCATCCAATGCCCGCTGAGGTTGCAGCCATCTTATGGTCAAAGACATGGTAGAGTTTCGCTATAAATTTATCCTTTATCCTGTCTGAGTCCGGAGGGATGCATAGATATCTATACCCTTTGCTTTTTAAAAACCGAGCTGCTTTTTTATAAAGCATAACCAGGAGGCTGACCGTATTCTCATTAAGTTTCCGGTCAACTCCTATTGATACAGCCCTTGTAAGTCCTGCTATATCCCTGCTTGCATTTTCTTTTATTTCAGTAAAACCGACAATTGCGGCGCCATTGTTTAACAGTTCTCTTTCAATCTCATCATCTATCAATTTTCCCAGCCTCTGCCTCTTCTTTGAGTTTTTTCAGCGAACTTATCATATTGATTGCATCTTTAAGCGCATTAGTTGCGTCCTTTGCGTAACCATCCGCCCCCCATTTCTCAGCAATATCCTGTGAGACAGGAGCCCCGCCTATCATTATTTTTACCTTTGGATTCTTTTTTCTTAAATCGTCAATGACCTTTTTCATGCCTGTCATTGTAGTAGTCATCATGGCTGAAAGACAGACCAGGTCAGAGTCTGTCTTCATCTGCTCCTCAACAAATTTATCCAGAGGCACATCCCTTCCCAGGTCATAGACCTTAAACCCTGCAACATCAAACATCATTTTCACTATGTTCTTTCCTATATCATGGACATCGCCCTCAACAGTTCCTATAACAACCGAGCCCTTTACTCCAAGGTCCAGCTGCTTCACATGGGGTTTTAAAATATCAAGCCCTGCATAAAGGGCGTCGGCGCACATGAGGAGCTCAGGGACAAAATATTCCTGCGACTCAAAAAGCCTGCCGACCTCTTGCATCCCGCTTACAAGTCCGTTAAAAATTGCATCGTTGGCTTCCATGCCTACATCAAGCGCTTCCTGTGCGGCCTCTTTTGCCGTATCCTCGTCATACTGGATAACCGCATTTTTCAGCCTCTCAAGAAGTTCCTTTTTTTTCTCTTCGGTTAACATAAAGTTACCTCCTGTAATTTTTAACTGCTTCCATCATTGCTTTAAAATTTTCCGCCGGTACGGTAGGCCATATATCACAGCCCGGCCATACTGCGCTTACTCCATCATCAATACATTTCTTCATAGCCTCTTTTACAGCCTCGGGGGCGCCTGTGACAAGGACATTGTAAGGGTCAAAATTGCCGAAAAGCAGAGCGTCTTTCCCGAGTTTCTTACGGCTTTCCTGAACATCATTTTTCTGGTCAACGCTTATGGCCCTTGCGCCTGTTTCCAACATGGAAGTAACTATGTCGTTTGTCTTTCCGCATGTATGGATTACGGCGGGAACCTTTAATTTCCCTACTATCTTTTTCAGATACGGGAATATGAGGCTCTTGAACACTCTCGGGCTTAATACATCTGATGTGGCTCCCATTTCCCTTATAGTTATATAGTCAACGCCTGCCTTCTCGTACTCTCCTGCAGCCATGATAATTGCCTCAGACAGCAAATCAAGCAGCTTTCCAACCTTGTCCGGTTTTTTAAAAGACAATTTAAGAAGGTCATTAAGCTCCATAATCTGTCCTGCCAGAGTAAAGGGACCTAACACGTAAGACCCGACAGCCACCTCATTGCCGATATCCTTTTTCATTAACCCTATAGCCTCGCAGACCAGAGGGATTCTTCCCTTATTTATAAAATTATCCGGGATTGCAATGTCCATCTCGTTTTCATTATGGATAACTTTTTCTTTTATTGTAGGATAGAGAAGGTCTTCTGAATGCGCATAAACATTTATCCGGCATCCAAGCGCTTCGGCTTCCACGCAAAGGTCAAAGGGAAGCACCCCGCACTCATAACCGAACAGCTTATAACTTGTGGCTGCGGAGTCCGCCATCTTCTTTGCATCAAGATGCACTGACGCAAATTTGTAACCAAGAGCCTTTAGCCCTTCTGTACTAACATTTCCCATACCGCTGAAACACGGTGTTCTGTCCACTTCTCCGCCTGAAAATAGTTTTAATACCCTTTCCCTTGATGTTATATCACTCACTTATTCGTTCTCCTTTCAATGCTATCCTGATATTTTTCTGTCATTGCGAGTCCCGAGCTGCTCGGGACTCGCAATGACAACTTCTATTATTACTTTATGTTCTCTCATTTTCTTGCCGCTCCTGCCGCAAGCTTCCCCAAAAAACCAGAGAAATATTTTCTAATGGGAAGCCCGGGATTTTCAGATATGGTTTTTGTTTCGTCATATACCAGTGTTGAAAGCAATATATGGGCTGTTGCAACAGCAGGGAATATCCTCGGCGCTGTGACAATCGGGCCATAGAAATTGAAATCGCTCCAAAGCGCTGAAGACATTCCTTGCGCCGCTGCATCCATTGCCTTGAATCCCTCAAGCCCCCATATTTCCTTTGACTCTTTCCACATATGAGTGCCGTTAGAATATGCGCCTCCGCACGGCAGGCCGAGTTTTTCCTTAATCATCTTGTTGGCAAGAAGCGAAAATGATGTCGCCGGCAGATTCATGACAGAGGTATCAACGATTATGGTATCAAAACTGCCGGCTCCCTGCTCAAGAATCCGCTCAAGAGACTTTAGGCGTCCGGCGGGAGACTGGTCTGCATCATCAAAGGCCTGCACAACCACATGCTTTATGCCCAGATCCTTTAATCTGTTCACCTGCCCTTTTATATCTTTATCCCACGGAGTGATGCTGTTGTAAAGGAATTTCCCCTGAAGTCCAAGTCTTGCTACATGCTCTGTTGCCTTGGCCCTTTTCTCGGCAACCCACATATCTATGCCGAAAGGCATGTCCGTTGTCTCAACAAAGAAATCTATATAAATCTCAGCCTCTTCCGGAGTGTTCGCAACCATTGCAACCATTGACGGAATGCCTGTAGAGGCTGAAAGTTCTTCCTGTTTTTTTATCAGCTCCTTTGCCTTTTCCCTGTCAAAACTGCCTTTTCTGTCTCCGAGTATCCTGTCTTTGTTGTGAAACATAGACGCAATCATAAGCGGTGGATTCTCAGCAGGCTGTCCGCCTATCTTAATGCCTGCCAGGTTAAAAATCTTTTGCTCTTTTTCTATCCTGAACATTAATTCCGCCTCTCTTTGAATTCATTATCTAACTTCCCCTGCCCGGCTTAAGGGTTCGGGGGTAGTCCCCGGAAAGGTTTTAAGACGCCCTCCCGGGAACAGGGGAACACAAAGCATCTCTTTAAAATACGCCGTGATCAAACTTTGGCTGCGGCAGGTACTCCCACTTCTCGCCTTTTCTGTATTTGCCTGCGATGTCAATACATTTAAGCGCATATTCAAACGCATAAGGGATGCCCGGGCCGCCCGGCACAAAACCTGCAAGTATCATCCCCACTGCAGCCGCCTCAAATATCTCGCCGTCAGTAGCGCCTGCATTGATGGCAGGGATTACATGTATAATGCATCTCGGCGAACAATATCCAACGCCGCCTGACATAAACATCAATTCCTTAATCTTGCGCGAAAGAGCTCCGTCACCAAAGATGCTTGCATAAAAATCAGCAAAGGTCCTTCCGGGTTCCGGTGTTACAGTGTTGATTATCTGGAACATCCTCGGGACAAAGCCGCACTGCTTTTTCATATACTCATTTACTTCCTCTACCGTCATCTTCTTTTCAGCCATTTTTTTCTCCTCTTTTGGGCCCTGAACATCTGTAAGGCCAAATATTGTTTTGAGCTGTTCAAATATCCCCATAATGCTTCCCCCTTACTCTTAAGCTGTTATGCCTGTCCCCTCCTTTCTTTAAAATTTCCACTCTCTTGCTGTCTGCATAAACTTGCGTATGTTGTCATACGGCACAGTTGGCGGTATATCACACCCCGGCATGAGCACAAAACCCCCATCAGCGCCTGCTGTCTGAATTACATGCCTGCACGCACTCTCTACTTCCTGAACGCTTCCCTGAAGCATAATCTTTACAGGGTCTATATTCCCGGCAAAGCACATCTTGCCGTGGAGAATCTCTTTTGCCTTTGTCATGTCGGTCTTGTGGTCAAGGCTTATGCAGCTTGCGCCCGTAGCAGGAAATAAATCCAGCCGGTCCGTAGTATTGCCGCAGATATGTACAAGCGTATGCACATTCTTTGATTTTGCCCAGTCAGTAAATTTTTTGAGATACGGAACGGCAAACTTCTCAAATTGTTTCTTGGATATTAAATCTCCGGATGCTGTTGGGTCTGCAAGGCTTATCACATCAAGAGTCCCGTCGCTTACAAGCGGTTCATAGAGCCGGATTAAAAGGTCTGTTGCAAAATCAACAACCTTCTCCACAAAGGCAGGTTTTTTGAAGGTTGCCTTCATCATCGCCTCCTCTCCGACCAGCCTCGCTCCGAGAGTAAAAGGCCCCCAGGCGGTCATTGTCATAACATACTCGCCGCCTATTTTATCTTTAGTCATTTTAAGCGCCTTTTTAACAACAGAAATAACCTCGTTTTTCTCTATGCCTGAAATATCAAGTTTATTGAGGTCTTCCTCTGCGGCAATGAGGTGGGCTTCCAAGTCCGGAGCGCCCATTTCCCTGAACTTTATTTTTCCCCCCAGCGCTGAGGCGTGAAAATTGTTATAACCTGAACCTGCATATACGATATCGCACAGTAATTTCTCCGACATGCTGACCAGCATATCCGCCATCTTCACGGAGTCCGTAGAAAGCTCCTGAAATGTGCTCCCGTATGTTTTAATGCTCCACATGCCTGCGCCGAAGAGTGTTGCCGGAACCCTCTCGGTCTTGCCCCCCTCAAACGCTCTTAAAATTATTTCTCTGGGCTTCATTGTTCCCCCTTCTTAAATTAATATTTTGAAACCGCCATATTTTCAATTTCATGGATTGCGTGTTTAAAATCTTCAAGGTTAATCGGCTCTTTTACAGATAAGACATCCGCAGAATAAGGCGCTTCTCCTATAATCACCACCGGCATATCAGGCCGGGCGCTCTTTACTATGCTTACCGCATTATCCAGAGAAAGGCCGAAAGGCTCTGAATCCATTATCAATGCCTTATAGGCGCTCTTCAATACTCTCTGAACTGCGTCAGCAGGATAGTCTGCAATCTCTATCTCATATCCCGCATCCCTGAGCATACCGTAGAGTCCCTTTAACAGCATTTGGTTATGACAGCATAAAAGGATTTTCTTCATGACAAGAGTATTAAAAGCAATTTTAATGCCATTAAGAAAATAAAGGGTTTTCAGGCAGACAGGCGTTCAAATGCTGACTTTCAGTAGAAAATTGCCTCACAATGATGGGGTAAAATGCCACAGCCCATATATTTGATTCAAGCAAAAAGCTGTAATGGTTTTCTCTCTTTCTCTTTACGCCAAAATGTGCTATATTCCTTTCATGAAAGCAGAAAAGACCAACGTGGGATAAGCATTAGTTAGGCGGCAATAATAATTAACGGGCTTAAAGACCAAGACCGCCCCATTTTAAAATTTGACTTTTTTCGTTATAAAAAACTTTCTGCGACGGTTTCATTTTTTTCAAATAAACTCAGTTTAAAAGTGTTATATTAGAACAATGAAAATCAGTAACTATTTGCAAAGGTTACGGCCATGACTAAGCCATCTTTATATGGAATAACGCATTCAAACCGTGATTTCTCGGATTCTTATTATTGGGGTAAAAATCAGTTCAACTCGTCTTTCCCCGTTGCCCTGACCTGTTTCATGAGAGATTCCGGCATTAATCCCGTATATTTAAGACTCAATCGCGACCGGAAAATATTTCATGAAGAAATTGCAGTTAGCGCACTATTTAACACGAAGTTGTCAAATGACAAGCTCTATTTTTCTTTTGAATCCCGTTTTGAACCATTCAAGCAATTTGTTCATGACGAATTAGAAATAATTGATTTAGTTGTAATGAATGCCGAAACTAATGACTTTTTACAGTCTCTCGAAATCAAGCTAACAACTTTACCTGATGATACGACGGAAGGTCTTCCTGAGGATGAATATGGCTGTGAACTTGTTATCCGCTCTGCAACCATGCGATACATGGCTCTTTCGATGGCGCAATCACTTCAGAAAAAAACAAAAGAAATAAGAGAAATTTTTGAGCCAGCGTGTTTGAAAGTTCGAGGATGGGATAACGCTGATGAGATTAGGAACAAACTGCCCGCAATTCTTGAGGCGCTTGAAGCGTTTATCTCAAAATATAGGCGATATGAGAAACCGTTCTTGATGCAGCCTGTTTGGAAAACTATTGGTAAGTCCTCTGTTTTGGCGGACAACTGTTTGGACGTCTTTATTTGGAGCGATTTTGCTTTAACACGGCTGTTTATGGATTCTGCCTTAGAGAATGATTCAGCAAGAATCAGCCGTCAGCAAAGAGCGGCAGTTCGCCTTGCAAGGTTTCTCTTCGAGGTTTCAAGAGCGGGGAAAGTATATCAAGAACCTATTTACGACGGTATGAGTCTTGGCAATCAAACAGACAAAGAGTTTGCCATCTCCGGCAATAAAACTCATTCATACATGAAATGCGCAAGATTAACAAGGCCAATTATCCATAAAAATCAAATAAAGAAAATAATACTTGGCGGCGGACAAAAGTATTTGAGTCCGGAGAGACGCTTTGACGCTATTATTTATTTTTCTACAGATTTGTTTGCAAGTAGGAAACGTTTATGCGCTTAACAACAATAGATTTATTTTCGGGCGGCGGCGGCCTTTCATTAGGTTTTACTAACGCAGGTTTTGACCTTGTGGCGGCATTTGACAATTGGCTTCCGGCCATCATGTTCTATAAGCGCAATTTGAAACATCCTATTTACGACATTAATCTGTCAAGCAAAGAGGCCATTGAAAGTATTCGTCAATTTGATGCCAATATTATTATCGGCGGCCCGCCATGTCAGGATTTTTCTTCTGCCGGTAAAAGGGATGAAAATTTGGGCAGGGCCGACCTTACTATTGCTTTTGCAAGTATAATTAAGAACATCCTTCCTTCTTTTTTTGTAATGGAAAATGTTGATAGAGCTTTAAAAAGCAAAACATTTTCAAAGGCAAAGAACATTTTCAAAAAAGCTGGTTATGGCTTAAGCATTAGAATTCTGGACGCAAGTTTTTGCGGCGTGCCTCAACTAAGAAAACGCCTCTTCGTTATTGGTCAGCTTGATGGTCCCGACGGCTTTTTAGATTCATTGCTTGATAACAAGTTATCATCCAAGCCGATGACATTAAGAGATTATTTTGGCGGCAGTTTAGGTATAGAGCATTATTACAGGCATCCTAGAAGTTATAAAAGGCGCGGCATTTTTAGCATTGATGAACCAAGTCCTACTGTTCGCGGCGTCAATCGTCCGATTCCTGGCGGCTACCATGGTCATGCCGGAGACTCTTCGCCGATTACAGAGAAAATCCGTCCATTAACAACTAAAGAGCGCAGCATTATACAAACTTTTCCAGTATCTTTTATTCTCGACGGCAATAAAACTGATGTTGAGCAAATTATCGGCAATGCTGTGCCGGTAAAGTTGGCTGAATTTGTTGCTCTTCGGTTGAAGGACTATTTTTTACAACAGGGTCTTATTGCAGAGAACGACTTCAGAGATAGAGTTATTACTTTTCCAGCGTTGCCTAAGAACAAAAGAAGAATAGCTATTTTAAATGAGTTGCGCAAGCAGCGACAATACGCTCAGAATAGTGGATGATAGACTGTTTTTCTGCCTTGACGCGTTCACAGGTGATGAGCGCAGTGCGTTCAAAGGGGAATAAATCGACAGAACTTTCCCTCATTAATATTTTTCGTAATAATTCCATCAAAGGTTGGCGCAGAAATTACAAATTATTGGGGAGCCCAGATTTTGTGTTTCCCATAAAACGCATTGTTATTTTTGCTGATGGTTGTTTTTGGCACGGTCATAACTGTCGTAATACTAAACCCAAACAGCATGCTGATTATTGGGAAAAGAAAATACTGCGAAATAAGTCGCGAGACAAATTTAACACAAAAGCTTTAAAACAGGCGGGATGGCATGTGATTAGAATTTGGGAATGTGAAATCAAGAAGAATAAATTGCCTAAAAAATTAAAGACATTATTTTCGGAAAAATAATTCTATCGCATCATATGGAAAGAAAATAATTAGCTCCACATCCCGGATTTTAATTGATGTTACGTCCCCAATCCCTCAATTATCTCGCTCACGGGCTCCGGCTTGTTCATGGTATAGAAATGCAGATGAAAGAAGTTCAGCTTATCCCGTACTTCTTGAGCTTGAGGTAAAGGGTCTTCCTGTCAATGCCCAGCATCTGGCTTGCCTTTGACTGGTTGCCGTTTGCGTCCTTAAGAACCCTGAGAATATATTCTTTCTCCATATCCTCCAGCGACTGTGTGGAACCTTTTTCAGTTGCAGCATACGCGGCAGGGATTGAGAGGTCTTCATGTCGTATCTTGTTTGAATCGCAAACAATTACAGCCCTTTCTATCACATTTTCAAGCTCTCTCACATTGCCCGGCCATTGATAGTTGTGCAGCATCCCGACAGCTTCCGGATTGAACGAAGTGATATCCTTTGAGAGTTTACGGCTGTATTTCTTAAGGAAGTAATCTGCAAGCTCGGGGATGTCCTCTTTTCTCTCGCGAAGCGGCGGAATTGTTATGTTTATCACATTAAGCCTGTAGTACAGGTCTTCCCTGAACCTTCCTGCTTTGATAAGGTCTTCCAGTTCTTTGTTGGTTGCGGCAATAACCCTCACATCTACATTGAGCATCTTATTGCCTCCTACCCTTCTGAACTCGCCTGAATCAAGAAATCTGAGGAGCTTTGCCTGGAGAGTCAGCGGCATCTCTGCTATCTCATCAAGAAAAAGAGTGCCTTTGTCTGCAACCTCGACCAGGCCGTATTTTGTCTGGAACGCATCGGTAAAAGCGCCTTTTTCATGTCCGAATATCTCCGACTCTATGAGGTTCTCTGAAAGATTAGCGCAGTTAAGGGCAATTACCGGGGCGTTGTTCCTCCTGCTGTAATGCCAGATTGTGTTTGCGACAAGTTCCTTCCCGGTGCCGCTCTCTCCCTGAATAAAGACAGGAGAATCGGCCGGAGCAATCTTCTTTATGAGAGCAAGTATATCCTTAAGCTGTCTGCTCTTGCATACAAATTCGAAAGGGGATTCTTTCCTTGCGAGTTCCTGTTCAAGAAGCTGATTCTTAATCTTGAGTTGACCAAACTCATACGCCCTGTTTATAAGGATTATAAGCTCATCAAGCTTATACGGCTTTGTAAGGTAATCATAAGCCCCGTTTTTCATTGCCTCAACTGCTGTCTCTATGGTAGCTCCGCCTGTGAGAACTATTATCGCAGGAGAAGAAGGGTCTTTTTTTATTTTCTTCATAAATGTAATTCCGTCCATTCCGGGCATCAGAATATCAAGGAGGATAACATCAAAAGGATTGTCTTTTAACAGGCGAAGGGCTTCCTCTCCGTCAGGAGCCGCATCGGCATGAAACCCCTTCCTGACGAGTTCTTTTTTAAGTAGCCTCCTTAAAGGCTCTTCATCATCAACTACAAGTATGCGTATCATTCTTTAATCTTTGCCGCCAATTTTATAATGAACGTGGTCCCCCGGCCCTCTTTGCTTTCAACATCTATGCTGCCCCCATGCTCCTCCACAATCTTATGGCTGATTGAAAGCCCCAGCCCTGTGCCTTCCCCAATAGGCTTTGTCGTAAAAAACGGGTCAAATATCTTTGCAAGGCTCTGTGCTGAAACCCCTTTGCCTGTATCTCTTATAGAGACCCTGATTCTGCCGCTGTTTGCGGCAAATCTCTTTTCGTTAGCGTCGTTATCCTTTTCCGTGCTGATAAATATACTCCCGCCCTCAGGCGTAAAGTAAATGGAATTAATAATTATATTGATAAAAAGCTGCCTCAGGCTGCCCGGGTTGCCGTATATCTTAGGCAAATCCCTTTTTAACTCAAGCTCAAGGTGGTGCTTAAGCCGCGCAGCTTTATGATTCACAAGGAGTATAACCTCCTTTATGATTTCATTGATGTCAAGCTCTCTGAATGTAGTTCCTTGCGGCCTTGCAAATTCAAGGAGGCTCTGCAATATCTCCTTGCACCTGAAAATCTCATTATGTATTGTCTGAAGGTATTCGGGGAAATCTTCAAACTCGCTAACAGCAAGCAGTGAACCGTCCTTAGCCCTGTCAAGAAGCGCCTCTGAATAACCTGCTATAATTCCCAGAGGGTTATTAATCTCATGGGCTATCCCTGCAGTCAGTGTCCCGAGAGACGCCAGTTTGTCCGACCGTATAAGATGCTGTTCAAGAAGTTTCTGAGAGGTGACATCCTTCAGATAATGGACTATGGCATATAAATTGCCGTCTTCATCAATTAATGGATACGCCCAGAAATGGAATATGCTTCCGCCTGCGCCTTTCAGCTCTTTAAATGAAGTCCTCTTTGTAAAGACGGTATCGGAACACAAACATTTAAGGGCATTTATTCCAACCTTCTCCAGAACTTCCAAACAGCACTGCCCCTTTATCTCCTCTGATGAAAAGGCTGTTTTTGTCAAAAGGGTTCGGTTCGCCCGTATGACCCGCTGATTTTTGTCCTCAATCCAGACCATATCTGTGATAGCGTCAAATGTTTTTTCCCACTCCCTTTTTTCCTTTGTTATCTCTTCAAAAAGAAGGGCATTCTCAAGCGCTATTGAGATATGCTTTGCCACAGGGAGCAGGACATCAAGATTCTTTTCTGAATATTTTGCCTTTTCTGTGCTGTCAAGATTAAAGACGCCGAGCATCCTATCTTTAAAAAGCGGTATGCTTATAGTTGACCTTATCCCCTCATCATACAATTTCTTATCGTGAGGGAAAACGGTACGTGCCTCAAGGTCGCAGTTTATCCACGGCTTGTTGTTCTTCACAACCCATCCCGCGCTTGTCCCCTCTATCGGCGCCCTGACTCCCCTCTTCAGGTTGGTATCCAGTTCGGTATCCAGGGCGAATATCAGGAGATTATGGTCCTTCTCATCATAAAGTAAAAGGCTTGCCCTGTCGTAGTGGAGCAGCTTTTTTATCTCAGACGCCATTATCCTGAATATGGTGCCTATGCTCAGACTGGAATTGATAATCCAGCTTAACTCATTTATAAGCTCTGAATGTTTCCGGGCGGATAAGTCCTGAATTACAACGACTCTGTGATTCCCCTCGTATGAGGAGATAACAGATACCTTTGCAAAAAAAGATTCGCCATCTTTCCTCCTGCACAGAGATTCAAAATGGATATCACCGCCTGCGCCTCCTCTTAAGTATTCAGAATCAAACGGCATAGAATTAAATATTTTGCCGGTTATTAGGTTGACGCCTATAAATTCTTCAATGCAATAATGGAATAAATTAACGGCTGTAGAGTTGACAGATGCGATGTCTCCGTTGTTGTCTATAATAAAGGCAGGCATGAAAAGGCAGTCAAATGCCTTGAGCAAAAAATTGGCTTTATCCTTTCTATCCTTTAACAATAGGTCCATGCTTTATAATATCATAATGCCGGATGCGAAAAAATTGTAGTTAATTTTCTGAAATCTTTCGTATAATTTAACCAATAATGCAGGCTTTGAATTAAAATCCATGTCAGGTAAACTTTATGTCATAGGCGTAGGACCCGGGGATCCCGAACTGCTGACACTAAAGGCAGAGCGGATTCTCAGGGAAGTTCCCTGCATCTGCGTCCCCAAAGGAAGAGAGGAAGGGAACAGCCTTGCCCTGTCTATCGTACAAAAGGCATTGAGCCTTGAGGGGAAAGAGATAATAGAAGCGCACTTTCCTATGAGAAAGACAAAAAGCGTTCAGCGTTCAAAAGATAGTGAGCTTGACAACAAATGGGCTGAGACAGCAGAAACTATCCTGAGCAGGCTTCATGAAGGCCTTGACGCAGCATTTATCACATTAGGAGACCCTGCTATATACAGCACATTTTTTTATTTATACGACAGGCTGCTTGAATCAAATCCTGAATTGGAGATAGAGATAATTCCGGGTGTTTCCTCCATAAATGCCTCTGCCGCAAAGGCGAAAATATCTCTGGGGCTTGCTGATGAAAGTATCGCAATTCTTCCTGCGAATTATATGGGCGAACTTGAAGATGCAATAAAACGATTTGATACCGTCGTGCTTATGAAGGTTAATAAAGTATTTGAACAAATCATGCAGACTCTCGCTGAAATGAATTTAATGGACAGTGCAATATATATATCAAGGGCAGGCATGGAGGATGAGAAGATATTTAAAAATATCAGGGACGCAAAGAAAGAAGACCTTAATTATTTCTCTATGATAATAGTTAAAAAGGAGAGGTAATGAGCAAGGCTTATTTCATAGGAGCGGGGCCGGGAGACCCTGAACTGCTCACAGTTAAAGGCAGAAGACTGCTTGACAGCGCTGATGTTGTTATTTACGCGGGAAGCCTTGTGAACCCTGAAATTCTTAAAGGCATTAATGCCGAGGTTTACAATTCAGCGTCAATGACGCTTGATGAAATAACCGGGATTATTCTAAAGTCTGTTGAATCAGGCAAAAAGGTAGCGCGGCTTCATACAGGCGACACATCGTTTTACAGCGCAATATCAGAGCAGATAGAAAAGCTCCGGGAGTTAAACATTGAATACGAAGTTATCCCCGGCGTTTCATCCGCAATGGCGGGAGCTGCAATACTCGGACAGGAACTCACAATACCCGAAACAAGCCAGACTGTTATTTTCACACGCCTTGAAGGGAAGACGCCTGTGCCGGAAACTGAAAAACTCAGCAAGCTTGCAAAACATAAAGCTACAATGGTTATATTTTTAAGCGCTGGAATGATAGAGAAAGTTAAGGGCGAACTTTTGCAGGGTTATTCCGAAAACACACCTGTTGTAATCATTGAAAAGGCTACTTGGAAGGAACAGAAAGTCGTAAGAGGACAGTTAAAAGACATTGTTAATCTTGTCAAAGATTCAGGCATCAAGAAGACCGCATTGATATATGTCGGAGAATCTCTCAGGGCGTCATCAGAATCTCTCGGCAAAGAATCAAAACTGTATCATAAGGATTTCAAGCATGGGTATAGAAAATAAGGCAGCCATTCTCTACATCACAGACAACGGCTTTGCCCTTGCCAGAAAACTAAACAGCCTTTATCCTTATGCAAAGGTCTTTAAGTTTAAACCTGATACTCTCTCCAAATTCTGGGGCAAGCGCAAGAATTTCATCTTCATCATGGCGTCAGGCATTGTTGTTCGGACTATTGCGCCTCTGCTAAAGGATAAGCGGACAGACCCTGCTGTTGTTGTGCTTGATGAAAAAGGAAAATTTTCCGTCAGCCTTTTGAGCGGGCACCTCGGCGGCGCAAATAAAATTGCAAAAGAGATTGCTGATTTTTTGAATTCCAAGAGGGGGCTCGTGGGGGAGACGAAGTCTCACCCACGCACGGAGGCAGTGATTACTACTGCATCAGATATAAATGGTCTTCCTGCAATAGATTTGTGGGCAAAAGAAAATGACTTAGTTATAGAGAAGTGGGAAACCGTTTCTAAGATATCAACAAGGTTTTTAAACAGCGGCGAACTGAAAGTTTATTCGGAAGTTGAGATAAAAATGCCTGAGGGGTTTTTGAGAACAGATAAGCCAAGTTCCGCTGATGTGCTGGTTACAAACAAAAAAGGCCGATTCACCGATTCACCGATTCACCGATTCACCGGGCTTTACCTCCGTCCCCGAAATCTCATTATAGGCGTCGGTTGCAATAAAGGAACATCTGCAAATGAGATAGAAAATAGCGTTAAGACTGTTCTGGATGAAAACAATTTGTCATTTCTCTCCATTCATTCAATCGCCGCAATTGACATAAAAGCTAATGAGCCGGGTTTAATTACATTTGCCCAAAAATACAATCTTGGGATTAAGACATTCAGCGCTAATGAACTCAATACGCTTATCAGCCGTCAGCCGTCAGCTATCAGCTTTTCAAAGGCGGCATTCAAGGCCACAGGCGCTTATGCAGTTGCAGAGCCTTCCGCTCTCCTCGCTTCAGGCGCAGACAAATTGCTTGTGCGAAAACAAAAGATTGGGAATGTGACAGTGGCGATTGCAGAATGCGGATTGCGGAATGATATAAATGCAACTAACGCCCCCTCTCATCCCCCTCTTAAGCTAAGAGGGGGAAGGGGGAGTTATGAATGTGGAAAAATCCGAAATCCGAAATCCGAAATTACCCCTAAGCTTTATATCGTTGGAACTGGCCCGGGAAGCATTGTGCATATTACGCCTTATGCACAAAATGCAATAAGAAACTCCGATGTAATAGTCGGATACGGCACATACATTGAGTTGATAAAGGAATTAATAAAAGACAAGGCCATTGTTTCTACGGGAATGACGCAGGAGATAGATAGATGCAAAAAGGCTGTTGAGCTTGCGATATCAGGCAGAACTGTTTCCATAATCAGCGGAGGCGACCCCGGAATATACGCCATGGCGGGGCTGGTGTTTGAGATGCTTAAAAATGAAACGGAGAAACAGAGAAGTGGAGAAATGGAGACAAAAGAACAGCATAGAACAGAAACTTCACCGATTCACCGATTCACCGATTCACCGATTCAAGTTGAAGTCATTCCCGGCGTCTCTGCCCTGAATGCCTGCGCCGCAAGGCTTGGAGCGCCGCTTATGCATGACTTCGCTTCAATCAGTTTGTCGGACAGGCTTACACCGTGGGAGGTGATAGAAAAAAGACTTGATGCAGCAGCTAAGTCTGATTTTGTAATAATACTTTACAACCCAAAGAGCAAAGGAAGGGCCGAGCATATCAATAAGGCAAGAGAGATAATCTTAAAATACAGAAAACCTGAAACGCCCGTCGGCATAGTAAAGGGCGCAATGAGAGAGGATGAAAAGATAGTCATAGCTGATTTAAAAAATATGCTTGAGCATGAGATTGATATGCAGACAACCGTGATAATAGGCAATTCGCAGACATTTGTGTGGAACAACAGAATGATAACGCCGAGAGGATATGAAAAAAAATTCAAAAAATAAAATTCAAAATTCAAAATTAATCCAATCCCCAATCCCCAACCCCCAATCCCCAAAAGCCGCCTTTCTCCGGGATGAATCTTTTTTGTGGGGGCTCATGGCTTATAAGGCGTTGAAAGCAAACGGCCTGCCTTTTGAACTCATCCGCGCGGAAGACATAAAGAAAGGACGCCTTAAAAATTATGCGATGCTCTTTGTGCCCGGAGGCTGGGCGTCAAACAAGATAAAGGCGCTCGGCGGCAAAGGCCTCAGCGAAATAAAAAAGTTTGTCCGCAGCGGCGGGAACTATCTCGGATTCTGCGGAGGCGCAGGTCTTGCAACGCTTGACGGCATAGGGCTTTTGAATGTCAAAAGAAAGCCGACAAAGGAAAGGGTCCCCAGCTTCAGCGGAAGAATTCATCTCAACATCAATAAACATCCCATATTCACCCATTCACCCATTCACCCATTCACCCATTCACCTGTTTTTCACGCCTGGTGGCCCTCTCAGTTTTATACCCCCCCTGCTCCCCCCCTTAGTAAGGGGGGGTATAGGGGGGGTATAAAAAAACTCGCCACTTACGGCGATGCAATGCCTGACTCTTTCAGCTCTGATTTGAATGTCGGTGATGTGGAAACAAACAACAACTGGACAGAGCTTGAAGAGATTTATGGCATTAATCTCAACCCAAAGAGATTGAAGGATGAGCCTGCTGTAATAGAGGGGGGTTTCGGCAAAGGCAGGGTAATATTGTCACTTATTCATTTTGACACACCGGATGATGCAAACGGGGCGATGGTTTTGAGGAATTTATGGGAATACCTTGTCCCTAATGCGGAATGCGGAATGCGGAATGCGGAAAACGCCCCCTCTTATCCCCCTCTTAAAATAAGAGGGGGAAGGGGGAGTTATGAAACAAGAGAGCTTGAATGGGCGGTTGAAGATTTGATAGACCTCGGCCTGCGTAATTTTCTCTGGTTCTGGAGGAATCCGATGCTATTGCAGTGGCGCAGGGGAGTCAGAGGGCTTGAATACTGCACGCTGTATGTAATGATAAAGGAGCTTGTGAAAATACTGAAGATGCACGATGCAGGATACATGATTCAGGATATAGAAAAAGACCTGAAAAAAATCAAGGGGATGCTCCTTCCTTTTACAGAAAAAGCAAAACAGCTTTTGATTCTGGAAAGACATGCTCTGCAGAATGGGCATATAACCCCCCTTAGCCCCCCCTTATTAAGGGGGGGATGGGGGGGGTATGACCCTGCAATACAAAAAATCAGGATAGAGCTTTTCGGAGACTCCAAAAGCCACGGGGGGCTGTTCAAGGAACTGATAGATGAAGTTGATAAACTTCTGTTCTCTTTAATTCATTCCTAAGTCCTAACATCTAAGTCCTAAACAAATACAAAGGACCAAAATTCAAAACAGTTTTGAACATTTGAGTTTAATTGTATTTTCCGGGTTCATAGGGATTCCAGAGATGGCATGAAACAAGCCTGCCTTTTGCTTCTTTCAGCTCGGGCGCTATCTTATCGCAAGGGTTGAATCTCTTCGGACATCTCGGATGAAACGGGCAGCCTGCAGGGATACGTATAGGGCTTGGGATTTCACCCGTATCTTTCGGTGAATCGGTGAATCGGTGAATCGCCTGAGGCGAAGGTGAATGGCTGATTTTCGGAGCGGAAGCAAGGAGCAGTTCCGTATATGGATGCAAAGGCTCTTTAAAAAGGTCTTCTGTTTTTGCATATTCAACTATTTTGCCGAGATACATTACACCTACGGTATCGCTGAAATAATTGACAATCTTAAGGTCATGGCTTATAAACAGAAAGGTTATCTTTGTCTCTTCCCTTAGTTTCTGGAGCAGGTTGAGTATCTGCGCCTGTATTGAAACATCAAGCGCTGAAAGCGGCTCATCTGCGACTATAAGTTTCGGATTCACTGCAAGCGCCCGTGCAATGCATATCCTCTGTCTCTGGCCGCCGCTGAACTCGTGAGGATAGCGGTTCATAATGTCTGTTCCGAGACCGACCTTCTTTATGAGTTCAGCGCTCGCATCTCTCAAGTCTTTCCTCTTAACAATGCTATGTATCTTCAGCGGCTCTGAAATAGTATCAAAAACAGTCCTCCTTGGATTAAGCGATGCAAAGGGGTCCTGAAATATTATCTGCACAGATTTTCTGAAGGCCTTCAATGAATCGCCTTTAAGTGTGAATATATCCCTGCCCTCAAAAAGAACTTCTCCTGCCGTAGGCTTCATAAGCCTCAGAATAAGGCGCGCAGCGGTTGATTTGCCGCAGCCGCTTTCTCCGACAAGCGCAAGGACCTTATCCTTCTCCATTGAAAAATCAATGCCGTCCACAGCCTTAAGCCACAGCGATTCGCTCCCGAGCCGCTCGGGACTCTTTTTCACAGGGAAATATTTTTTTAAGGCCCTTACGCTCAGTAGTTCCATATAATCTCTTCTGCTCTTATGCATCTTGCAAGATGCTCAGTTTCTTTTCCTGCTGATATTTGTCTGAGGCCGGGCTCTTTTTCTTTACATGCGGGAATAACAAACCTGCACCTGTCGGAGAACTTGCAGCCGTCCGGAAGCCTGTCAGGACGCGGAACAGTCCCGGGTATCGGATTAAGAGGCTTGCCTTTTTCCTTTGGCAGTGAATCAAGAAGCCCCATTGTATATGGATGTCTTGGATTACCAAACAACTCATTTACATCAGCGAGTTCCACAAGCCTTCCCGCATACATTATCGCAACCCTCCCGGCGTTCTCTGAGATAATGCCGAGGTCATGCGTTATCAGAAGCACAGACATCTTTCTTTCCTGCCGAAGCCCCTGAAGAAGTTCAAGTATCTGCGCCTGTATGGTCACATCAAGCGCTGTTGTGGGCTCGTCGGCTATGAGCAGAGCTGGATTGCAGGCTATTGCCATTGCTATCATCACCCTCTGCCTCATGCCTCCCGACATCTGGTGCGGATATTCTTTTACCCTTATCTCAGGCGATGGTATTTTTACATCACGGAGCAGCTCTACTGCCCTGTCGGAAGCCTCTTTTTTTGAAAGGCCGAGATGCGTTGTCATAACCTCGGCTATCTGATACCCGATAGTCAAAACCGGATTAAGCGACGTCATGGGTTCCTGAAATATCATTGCCAGTTCTTTTCCGCGCAGGCGGCGCATGGGTTCTCTGTTAAGTTTGAGGAGGTCTGTGCCTTTGAAGTTTATTACGCCTTCAGCATAAGCGTTTGGCGGAAGTATGCCCATCACAGCAAGAGCCGTAAGGCTTTTGCCGCAGCCGCTCTCGCCGACAAGCCCGAATACCTCGGATTCGTTGATATTAAAAGACAGGCCGCTGACTACTTTTATCGGCTTTGTTGAAGTCCTGAATAAGATGTCCAGGGAGTTTATTCCGAGCAGGGACACTGCTGTTTACTTCGCCTCTGGCGAATCCTTTTTCTTTAGGAGTTGGATGTAAGTCTTTGCTTCTTTCAGGTCTGGGTTTTGTTTCAGAGCGGCTTCCCATTCTTCAAAGGCAAGCGCTGTAAGCCCTTTTGTATAATATGTCAGCCCGAGTTGAACCCAGGCCTGCCCGTAAGCGGGATTTATTTCCTTGGCTGTTTTAAAATGGGTTATGGCCTCTTCGTGCCTGCCTTTGCTCCTCAATGCCATGCCGATTTTTGTGTGCCCGTCAGCCAGCATGGGATGAAGTTTAAGCGCCTTACTGTATTCCTCTATGGCGTCATCAAAAAGCCCGAGGTCAAAATAAAGATTGCCAAGTTTATAGTGCTCATTTGCCAGCTTGCCTGCAGCGAAGGGGTCAATAGAGGCGGGGGTAGGATGCGCTATCTGCGCAGCCTTTGAGAATATCTCCTGCGCCTGCTTAAATTCACCCAGGTCATTATATGCGATAGCGAGATTAAGAGACGCCTGTGTGTATCTCGGATTAATCTCAAGCGCCCTTTCAAAATATTCCGCAGCCTCTTTGGTATTGCCCTTTAGATGGTTAATAATGCCGAGTTTGTTCAATACGTCTGCATACTTAGGATTTACGGCGATAACATCTTTTAAGACAGGCTCCGCTTCGGAGTATTTGCCCTCTTCAAATAACTTTGTGCCAAGGTCATGCAGCTCATGCAGACGAGATTCCATGATTATTTAATATATGGATTCAAAGAGCCTTTGTCAACTTTTTATATAACCACATCAATTATCACCGGTTTCTTATCAGGTGGAATATCGCCGACCTGAAGGCCTGAAATAAAAATTTCCTCTGCTTCATTTATGTGTGTCTCGTCATTGTAATGAAACATTGCAACAGGCTCATCCGGAGTTATGTAATCCCCTGTTTTCTTATTTAAAACTATGCCTGCGGAATGGTCAATCCTGTCTCCGGCCTGCTGTCTGCCTGCGCCCAGAAGCATAGACGCAATGCCTGCTTTTTCAGCGTCCATCTCCTGTATATAGCCCTTAGCGGGAATCCTTATCTCTTTTACTCTTGCTGCGGATGGAATCATATCAGGCTTAAAAGCAACCCCGGGGTCGCCGTATTGGGCGTCAACAAATTCAACAAATTTTTTAAAAGCGCCGCCATTCTCAATGAAGTCTATAAGTTTTAGTTTATATGCCATCAGCATACGCTCTGAGAGCCGGGGCGCCTCTGCCTCTTCTGTAACGCAGCCGGCTATATAAACCATCCAGGCCCCGAGCGTAAGAACCACCTCTTTTAAATCATCCGGCATCTTTCCTCTTAATGCCGAGATGCATTCCTTAATCTCAAGCCCGTTTCCGATGGTCTTTCCAAGCGGCTGATTCATGCCCGTAAGAACCGCTATTGTCTTTACTCCCATCGCATTGCCTATGTGGACCATGGTACTTGCAAGTTTTCCTGCATCACGGATATTTTTCATAAATGCGCCCTTGCCGACTTTGACGTCCAGCACAAGCCCGCCAAGGCCTTCTGCAAGCTTCTTTGACATGATGCTTGCCGCAATCAGCGGGATTGACTCCACCGTAGCAGTAACATCTCTCAGGCTATAAAGTTTTTTATCAGCCGGCGCAATTTCATCCGTCTGGCTTATTATGGAAAAACCAAGGCCCTTAACATTATCTTTAAATTCTTTTATTGAGAGGTCTGTCCTGAGCCCGGGAATAGACTCAAGCTTGTCAATGGTCCCTCCTGTGTGTCCGAGCCCTCTGCCTGCTATCATCGGGACTTTTACGTTCATCGCAGCGATGAGAGGAGCAAGTATTATGCTTGTCTTATCGCCAACTCCGCCTGTTGAGTGTTTATCAACCTTGGGGGTTGAGATATCGGAAAAATCCAGCCTGCTGCCTGAAGCAAGCATCAGTTCGGTTAAAGCAATTGTCTCGGCGTCTGTCATGCCCCTGAAATAAACAGCCATTAAAAAAGAAGACATCTGATAATCGGGGATTTTATTGGAGAGGTATGCGCTGATTAGGAACGAGAGCTCTTCCCTTGAAAGTTCTGCTCCGTCGCGTTTTTTCTTTATGATGTCGTATGCGCGCATAAAAATAGTCATTTATTATACAACAGTTCTTTACCCCGCCCATCCTCCCCTTACAAAGGGGAGGAGCAAGGAGGGGTTTTAGTATTAGAAGCTGAGTGTGATTCCGTGTCTTACTGCGTAAGTGTAGGCCTTACTTGCGAAAAAATATCTGCAATATAGCTATTAACGCGCCTATCTGCCCTGCCCAGAAAATAAACATCCACTTAATGATGTCAGCTTTCATTTTCTGCATATCCGTTTTAACCTGTTCAATTTCAATTTTAAGCAGGCTTATGTCTTCCTTAGTAGCCAGGACGTCTTTTTTTTCTTCAAACTTTTTTTCAACTTTAGCTTCAACATACTCAACCCCCCTATGTCCCCCCTTATCAAGGGGGGAAGTAAGGGGGGTTGTCTTGGCTTCTTTGTCGCCAATCTTTTCTTTTAGAATCTCGTAAAGCTCAATTTCAGCAACCTGCATTTAAAACTCCTTTGCTCTTCAGGGTGAATAAAATTCCTAATTCTAAGGATGTTTATGTTTGCTTTTTTAATGTTTTTTCTTTTCTCTTCTGTCTTCTGCAATGGAGATTGCAAGAAATATCAACCCGATGAGTATGGTTCCTATGAGAATCACATAGAATACATCCATTTTATTCTTCCTCCTTCTCTGGTGGTATTGTGTAAAACCCAATCAAAATAATAATTGCCACAGCAGCTAATGCAAAGATTCCCATTTTAAAGGTCAACCCTTCTGTAAAGAGTCGTCCAACAAATACAGCGGTTATCAAGTACTTGGCAACATCCACAAACATCTTGCCAATTTCTTTTCTTCTTTCTCTATGCTTCATGATACTTTGAATTTAGCAAGAAAGGTAAAATTTGTCAAATAAAAAGGGCGTCCCGAGCAGCTCGGGACGCCCTTGAGTTCTTTACCCCGCCCATCCTCCCCTTACAAAGGGGAGGAGCAAGGAGGGGTTTTAGTATTAGAAGCTGAGTGTGATTCCGTGTCTTACTGCGTATCTATTGTAAAAATCTATAATAGATTTAAAAACTCATCAATGTTTAACTTCGCCTGACGAAGAATAGACTTTAAAGTGCCCCTGTTTATATCGCCAGAATGGATAGGAACTGTTACCAAAAGATTGCCCCGCTTCATCTGCAAATGGCTTCCTTTCTGCCTGACTTTGTGAAAACCGATATTTTCTAAAACTTTTATGACTTCGCGGGGCTTTACGGCAGGAGATTTAGGCATAAGCCTTTATCTGAAAATCTACCTTCAGGTTAAAGGTTTTTATGACAGATTCAGGATTTGTTATTCTTGGGTCTTCATCTTGCGGGATAGGGCGGAGATAAGGAAGATTTGCCTCGATTGCTGTTTCAAGATAAAGCGTAACTGCCTCAAGTAAATTTGTTGCGGCTTTATCAGGCTTCTCACCTTCTGATGCTATATCAAGCTCAGGGCAAAGGGATGAATATCTTTCTTTCTCTTTATATACAATACCTGTAAAAACAAACTCGTTTGCTTGCATATTCATAAAATAGCATAACAAAGTTGTAAAACACAATTAAAAAGGCGTCCCGAGCAGCTGGGGACGCCCTTTGAGTTCTTTACCCCGCCCATCCTCCCCTTACAAAGGGGAGGAGCAAGGAGGGGTTTTAGTATTAGAAGCTGAGTGTGATTCCGTGTCTTACTGCGTATGCATCGTCTTGAGTCTTATTAAATCACATCAATCTCATAACTCGTAATCCATATGTCTATTTGTTTAAATCTTTCCTTTAACACTTCTTTGTATCGTCTAAAAAATATTTCACTACCCTCTGATTCAGGAACATCAATGATAATTCTTATCAATTTATCCTCATAAAGCTGATTCTGATAAATCCAGTGTCCAACAATCTTTGTTGAATCTGTTGTGGTTGCGCCAAACTTATCTGCAAGTTCTTTATGTGTAAGTAGGAATTTTTCTTTTTCGGTTTTTTTACCGTCATTATACAGCAATGGCAGGAGTATTTCGAATCTTTTCAGTCTCACTCAGAACATCCTTTTCTACTATTTCATATTTAATGTTTTCAGCATCAAGATATTTAAGCATGAAATCGTTTATCTCGTATAATTTGTCTCTAAGTCCGCGGATAGTGCCTTTTAAAGCAAGAAGATAATATCCGTTTACTTCATCGTCATGAGTTTTAAACCTTATAACCACCATTGTTTGCCCTCCTTGCTAAAGGATAGCATAAAAGAGAAATAGTTTACAAATAAAAAAAAGGCGCCCCGAGCTGCTCGGGACGCCCTTTTAAGTCTTTCACGCATCACGCATTAACCCCTCCCTTCCTCCCCTTAATTTAAGGGGAGGAGATAGGAGGTGGGGTTAATTTAGAAGTTGAGTGTGATTCCGTGTCTTACTGCGTATGCGTCGTCTGCTGCTACAGTTGCTGAATCATAGAATTTGCCTGTCCAGAGATAGCCGCCCTCTACAAAGTAAACGAGGTTCTTGTCCAGCTTGTAGGTTATCTTTGCGTCAAGCTCGCTACCGATATTTTTGGATGTTCCTGCCCGGTAGTCGTAGCCGGCGGCAACAGCTGCCTTTACAGCCCTGAGCCTGTATAGATTTACATCAAGATTCAGGTCCTTTGTAAGGTCTCCATTTACGCCAAGCCTTATATACTGTGTGTTGGCGAGTCCTGTACCTGTATTTGAGCTCGTATTTGAGCTCGTAGCTGATGCTGCACGATACTCATAGACATAAGTATAATGCTGTGAGCCGCCGAGCGCATTAACAAATGTCTTTTCTTTGTCGTCAGAGCCGTTGTCATCGCCGCTTCCATAAGCATAGTCCAGGCTGAGTTTTACAGGGTCAACCTTATAGCTTAATCCTACGAGATAGGCAAAGCCTTTAAACTTTTCCTCGGAAGTCTCTCTCTTGACCTTGCCGCCCTGAAGTTCTAAGTCAGCCTTAATGCCGAGTCCGCCAACTGCTGTATTCGCGCGTAAACCATAGTTATACAGGTGAACTCCATTGTCATTCGGGCCAAGAGCACCACCAAACCTCTTGTCATCAGCCATAGTTACATCACCGCTGATGCTTGTGCCTTTGCTCGGGCTGTAAACAAAAAGGCCCACATATGCGTCTGCGTCGTCAGCAGAAGTTGGCGATCCTTCAAGGATTTTAATTGTCAGCAAGCCGACATGAAGTTCCTTTGTTGGATCAGCGAAGACTACAATTGCGTCATCGCCGAACTTTGAGTGGTCAAAGAAGAGCTTGTTGCCAAGCGCGAGAGGCATATGACCGACCTTTATGCCGACTGGAATAGATGTAAATTTGTGCTGAATCCAGGCTTCAAGAATATTAATGTCTCCTCTCTTGCCGTTGCCAAACCCATAATAACCCTTGCCTTCTGAGAAAGACGAAGTGCCTTTCGTAGTTGTACCCGAATCTGCGATTGTACCTGTTGATCCTGAACCCCATGTATAGGTATCACCAGTCAATCCGTTTCCACCCTCAAGGTGAATAACACCCTGTGTGTTCTTTGATACATCTGCCTGAACGCGAATCCTTACCCTGCCGTCATAGGCAGAGCTGGTGTCAGTATTTTCGCCAACACCACTGTTCTCGTCCAGGTCAGTATTGTTTTTTATTTCACCTCTGAACCTAAGTTCGCCGCCCAGTTTTATCTGGGTTGCGCCCTTTGCAACAACACTCTGTGTCTCTGCCGGAATCTCGGCATGAATGGCAAAGGCGCTGGCTGCAAAACCGAGCGTAAATAATACGCCCAATACTAATGCCAAATACTTTTTCATTTGCTCTCCTTCACTTCCCAATTCCGTTATGCGTGATAAGTTATGCGTGATGAGTATTTTTATTAAACTTAAACTCCTTACCCCTTACGCTTTACGGATTACGCATTACGGTTTTGGTTCAGTATTTGTCCCGTTAAAAACGGGATTTACTTCCTGAATACTGTCTACTATCTACTGTTTTCCGTCTTCTTCCCGGCACCACCTCCTTTTCTCATGAAATCATCTCCATAAAATGGAGTTCCGTCCCGATGTTTCGGGAATGCGGAATCCAGTTCCTTATAATCTGTAAATGTAGGAAGCAATAAACATGCCCATTATGCCTCCGCCTCAGGCTGATTGAAAAATAAAGGTTTTTTATAAAAAGACGGCGTAACCACTGTATCTTCTCTGCAACAGGGTGTGGATTAATAGAGCAGCAGAACAGCAGCGCAGTGGAACTATAGAAGGTAAAACCTCCCCTAACCCCTCCTTGGTAAGGAGGGGATAAAAAGGTTCCATGGTAAGGAGGGGATAAAAAGTTCCTCCCATTTACAAGGGGAGGTTAGGTGGGGTAATCTATGCTTAAAATGACAAAAATATTTAATAGGGCCGATGAAAAATTTAAACGAAAGATGTTGAGAAGGAATATGCCTCCAGCAGAAGTCATATTGTGGTCAAAGCTGAGAAATAAAGGGGTGAAAGGATATAAGTTTAGACGCCAATATGGCATAGAAAAATTTGTAATAGATTTCTATTGCCCACAATTAAAATTAGCATTGGAAGTTGATGAAGATTCGCATTTTATAGAAGGATCAGACTCGCGGGATAAGGAGCGGCAATTAATTATAGAATCTTTTGGAATAACTTTTTTACGCTTTACAAACAGAGAAATTTACGGAAATATAGATGGAGTATTAGATAAGATTATTGAGCACATTGAAGATAACCTCCCCCATCCCCTCCTTGGTAAGGAGGGGATAAAAAGTTCCTCCCATTTACAAGGGGAGGTTAGGTGGGGTAATCTATCTTGACAAAAAGAGGATTATTCGGGACTTCACTATGACAAAATTATGGAAATATGATTTTGATATTGCCAAGTACACCAGGGCAATAGAATCAAATCCCGACAACTACGGCGCATACAGCAACCGGGGCATTGCCTATCAGAAAAAAAGGCAATACAGCCTTTCTATCGCTGATTTCAGCAAAGCCATTGAACTAAACTCTGATTTTGACATGGCATACATAAACAGAGGGAATGCCTATCAGGAAATCGGGCAATACAACCTTTCTATCGCTGATTTTAACAGGGCTATTGATCTAAGCCCTCAAAACGGCATGGCATATAACAACAGAGGGTTTACATTTATTCTGATGGAAAGATATGAGGAGGCTGAAAACGATATTAAAAAGTCCCTTGAGTTCAACCCAAACAACATTTACGCATTAAACAGCATGGCGGAACTCTATTCAGCAAAAAATGATGCGGAGGAAGCGTGCATGTGGCTAAAAAAGGCGATAGGAAAGGGGTATAACAACTGGAGCTATATAAAGACGTCAAAGACTTATGACAACATCCGCAACTCTCCCTGCTTCATAGAGATAATATCCAGGAGCAGTAGAGCAGTAGAGCAGTAGAGCAGCAGCAAAAACTACTGCGCTACCGAGTTGCTGCTCTACTCATGTTGACTAAAGCCCGCCTTAAAATTTACAATTACTACTTGCAGGGCCCATAGCTCAGCTGGTAGAGCTACCGGCTCATAACCGGTTGGTCCCAGGTTCGAGTCCTGGTGGGCCCACCAACTGATTTCGCTTTGCGAAATCAGAGTTAAGAGTGAAAAGTTAGAAGTTAAAAGTTGATTTTTCTTAACTCTTAACTTCTATTGGTGGAGGGCGTGTGCAGGAGAGCATAAGGCTTCTTATTGAACTTCAAAAAACAGATTCCGTTATCATAAGGGAAAAAGCCCTTATTGATTTGCTGCCGTCTAAACTTGCATCGGCTGAGAAATCGTTTAAAGAAGCCCGGGCTCTCTATGAAAAAGAAATGCAGAAATGCGAATTTCTTGAAAAAAAGAAAAAGGGCAAAGAGAGAGAGATTGAAGACATAAATGAGAAGATAAAGAAAACAAAAGCCCACGCCTCGGATATAAAAACCAATAAGGAATATCAGGCGCATCTTAAAGAGATTGAAACCATAGAGAAAGAGCGGTATGCAGTGGAGGATGAGATACTCTCTGCCATGGAAGCAATTGAGGCTGCAGCCAAAGAGGTAAAAGCTGAAGAGCTTAAACTGAACGCTGAGAAAGATAAGATGGAGGCTTTGAGGAAAGAGATTGAGAAAGAGACGGCAGAGGCCAAAAGAGAACTGGGCGAATTAGAAGCGCAGCGCGCAGCGGCAGCCGGTAAAATTGACCCTGATGCGTACAGTAATTATACGGCCCTGCTTGAAAAATGCAAGGGGCTTGCGGTGGTAGAGGCCAGGGATGAGATATGTCAGGGCTGCAATATGAACGTGCCGCCGCAGTTGTTTGTTGAGATAAAGAAAAATGCAGGGATAATTCAGTGCCCCCAGTGCAAAAGAATACTTTACTGGAAAGAGAACAGTGAATGAAAGAAGGCATTTTATACTGTGATGGGGCGTCCAGCGGAAATCCCGGAGCGTCAGGCGTCGGCGCAGTCCTTCTCCTTGAAGACAAGACCTACGAAATATCGGAACACATCGGGACAGCAACAAACAACATTGCAGAATACACCGCGCTTATAAGGGGACTTTCCAGAGCAAAAGCGCTGAAGATAGAAAGGCTGAAGATTTTTCTTGACTCAGAACTCCTCGTGAAGCAGATTGAAGGAAGCTATAAGGTAAAAAGTGAAAATTTGAAAGGACTGCATCAGGAGGCGCTCTCGCGCCTGAAGTCTTTTAAGGCTTACACCATCAGTCATATCCCCAGAGAACAGAACAAAAAAGCAGACGCCCTTGCAAAGAAAGCGGCAGCCATCCCGAGCTGCTCGGGACATTGAATTATTTTTTTAGTTTATTCTATAATTAGTAAAAGTTATGGGAATGGAAGATCATAAGCTAAAGGTTTTCTGCACCGTTGCGGAAACAAAGAGTTTTTCTAAGGCGTCCGAGATAATACATCTCACACAGCCCGCGGTCAGCCTTTTAGTCCAGGCCATTGAAGAGACATACGAGACAAAACTCTTTGACAGAACCAGCAATACAGTCACCCTCACGCCTGCGGGAGAGATGCTTTACAAGTATGCAAAGGAAATCCTTAATCTTTATGCCGCCGCTGAAAAGAACATCGGCGAAATCACAGGTTTTGTTAAGGGCCGCATAACCATAGGCGCAAGCACGACCATTGCCAATTATATGCTTCCGGGTATTATTGCAGACTTCAGAAAGACGCATCCAAAGATAAAGGTGCATATGCTCGTAGGCAACACAAAAAGAGTCGTAGAGTTTTTGAACGGAGGCAATATTGACATCGGCCTGGTAGAAGGAGACGTCGCCAGGCAGAAGATGATTGTAGATAAACTTGCCGCGGATGAACTGGTACTGATTGTATCGCCGCTTCATCCCTGGGCAAAAAAGAAAAATATCTCTATCGTTGAAATTACAAAAGAACCTTTTATATTCAGAGAGGAAGGGTCAGGCACCAGGCAGGTGATAGAAAAATACCTCGGCAAATACAGGATTACCCCGCAGGATATGATGATTTCAATGGTATTAGGGAGCACAGAGGCAATAAAGGAATCAGTTGAAAACGGCATGGGCATCGCCATTGTGTCAAGATGGGCTGTAAGAAAAGAACTTAAATACGGGACGTTAAAACCTCTGAGCTTCAAAGAAGAGGCCATGCTGAGAGAATTTTCTCTCATATTCCAGAAAAAGGCAATATCATCCCATGCAGTGGATGAATTTCTGTCATATCTTAAGGCTTATCCACTGGACAGGCTTCTTTCGCTGTCTGAGTAAACACGATAATCTATCTCCGGAAATAAGTTGTCTTTATTCTCGACCTCAAAGAGCCGCTCCTCGTTTATACCGCCTTTTTTGATTGCCGTGTCCAAACTGTTAAACCTCTCTATATGCTCGGAGAGCCTCTGTGAAGCGTATCCGGCTGCGGCCCCTGTTTTTATTATAAAGGCCCAATCGCTGTGCTGTGACAGAAGAACTTCTCTTGCTGCCTGATTAAGCGCCCTCTTCAGCAAGCCCTCAGCGCATGGAAACATATTTGCAAGCTCTATCATCTTTTCAACTGCCCGGTGCAGATGCCTGTAAATCCAGTTGTTTGAACTGTTAAGCCACACCTCGTTATATCCTTTATAGCCCCAGCTTGACATTGAAGGCTCTATGCATTGGAATCTAAAATTCCCGTCAGAAAATCCCCCCATCCCCCCTTTGCAAAAGGGGGGTGAGGGGGGATTAGGTTCACTTAAATATTCTGACGGCGTAATAGTCCTGAAAACATCCTGTGCACGTGCAATTTTTCTCATAAGGGAATCAAGCCAGTCCGGCCCTTCAAACCACCAGTGTCCGAAAAGTTCGGCGTCATAGGGAGCTGTTATCACAGGCTTAAACCCCACATTGTTGTACAGAAACTCTATCTGGCGCTTCCTGCTGAGCATAAAGTTTTCAGCATGTTCTTCCGCTTTAACTAACGCCTGCTCTCTTACATAAGGCATCTTATCCTCTGTCTTGCCTGTGATACGATAGTATTTTATGCCTGTATATGTTCTTATGCCGTCGGGATGTATGTGTGGTTTGATATAATCTTTGGGCAGGTCAAATCCGGCGTCCCTGTAAAAATCCCTGTAAGCAAAATCACCCGGATAGCCTTCTATTGAACTCCATACCTGCTTTGATGACTCAATATCTCTTCCGAATGCGATAACTCCCGAGGGGCAGGACACGGGCTTGTATACGCCGTATCTCGGCGTGGGCGTTCCGTTCAGTATCCCATGTGTATCCATAAAAAAGAATTTTATGCCTGCTTCTTCAAGCAAATTATCTGCCCCGTTATAATAGCCGCATTCAGGCAGCCATATCCCGGCAGGCGCTTCCCCGAAGTTTTTTATGTGATTTGCCTTTGCAACCCTTATCTGCGCCCTTACTGCCTGAGGATACATACTCAGGACAGGCAAATATGAGTGAGTGGCGGCAGTGGTTATAATCTCAACCTTTCCTGTTTCCCTCAATCTTCTAAAGGCAGCAGTCAGGTCTTTCTTGCAGGATTCTTCATAGAGAAACTTGACTCTTTTGAACCGGTCGTTATACATCCTTGCAAGAGGCTCAAAGGATATATCACCTCTGTTTCTGAGAAGCTCTTTTTCTGAAAGCTCAATAAGATTGTTTATATATCTCAGATACCTTTCCCTTAGAAAAGAATCATTGAACATCTCAACAAGCGTTGGGCTCAGGGAGAGCGTAATTCTGAAATCAATATTGTCATTAAGAAGCCTGTCAAATACATCAATCAGAGGTATGTAGCTCTCTGTAATTGCCTCGTAAAGCCAGTTTTCTTCAAGAAAATATTCGTGTTCAGGATGCCTGATATAAGGCAGATGGGCATGGAGGACAAGGATAAGATAACCTTTGTGCATCTTCTAAAATACACGATTAAGGATTGACGCGACAACTGTTTCTTTAAGTCAAAGTTTTTGATAGTACAATTTAAGCCTTAGAAAAAATCCTGTATCTCACATCACCCTTAACCCCATTGCCCTAAAGTCAGCGTCAAAGGCAATACACGGGATTCCTTCAAGATATTCCTTGATAACCGTATAAGAAATCGCATCGCACAGAGAAATCTTTTTGTCTTTGCTAAGTTTCAGGAATGTATCCAGCGCCTTGGCCCTGTCAGAGTCTGAGAGATAGATAATATTGAGATTTGGAAGAACTGTTTTTATAAAAACCGCAGCGCCTTTATAGTTGAGCCTGTAGCGCAAAAGCGTTACAGTTTCAATGACAATTTCCCATGTTGTGAGCACAGCAACGCTGTTTTCCTTTATCCATTGTGCAAATGAAATTGCGCGGTCGTGGTCAAAATCATTTTCGTCAAGCGCTGCATAGAAAAAGGAGGTGTCGCAAAAGACCTTGCCTATGGATTCTATCATGTTTAGCGATTATGAATAGAGGTGTTTATTGTGTTCTCTGGCGGTCTTCTGTTTGCCTCTGA